>Ga0207695_10000201_pt1 | contig 165092 bp, 160 predicted proteins | sample KBSC54metaG_FD_184354 | JGI IMG/M metagenome (GOLD analysis project Ga0207695, IMG submission 184354) | Corn rhizosphere microbial communities from Kellogg Biological Station, Michigan, USA - KBS C5-4 metaG (SPAdes) (version 2) | ecosystem: Host-associated > Plants > Roots > Rhizosphere >...
TGGTCGGGGAAAGAGGATTTGAACCTCCGATCTCCGGACCCCCAGCCCGGCGCACTAGACCACTATGCTATTCCCCGACGAAACTTTCACGCGGAAAAGCTTGCTTTTCCATGGGAAAGTTGAGGAGGGGAAATTCGCAAAGCGAATTGCCCCGAGGCCTTTCTCACAAATCAAAAGCCCACAACGCAAACGTATGCAGCCTGGACGAGCCAGGTGGGTGACCTCACGTCTACCCCACGGGGTAAACAAATATTGGAATCCCAAAGTTTAAAAAGATGACTACATACGCCGCTCGTGAGCCCTCCAAAAATACAGTATTTTTACCTGAAGAGCAAGCATTAAAAATAGTAACTCTCATTTACGTTTCGTCCATTTTCCGCTATAAAGCAGGCACCCCAGCGAGGGGAAAAATGAGCAAGAAAAAATTCACGCCTCCCCAGACACCTGGGTGGCAACTTCTTCATGACGCGGTCCAGAAAGCCGCTACGGTTAAGGGACGAACACTCTTTCACGAGCTAGAAATCCAGCTCAGAGCCCGCATAAAGGAATCTATTCCGGAAGAAGATCACGCTGCAATGTGCAATCTGGTTTTCGACTACGGAATAAGAACTGGCTTCCAACAAGCATCGTCCACAACGGCCTTTCTCCTTGAACAAATTGGAGCTACAGCCGTACGCGCCAAGCTTAAGGGTAATCCTTACTTCCTGCGCGACGGAACTTCTATTGTTCAGAAGAAAATAGTGAAAAAGAAGGCGAAAAAAACTTCATAAAACACCTTGTAGAGTCCTAGCCTTCTTCCATAGGAAGCGGGCTATTTTTATCACGCAGAATTCAGCACTCTATATAAAAATAATTGAGGACGTATGAACAAAGAGCCCTACTCAACCGTGCCGATTTATTTTTATATATAGTGTGTTGAATTCTCTGGTATACTGAAATATATGAGTTCTCGCTTAAGCGCAGAGATCGCCTTGGTTCGTTCCCCGGAAAAACTCCCCGACCGCCTGCTACTTTCTGGCGTTATTGGAAATACTTCTGGCACTTCTTTAAGCGATCAATTTGTTATCGCCTATCTTTTTGAAATTACCCGGCCGTGGCTTCCGTCCTCTCAAGTATTGCCGGCAATGGCCGCCGTTCTTACAGAGCAGCAGGCTACGCTCTCTCCTAAAGATAATTTAGACGATCAATTCGAAGGAATTTTGCGTGCCGTTAATCAGAAACTCAACGAGGTTTCTGAGGGTGGCGAAACCGACTGGATTGGCAACCTCAATGGCCTCATCCTCCTTCTTGGTAAGGAAGAATTACACTTCTCTCAAACGGGTCGCTGTCCCACGTATTTGCTGCAAAATAATCGCATCCGCCAAATTACGGATGATCAAAACGAAAAAGACCCTCATCCTCTCAAAACCTTCTCAAACCTGGCTTCTGGGCACCTGCAACCTGGTGACCGCATTCTCATTGCAAACATGGAGCTCTACAGCGAGATTTCTCTAGATGCACTACGCCGCATTCTCAACAACAGCACACCATATACTGCCTGCCAATCAATTGCCAAAGAACTAAAAAAAGAAAAAAACGGAAAAGTTAGCACGCTCATTGCCGCTTTTAACCCATTTGATGAAAAAGCCGTTGCTTCCACCGAGCCTACCGTAGTAGACATGGAAGAAGAGTTGCAGAGTAATGCTAAAAAAATCTATCGTCGTCTCACGCCTTTCTTGCAAGCAACCAAAGAAAGTTCCCATCAATTAGGACAGGCAAGCACGAAGATGGCCCAACAGATTGGCGCCGCTTCGCTCAAAGCCGCACAGAGTGCTCAACAGGCTACAAAGGAAAAGGTCATTCCCGGTGCTAGCGCACTCCTTACAAAAGGAGCCGAGAAAATAAAGGGTGGCAACAAAAATGTTCGTCCCGTCATTGAGACCATCTATCCCCACGATGACACCGTCAAAGCAGAACTAGTTGGCACTGAGACGCCAATTCCCACCGATCAAGCCATTGGCTCAGTCATTCCCGCAAGTGAATTGGCGCTAGAAGGATCACCAAATCAACCGACTGACTTCAAAGGCAAGATGCTTGCTTTCTTGCTGCATACCATACCCGCAGCATTGAAAAAGGGTGGCATGAGTTTTGGTGAATGGATGCAAGTACCCCGCAATAAAAAGATAGCGGCGTTAGTGGTAGCTGTTATTTTGGTGGCAGCCGTTATTTTGGGAGCCGTATCTGAACATCGTCATCCAACCGTTGTAGCTACCTTAAATCAGAATACTGCCACCTTAACCACCATTCGCAGTAACGAAACAAAAATTGCCACCGCAATAAGTGCTAATCAAATTGACCAGGCATCCAGCCTCATTAGCGACTCTTTGACGAAACTCACCAGCATTTCCAACCCTACCAACGACCAAAAACAGCAAGCAAGCGCCCTCTGGACAACCATTTCCACCCAAGCAGATTCACTCACCAAAACTACACGCCTCGCCAGCACACAAGCTACCTATAATTTCCCTGGCAGCCCCCAAAATTTCTTTGCAAGTCTCCCCTATTTTTACGGTTTTCAAAGTCAGGCTAGTGCTTTGGCACGAACAGGTAGCGGTACCCTCAGCAACATTCAAGCAAGCATCAATCTACCTGACACAAACGACGCCATTGTCTCTGCCGCACCTAGCAGTGAAACCGATACAAACGGCTATATCTTAACGAAGCAATCCAAGGTGTATCGCATTGTGCAAAGCGGCTCTACCACCAATATTCTGCCAATCCAACCGGTCAGCGGCACCTTTGCCACCGGCACGAACATTGCCACCTATTCTGGAAACGTTTACATCTTAGATAGTACTGCTGGCCTTCTGTGGCGCTACCTCAACAACGGCACCAGCTACAGCCAGGGCACCATGATTATTGATGTGAATAAGCTCAACCTTAAAGGCAGTCTCAGCATTTCCATAGATGGCAGCATCTATGTATTGCAAGCCGATGGTTCCGTAATAAAAATTAATGGTGGCAAACCAGATCCTACTTTCACATTGAATGGGCAGCCAACTCTTTCGCAAAAACTCATTCGTCCTTTGCAAATTATCACCAGTCCTGACTACCCTAATATTTACGTCCTAGACGGTGGCAACACCAGCTCTCCATATAGCAGTGCAAAGGTACTTGTCTTCAGCAAAAACGGAACTTTTATTAGTCAGTATGCCTTCCCACAAAGCTTCACGAATGTGAGCGCGTTTGATATTAGTCCAAAGGATCATAAAATCTGGGTTCTGAACGGTGCTACGGTGTCTGAGTTTGCAATCTAAAAAATAGTTGGTTACAAAAACAAATCGGATAGGTAGGGCAGAGTCCCTTTCTATATAAATCCTCAATTGTTTTTGTAACCAACTATTTTTTAGATTGCAAACTCAGTCCCTTGAAAGCTGCTCTGGCGCAGAAATATTCACTAGCTGCAGCCCTGCATGCAGCGTCTTCTGTGTTAATGAAGAGAGCAACAAGCGGTAGGCCGTTTGGTCTTTTTGGGTGGCGTCTACTACTCGGTTTTGAGCGTAAAATTGGTGGTATCTTGCAGCTAGATCAGTTAAATATTGCGTGATCAAATTAATGCGAAAAGTTTCGGCGGCTTCCGTTACTGTTTGAGCAAATGAAGCAAGCTGACGAAGGAGTGCTTGTTCTGATGCATTAAATGTCATGATCTTTGGCAACTCAGGAGCCAATCCTTCTGTTTCAGCCTTGCGAAGCAAGCTAAACGTGCGTGCGTGGGCATACTGGATGGAATACACAGGATTCTTTTCAGAAGTGTCTTTTGCCAACTGGAGATCAAAGTCTACATGGGTATCATTAGATTTACTCACCAAAAAGTAGGTGAACACATCGCGCGGAACTTCGTCCAAAACCTGGGCTGCTGTCACAAATTTGCCCGCGCGCTTGGACATTTCGGCTGGCTGGCCATTTTCTTTCAACTGCACATACTGGTACACCACCGCTTGGTAGCGATCAGGATTGATGCCCATTGCTTGAATGCCTGAGCGCATACGAGGTGGATGACCACTGTGATCTGCGCCTAAGAGGCACACGGCGCGGTCATTCTTTCGACCAATCAACTTGTCTTCATGATAGGCCAAATCATCCAAGAAGTACGTTGTACTACCATCTGACTTTACCAAAACCGTCTCACGATCATCATCGCGAAGCCCTGACTTTAGCCAAGTAGCACCATCTTTTTCCAAAGTAGCGTCATGATCTTTTAAGGCGTAAAGGGTTTTGAGGAGTTCGTCATTTTGGTGTAATTCGCTCTGCCAGAAAAAACGATCAAACTTAATTCCCATGCGAGCAATAACGGTTTTACACGCCTCTACCATGCGAGCAATGGCCAATTGACGAATAGCTTCCACCTGGCCATCTTCAGGCACTTCCAGAACGCTTCTGCCTGAACTTTCTGCAATATCGTGCGCTAGTTCTTTCACGTATTCGCCCTTATAACCATCCTCAGGAAAGGCGCGTTCTTGGCCAAATTCTGCCGCGTAAAAATGGAGGACGCTCGCACCAAAACGATTGGCTTGACCACCAATATCGTTCACATAAAACTCACGAGTAATGTGGTGACCTTGCGCTGCAAGCACGCGGCAAATTGCCTCACCAATAGGCCCGCCACGAGCATTCCCTACGGTAAGCGGGCCAGATGGATTAGCGCTAATAAACTCAATGCTAATTTTCTGGCGCTCAGCAACAGGCAATTGTACGAAATGCAGCATATTTGGCTGCGCCGCTAAGCGATTGAGAGCATCAACGTAAGCATGCGCACTCAAACTGATATTTAAAAAGCCAGGACCAGCCAATTCAACGGCGGCAATTTCTCTGTTTTCCCGTAAGAGGCCAGCTATGCTTTCAGCAATTTCTCGCGGTGGCTTACCTATGATACGAGAAAGCTGCAGCGCCACATTTACTGAGTAGTCACCAGGAATATGCGCTGGTGGCTCTGTAATAATGACGCCTTCAGGATAGGAAAAGCCTAGGGCTTCACAAGAAACAGCAACCAAATTTTCGATGAGATCTTGAAACATGCTATATCAAGCGAATGAACCGATGTTTTCCAACCTGCAAAACACCGTTCTGCAAGGTTGCAACAGGATGCGCAGCGTAAGGATCCGTTTGCACTACCGTATTAATGCGTACTCCACCCTGCTCTATAAGCCGGCGCGCTTCTGAATTGGAGGTGGCAAACCCAACCTCAACCAGCAAAGCGGTGAGCGTGTAAACGGGTTCTTTCAGGTGAATTTCTTCTATTTCTTCTGGTTGTGATTGAGAAGTTGCCTCTTTTGCCCAGCGATCCGAACATTCAGTGGCAACAGGAGTCCCATAATAGAGCTCAACCATTCGCTCAGCCATGGTGAGTTTTACGTTGCGAGGGTTTTCACCAGACTGCAACTTTTGTTGCAGTTCTTCAGGAGAAAACGGCCGTACAGAACGTGGATAAAAAGTAAGATACTCTACCAGTAAACTATCTTCCACCTGCATTATTTGAGTAAACATGGAAAACGGCTCTTGGCTGATTTGAATGACGTTGCCATAGCTGGAACTCATCTTGCGGCCATCCGTGCCTGGCAAGAGTGGGTTGGTGAGAACTGCCTGCGGCGTTTGGCCAATTTTTTCTTGCAGTATGCGACCAGCCAGCAAATTAAACCACTGGTCTGTGCCACCCAATTCAACATCGCTCTTCAACATAACGGAGTCATAGCCTTGCATGACAGGGTAAAGCATTTCACGCAGACTCACGCGTTGGCCGTTTTTCAAACGACGCTCAATGAGCTCACGCTTGATGAACTGATTAACAGAAAAGGCATCTGCCAACTGGCCCACATCTGCAAAGGTAAGTTTACCGAGCCAGCTACTATTATAGTGAAACGTGACTTGGTCTTTTTTGGCTGGATTGAGAATCATCCACAGCTGGCGTTCGTAATCTTTAAAGTTTTGTTCAACCTGCTCTGGAGAAAGCATGGGGCGCTCGGCATCTTTGTCTGAGGTATCGCCAATTTGCGCCGTGAAATCTCCTATAACCAAGTCAATGTGGTGACCCATTTCTTGAAAAGCACGCAAACGCCACACAGGAATTGAGCGGCCAATGTGAATATTGGCGCTGGTAGGGTCAATGCCCAGTTTGATATGCAACTTTTTGCCCTCTAGAGCCGCTTTTTCCACGCGCTCAGTATCTACGCTTTCGGCAACGGCGTAGTGGAAGCAATCGTCATGTGTAAATTGAATCTCCATATCTGTAACTGTACCTGGTTTTTTGGTATGCTTCAATCAAACAAAGTGTCATACTATTTTCACAAGGTGACTGTACACTAAAGACATCTAATCGTCTGGGCATGCCCCGCAACAAACTACCAAAAAGCAATCGTTTCAACCCGCTGGGGTTGCAACAAAAAAAACAACTTCCTAAGAGCGGTCTTGACCTTAGAAGTACTGGTAAGACAAAGACTCCAGGCGCACGATATATTAAGTGGTTGCCTTGGCCACGTCGTGGAACCTTTCACTTTACATGGAAGAAGTTTTTTATTGTCTTAGCGGCTGTTGTTGCACTTTTTATCGTCGCAATTGCGGCTATTTTTGCGTACTACGTACGAGATCTCCCCAACCCCAAAGAGCTCAGTACAGAATCTACCGCCCAGTCTACTAAAATTGAAGATCGCAATGGCAATTTGCTCTACAGCTTTTACGGCGATAAAAATCGTACCGTTCTAGCGTCTAGCCAAATTTCTAATTTTTCAAAAGAGGCAACGGTAGCCACGGAAGACCATGGTTTTTACCAAGAAAGTGGCTTTAGCGTACGAGGTATAGCGCGCGCCGTATATTGCCGCATTGTGAAGAATTGTGTGGCAGGTGGTGGCTCAACCATTACGCAGCAGTACATTAAAAATACCCTCCTTACAGATTCCCCAACGCTTAGTCGCAAGATAAAAGAGCTCATTCTCTCCGTTGAGACAGAACAAGTGTATTCTAAGGACGAAATTCTCACCGGTTACCTCAACAACATCCCCTACGGCGGCAGTATTTACGGTATTGAAGCTGCCTCCCAAGCTTTCTTTGGCAAAGATGCCAAAGACCTCACTCTCTCTGAAGCGGCCGTTATTGCAGCCATCCCTCAGCGACCAACCTATTATTCTCCCTACGGAGATAATCTAGACGCCCTCTTTGCACGCAAAAACCTGGTCTTGGACAACATGGTACAATACGGCTACATTACGAAAGATCAGGCTAATGCCGCCAAAGCCGATGTGCCAAATAGCACCAACCCAACCTTCAGCGCTCAACAAGGCCTGGTTGCTCCTCACTTTGTGTTCTACGTTCGTCAGGCACTTCTTAATTACATTGGTGGCGATCCTACAACGGCCGAGGTTAAACTTGACCAAGCTGGTTACACCGTCAAAACTTCGCTTGATTTAGATACTCAAAACCTAGCACAGAGCATTGTCTCTACCATGGGCCCAACGGAGGTCAAGAAATACAATGCCACCAACGCCTCCTTAACGGCGGTAGACCCCAAAACAGGAGAAGTTTTGGCTATGGTAGGAAGTATTGATTATAGTAATTCCAAATCTGGGAATACAAACTTTGCCAATGCACTTTTGCAGCCAGGGTCATCGTTCAAGCCGTTTGTGTATGCCACTCAATTTGACCAAACACACAAAAAGTTCCCGGCTAGCATTACGTATGATTTGACAACTGATTTTGGCAACTATACCCCATCAGATTACGATGGAAAAAATCGTGGACCAATTACCGACCGTAATGCTCTAGTAGAATCATTGAACATTCCTGCCGTGAAGAATTTATACATGGCTGGTGTCCCCGATACCATTGCTACTGCCAAGAGTCTGGGAATTAGCTCGCTCAACGCTGACCCTAGCAGCTATGGACTCTCACTAGTATTAGGATCTGGAGAAGTGCGTCCGGTTGAAATGGCCGACGCCTACAGCGGATTTGCAAACGATGGCATGCACATGCCGCTACGCCCAATTCTTACCATCAGCCAAAACGGCAAAGTGGTCAAAGACTTTACCACAAACCAAGGCACCCAGGCCATTACTCCTGAAATTGCCTACGAAATTAGCAGTATTCTCTCAGACAATGCCGCACGTGCACCTATTTTTGGCACTAACAGTCCCCTTTCTATTTACAGTCGCCCGGTGGCCGCTAAAAGTGGTACTACCCAAAACTTCCGTGACGGCTGGACGGTTGGCTTCACACCACAAATTTCCGTTGCCGTATGGGTTGGCAATAATGATCCCGGTAAAACCATGACGAAAGGCTCAGACGGTTCTATTGTTGCGGCGCCTATTTGGAACGCATTCATGCAGCAATATTTGAAGGGAAAGCCTGTTGTCCAATTTGATAAACCAGCGGACATTACCACCGTCAGCATTGATATGCTTTCTGGCAAGCTCCCAACTGCTGCCACCCCAGCAAACGACATCATTTCTGACATCTTTGCTCCATGGCAAGTTCCCACGGAAAACGACGATGTTCACCGACAGGTGAAAATTGACTCAGTTACCGGCAATCTAGCCACTGATCTCACCCCTGCTGCAGATGTTATTTTGCAAACCTACTTTTCTGTTCATTCGGAAGAACCCGATAAGTCCAACTGGGAACAGCCAGTACAGGCTTGGGCAGCAGCCAATGGCTACAATACCCCTCCGCCTACTACCTCAGATACAGTCCATGTGGCTGCTAATGAACCTACTATTTCCATTACTTCGCCTACAAACGGTGGCACGGTAAATGGTACCGTTACGCTCACGGCCGTTCCTGGAGGAACACCAGCCATTAGCCAAGTACAATTCTTTGTAGACAATGCATCAGTTGGCACGGCCACTTCAAGTCCATGGTCGGTGCAGTACGATACCAGCTCCCTGACACCTGGAAGCCACGTTATTGAAGCTACGGTCACCAATGAAGACCAACTTACCGCCAGTGCACAGATAACAGTGAACACCAGCACAGCTGATACCACACCGCCAGGACCAGTATCAAACGCCAGCGTCACCAAAGGCACAGCAGTTCATTCGGCCAAATTAAGTTGGACTAACCCAAGTGATACCGATCTTGCCTCAGTAAATGTCTATCAATCCAGCGCTGCAAACCAACTGGGTACGAAGGTAAAAACAACCCCAGCGGCTCCAAGCACACAGGGAAGTGTTGAGATAGATGGCCTAGCACCAGGCATGTACTACTTTGTCTTGCGCCCCGTTGATGCCTCAGGAAATGAGAATACCTCAACTACACAGATTCAGTTCCTGGTAACGCCTTAAGCTAGTTTTGGTTTGTTTTGTAAGACGTTTTCAATAAGCGACCGCAGCTGACGGGTAGCCGGTGGAATGACATAGCCTAATTGTTGGGCTTCTTTTTCCCGACGCTCTTGCTTGCCTACTCGACGGATTTCCCCGGCCAAGCCCAATTCGCCCATAATGACCATTTTTGAGTTAACTGTTTTTTCCGAACGAGCCGAAGCCAACGCCACACACACCGCCGCATCAATGGCAGGATCTTTGACGCGTAATCCACCTACTATATTGAGGTAGACATCATGATTTGAAAGATCAACACCGGCCCTCCGCTGCAACACAGCTAAGAGCAGATTGAGGCGATTAAGATCAAAGCCAGAAGCCGTACGGCGCGGATTGCCAAACACTGTTGGCACCGTAAGGGCTTGCACTTCTACCAGCACGGGTCTACTTCCCTCCATAACCATAGTCAGCACAGATCCCGGTGCCTCCATGCGCTCTTCTAAGAGCAACTGGCTGGGATTATCAATTTCTACAAGGCCCTGTTCTTGCATCATGAAGAGGCCCGTTTCTGAGGCATCTCCAAAACGGTTTTTTACTGCTCGTAATACACGCAAGTCATGTTCTGGCTCACCTTCCAAATAAAGCACCACATCTACCAAGTGTTCTAGCGTACGTGGTCCAGCAACCGTACCTTCTTTGGTAATGTGACCAACCAACACAAGCGGTACATGGATGCGTTTAGCCAATTGCTGAAAACGTATGGCGCCCTCACGCACTTGCACAATACTACCTGGCGTAGAGGGAAAGGCTGGATCATACATAGTTTGAATGGAATCTACGATGACAAGGGTTGGCTTGTGTGCCTCAATTTCTGCCTGTACCTGTGTAGCATCGGTAGCCGCCAATACTTTAATGTGTGCAGAATTTACCCCCAAACGCTCGGCTCGTAGCTTTATTTGCTCAGCCGATTCTTCCCCGCTCACATACAGTACTGGCTGATTCAGCTTGTCTGCCAGTTGCAAGAGGATGGTGCTCTTACCAATACCAGGATCTCCACCCAAGAGCATGACGGCACCAGGAACAATTCCGCCGCCTAACACCCTATCAAACTCTGAAAATCCTGTACCAAGACGCTTGACCATGTCCGTGCGTACATCATTGAGTACCTGAGCTTTTTGTTCAACGCTCACACTTCCACTGCGCATGGCAGAGGCAGTTGCAACGGGTACGCTAAACTCTTTTAACGTATTCCAATTGCCGCATACGGCACATTTTCCCTGCCATTGCATGTACTCTTCACCACACTCTGAGCAGACGTAAACGGTACGGTTTGTTTTTTTAGGCATATGTTAGTTATGGCAAGAATTTGGTTGCAACACAACACAGGAATTGACTTCAAAAATTACTTACTGCTAATCTTGATGCAATAAAAATGAAAAAGATTCCCCTTCGTCTCAGTGAGCGGGAATTTTCCCGCCGCATAGAACAAATTCACTATCGTAACATGTGCACTATTGCACTAAAACGAGACCAAGAAAGCGTCCTTGCAACCCAGTGGCTCTTGGGTAGGTGGCTTGAAGAAATTGATCGACTGCTGAAAACAAAAGCCGCCAGATACCTTTTCTTCATCAAAGAAGCTCCGGTACCAGAACTCAACGACGAGATTATTTTCCTAGCTGCTGGCAAGTACTTAGAGCACCAAGGCGCTATTCCCTTTGAGGAATTTCTTCCTGATTGCGTCGTACAAGCTGTTCTCTATTTTGCCGCATGTTTGAGCAAAGAAGAAGTTCCTCATTGGTCTTATGTTACTAAGCCCAGTGTCTTTCACCTTGTTGCAGACATCCTCCATTGCTGAGTTTCGCTACGCGCGAAGCTCTTTTTTTATTCTGCCAATTTTCTCAATGATACAAGAAGGCGAAATTACATTGTTCCACTCATCGGTTTCTAAGTGAAAGTCTATCTCAAAATTTCCCAATACATCTTCTAATTCAGGTTGTCGAAATGCAATAGCCTTCCGCTTCACGCTTCCTTCTTCAAGAAAACAACTCAAGTGCTGCTTTTCTTTTCCCACTTGGCGACATGACGTTATTGCGGTCGTTGTGCGAAAAAGTGGTGTAGAAAACCCCATGCCATAGGGCGCCAGTTCTTGTAGTTTTTGGGCCAATTCCAGGTTAGCCTCACCTAAAGTGAGTACCATGTCCGGTTCCTTGTAACAAAGTGCCGCAATTGTTTCTGGCGTTCGACCCTCAAACACTTTTGCGCCATGAATGGCAACGGCAAAAGCCGCAATGTCATGATCTTTTAACGTTAAGCCAGCGGCTTTAGCATGGCCACCAAACCGCTCTAAATGCTGTGAGGCGGCATTAAGCATGGCAAGTGCTTCTATGTCTCCTACACTCCGCACCGACCCCTTAATTTCATCCCCTTCAGGCGCCAGAACAATGGCAGGTCGTTTATATTTTTCTACTAACCTACTAGCCACCAGCCCAATTACTCCCGTTGACCAATCTTTATGGAAGACCACTAGAGCACACTTATCAGTCTGAATTTCGGCCTGGGCATAAGCTTCCGCTAAATGTGCATCCACGAGCGCTTGACGTTCGTTATTCTGCGTATTGAGGTAATGGGCAAGCGTATCTGCCTCCTTTAAATCATTAGTAGTTAATAAACAGAGCGCGGCGTTTTTATCATTCACCACTTCTAAGTGCATGCGCGAAGGAGCGTTAATTCGTGGACCAATCTTAAAACCAATATCGCCTGCACTTACCTGCTCCAAATCAAAACCAGCAATGCTAGCCAAGGCTTGGATACCAATATTTCTACTCTTTGCCATTACCCTAAGACCATACGTAACTAACGTACGATTTTCACCAAGCAACGGCACCATGTCTGCCACCGTAGCAACCGCTACTAAATCAAGCAGCCACTTTAAGGGTTCCCAAGGTTGATTTAATTCTTGAAAGAGAGCTACCATCACTTTCCAGGCCAACCCAGCTGCACAGAGTTCTTTAAACGGATAGTCACAATCTGCCTGCTTAGGATTAATGAGCGCCAATGCCGCGGTTGCCAAGTGTGCAATATCTGGCTCGTGGTGATCAATAATAATAACGTTGCAGGTTTCGGCAAGCTCTGCCACTTCTTTTTTAGAAACGGTTCCATTATCTACTGTTATGACAAGGTCAGGATGTTCTGCAAGGATTGCTGCCACCGCTATGGCTGTGAGGCCGTACCCATCGGATCTAGCAGGAATCAATGGAATGGCCTCTAAGCCCAATAGCCCAAAAGCACGCACCAATAATGCAGTTGCTGGGATACCGTCCGCGTCATAATCACCAAATATAACTATCTTTTCTTTGTTTTTGACCGCTTGCACTAATCGAGGAATGGCTAAATCCATTCCCTTCATGAGTTTTTGGTCATGAAGATCATGATCAAAATCTGGATGCAAAAAGCGCTTGCCATCTTCCCCTGTAAGGCCACGTTTCGCTAATAATTCGGTAATGATTTCAGAGGAAGTACGCATTAGTGCACGTACGCCCAGCGATCAATGCGCAGATCAATGGTAGCGTTTGGCTGTGCCTTATTCTCTTCTAACAAGCGAGCCAGATTACGAGATTGTATGCCACTATCTGCAAGCGTATTCATTTCTACATGTAATCCTGTCTTGCTCACAAACGTAATATCATACAAGGTAGCCCCCACCTCTGCATGATCCCAAACATAACTTGATAAATAGGTGTGGAAATTTGCCAACGTGTCTTTGGTGAATAGTACAAATGAAGCTCCTGCTACCTGAGTATTAACCTTCACCGGTAAGTTTTGCGTGTCCACCACGTGCGGCAATATGGCAATTTTGGCACCAAGCTTAGTAGAACTATCAGGAAGTTGAGCGTTTGGGTACTGCAGAAAGGCAATGCCACTAGCATCAAGGAGCGTGGTTGTTCCCGCCGAAACCCAGGCAACTATCGGCTCACGCTCGTGCACCACTACTTCCACAGTGCTTGGTAGACCGCGAGAAATATCTACACTATCAACGGGTTGGTTATTGATGATAGCTGCCGTAATTTGAGCTTGGGGCAAACGCCAAATGCTACCACCCAATGGCACGGTTTTGGTAATGAATTCTTGGTTACTGAGTGTTACTCCTTGCACTTCTACAGTGCGCACACGAAACGCCGGCCCAAAGAAAAGAACATATAATAGTGCAACTGCCGCCATTCCCCAAAATATTCGCACCAGACCTCGCCAAAAAGGCCGCCAGTCACGGTGGGTTTTTTGAAGATTCCCATAAATGCGTGGCATCTGCCGACGAACGCGATTTCTGTTCAGAGCCATATGCTTAGTGTACTAGAAAAGCGGGTTGTAGCTCTAGCGCTGTACGCTCATATACCCAAGATTGAACCTGTGAAACGTACGTCAAAAGTTCTGCCACAGGTACACTACCTTGATGATCTCGGAGGAACCTATTTTTTACCGACACATAATTTGGGTGTGATTTTGAGAGTACAAAGCCAGGATGCTTCAAACGCCATGCCTCTGCCGTAGCCATAATTTCGGTTGCAGACTGGGTGGGTAGATCACTAAAGAGAGGACCAAAGAAGTCCTTCCCTGGCAGACTGTCATTGAAGGTATTCGTGGCCGTTTGGAGGCGTCGCGACAATTCATCCAATCGTAAACTAGTAAGCTGCAGCTGGGCGGTCAAAATAATAGGCAAATTTTCCCCATGTGAGCGCAAGAAAAGTGTTTGAAGGCGTGTAAGTCCAGGCTCTGCCTTACTTAACAGCCAGCTTCCTTTGTAGCGGACAATGGTTGGCTCGGGCTTAATGCGAGTAGGTGGCATTAAAATGGTCAGTGAGCGCAGTGAATCTGAGAGGGGTTGATTTTGCACTGAAGCGTTGTAATAGAGGGCTCCGCCCATACTGCCGCCAGCACCATAAAGATGGATTAATCCACCCAAACCTCGCCCCGCAGCTTGCACAATGGCGGATTGCAGAGAAACACCCGTTTCAACTACCATTTGGCTTTGCTCAACGGAAAAAGCAATATTTTTGGATTGATTATGAATGACCAAACCAGGAAAACCGTCATCGTGGATGATAGTGCTGCCCGAATGACCAATGACCAAATATGGTAAAGCAATATCAGTAGCCGCTTTGACGGCTTGCACCAATTCAACACTATCGTGAGCCACGGTATAGTACGCCATGCGACCACCAACTGGTAGGGCATGCAATGAGGCGCTTGCTACGTTTTCCTCTACCTTAACGATGTGTTTCGCCAAGTGTTGATACGTGCTTTCATTCATGCGCCTTGTCTCCACCTATCTGCTAATGCGCGGATAGACCCGGCACCCATAATCATGACAATGTCATGATTGCGCGCAACTTCCCTTGCTAGGTGCTCCAATGTGTCATCTTCTGCAATAATAACGGGGAAAGATACTGGCTTTGTGGCAATTGCGCTAGCCACGTCATGATGAGAAACGGTAATGCCGTCTTCCCTACCTGCTACTTGATAGATAGGCGCCAGAATTAAACTGTCAGGAGCATTTTTATCGAAACAGCGACCAAATTCTTTAAGCAGCGCTTGCGTACGAGCTTTTTGGTGTGGCTGAAAAATGACCGCAATCTTTTTTGAGCCGTGTGGCCAGCGGTCTCGCAATGCCTGTAGAGTAGCGGCAATTTCAGTGGGGTGGTGTGCATAATCATCATAGAATTCGGCGCCTTCCCAGGTGCCCAAGTATTCAAAGCGACGAGCAGTTCCCGGAAAAGAATTGAGCGCCTTAACAATCACTTCTTGTGCCACACCCAATTCATGCGCCACTCTAGCCGCAGCAGTTGCATTTAATTGGTATGCTAGGCCGGGTTGGGGCGGATGTACACCAGGCCACAAATTTCGTTCATCATACCAGCGGAATTTGTATTTGAATCCACGCGAAACCTTACGCACGCGACCATCCTTACCGTATCCAACCACAATGCCAGGCCCATATGGAGAGGCGTGCACGCCACTGGGAAGATTTCGCAAAAAGCGTCGGAAAGATTTTTCAATTTCTGGCAGGCCACCGGTGTAATAATCCGTATGGTCTTGCTCAATGTTTAAGAGCACGGCAATTTGCGGATAGAAATTATGAAAACTACGATCAAACTCGTCTGCTTCAATAACCAAGTATTTCCCCTGACCAATCTTTGTTTCGTGATTCCACGGCGCCAACGTTGAGCCAACAAACACCGTTGGGTCCAGGCCTGCTTGATCTAAGATCCAGCCAATCATGGCCGTGGTAGTTGTTTTACCATGACTTCCAGCAACCGCAATGGTATATTTCCCACGGGTTAATTTTCCTATCCACTGTGCGCGTTTTAACACTGGCAAACCTCGTTGCTCAATTTCTTGCAGCTCTGGATAGTGTGGAGAAGTTGCGGTAACGGCAGCCGTAATAACTACTTCACTAATATCCGTAGGAATTTGAGTAACATCTGCTCCTATATGAATAGCGGCCCCGGCTTCAGAAAGCCTGGTTGTGGCAGCAGAGGCGGTAAGATCCGTGCCAGACACATGCCACCCCATACGGAGTGCGTAATCTGCTATCCAGACCATGCCCACACCACCGATACCAATCAGATACAGGTGCGGCTTTTGCATTGAGCGCATTTCATAACTCCTTTATCAGCGAAATATTTCTCATTTCCGGCGAAATGAGTGAAGGATGAGGAAGCGTATCCAAAGATACGGTGACGAATTCTGAACTCATTGCAGCCGAAATGAGGGATATTGCAGCTTGAAAAGGAGTTATGAAATGCGTTCACAGTTTATACTAGGTGAAATGGGGCAATTTTACCACTCACAAAAAGAGGATTTACTTCAAAAATATTAGGTCAAAAGTGCAGCAATTTTTTTGGAGCTGTCAGGAATATCAAAAAGTGCAATTTTTCTCTTAAGTTCCTCAAGACGTTCATCGCTATGCATGAGACCCTTGATTAGCTTGTCAAATGACTCAGCCGTTCCCTCTTCGTCAAAAATCATTGCCGCCCCCGCTTTTTCCAATACAGCCGCATTGGCAGCTTGGTGACCCTGGGAAGATGTACTTAACGGCACCAACAATACAGCAGCATGACTGGCGGCCAATTCACCAATAGTTCCACCAGCTCTACTAATTACCAATGTGCTCCGCTGAAAGAGCGTGGGAATTTCTGTGGTGAGAAAAGGGGAGAGCCAGAGATTTTTTTTCAAATGAGAGGGGAGAGCTGCGGCTTTTTCCTGGAGTTCGGCATAATCGGCTGGGCCGCAGATATGAACTAGCTGAACGTTTTCCAAAAACCTTGGCCACAGGGCTTGAATTAACTCGTTGAGACGATGGGCGCCCTGACTGCCACCAATGACGGTTACCAGTGGCGAAGCGCCATCAAGTTCCCTACCCTGAATGGCAAGACTCCCCGTTTTCTTGTGACGAAATACCTCCCTCACCGGCTGGCCAGTATAGACCAGCTTTTCCGCGGGCAGCATGCTGTAGGCCTCCACCGGAAAAGCAGTGCAAATCTTCTCAGCACTACGCGCAATGATTTGGTTGGCCATCCCTAAAATGACATCTGTTTCATGACTAATAACCGGAATCTTCAAACGCTTGGCCGCCAAGGCAACGGGGACACTCACGTAACCACCTTTAGAAAAAATAATATCCGGCTTCAAGCGCTTCAAGAGACGAAATGCCTGCACCAATCCTGCAGCCACTAGAAAGGGTTGGGTAAGTTGTTTCAAGGTAAAAAATCGATTTAATTTACCCGCCGGAATACTGTAGGGGGTAAAAGAAAGATGACTCTCACAAATAAGCGGATTTACTAGATCAGCAGCCGTACCTACGTAGCTACAAACTACACCTGGCGTTTGTTGCACAGCCTCCATTACCGCAAGGAGCGGACTAATATGCCCCGCCGTTCCCCCGCCCACAAAGAGAATATGTCTATCCATAGCGAACCTGACGCTTTCGCTTTGGCAGCACATTTGTGGCCGTTTTCTCTTCTTTATTGAGATCTAAGTATCGTGAAATATTGAGCAATACACCGGCGGCAAACAACGATATGATAAGGTTTGTTCCACCATAACTAATGAACGGCAGCGGCACACCCTTCAAAGGCAAGAGTTGCAACATGGCTGCTAAATTGAGAAATGCCTGATAACCAAACCAGGTGGTAATACCACTGGCTAATAATCGTGAAAATGTATCCGGCGCGTACGTGGCAATGCGATAACCTCTATAGAGCACAAACCCAATAGCCAAAATTAACAAGCCAGAAATAACAAACCCTAATTCTTCAGTGATGATGGCAAAAATGGAGTCGGTGTGCGGCTCGGGCAAGAATAGTCGTTTTTGTTTACTTTGGCCAAAACCAAGTCCAAACCAGCCTCCTGAACCAATAGCTACGGAAATGTTCTGTACTTGGTAGGAAGTGCTATCGGTAGTTTGTGTACCGCTTTGGCTACTGGATTGGTTTGAATGCAAGAAATCTACTACCCGTTGGCGTCTGTAAGGAACGCTCAAGACTCCTCCTAACACCACCACGGAAACGGCTGCCACAATACCAATTTGTTTCCAGCTCATGCCCGCAACCCAGAACACCGCTAATCCACCAGCCATGATGACCGTTAACGTACCAAAGTCAGGTTCCAAAAGCATGAGACCCGCCAAAACGGCGCATACGCCCAGGAATGGCAATAATGTTTGCGTGATACTGGTAACCTTGTCTTTTCGCTCTGCAAACCAGGCGGCCAAGTACGCAATAAAGGTAAACTTCACCAATTCTGATGGTTGCAAACTTAAACTGCCAATATAGATCCACCTATGCGCTCCATTAATTGCTCCTCTACTAAAGACAAAGACACTAATGAGAAGCACAAAGGTGAGTACGAAAAGCCATTTGGCATATCGTCGCCAAAGATCGTAGTGAACGTTAGCAGTGATGGTGAAGATAACCAAACCAAGGATGGCATACATAATTTCACGCTTGAAAAAGTACTGCGGATCATTGAATTGGGTAATGCCAACAATAACTGAGGCTGAATAAATCATGATTGCCCCAAACAAAACCAGACCAACAATGCCAAACGCTAAAAAGGGATCAACGCGGCGCCTCATGCGTCCTTCTTTTTTAGGTAGTGAACGGCGGCGGCAAAGGCATCCCCGCGGGCTTTATATTCAAGAAATGGTAGGTCACTAGATTCTGCAGGTGAAAGCAAGACTATGTCACCTTCATTCAGGTAAGGAGCTAACTGCTTTAAGCCCATCTCCATACACTCTGCAGGAGTCTGGCCCTCTGCATGAAGAATTTCGCAGCCATACGCAGGTGTTTTCTTAAGTACCTCTTTCAAAGCTTTCTCTAGTTTTGATGTAGCACTTCCCGGCAATAAGGTAACACTGGCACATCTAGCGGCAATGGCCTCAGCAAGTTTCATGTACACATGACCCTTATCTTTGCCTCCGGCCAGTAAGTGAACGGGAACGGTAGCAGGCATGGCTTCTAGGGCCACTATGCAAGACTCGGGCGTGGTAGCAATACTATCATCATATGCCTGAATACCTGCCTCATTTGGCACGACGCTTAATCTGTGTGCAAGCCCACCAAATTTGGCAATTACTGGCGCCATGATGGTGCCCGAAATTTGGAACCAAGCGCCCACTAAAACAGCTGGTAAGATATTTTCTAAGTTATGTTCGCCTAAAAGGTGTCGGTGCGGCAGTTCAAAGGAATCAAGGGTTTCGCCCAGCTGATAGAAGATGACTTCTTTACCATCTTGGTTATCTACCCAAGCGGCTTGTCTGCCTGCTTTGTGTCGATAGTAGCGGAGAAGCGTACCTTTGGTTTTTTTCGCGAAGTAGTCCATTTCCGGATAGTCGCCGCAGATGATGGCTACGCTATCTGGCTCTTGATATTCCAGCAGTCTGGCTTTTGCTGCCCAATACGCAGCATTATCCTTATGATGGTCCAAATGATCAGATGTTACATGGAGTACGACGGCAATATCAGGACCAGTAGCAACATCTTCTAATTGGAAGCTAGAAAGTTCCAATACCACCAAATCATGTACCGTCAGATCATCTAAGAAGCTAAAAGGATCTACCCCAATGTTGCCCGCCAAGTATACTTTGCCGTCCAAGTAACCTGCATCCAGAATATTGGCTGTCAGCGTTGCGGTAGTTCCCTTGCCTTTTGTACCCGTGATACCAATAACTTTTGAGGGGCAGCGCTCCATAAAGAAGCCTGTTTGCGATGTCACTACTGACCCCCGTTTCTTTGCCTTGAGCAACTCTTTCACATCGGCAGGAATTGCAGGGGTGCGAAAAATAACATCGAATCCTTCCAATCTGTCCAAGATGTTGGGCATGATTTCTATCGTAAGTGCCGTACCGGCATTGGCGTATTCGGCCAAGAGTTCTGCCTCCTTAAGCGGATTGGCATCACGCACCGTAACTTTACAATCATGATCTAACAGATAACCCACCAACGCTTTATTGTTTAAACCATACCCTAAAACAACTATGCGTTGTTTTAGTAAGCGCGCGTGAGTAAGACGGTTCATGAAATTTGAATCAAGGCTAAGACCAATCCAAGAGATGCCACAACGGCTGCAATGACCCAGAATCGCATGGTAACTTTGGTTTCTTTCCAGCCAATGGCCTCAAAATGATGGTGTATTGGTGCCACCAAAAACACTTTGCGATGAAATACTTTCTTGGAAATAATCTGGATTACTGTAGAAATTCCCTCCAAAAATGGAATGAAAAGAATAAAGGGGAGTAGCACTACAGAATTAGTTAAGAATGCCAGAACAGCTAGCGTCATTCCTAAAGCCATGCTGCCGGTATCGCCCATAAAGAAGCGTGCCGGATTAATATTGAACCAGAGGAAAGCCAAGAGAGATCCCAACATGCAAGCACAGAAAATGGCCAAGTGCACTTTCCCCTGTGCCAAGGAAATAAAGGTGAATGCAAAGAAGGCTATCATGCCCACGCCTCCGGCCAGGCCATCTAGGCCGTCAGTTTGATTCATGCTGAAAGACGTAAAAATGAGGGTCAAAATAAAGAGCGGCACGTACCACCACCCAATCTCAAAGGTGCCAAAATGAGGAATGCCAATACTGTTCCAACCAAGCTTAGAGTAGAACCACCATGCCCCCACAATGGCAATTGCCGCATAAATGACAAACTTGTCTCGCAAGCGTAAACCACCACCATTACTTCCCTTGCCTCGGACATTCATGACATCATCAACGCCACCAATAATGCCTGCACCAATGAGTACGAAGAGTGGCAACCACGTCTCTTTACGATCCAAGTTGAAGATAAAGGTTAAAACCGCCGTAGTAATCCAGAAGAGCAATCCACCCATAACCGGCGTTCCAGCTTTGCTGGCATGGAGTTTAGCGTAAATAGGTGCTTCCTTGCCATCAATGCCGTGTTGACGGAGGCGCTTACCAATACGGTTCTTCTCAAGAAAAGAAGTGAGAATAGGAGCGAGAGCAAACGCAATCACGAATGAAACGGACACGAAGAGGGAGACTTGTTTCAGATCAACGGTAGAAATAGTAATTGCGCTCATAAAAGAAGGAATAAACTAATGAGTTTGCCAGTACGCACCTTGACGCACCAGAAGTTCGGCTGCTTGATTAGGCTTTGCCATTAAGGTTTTCACCACGCGCTCCAGCCGCATGCCGTCCTGAGAGGCCTTAATATAAATGACATCATTGCGCTGCACCAATTGGTTAATGTGACCCATCAACTGTTCAGGATTTGCAAAGCCCGTGACGTGTTCGCTCGGCATGCCTGCTTTCTTTGCAGCCTCCACCATGAGGGGAGCATATTTACCAATTGCAATGAGCGAGGTAGCTTGCTTGGCCGCAGCTTCTGCTACGTCAATGTGAGCCTCTTTGCTGGTTTCGCCCAACTCATTCATTGTACCTAAAATTGCTACGCTACGCCGATTTCCTGCGAAGGGTTTTAACAGGCCTAAGCCAGCCTTAACGGCTTCTGGAGAAGCATTGGCACTATCATCAATAATGGTCATGCCATTTCTTCCTTCAATGAGGCGGCCCCTGCCACTTGGTAGATGGTACCTATTGGCGGTTTCCTTAATGACCGTGAAGGGGAGCTGTAACACCTGCGCTACCCCTGTTGCTGCCAAGAGCGGATACAACTGATATTCGCCAAGTACCTGGGTACGAATGGGAATGCTTTTGCCTCGAGAATTAAGACCATCTACTCCCCCAGCAGCCATGAGCGTAATAGTGCCTTCTAACCCATTTTTACCCATGGCAATTCCATGAGCCCAAATCCCCTGCTTGGTAGGTGCCTCTTTCTTTGCGGTGCCATACCATAACAGCAACCGAGAACCCTTACGTTTTGGTGAAAGAGCTTTTTGCTGGTAGGCATCGTCTGAGTTGGCGATAATCACTCCATCAGCCGGTAACGCATCTATAAGTGAAACCGTTTCTTCTACCATGGAGGCAATATCGCCATATTGCTCCATGTGCACCGGAACCAACGTGCTCAAAATGGCAATATGCGGAGGAATTTTTTGGGTGAGAAAAGCGGTATCTCCATTCATGTCTGATGAATACTCTAAGACGTAATAGTCGGCCTGTTTTCTGTAGGGTGCAATAACGCGCCAAGCCACACCCAACCAAGCACCCATGTTTGCGGGAGTATCGGTGCAACCTAAGAGCGAAAGGGCTACCCCAAAATCTGTAGCCATGTTGCCTTGGGTTTTTCGCACCTGAAGCTCAGCCGTCTCTAGAAGAAGCGCCACCGCTTCCTTAGTGGAAGTTTTGCCAACACTGCCGCCAATGGCAATAACCACTGGTTTATCAATGCGATACCGCCTCAAAGCTCCAAACCAAAGAAAGGCAAGGACTTTTGAGCGAATCTGGCGACGGAAGCTATTCATATCGTTACGGCGTTGGAGTTGGAGTAATGGTTGGCGTAGGAGTAGGGGTCGGAACGGGCGTTGGAGTGGGAGTAGCCGCTACCGCAGGGGCAGGAGTAGGATTTGGTGTGGTAGGTGGTATCTGGTAGTAGTTTAGCAGGTATTGTGTGATTTTTTTAAAGAGTGGCGAAGCAGTATCTTCAGCGTAAATACCCGTTTTTTGAATGTTTGGCTGGTCAATTTTCACCAAGACTAGATACTGAGGATTACTAATGGGGAACATACCCATGAACGAGTGATTATACGCATCTTGCAAATAGCCGCCGCCGGCTGGATTTGGCACCTGGGCCGTACCAGTTTTACCACCAATATTGTTATAACCAGGAACGCCTGCACTATTAAACTCTTTGGTAACCATGGCATTCATCATAGCGCGAACATCCGAGGCCGTTTGCGGCTTAATAATCTGCGTTCCCTGTTGCGTAGGCGTAGGATCAACGGCCCCATCTTGCCCTATTGTTGCCTTAATAATGTTGGGCTTCGCCAAAATACCGTTATTGGCAATTGCGGTATACGCGGTAATGACTTGCAGGGGAGTGACAGCAATACCCTGACCAAAGGATGTGGTTGCTCTGCTTACATCACTCCATTTAGAAACAGGGGTCACTGTTCCCCCTATCTCATTTTTTAATTCCACACCGGTAGGGGAGCCAAAGCCAAATTTATTTATCATAGTGGCCATCATTTGATTCCCCATCTGGTTTGCAACCCACACCATAGCCACGTTATCTGAATTCACAATGACGTCAGACATGGTTTCATGACCGTAGGCCCGCCTGAGGGCAGTCTCAATCTTATAGCCGTCAACGGTCACCGATTCAGCAAAATCATTCGCTGTATCAGGAGTAACCACCCCATTATCTAACGCCCCCGCCATGATAATAGGCTTGAAGATACTCCCCGGTTCCCACTGCTTACTGACAGTAGGATCATCAAATACGCTAATGTCCTGGCTAGCCGCAGTATTATAGTTGTTTGGATCGTATGAAGGTGTGCTAGCCATGCCAAGAATGTTCCCTGTTTTTGGATCCATCACAATGACACTTCCCCCCTTTGCCTCGGCATACTGCACTTCTTGGTTCAACGCATTTTCAATGAAATTCTGCACATTCACATCAATGGTCAGTTCATAGTTGGTGCCATCTTGCCCCTCCACTTCACCATTTGTTCCCAGGAGATTACCCAAGCTGTCCCGCTCTTCTCTCACCTGGCCGGCATATCCTCGCAGCTGATTATCAAAGTAACCCTCAATGCCGTACTCCCCTTGTCCCTTTTGATTGACGAACCCTATCACCTGCCCCAAGAGACCTCCTTGTGGATACGTCTGGGTGTACTGACGAATAAAGAACGTCCCATTAATGAAATAGAGGATATTACCCTGGTTAGGGTCTAAATTAATAGATTGTGCAGTATATTTAGGATCAAACTGCACGGCAAGTTTGTTCATGGCATCCTCTGCTTTTTGTACATCGGATTGGCTCAAGTTTTCCACGATTGGATTCATATACTGAGAGTTCCGGCTGAGACTTGCCAGAATGGTGCCTTCATCCAGATTAAACAGCGTAGCAAAAAGGTGTGCGTATTCTGCCTTATGCTTCACAAAAGTAGGTGTTGCCGAAAGTGCATAACTTTCCTGACTCTCCGCAGCTACCACCATGGCATGAGAAGCCGCATCTTGCAGATAAATGGTCCCCCGCTTTGGCAAGATATCTAGGGTAATGTTCTGCTGTTGCTGTGCTTGCGCGGTGTAAAAGGCGTGCTTTCCAATGCTTATCGAAAAAAGACGTGCAACCAAGGTGATGCACGCTATAAGTAGACAAACAATGAATACGCTGAGCCGTTTACGCTCTGACATTTTTAATGGGTGCTAAGGCGCTTCTGTGGATACCCCCGCTACTTGTCCCTTTTCAACATATCCCACACCTGTCATGGGAACCATGGAGGCCTGAACCGGAGTGTTCTGTACTGCTTGCAAAGATTGCTCGCGCTCTGCCTCCAGCTTTACTTCATCTATTTGACTCTGAGTATCGCTAATTTGCTTTGTAAGATTGAGTGACGCATAGACATCGCCTGAGCTTGCGCTAGAACGCGTCAACATAATGATAGCCAAAATGGCCAGTACCGCCAAACCAAAATATTTTGCTGTGGTAGGGCCAAACGTTAATTTGCGCTGAACGGAGCGAACCACCGGACGGTTGGTGCGGCGACGCTTGCTAGCAATAGTATAACCCTGGTTGCGAGAATATCTGGCGCTCATGTGTGAAGAAAAGTTAGATTCCGATCTCTTTCAGCGCTTGGGTAAATTCGGCACTATCTTGATCAATACCTGATTGATAGCGCTCCCAAACTGCAGCTTCCCACACCTCAATGTGGTTATGGAGACCGGCAAGGACAACCTGTTTTTGAAGATGTGCAAACTGGCGCAAGTACGGTGGAATTACCACGCGACCAGCCTTATCCAGTTCTACGTCAACCGCACCCGCAAGGGTTTGGCGAACGTACGCGCGAGCACTTGGGGTACTCTGCGGAAGTTGAGAAAGCTTCTCGGCAATCTGAGTCCACTCTGAGAGTGGATAGAATTTGAGGGAACCGTCAAAACCCTTGGTTATGACGGCGCCCTCGGCCAACTTCGAGCGCCACTTACCAGGCACCTGCAGCCGCCCCTTATCGTCGATACTATGATGGTGTTCGCCGATAAACATGGCGGGAAAATGCATTCGCTGATAAATTGTCGCCCCACTTTGCCCCACTTAATCCCACTTCCTAGCTATTATGGGCCCGCTTATATATCGTGTCAACGCCGAACAAACCCCAATTTTCCTCTTTAAGCCACATATCAAAAAAATGGGCGACTTTCGTCGTCCATTTTTTTCTCCCCACGTAAGGATTAACGCACTGTTTTCAGCTTCTCTTCCAGGTCGTTAATAGTAATTCTTTCTTGCTCCATGCTATCTCTATGACGAAGTGTGAATGTGCCATCTTCAAGTGTTTGATAATCTACGGTAATACAAAATGGCGTACCAATTTCATCTTGTTTTCGGTATCGCTTCCCAATGGCCGCTGTCTCTTCGTATGCAACCTGCCTGTTAGGAACAAGATCACGCACGCTGTGGAGAATTTCACGAGCCTTTTCAGGTAAACCATCCTTTTTCATGAGGGGTAGTACTGCCACAGCAACGGGTGCCAACTGTGGTGTAAGGTGTAATACCGTCTCTAGTTCCGTTCCCTTGCCATCACGGCCTTGTGGGTATTCTCTATAGGCATCAATGAGCACGGTAAGGATGGTGCGACCCAACCCAAAGGTTGGCTCAATAACGTATGGCATGAGGCGCTCACGCGTTTCTTCATTAAAGTAGCTCAAGTCTTTTCCGGAATGCTCTTGATGCTGCTTTAAGTCAAAGTCTGTGCGATTAGCCAAGCCCGTCATTTCACCCCAGCCACCAAACGGATAATCGTACTCAAAATCAATGGTTTTCTTGGAATAGTGAGAGAGCTTTTCTTTGGCGTGCTCATATTCCCGCAAATTTTTACGCTCAATACCTAAATCTTTGGTAAGGAACTCTTCTTGTTCTTTTAGCCAGGTATCAAACGAAGCTTCATCGTCCCCTGGTTTCACAAAATACTCAATTTCCATTTGCTCAAGTTCACGCACACGGAACAGTGAATTTCCTGTGGTAATTTCGTTGCGGAAAGCCTTTCCAATTTGGGCAATACCAAACGGCAATTTCTTGTGATAGGTATCCAAGATATTTTTGAAATTGGTGAAGATTCCCTGGGCGGTTTCTGGGCGAAGATACACCGTTGAGCCAGCTCCCTCCACCGCACCCAACTGGGTGGCGAACATCATATTAAACATACGCGGTGCGCCAAAAGCAGTTTGACCACAGTTTGGACAGGTAAGAATCTTTTCTTCTTTGAGTTTAACCGCAGCGGCTTCTGCTTGTTCAATGGCCCGCTTCTCTCCTATTTTTTGGAACTTCATGGCCTCATCACGCCAGCGAATAACAAAGACAGCTAGGTCTTCCTCGTCTAAATAGTGATCTGCACGCAGACGAATGTGACAATTTTCACACTCAATGAGCGGATCACTGAAAGAATCTACGTGACCTGAAGCCTTTAGCACTGGAGCAGGCGTAAGGATGGCGGCATCAAGCCCCAACATATCATCACGACGTAACACAAACCGACGCCACCAGAGGCGTTTAATATTGGTAGAAAGTTCTACCCCAAGAGGGCCGTAATCAAAGAGACCGTTGGCGCCGTTGTAAATTTCGGCGGTATTGAAGAAGAATCCCCGGCGCTTTGCCAGGTTTAAAATTGGATCTAATGAGGTGACACGTTCTGGTTTTTGCATGTTTTCACTTTAGCGGAAAAATGTGGTAGATTATACCCATGAATCATATTCAGAGCACGCAGTTTACCTATTGGTTTACCTACTTCACGCACAGTGAGGCGCTTGCTCGTATCTGATACAAAATCCTTTCCCTACGAAAACAGCAACCGCCTTACGGGCGGTTTTTTTGTTGGAGATATGCAATGGAAACACCGAACCTTATTCAATCCGCTCGTTTTCTTCTTGTGAGCTTTGCTCCCAATGCCCTCACCTTCTTCCCTCTATTAAGGGAGGGTTACCAATCATCGCATCAGGAACTCCAGGTTTTGCCGCACGAAACAGGTCATCACGCCTTGCTTCAAAAGTGCGAAGGAGAAAGCTACTTCCTCATTTTTCGCGAGGCAGCTCGCGAAGAAACGCCCAAAGTATTGATACGGTTTGAGCCCTGTCAGAACAGTAAAAGGCGTTTTCGCATCAAGGTAGCCAGGCTTGGCGATCGTGTCGTCATTCGGGTTCGGCTCCAAGCCGAACTAACCCAAAAAGAAATGCACGACGTCTTTGGCAACTTGCTAGCTAAAATCCACGAAGCCTACTGCAGACTTCACTTTTCTGCCCTTCCGGCGGAACCAATCACCATGTACGGCTGGCCAGGAGCCGACTAATCCATCCAACCACTTTTTAGCAAGCTAGAAAGTGGTTTTTTTGTTCATGCTATTGAAGGCTTTTAAGTGGCTTCCCAATAATAGTCTGCATATAATCTCTCACAATCATAAGTACCTCGTGCTGAATCTCTTCACCCATACCTAACCGCTCTCCCACAAACTCTGGCCGAGTAAACTGCCGCAAAGCCACTACTGTTTTAGCAGATTGTATCCGACGTGAACCCTGCGGCATTCCTCCCGCAGGAATGGTAAATGCACCTCCAATTTCACTATTCCAACCCAAATTTTCGGGATCTAATACGCCCTCCCCAATAACCGATTGTTCAAGTTCCGGGCGATATCCTAGTGCAATGAGGCACTTCACAAAAAACTCGGCCGTGACCAGTTCGGGTGCGTGCGTTTCTCGCAGCCGTTCTAAGGTATAGGCCAAACCGTCGTACAATTCCGGATGCGGCTCTTGGTCTACCACTAACTTATCAAGTGCCTCTGCCACTTGTTCAGCCTGCTGCATGAACTCTAGTGCCGTTTCTGGATATGCCGCTCCTGGCAACATGTGTGCCTGAATAATAAGGAAGAACTCCCCTTGTCTCACTACGGCAATTTCTGTTGGTAAGAAGCTGAGGAGATGGCCACCCAACCTGCTTGTAGGACGTCGAACCCCTTTGCCTCGTGCTCTAATTTTTCCCAGTTCTCTGGTAAATAAGAGGTAGAGGCGATCCGCGTCAAACACGTCCATGGTTGAAAGCACCACGGCTTGGGTTTTGATTTCTCTCATTTCTGACAATTCGGGCAGAAGTGCGTAGAACGGCCACTAATGACAATGCGCTCAATCTTAGCCTTATTGCATCGCAGGCAAGGCAAACCCGTTCGGTGATAGACCTGTGCCACCTTAAGATATGTGCCTTTTTCGCCAATAGCATTGAGGTAGTCTCGCTCGCTAGAACCCCCATGTTCTAGTGCTACCGTTAACGTTTCCTTAATTTTCTCCGTGAGTGTCACCATTTCGTCATGACTGAGACTTCCCGCCATACGCTTTGGGTGAATGAGTGCGCGAAAGAGGCTTTCATCTGCATAAATATTACCAAGACCTGCTATGTGCGTCTGATCAAGTAAGAATGATTTTATAGGAGTGCGTGGTGATTTTTTTAATCTCTCTTCCAGGTACTTTTCGGTCAAATGAGATGAAAGTGGTTCTGGGCCCAATTTCTTGAGAAATGGTAATTCCTTAAATTCTTCGGGTGTAAGCAGATGCATGAAACCAAACTTACGTACGTCATTAAAATATAAGACTGACTTATCCGCAAATGTCATGATAATTCGCGTATGTTTTCCTGGCAGGTTATATACATAGTCCATTTCTGGATGCCCACCCATAACGGAATCATTACCCTCTGACGCGCGCCAAATGAGTTGGCCTGTCATTTTTAAATGGGTGGCAATCACCCGTTTATCATCCAACTCTAGGAGGAGCAACTTCCCCTGGCGTGCTACGGCAGCAATAGTGTGACCCAGCACACTTTCCGAATCTCCCATGAATTGTTTGATGACCCGTACTTCCATATGAGCAATTTCCTTGCCAGGAAGATACTTGGACAGGCCACGACGAATTGTTTCTACTTCAGGTAATTCAGGCATGACGAAGGTATTTTTGAGCGTTTTGAAGATAGAGTAAGGCAGTAAGGGCTTCAGCCAATTTGGCACCATCATGACGAATCAACGTGCGCGTGGCGGCCAACGGATCTGCGGCTATCTGAGTAGCAGCCTGGCGAGCCAATAAATTGGTTCCCACTAACGTGTAGGAAAGATGACGTCGACGCTTAGAATCTACCAGTACCGGCTGCCGTTCCCGCTCCTGGCGATACCTATCCAGCAAGACATTCCCCGGTTTACGAGTGTTATACAACGCATAATCTATGCTTCCTTTACCTAAATAGAGCTCAATTAACTCCACAAAATCTTGGACGAAAAAGTTATCTGCCTGACCCTTTTCCGTCATTAAGTTAATGACAGACACAATTGGTGCCTTGGCTTTTCTGAGTGCTTCAGGCATGCCATTTACCAAGAAATTGGGCACTAAACTGGTATAAAGGCTTCCCGGTGCAATCACAATGAGGTTAGCATTCATAATGGCTTGGCGCGCCAAGGGATGCAGTTCACAGGGTGGCTCTACCCAGAAGCGCCTGAGATGCGCCTGTTCAGACCAGATATATTCTTCAATGGCATGTTCGCCTTTAATGATTTCGCCAGTGGTAGTTTGTGCCCGCAGATGCATTTGTTTGCTGGTCACTGGTAATACCCTCCCCTGAATACTGAGGATTTTCCCCGCTTCTAACACCGCTTCGTCAAAACTCCCAGTAATTTTCTCTAGTGCGGAAATAAAAAGATTACCAAAATTGTGACCCTTCAGAGTACCATCAGTGAAACGATAGGTGAAAAGATTACGTAAAACGTGCGAATCATCAGCCAAGGCAACCAGTGCTTGGCGAAAATCACCCGGTGGCAATACCCCTAATTCGTCTCGAAGTATCCCTGTTGAGCCGCCATCATCCGCGGTGGAAACAATTGCCGTCAGGTTTACCGGCGTATCACGCAAAGCCCTAAGCACGGTGAACGTGCCCGTTCCCCCACCAATGACGACAATGTTTTTACGTGACATTTTTGTGCTCTGAGAGTGTGTGTTTTAGTACGACGCATGGCAAGTATGACAGATTTGTCAGACTTCCAACAAGCTGCTACGATAGCTATACATAACCCTCGACCCATGAGTGCTCCCGCCAACCCAACTTCACCCCTCTACTGGCGCGCCCTGATTAATCAGAGTGCCATCCGTTTTTTTATTCTTCGCGCGCTTTGGGAAAAAGATTCGTACGGCTATATTCTTTCCAAAGAGATTGAAGAGTTGTCATGGGGTTTTTGTCATCCAACAGAAAGCACACTCTACCCCGCCCTGAACGATCTTGAGCGCCACGGCCTCATTCACAGCAGTCTGACCAGTGCCAATTCTCGCACCCGCAAGGTGTATCACATTACTGAACAGGGTAAACTAGCCTTCCGCACCGCCGCCAAGACCTGGGGTGAGATTATTCCTGCCGTTCGCAAAGCTACTACGCTTTAATGCCCTAAACGAAAACAAGTTCAGTTTCGCCCTAGGGCAATACTGAACTTGTTATGACTGTGCTCTGGCTTTTTAACCAGTAGCTGTGCGTCGTGGGATTGAATGTGATCGCTTATGGCTTTTTTTAATTAGCCATTTTACGAGGAACATCAAACCGACGACAAGGAGAAGTACGGCCGGAACACCGGTGACAACTCCTAAGAGATAGGTTTTGGAAGGATCGTACTGAGGTACCCGATCTTCCTCCCAAAGCTTCTTGTAAAAGTCACTCGTCTGACGAGCGATTGTCTCCTTGCGAAGGTTCTCGACAGCGGCTTTCTGTAGTTGCCATTTGATGGCTTCCACTTTATCCTCAGCCTTACGGCGAAGGAAGATCTGCTGCTGCTTCTCTTCAAGAAGGTGGGCAATTGTGGCATCCTTACCCTGGAGGGCTCTTTCGACGCCTTGGGCGACATCAGAGTTCAGGACAGGCGATCCAACGACTGTAGTCGAGGGCCTGTGGGCTTGGGCTTGATTTGACGCAGCGAATGCAACGACAACCGTTAAAACCAAGAGACCGGTGAGGGCGAAAAGTCCGTTTTTCTTCATTTATCTGTTCCTTGACACGTCTTGCTACAATCAGCAAAACGTACTTATTAATAGCATAAATAGCTCTAGAAGTCAATATCTAGAGCATTCACATCATTCAAAGAACCGTACAGAAGCCGGAAATTTTTTGCTTATTTTTAGAATGTGAAAAGAGGGTCGGTAAGCTTAATCATGATATTTTGTACCACGGTTCCCAATGTTCTTTGTGAAAAATATCCAGGACGCTTGGCCCCACGTGGTTGATTTACCAGGTTAAGAAAAATCTGGGCAATTTCATAGTTAGATCTACCACCAAGTGTTCCATTGCTTTGGTCTCTAAAATTCACAATGAGACGTGCCAGAGCCGTAGTAGTTGCATCTTGATACACTGTATTGTGAAGAAAAGCATTATCAAGAACAGTACTAGCATTCTCAACCAATAATTGAACCCGCTCTTCGTGTGTAGGTTTTTTCTCATTCTCTGGCTCAGGCGACACTATCTCTTTTGGGGCAATTCTCCATGGCACGGGAGGTGGCTGCATTTGATTCAAGAGCATGCCACTCAAATCTTTTATGAGATTTTCGTACATGAGTGGTTGGGGACGAAACTTTCCCATTGCACCTATGCGCATGAGGAAGTCTATAGTTACCTCACGTACACCTGCATCTGGCTGTAAACGACGAAAATATACTAAGGGATTATATAATTCACGAGCCAAATTTCCCTCGGTCAGCGTTTCTTCTAAGAGTTGTTTTCCCCTATCAATAATCTGTGCAAACGAATATGATCCTTCTGATTCAATCTGACGAACTTGCACTGGCTCATGAACGAGGTGTGCACGCAGCGGTTCTTGCCAGACAAGCAACGGTGTTTTGGGTTTTTCTGGCTTAGGAACATTATCAATAATAGTCATACCCTTAGTATATCGTTATTTTCTCTGTATTAAAAAACCAGCGCATTTCTGCTCTGGTTCTTTAATATAAAAAGTGCTTAACCTTGGCGGTGACCTACTTTCCCGGCAGCTTGCGCTGCAAGTATCATCGGCGCTGGCAGTCTTTGCTTCCGTGTTCGGAATGGGAACGGGCAGTACCCCGCCGCACATACCACCAAGGTAAAGCACTTTTTAGTTTCGAACGTGCACACGGTACAAAAGTACCGTGGCAAGTTCTGATTTTAAAGGTCTGGTGACGCTGCAACCAGCGTGTTGAAATCCAGAAATTACTCGTTATGCCGATGATAGAATCCACGTGCGAACACGCGTTCTCTATCATCGAAGGAGTAAAGGTATATGATCAATTAGTACACCTCGGCTGAAGATCTCGCGATCCTTACACCTAGTGCCTATCAAGGTTGTTATCTACAACCGATCTAGAAATCTAATCTTGTGGCCGGCTTCCCGCTTATATGCTTTCAGCGGTTATCCGAACCGAATATAGCTACCCTGCGATGCTCTTGGTAGAACAACAGGTACACCAGAGATTCGTCCCCCCCGGTCCTCTCGTACTAAGGGGAGTCCCACTCAAATTTCCACGCCGACAGAAGATTAGGACCGAACTGTCTCACGACGTTCTGAACCCAGCTCGCGTACCCTTTTAATTGGCGAACAGCCAAACCCTTGGGACCTTCTTCAGCCCCAGGATAGGACGAGCCGACATCGTACTTTAATTCCATGATTACTCATGGCGCAGACTATATCTTGTTCCTGCACTTTGGCGTTAGGTCTTCTACTAAAGCGTTGTACCAACGCTTCAACCATACCATTAAGTGTTTGTTGCAGGACTTGGCATGTTAGCTCTCTCATATTTCAGAAAAAGCTCCGTTCTTTCGAACAAGTCGTTACGGGGTTACATTCCTTGCGGAATGAACTTCCCACGGTATCACCCTTGCATAATTGATAGCGTTTTATCCACGTCTATCTAATATTCAATAGGGTTTCACCGTTATAAGCCAAATTTTTGGAAGAGGATTACTCCTCATGCACCCCAATGTTAAATTAGGTGCCAAACTGCGCCGTCGCTGTGGACGCTTGGGCGCAATCAGCCTGTTATCCCCGGGGTAGCTTTTATCCGTTGATCGATTGGACTCTCACAAGAACCAATCGGTTCACTAGAACCTGCTTTCGCATCTGCTCGGGTTGTAGCCCTTACAGTCAAGCTAGCTTATGCTCTTACACGTCGAAGCCAGATTTCCATCCTGGCTAAGCTAACCTTTGTACGCCTCCGTTACCATTTAGGAGGCAACCGCCCCAGTTAAACTGTCTATCAAGCACGGTCCACGATTCTTAATTTCGTGTGAGTATCAACCATGAACAAGAGAGGTATTTCACTAATGTCTCCATGCCACCCGAAGGTAACACTTCAAAGACTCCCTCTTATGCTACGCATGCACGCAGCTGATACAATGCCAGATTACAGTAAAGCTCCACGGGGTCTTTCCGTCTTTCTGTCGGTAAACGGCATCTTGACCGCTATTGGAATTTCACCGAGGACTACGTTGAGACAGTTTTCAAGACCGTTATGCCATTCGTGCGGGTCAGAACTTACCTGACAAGGAATTTCGCTACCATAGGACGGTTATAGTTACCGCCGCCATTCACCGGGGCTTAATATCACGCCTTGATGTTATCTTAACGATCCACTTGACCTTCCGGCATTGGGCAGGCATCACCCCCTATACATCCTCTTTCGAGTTAGCAGGGAGCTAAGTTTTTGCTAAACAGTCGCTTGAAATCTTTTACTGTGGCTCTCCTTGCGGAGAGCAGGCCTTATCCCGAAGTTACGGCCGTTGTTTTGCCGAGTTCCTTAACGTAGAGTCTCTCGATCACCTGAGTCTACTCGACTCACCCACCTGTGTCGGTTTGCGGTACGGATTTCATTTGCTAATCATTGGTCCTTTTCTAGTCACCCGCTCCCCTGTTTCATACATATCCATAGTAGAAAACAAGCTTGAAGATGCGTCAGACCAAGCATACAAATAAAAGTTCAGGAATATTAACCTGATGTCCATCGACTTCACCATTTGGCTACGCCTTAGGACCGACTAACCCAGGGACGATTGGCGTTGCCCTGGAAACCTTGGGTATGCGGTGGGCAGGGTTCTCACCTGCCAAATTCGTTACTCATGCCAACATTCTCACTTCTAAGCGCTCCATATCGGTTTCCACCTTTACTTCAGCGCACTTAGAACGCTCCTCTACCGGTAGAATACTTCTTCGCAACTATGTGCAGTGCACAGAGGAGAGCGGATGAAATAAAATTTCATCACGCCAAATTTTAGAGAGAAGTATCGTCAACATTGACGAAAACTTCCGCTCTCCTCTGCACACCAACACAATCACAAAGAAGTATTCTACCCCGTATCTTCGGCACTATGCTTGAGCCCCGTTATATTTTCGGCGCATATCTTCTTAATTAGACCAGTGAGCTGTTACGCACTCTTTAACTGATGGCTGCTTCTAAGCCAACAGACTGGCTGTTTTGGAAAATACACATCCTTAACCACTGAGCATAGATTTTGGGGCCTTAGATGACGATCTGGGTTCTTTCCCTTTTGAGCGCGGAGCTTAGCCCCCGCGTTCTGACTCTGTAGCTCATAACTGGATAGAATTCGGAGTTTGGTTGGGAGCGAGACATTGCTGCCCCACGTCCCATTCAGTATCTCTACCTCTACCAGAAGCACTACAGGCTATACCTAAATATATTTCGAGGAGAACCAGCTATCTCCCGGTTCGATAGGCATTTTACCACTTACCACAAATCATCCCACAACTTTTCAACGTTGCTGAGTTCGGTCCTCCCACTACTTTTACATAGTGTTCAACCTGTTCATGGCAAGCTCACCGGGTTTCGGGTCTAGTGACATGGACTCAAGCGCCCTATTCGGACTCGCTTTCGCTCCGGCTCCGGGTTCATTCCCTTAGCCTTGCCCATACCAGCAAACTCGTTGGCGCATTTTGCAAAAGGCACGCCGTCACCACGCTTGCGCGCAGCTCCGACCTCTTGGAAGCAATCATGGTTTCAGTTCTATTTCACTCCCCTTAACGGGGTGCTTTTCACCTTTCCCTCACGGTACTAGTTCACTATCGATCTGATAACGTATTTAGCCTTAGAGAGTGATCTCCCTAGATTCCCACCGGATTTCACGTGTCCAATGGTACTCAGGTACCGCACCAAACAGATTTTTGCATTTCGACTACTGGGCTTTCACCATCTATGGCCGTCCTTTCCAGGCGCGTTCATCTATACAAAAATTTTGTAACTGTTCGTGATATCACCGTGCGGCCCTACAACCCCGAATCATATAGATGCGGTTTGGGCTATTCCGCGTTCGCTCGCCACTACTAACGGAATCTCGTTGATTTATTTTCCTCTTGGTACTTAGATGTTTCAGTTCCCAAGCTTACCATCTGTACGGATTCGCACCGTACAGTGCTGCTCAAGGCAGCGGGTTACCCCATTCGGAAATGTCCGGATCAAAGCTCTATTGCCAGCTCCCCGAACCTTATCGTAGGCTTACACGTCCTTCATCGGCATTATCAGTCTAGGCATCCACCATGTGCTCGTAACGTACCTTTCTCCTTGTTGACATAACGAGTAACTTCCATACTTCAAATCTTAAATTCACACTTTTTACGGTGTGAACCACCAATTTAGATCCATTTAATCTTCATGCACCGTACGAAGGGCGCACTCTAAAAAAATAAATCTAATACCTTTAAAATCATTTTCTCGCGATTTGTTAAGGCCTGTCCCTGTGGACAGTGGCGATGCTCTCAGCTATGCAGCTGAACAATACAGCCCTTATTTGAAGAGCAGCACTTTTCAGATACAGAGCAACACCCGTAAGGGTGTAACAGATTATGAGCGAGGCATGATCGGCAGCTACCAGAACCTTCGGAAGCCGAGAGCAGGTCAACGCGTACAAAAACTACATTACCAGGTGGAAGAAGGGCTGTCAACAGTTTTCTGAGAGGAGAAGGAAGTGGATTGCTTTTCGTACGAAGGTTTTTAAAATTACCGTAATTTTAAAAACTACACATTTGGACACACCCCCGTTTCACAGGTATAATGAACTCATGACAGCCTACGAAATTCTCCTCAGACTCACGTTCGTTATCCTTAGTTTACTTGGTTTATACACCAGTGTTTCCTTTGGGAGTGAAAAGTTAGGTCGCTACATTAAGCCCCTCGCAAACTTCAAACCGGTAGAAGTAGTTTGTGGAGATGGAAGCTGCATTAAGCTTGAAGATACTTGGTGGGCCCACGTGATTGGCGTACCAAACTGGTGGTTTGGCATTGCATTCTATAGCCTTATCATTCTCTGCGCGCTCTGGACCAACGTCTGGATTATTAGCTTTGGCATCATTGCCAGCACAGCTTCCGTGTTTTTCTCAATTTTTCTTATATACGGTTTAGTTTTCAAACTCAAAACCGTATGCCGGCTCTGCTATATTGCTCATGCTACCAACGCTGCAATTTTCATTACTTGGGTAGTAGCCATCTGGCAAGCCAGCAAAATTGTTCAGTAGCTTCTAGAATTCTTCGGTTGCGTCTATCTCTATTACTCTGAACTCAATACCTTCTTTAGGAAGGATCATGCCTGGCAAACGTTGTGCGAAGGCAGGACTTTTCATGATTGCGTCATGAACGGGGAAAGCTACGCGTGGCTTAACAGCCAAGGCATACTCAATTGCTTCTGACGATTTCATCCAGGGACCTGCAACTGGAAGAGCTAAAATATCTACTGCGTAAGAAGGTACAATAAAGGCATCTCCTGGATAAAAGAGCTTTTCAGCAATAAAAAAGCCTGTATTCAGTACGCGTGGCATTGTTTTGTAAATTTCAGCATGCGGTGCTTCTAGGGCACTAATAACAAGACCTTTTATTGTCAGACTTTTTTCATGACCAATAAGTTGGTACGAAATACCAGCCTCATCCAGAAGTTTTGCTACGGCCGTATTAGTAATGACAATGGCATCAGGATTTTTCTTCAAAATGGCCTTGAGTGAATCCATATGCAGATGATCCTCGTGCTCATGAGTAATGAGAATGGCATCAATGTTTTCCGCTTCATTCTGATTCGTAGAAAGACTTCCTGGATCTGTAATGAGACGAACACCATTTTCTTCAATGAGCAGGCAGCACTGGCCAAACTTGGTGATTTTCATGACGGAATAATTAAGGACTTTGTTTTAGTATACCCAACTCACCATGAAATAGGTGTGAACTATGCCTTACCAACCTGAATAACTAGGCCGCCAAGGTGCTCTAAGAAATAACTGTCGTGTGATACAAAAATGACGGCACCATGATATTCCTTCAATGTATCTTCCAATTCTTCAATAGAAGGCAGATCAAGGTGGTTGGTAGGTTCGTCCAAAATGAGCAAATTGGGGTTATTACAGAGCATTTTAATCAGTTGGAAGCGGGCCTTTTGTCCACCAGAAAGTTGGCTCACCAACAAATCACGGTCACGCATAGGATCAAACAAATACTGCGCTAAAATACTGTTTAAATTCTGACCCACTAGGGTTTGGCCAGCTGCGATGTAGACCTTTTCAATGGCTCGCACCAATGGCATAGACAAATACTGGGAGCTAATTTCCTGTTCATAAATGCCTAAGCGCAATTTTCCGCCACCCTTAATGAATCCGTGGAAGGTTTTTACGTCGGTATGCGCAGTGCTGGTTGCAGCAATAATTGCCTTCAGGAGGGTAGATTTTCCCGCACCGTTTCGTCCCCGAATTTGCAAACGGTCACCATGACTCAACGTAAAGCTTACTGATGGGAATAATTGATGATCGTACCCCACACCCAATTGATGTACTTCTAATAACTGGTGTCTATGACTATCCTTGCCGCTGGCATTAATAGAAATGGTCTTGGCTTTATAGCGCTCATAACTCTCAGTTACATCTTTACTGAGGTCTGCCGCGGTATCTCTATCAATCCAAAACGATGGCTTTTCCAGAGAAGCTTCCAACGCATCATATTCTCGCTGCAAACGTTCTTCCAAAATTTTGGGACGATTATCTGAAGCCGCACCCTTGCGCGCCCGCACTACTTGAATCTGTTTATGGAGCGTTTCGAGGCGTTTTATAGATGATTCATACTGGCCAATTTGCGTGACAGTGCCAATACCATTCTGCTTAATGTAAGCGTCATAATTGCCAGGATACGTAAATGCTTGGGAATCACGAATTTCCACAATTGCCTGTACCTCTTTTAAAACGTCACGATCATGACTAATAATACACATGGCCGTTCGCTGACTCTTGAGCCATTTAATGAAGAGTGATTTGCCGTAGTAGTCTAAGTGGTTTGTTGGCTCATCCAGCAGAATTAAATCCGCTCCAGAAAAAGCCACCTTCACCAATTCCACAAACCGCTTCTGACCACCGGAAAGGCTGCTGAGCGGGCGCAAAGTGGCATCAAGGTCAATATCAAATTGTCGAAGAGATTCCGCAATTTCATCTTCAACCGTGAAGTAATTATGATCCGTAAATTCTTGCAGCGCCTCTGAATACAGGTGAATTTTTTCCACATCATCGCCCATGGTATCTGGGTAGGTATCCACAATTTCTTTGAGACGATGATAGTTAGGTACGAAACGCAGAACATATTCCAAGGAAGAAACGTCACCTAAGTCATGATGTTCCTGCGCCGTTGCAATGATACTAATCCCCTTTTTCCGCTCAACGTTTCCCAAAAAGTCATGATCTTCGCCACTCAAAATACCAAAGAGTGTACTCTTCCCAATACCATTCCGACCAATCAGCCCAACCTTTGTATTTTCCTGCAACAGAAAAGAGAGGTCCTTAAACAAGAGTTTTGACCCCATATACTTCTCGGTAATAAGAGCGTTGAGCAACATAAGTTCTCAGTGTAGCGGAAATGCCTGATTTTTGCATCTGTTGCTACCTGTTGCGTGCACCAAGGGTTTTTTGCTAGGCTAATTCCATGCACTATTGTTCACTTCAACTTCGCCATCTCCTACCTCACATTGGTGTGAGAGCGGTTTTGAGTAAACAATAGACGTTTTACTCTCAAAGAAAAAACCTCCTCGCACCACATGCCAGGAGGTTTTTTGTTTTGAGCGACCTTTGCACAACACGGAAGTATTATGACCATGACAGTTCCCACCCCTTCAAGTCGCCTTACCGGCACTCCGCTCATCGTCCTCTCGGTATGGGTTGACGATACCTCTGCCCTCGCCGCGCTCCACGCCTTTATCTCCGATCGAATATCGGTGGATGAAGAAACTGAAGTGGGCGATGCCGCCCTCTTCTTTTCCTACGACGATAGTCGCCGACAAGGACACGGCAGATCATTCGTTCAAGCTTTGAACAACGGCTTCATCCAAGTGACCATTCTTCACAAGGACGAAGAGCCGAACGGAACGCTCATTTTGAGTAAAGACGCCCAACGCCGACTGAATTATCCTGAAGCCAACCTAGTTGTTCTTCCTTTAGATGAACACTTGGCCATCGACCGCGGCTGGGAGAGCAATCTCCTCCCCGCCATTACAGAGTCCGTTGCCATATTGGCACAGGCCTTCAATCTTCCCCGCCTCGCTTGAGGCGGGATTTTTTATGGTTTGCAATCAGCAAACATATAAAAATGCGCCACTAACTCTCTAAAGTTAGCGGCGCGGAAAGCGTTGTTTTGACCAGATATACTTAGGTCTAGGCGGTAATGATGGTGCCGATTCCTAGAGCCCCCTGGCCCTTCTGCTCAACCTTCATATTAGGTAGGCGATAGATATCACGCACATTGGCGATGAACTTATTAACGGCCACATCGATATCATCCTGCTTGGTTCCAGGCAAAAAGCCAAGTGCCACGCGAGTGCCCTTCTCTTCGAACATAACCATGATGGTTGAGGGCGAATCCTCCAAGGTTGTATAAACAAGCCCAGTGGCGTGCCCACCGAGTTTTTTCAATCTTGTCGCAAGTGCTCCTTGAACCTCAAATACCTCGGGGATCTCCTTGATACTCAGTTCAGCCTCTTCCGTATAGACCGTTACGTCGTCGTTCCTGGAAGTAAGTTTGAAGGAGAAGCTAATAAACCGTAAGATCTCCCCTTTCTTAGCGGCAATAACCGTAGCCACCTCCTGCTTTACAGGAACTGGCGGCGGCGCTTTTTGATCCTGCGCAAAGGTCACAGAACCTACAAGCAGGCAAACGACGAAAAACAAGGCATTGAATCTTTTCCCCATATAGTCCTTCTCGGCTTCTCTCCGAGTTTTCAGATGCTATTGCCCAACGGCAATAGCTGACCATATCAAATTAAATGACTTACGTCGATAGTCCACTGATACTTTGTAGCAAGTCTGTTTTCACTTCGTTGCAACTGATTTTGACACTCATGAATCCAATTCCAATACACTGGAGTAGCGAGAACCCTAGGTGGTTAAACCAAAAGAAAAGCACCATACAGCCACTGTATGGTGCTTTTCTTTTGGTGGACCCTAGCGGGATCGAACCGCTCACCTCCTCGGTGCAAACGAGGCGCTCTACCAAATGAGCTAAGGGCCCCCGGAGTGAGGAAATAATAAAGCTTGCTTTGTTATTTCCGAACGATGGGGCACGTGCCGTGCGAAGCACGGCTGGGGGCCCGCAACCTTCACAAGGAACTTTTGGTACCTATCCACCCTACCATAACCTTAAGAACTATTCAATCAGCCAAGCCCAAACAAGCTAGGATCCTTCACCACATAGAATGCGGCAATGATGCATCCAATGCCAATAATCTTCCACATGGTATACGAACCGCCCACGCCTAGGTACTTTTCGGCGTAATCCATTCTTCCTACCAACCTGACCATAGCAAAACTATGGATAGTGACATAGAACCCAAAAGCAACAAGTAAGATGGCAACCAGATAGCTCATAGGTGAATATAATTTTTTCCTTCTTTCATAGTACAATAAGCTTATGACTGTGCATATTCCACTGCGTGTTGTTGTTATTTTTGTTGAGCTTCTCCTTACTGGATCGCTCGTTGCGTGGATGCGTAGCTCAACCCGCGGTGAACCTGTTGGTTGGCGCATGATTACCAAAGTACTACTCTTTGGTGTTATTGCGGCACTCATTTCAGCTTTTATCACGCTCAATTATTCGTTCAATATTCCCCAATTACAGACCCAGGTGCCCGGCCTGGTGGACAAATATCGTGCGCTTATGGTGCTCCTCAACACCTTTGGCGCTGCAACAGTGGAAGAACTGGCAAAGTATTGTGTGGCCGTTTTCGTTCTCATTACCCCACAGCAACGGCACCAGCGCTTGAGCGATACTATCATGTTCATGATTCTCATTGGCCTAGGATTTTCGCTCATTGAAGACTGTCTGTACCTGCTGAATCCAGATACCATTGCCCCCTATCGTCTCCTCAGTTTCTACCTCCATTCTGGCACGTGTGCCATTATGGGCTACTCGTTGGGGCGTTTCAGATTTGGTCTTACCGGCTACCGCGAAGTGCTCCGTTCCGTCATTGCTGCCGTTCTGCTTCACTCTGCCTATAACCTTACCACCCAGCTGGATGATCAACGCCTTGCCCTCTATCTCACCTTCGCCATTACCGTCTTCATTACCTTGCAAATCTTTATCTTGTTCCGCAAGACATTGGAAGAAGAATATGAGCTGGAGAACAAACACAAGGTGCATCACGAACCAACTCGATTATTGAATCTGCACCCAAAAAAGTTAGGATAAAAAAAGACGGACCCTAAGATCCGCCGTGTAACATATTGCAAGCGGTAACGCTTAGCCGGCTTTGGCCTTCTTACTGACCGTGAAGTTGACGGTGACGCCCTGCTTCCCTGGGAAGAGGAGGGTACCGTTCTTGTCCACCATCTTGTATGTGGCCGAGTAGTCGCCCTCGGTGGAAGGCGTGGTGAACGTGACCGAGATGAGACAGCCGCCCTTGACCTCGTGGGTTCTGTGGTCGCTGGTGGTCACCTTGATGACCTTACCCGGTGAGGTGTTGGGCATCTTCACGAACAACGGAATCTCCAAGCCGAGCGTTGCCTTCTGGCGCTGCAGGCGGCGGCCAACCCACTCCTCCAGACCGTCGTCCACCACCAGCCAGGTTTTGGTCACCTTGGTGTTTGGCGGAAGAAGCATATTGTCCGGGATGGTGATATCGCCGCCCGAAGGTGGCAACTGCTTGGCGGTGAAGAACGTCGAGCTGTCCTGCGCCAAACACGCGGCAGACAGAACTAGGAAACCTAGTATTGGAAAGAATCTTCGCATTTTCATTCACTTACCCACTCAAAAGAGTGAATCTCCTCTGGCAAGGTATCAGAAAAAGCGGTCTAAATCAATGAGCTAGAGGCTGCTTATGCATTCTCTTTCTCCAGACATTGCCTATACACTGTCCTATGCGAACCCACTCAACCGCAGCCAAAGCAATCATGGGATAAAAGAAGGGAATAAGATATCGTTCTTCGCCGGTGGTCACTACTGCAATTATCAAAATGCTCACAAAGGTAGAAAGGAGTACCAGTGTTGGCCAAAGATAGCCTCGCTGACTTTTCCAGAACAAAGAAATGAAATACCCCAAAAGTGGGATATACACCTCCAGAATGAAGGCATAGTTAAACTTTTGTGTAATTCCTACCAACTTTGGCGTGTACCAGAAGGGGTACTGGGGCTCAAAACGGAACAGGTTCACCACATTTCCCCAAGAGATTTTTAATTGTTGCCAAGGTTGTAGCTCCCAACGCCTTACAACTAATTTTGTAAATTGTGCGCTATCCCAGAGAGAGAATGGTACAAACGCATCGTTAATGAGTGTTTTGTCAAAGTAGAGGTTCATATTTTTTATCCAAAAACCGTCATCGGTGCGCACATCGAGGGTTTGAGGTGTTTGTGCCAAGTAGGCATTTGCTCCACCATTGGTTGGCAGCACAGCAAAGTGCCCCAGAGAAAGAGAAATATGCACCGCCTGTAAGGTTAAAACTAGGAGTAACCCCACCAAGAAAGCGCTGATTTTTTTCCAAGGAATAGGCTTGTAAGAAAAAAAGGCTATGAGTAATAGGAGAGGTAGTGCAATATACAATACACCCCGAACCAATAAGGCAAACCCCAGAATATACCCAGCAGTAAAAGCCGCAAGCCAGAGAGTTTTTGGTTGCAAAAAAGCACGCATGAAAAAATACAGAGAAGCAACAAAGAAGAAATAGAAGGGTATCTCAGAAAAGTAATAGCCAACATACAAAACAAGGGGGAAATGAACAGAAACAAGAACCCAAGCTACCCAAGCAGGCCGCGACCCACCAAAATACTTACGCACCAACTGGAAAAAAATAAGATTTGTTACCCATAACAAGATTGCCTGGAAAATGGCAATAGCCGTTAGCGCGTGATCGTAAGAAAAAATGCGGAAAAAAGGTGCGTATAAATACGTTACGCCAGCAGGATAGAAAGAATCAAACGGCTGCAAAGGCTTTCCTTGGGAAAAATTAAACGCTCTATCTATATATCCCTCAGCCGAAACGCTCAGTTCTGGCCTCTGAAAAACTAACACAATATACAAATAAAAAGCCAACGTAAGCAAGGAGAGCAAAAAAAGCCATCGTCCTTCAATGGAAAAAAGAAAGCTCTTTCTTAACCGAGAAATAAGCGTCAGCCACTTTGTGGATATAAAATCTTTCAGTTTTCCAAGTTAGGAAATCTTCTCCTTTTATCATAGCAAAAGCTCAGCTTTTCAGGTGGTCTTTTACGCCATCAGGAAACAAAAAAGACAGTCACTATCTGTCTTTTTACTACACTCTCATTCAAAAATCTTGGTGGGCGATAATGGACTCGAACCATTGACCTCGTCATTATCAGTGACGCGCTCTAACCACCTGAGCTAATCGCCCCCCAACATATTTGAATGAGCTCGTCGCAGTACTTAATGAATAGTACCAGATTATACCCTCCTTGCAAAGCAGCTAGAACGTGCTAAAGTTACGGCGATGAAAAGGATACTTTCAATCGCCTTGGTGGATACCGTCGCGGGTGAACATAATCCCCGAAGATATCGCTTCTCCGTTACCGCCCAGGATGGTCAACCCATTACCAGAGGAAATGTTGAAACCGCCTTACGGCAACAAGGCGATGAAGCTGCCCTTCGTGCCGAGTTTCAGCTAAACATGGGGAATTTCGAACTGTACGGTATCACCGTTACGGAAATAGAAGGTAAGCCCTACCTTGAGGCCGCCGTAGCCCCTAAGGCCAACTAATCGTAAACTAGTAACTCAACTAGTGACACCCATCATCATTGCTCCCTCCGCGGGGGCAATTTTTTGTTGAACAAAAAAGCAGCCTTTCGGCTGGTTTTTTTTCATTGCAAGAGAGAAGTATTGGCTTTAATGTTGCGGCGAACTTTGCACTGCCTTGCGGCAATGCCAGGATGACGTTTCATAAAAACATCCTGTAGGAAACCTTTTGAGGGGCTTCCGAGTACCGCTAGGGCACTCGACCTTGTCTTTCGGAGTATTGTGCGCGCTTACGCGGGCACAGCCGATTGACTATCCTTTAGAAAGGAGGTGGTCCATCCGCACCTTCCGGTACGGATACCTTGTTACGACTTAACCCTGATCATCGAACTCGCCGTAGTGCATAAAATGCCCTTCGGGCGCTCCCGACTTTCGTGGTTTGACGGGCGGTGTGTACAAGACCCGAGAACGTATTCACGGCCGTGTGGCTGACCGGCCATTACTAGTGATTCCGACTTCATGGGGGCGAGTTGCAGCCCCCAATCCGAACTGGGGGGAGGTTTGATGGGATTAGCTCCACCTTGCGGTTTGGCAACCCATTGTTACTCCCCATTGTAGCGCGTGTGTCGCCCTAGGCGTAAGGGCCATGCTGATTTGACGTCATCCGCACCTTCCTCCCCATTAACTGAGGCAGTTTCGTGTGAGAAATACAACACACGATGCGGGTTGCGCTCGTTGACCGACTGAACGGGACACTTCACAGCACGAGCTGACGACAACCATGCAACACCTGTCACCGAATTCCTTGCGGCACGGCTCCCTTTCAGGAGCTTTCTCGGGATGTCAAGCCTAGGTAAGGTTCTTCGCTTAGTATCGAATTAAACCACACGCTCCACCACTTGTGCGGGTCCCCGTCAATTCCTTTGAGTTTTAAACTTGCGTTCGTACTCCCCAGGCGGCTCACTTAACGCGTTAGCTTCGGTCCAAAAGGGGGTCGATACCCTCCAAGACCTAGTGAGCAGTGTTTACAGTGTGGACTACCGGGGTATCTAATCCCGTTTGCTCCCCACACTTTCGCATCTCAGTGTCAGAAATGGCCCAGAGCACTGCCTTCGCCATTGGTGTTCCTTTGAATATCTACGGATATCACTCCTACACTCAAAGTTCCATGCTCCCCTGCCACCCTCCAGCCAAACAGTATGAACAACAGTTCCAACGTTAAGCGTTGGTCTTTAATCATTCACTTATAAGGCCACCTACATGCGCTTTACGCCCAGTAAATCCGGACAACGTTTGCACCCTCCGTATTACCGCGGCTGCTGGCACGGAGTTAGCCGGTGCTTATTCATCAGGTACGTTCAAAAATTACTCCCTGATAAAAGGGGTTTACAATCCGAAAATCTTCATCCCCCACGCGGCGTTGCTGCATCAGACTTTCGTCCATTGTGCAAAATTCCCAACTGCTGCCTCCCGTAGGAGTTCGGGCCGTGTCTCAGTCCCGATCAGGCTGATCATCCTCTCAGACCAGCTACCCGTCGTAGGCTTGGTAGGCTTTTACCCCACCAACTACCTGATAGGACTCAGGCCGTTCTTTCAGCGCCTTGCGGCTTTGCTCTTGCGAGATTATGCGGTATTACCCCATCTTTCGATGGGCTATCCCCCACTGTAAGGTACGTTCCTGAGCATTACTCTGCCGTCCGCTGCTAGACTCTAGTAAACTAGAGCCACGCTCAACTTGCATGTGTTAGGCACGCCGCCAACGTTTGTCCTGAGCCAGGATCAAACTCTCCAAAAAATGGAAATTGGCTATATTTATTTTATACCTACCTAGCGAGATGCTAGATGGTTTACAAAATTTCAAGTCAATAGGTTACCGTATTGCTACGGAACTCCCCGCAATTGCTTGCGGTTAAAAATATGAATTGAGGTTCACCGCAACATTAAAAACAAACTTTTCTTAATAGTTGCAATGCAAGTTTTTAAAGGGCAAATAAATGACTACTCAACTAGTGAGCAGCTAGTACCCACAATACCGACACTTTTGACAGGTGTCAAGAGGTTTTAATTTAGCCCGCTACAGGGCCTGTTGTGCACTTGCCAGCTTGGCTGACATCTTGAGGTTGGCTAGGGCCATTACTGACACCATATCCATTGTTTTGAAAAGTTGTCTGATATGAACCAGATGCGAAATCATAGCCACCAGGATTACCATTAGCATCTAGAGGAGCAGCTGTAAGCGATCCCACTACCCGAGCCAGATTAGCTGTCTGCGTAACACTTGGTTTATTTTCTAACATAACCCATACAGCATAGAGCTGCCCTCGGGAAGCTACATGTTGCTCACCATCAGGACAAGCTCGAATTAAATCGTAGTCACGAATGGTGTTGGCAGCATCGTTGCTATTAGTAAGGGTACCTACTTTGTTGGAGGGGTCTTGCGGAGTAACATTCAAATATCCACCCGCCTGAAGTGCCTGCACAATAGAGTGAGCCGCATAAACACGCGTGGTATTGCTACCACCACCCGCACCAGTAATGGTATTGCTGGCCATATTCACTAGCCCGTAGGAACGACCAGAAGCACCCACACAGCCTAGTCCACCTGCAGCCTCTGAAGGATCTGTAGCACTGGTAAAGGTGCATGCCTGTGGGTTCTTGTTACTATCTGGATACGTAATAAAACTTGTTCCGTTTGCCTGTACGTATTGAGTCACCGAGGTAAGGAGAGCCGATGCATCAGCAATGCGTCGTGTATCACGAGTGTTTCGCTGACTAGCCACCAAGTTAATGCTCACCAGTACGGCAATCATGCCAATAATAGTTGTTGCTACGACTAGTTCAACAATGGTGAATCCGCGCTTCTTTTTGGTATAGGAGGATGTGAAGTTCATGTAGCTTAATCTCCCGCACAGAAGTTATAGGTTGGGTTATTACCTGTAGAGGTGGTGGTCTGAGTTGTACCAGTTGTGCCACCAGTTTGAGTTGAACCGCCAGATCCACGAGCAAAAGTAGCTTGCGTGGCCGCGGTTGCCGTACCAAATGGACTACTACACGTGAGGCTAAAGTTAAGTGTTTGCTGACTTGCAAGCTCAGCAGCAGCAAAGAACATGGCAAGGGTAGGAGTATTAGTAGCCATGGTCAGGTTAATTGGCGTCGTACCCGTTATAGTACCTTGATCGGTATTATTCTTCGTAATGAAGCAAGCAATTGACGTTAGGGTGCTGGTACGGGAAGAATTACCAGAATAGGTAGCCAGAGTATCGTAATTAATGTCCCCTGAACTTGGAAGGTTGTTATTAGAAGATACAGAGAAAGTATTGATAATTGGCACTTCACCCATACCAAAGTTTGCAGTCACAGTAGAGCCGGAAGGAATACTGTACGGTGCTTGCTGACCATTTACTGGCAAGGTGAAGACGTATCCGGTTGGCTGTACCAAACTAATCTGGATAGTGTGAGATGGGCCAGTGTCTGCGGCAGGGATTGTCATAGTATAGGTACCATCAGGGGAAAGAGTCTGTGCAGTGGCCACAGGTACAGTACCGCCATCCACCGTGGCATTCACTGTCATGCCGTCGTAACGAATCTTCTCGCTTGCATCAATACCACCATTCTTGTTTAAGTCTTCGAAGGCTGTTCCCTTAACAGTAGCTGCTAGACCAGTAACTGAAGCACGTTCGCCAAAGTTCTTAACATACGTAATACCACCGTTCACTTGCTCTGGGGCATGATCGCCATTAGCTGGAAGGGTAAATTCCCAACCACTTGGCAGCGTAGTGACTTGCTTTGTTTCAATAAGCTGACCAGTTTGAGGAGCTGGAATGGTTAGGGTATAAACACCCAGATTATTAGGATCGGTACTGGCATCAGCCGTAGTAATGACGTTTCCATTAGCATCCAACGCCTCAATTGTTATAGTAGGCGAATTAGAGAGGCTACCCAGACCCACTTCAGGAGGGTTGTTATAAGCACCGTTAGCATTTAAGTCATTGAAAACACGACCCGTAATGGTTGCAGGTGAAACATTTTGGCGGTTCCCAAAATTCTTGATGTACACAATGTTGCCATACATGACTTCTGGAGCCTGGATACCCTTGGCTGGCAGCGTGTACACCCAACCGGCAGGTAACGGTGTAATATGGGAAACTTGATAAAGACGACCAGTTGCTGCGGCAGGAATATCAATTGAATACGTTCCGTCGGCAGCGGTAATGGCACTGTAGTCCGTAATGGCAGGATTAACATTAAAGAGACAGTTACCCGTTGTGCCACCAGTTTGAACTCCTGTGCTTGTACTAGAACCTGAACTTGTGGTGGATCCTGAACCCGTTGTACCACCCACGGAAGAACCAACGGAAGAAGTTACACCGGTGTTTGTGATAGCTCCGAACACTGCTGGTTGAAGACCAGTCACTGCACGAACACAGACCCACTGGTTGGCCTCACCAGACTCTGGTGGAATAGTAGGAACTCCATCAGCATTCAAGTCGTCAAATACTATTCCCTTAAGAAGGGCATCACCTGGTGGCTGATTGGTAGAAGGATTAGTCTGAACACTACTAGTACTTGAATTGGAGCTGTTGCTTGAATTCGAACTATTACTTGAATTTGAGCTGGTGCTTGAATTACTCGAGTTTGAACTGTTACTTGAGTTAGAACTATTGCTTGAATTTGAGCTATTACTCGAGTTAGAACTGTTGCTTGAATTTGAGCTATTACTTGAGTTTGAGCTGGTGCTTGAATTACTCGAGTTTGAACTGTTACTTGAGTTAGAACTATTGCTTGAATTTGAGCTATTACTCGAGTTAGAACTGTTGCTTGAATTCGAACTATTACTTGAGTTTGAGCTGGTGCTTGAGTTAGAGCTATTGGTGGAAGGACCTGTTTGAGTAGTAGCAACTGTAGTTTGGTTTGTAGTTATAAAAGTCTGGTTAGTAGAGTTTGAGCTGTTGCTTGAATTCGAGCTGTTGCTGGAATTACTTGAGTTGGAGCTATTTGATGAGGTACTAGAGTTCGAACTTGTACTTGAAGGACTTGTTTGAGTACTAGAGTTTGAACTATTACTTGAGGTAGAGCTATTTGACGAGGTACTAGAGTTCGAACTTGTACTTGAGGTAGAGCTATTTGATGAGGTACTAGAGTTCGAACTTGTACTTGAAGGACTTGTTTGAGTACTAGAGTTTGAACTCGTACTCGAGGTTGAACTCGTACTGGAAGTTGAACTTGTACTGGAATTATTTCCCGACTGATTTGGCTTACCTTGGTTGTTATTACACGTATCTGGCAACGTTACATCTTTACCTGTTGGAGGGTAGAAAAAGGTATACGCAGGTGCACAGAACCACGTCTGGTAGCTGGTTCCGCCATTACACTTAAAACAGTCCCCGTTTGCCGAAAAGCCAATAAACTCACTAAGAGCATACGTGACATAACCCTGGCTGGTAGTCATACCAAAGTAGTCATAGTAAGGATCCGTTCCATCACAGTCAGCATTCCAACTATCAGAATTAATAACTACTGGGCAAATAAAACCAGGTAAATTAAGAGGAGCCCAACTGGTATAAGGTTTTTCAGGAATTCCCCCACCGTGGTAACCACCATCGTCCATTGGAGCAACAAGACCTACACCCGTTATCTCAAGATCGGCATTATCACACGGCAGATTTCCCCCGTCGTCAACTTGACCGCCTACGGAGTAACTTGCACTAGGAAGAACAATATACTGACCATTCCAATCATATAATGTGCGAGTAATCACGTAATTCTTTACCTGCGCTGGTTCAAGACCTGAGGTAGAATATTGGATACTATATTCTCCTCCAACATAACCGGTCTTATTCCAAAAGTTCTGACATTCTCCCGCAGTACCCCGGGTGCTGCAACTAATAGATGGGTCCCAACTTGCTGCTTGGGCAGTTTTCACCAAAAGACTAGATATTAAGATGGCGAAGAGTAGAACCAGGTAAACGGGAACCTTAATTTTTTTATTGTGGAGAAACTTAATAAGGAAACCAACCGCAATAGAGAGGAGGATAAGGAAGAGGATGGTTGCAACAATAATACTTACCAAAGAAGGACGCTGTACCGGCAAAAGTGCCGTGGAGGTACTGAGTGTAACCCCTTTACTATTAACCAGTTGCGCTACTACGCTTAAGTGCTGGTAGGCTGCAGGATTGAATTGAGAAACAGGCATATCAATTGCAATGCTCTGCGGAGATGAGCCTAGGTTTTTGATGGCAGTAATTTGAGTACCAATAGTATTGCCCTTCGCATCAAGCACGGTAACTTTCAGGTTGGTCCCTTGTATAGTGCTCTGATCTGCAGGACCTACAACTGAAGTTAATACATGAATATGATTATAAAAGAGGTTACCTGAAACAACAGATGCTTTAGAGGACAGAATAATTCCTCCTTCCCCTGTAACCACAAACCGAAATCCTACTTGAGGAGAACGTTGAACACCATTGGCATCTTCCAATTGAACCAGGTTGTAATAAGTACCTGGATTAGTTTCCGTAGGAAGATCAAGTGTAAGTGTCTGTGATTCACCAGGAGCCAACGTAATAGCTGCTGCCGTGGTAGTGCTCAAGGGCTTTTTACCACCAATAGTGGTGCGATCCCACTGCTGAATAACTGGCGTAAGTGTAACTGGTTGAGAAAGGGTATTAGTAACAGGAATTTGTCCTTGGGCCACATCACCAGGACTAATGTTAGGACCACTTAAAGGAAAAACTCCAGTATTAAGAGGCGTTAAAATTTGACTCGTATCCCATGGGGCACTTACGATGCCGGCAGCATTAGAGGTTGTATAATTAAAAGCTGCTGAGTCTGTATTAATGACCAATCCAGTTTCATTTTCAGCAGTAGCCGTAACCTGATAGTATCCACTGTCCGCTGCTGGGGGTATTTGAAGACTAAAGGAAAAAGTAACACTGGCATTGGATGCCAAATTATAAAAATTGGGCAAATCTTGATACGTATAGGTATCGCCTTGTTGACTACCGTCTGTAAGACTACGTTTTTTGATGAGCTTTACTTCAATAGCAACATTAGAAACAGAGAGTCCCGAGGTGTTTGATAGTCTTCCCGTACCAGAAACTTTGGTGCCCGTTTGGGTAACCTTAATGCTATCCACCTTAACTTGTGGCAGCGCCTGCTGTCGGGCAACAGTCAACGCGGATGGAGTAGTAGAGCTAGGAGAGGTTACACTGACATCTATAGACTGCTTTTGCATACCGATGCCAGATTGCGCTTCCTCATTACTCTTAGGAACGTTATTTTTCTCAAGCTGCGCAAGAGCTGCCGGGTTATTTTGTGCTTGCTGCCAAGCGGCCGCGTAAGGATCACTAAGATCAAGAAAACCAGTATCACTTGTTGCAGCGTGCGCATGAAGAGGGAAACTACCCAAGCTTATCAGCAGAGTAAGAAGAAGAATAACCGGTAAGCTACGCCGTACGTGCATAAGACTAGGTAATTTATAGTACGTACTTATAATACGACTATTTTAATGGCAATTGCAAAGTATGCATTAATCTCAAAAAAAGACTCTTGGATTAATCCAAGAGTCGAAGACGAGAATGTTCGCCGGGGGAGCTTAGTTGTCCTTCTGTGCTTCGCTCAGCGAATAGGATTTGGTGAGGAATTTCTCCACTCCCTCTCCCTTCAGGGCGGCCTTGACCCGAACCGAGTCGTACTGAACGTTCGTTGCCAACGGACAGAGAACGGCTCCTTCGTAGCCCTTGCTGTTGTTAGGTGCGAACCTTCCGTAGTACGTAGCTGCGACATGCCCACGCTGCAAGTAGGTGACTTGCAGATAGAGCTCGACGCTTTGTACTTCGGTGGCTTCCACCGAAACCATGTAGGACGCATCAGACTCGCGCCACAAGCCAAGCTGGCTGACCGGGGCTTCCTTGAAGGAACCCTGATTCTTGGCGAACTCACTTGCGCTGGAAGTCTTCCAGAGCGCACGATCTCGCTCCACTGGGGAAGCTTGGACTTCCTGTCGCATAGCGACGGGTTGAACGGTAACTCCTCTCATAAACTCCGCGCTAGTTGGGACGTGGCGTGGACCGGTGGCACTTAGGCCCGCAGCCGCAGGTGGCGTACAACCAGAAACGAACAGGGCGACCAAAGCGGCACCAATCAGACTCATTGTAAACTTCTTCATAGCAGTAACCTCACACATGGAACCATTGAGTAGTTCCTTGCGCGTAAAGTAGCAGAAAAGAGAAAAAAAAGAAAGCCCCTCTACTCTTTTATAAATTCATGTATGATATTTATATGAATCTTGACTCCCTTAGCCAACTTTTCACATTATTTTTTAAACGGCATGGCAAACGACTCATTGCCATCCTTAGCATTCTCTATTTAGCCTTTGAAGCATTACAAAGTTTCCCCTATTCTAGCCCCTTGAGACACAGCACCTTGGCTGTCCAAAATGAGATTGACAACATTGGCCTCTACGGCCGTACCTGGGCTATGTTTGCGGCAACTAATACAAACACCAGTACCGTGACACTCCTCATGACTTATGCAGATGGCACACAACAGTCCTATCAATACCTCTATCTCCGCCCTGGCTACCTGCCCACTGTCTGGAATGAGGTGATGCAAGATATTCAATACGATGACAACAATGATACCCAAGGCCTCTATAAGGCTGGGTTTCTTCGCTATACTTGCACGCACCCTCCTATTGGCACAGAATTACCTACCCAATTGGAACTACTCCAGAACGTCTACTACTTTACGGCCAGCAATCCGTCTTACCACGCTACATCTAACGATATTATTATTGGGAGTACCTCATGCGCTTCCTAGACCCTATCTCCGAATGGTTCTTTCCCCCTACCGATAAGCGTGTTATTTCGCTCTTTCGCATACTACTTGCGCTTGTTACTTTGGGAGACGCAGGAACTTGGTTTGGTCACCTGCAAGCATTCTTTAGTAATGCCGGCTACGTAACGGGTTCGTATGTACACCAAAGCACACCATATTCACACTACAGCCTCTTCTTTTTGAATGATGCCACTTGGTTTGTGTACGTATGCTATGCCCTCCTCATTATTGCCTGCCTTTCTCTTGTGGTAGGCTATGCCTCACGCATTGCCATCATTGTAGTGTACGTTCTCTATATAAGTTTCACCTCAAGATTTCCTCTTGTTATTTACGGAGGCAGTGAAATTTTACAAATCATGCTGTTCTTTGCAATGCTTGTACCTCTTGCTCCTTTCTTTAGTTTTAATCGCGCTTACTTCTGGCCCCAGAACTTCAAGGAACTCATACCTAGCTGGGGAATTCGAATAATCCAAGTTAACATAGCGTTTGTGTACTTTTTTGCCTCAGTGAGCAAATTTCGTGTTGATACCTGGTTCAATGGCACTGAACTAGCAAATACCCTCTCTACTCGTTTCAGTGTTTTTGGCCCCCATCTCTTACTCACCTATCCTATTCTCAACGGCTTGCTCACCTACGGTACGTTGGCACTGGAAAGCACTGCCCCCTTCTTACTCCTCAACCCAGCAACGCGACGCTTTTCTCTTGTGCTCATGTTTAGCCTCCACCTTGGCATCCAAGTCTTTATGAATGCGGGCTATTTCAGTGAAATCATGTTTGTTGCTCTTGTATGTTTCATGACACCGGAAGACATGGACGACCTGAAAAAAATCTTTCATAAAATTCGTACTTTTCTTCGCCTTCCATTAATACAGATTAGCTTCAAGTCAGGAAGCTAAGTTTTTCTAGTCTTCTTTTGATTTTTGTGCAATACTTTGCTTACGTTTGTAGCCTTGCACAAAACGTGGGAGAAGACCGGTATGCAGATACTTTCATACGTTGCTCTTTTGGCATGCCTACCCGGCGTGACCAAACCAGCTCAACCATCCCGCCTTTCGCAAGAAGTCTATCCTTGGCATTTGGAGAAGACATTTACGCGAAGGGTAACGGGAACGCTCCAACAGACACGTTCCATGCCTGACTTGGAGGTTCCTAAATGGGTGATCTACGCCCCTATACCTTCTAAGGTGCTGGATTGCCAATCCAACATCACCGCCGCTCTCTCTGCTCCTGGCACGAATGCCACTGCAGTGATCGTCACGGAGAAGGGACCCCTTGGACAGCAAGCTCTTTGCCTCGTGGTCAATGGACGCACAGCGTCCGACCTCCCGGTAAAAGTGGACTATTCGGCGGACCTTAGTGCGGTTCGCGTTCGGCCCGGCGCCAGTCAAGCACCAGTTCCTCCTCTCTCAGAGAAGGATTGGAATTTGTACACAGCGGCCGCAAGCCCCGACAACCCAGATGACTGCATGGACTTCAACACCCCAGCAGTCAAGGCCTTCATTGAAGCCCAGGGCCTCAGCCCGCTACCAAATGAGAATGAAATCCAGTACGGCGTTCGTGCCCTTACCTGGATCATCAACCGTTACCACTACCGGTCCGATAACCAGGACCGTCACGTGAGCGCTCTCCTTAAGGAGGATTGGGGCGATTGCGGAAGCTTCGCCAACATCTTCGTAGGGATCATGCGCGCGGCCGGATATCCGGCACGGACAAAGTGGGGCCTCATGGCCCACAGCGCCACCGCAGGCTTCGGCCATGTGCGTACGGAACTCTGGATTAACTCCATTGGATGGGTCACGGTAGACGTGGCTCAAGCGGTAACAAGCAAGGACCCTTTGGGCACGTTCGGGTATGACCCGGGCGACGTCATATATACATGGGTAGATACGGGACCTCAGCTCCCCTCTCCCATGAACGTTCTGGCTCACAACCAATTCTTCGAGTTGCCTATCTCACAAATGAGTTGGCATGGCGATGCCAAGCCAAACCTTGTGGTCAAGGACAACTGGACCGTCTCGCAAAAGTAGCCCGTACCTTCGCTACGAATCTACGCCCATAGCCCCGGTTATGGGCATTTTTTATGGCGCCGATGCTACAAGATCATTGATTGCTTCCTCAAAAACGGCTCTGGGTTCTGCACCAATAATCATTTTTGTTTTGCCATCAGAGGCACGAATAATATAGCTAGTGGGAGTACCATTTACACCTAGCGCCTTACCTTGATTCAGGCTATTCGTCACGAGGTCTTTTGTCTCTCCGTTTTCATAACAGGTCTTAAGCGGAGCAGCAGCATAACCCACGCTACTGGCCAAATCAAGAAAGCCCGCTTCATCAAAACTGGTACCTGTAGATTGTGTTTTACTATACACCGTGTCTACAAAGTGGAAGAAGGCATTTTGCCCTTGCAATTTTGCTACACACTCCGCTATTTGTGCTTCCATATTGGCATCTGGGTGAATGTCTAGAGGAAAATCTCGCCAGACAAAAGCTATGCTGTCTGCAAATTCTTGTTCTAGCCCAGGCAACGTAGCTTCATGAAATTGTTTACAAAATGGACACTCTAAATCTGAATACTGCACGAAATAGACCTTAGCCTGGAGACTTCCTTGAATATTATCGGCAGCAGTCACCGCAGGCACACTATTGTTTGCTTCTTCCACAATGGAGTCTTGCGAAACAGGAGTAGGTGTAGCATAAACGACATTCTGCGCAGCCTTTTGCTGGTTAACCTGTGCTTGCAACGATTGGTTTTCAAGTCGCAAATTTACCACGTAGAAAAACGCCACCGTGAAGAGAATGACAAAAATACCAATAACCAAGCCAGAGCGTACCTTGATTTTGCGAAACTTCCGCCGGGGAGATTGATTCTCATCAGTCATATGCCTGATTATATAGATAACACAAAATAACGTATACTAGACACATGAATAGGGATGCTTTTAATCAAGTAGTAGAGTCAGCCGCAAAGCGTCACTGGCGCACGGTAGTGGCGGTTTTAAGTATCGCGTACATGGCCATGGAATTACTCCAAAGTTTTCCTTACACGCTTGCACTACGCCAGGCAACACTCCCCATCCAAGACGAGGTAGATAACATTGGCCTCTACGGCAGAAGCTGGGGCATGTTTGCCGGCACCAATACCAATACCAGCACGGTGACCCTCAGTATGACGTATGAAGATGGAAGCCATCAGACATACAATTATATTCCTTTAAGACCTGGCTATGCTCGTACGGCTTGGAGTGAGGTAATGCAAGATATTCAGTTTGATGATAACAATGATGGTGCTGGCCTCTATAAAGCCGGTTTCCTCCGCTACACCTGTGACCATCCACCAGTAGGAACAGCCCTCCCCCAAAGCATGGAACTTATTCAATATCGGGTATACTTTTCCGCCAGTAATCCAACCTACAATGCAAGTGGCTCAACCGTAATTGGAAACATTATATGTCGGCCATAAGTAACGTTACCGACTGGTTTTTCCCCAAGACAGACAAACGAACCCTGGCGCTTTATCGCATTGGCCTTGGCTTGGTTACGCTTCTAGATGCTGGCACTTGGTTTGGTCATCTTCAGGCTTTTTTCAGTCACGATGGCTATGTGTTAGGGTCTTATGTTCAAAATACCACCCCCTATTCGCACTTCAGTGTTTTCTTTTGGAATGACTCAACTTCTTTTGTCTATAGCATGTATGCCATTTTGGTAGTCTCCTGCATAAGCCTCATGATAGGCTATGCCTCACGATGGGCATCCATTCTCATTACTATCTTATACGTCAGCTTTACCTCACGTTTTCCCCTGGTTATCTATGGAGGTAGTGAGATCCTTCAATTTCTCCAGTTCTTTGCTATCTTCATTCCTTTCGCACCGTTCTTAGATTTTAAGCGTTTTTATTTCTGGCCAAAAGATCTAAAAGATATGATTCCTGCTTGGGGCGTTAGAATGATTCAACTTAATATTGCTGCTGTTTACATGTTTTCTTCTATTAGCAAACTTCGCAGTGAGACCTGGTTCAATGGCACCGAATTGGCAAACACACTCTCTACCCGTTTCAGCGTTTATGGTCCTCGTCTACTCCTGACATATCCGTATCTCAACAATATCCTCACTATTGGTACCTTGGCCTTGGAAATTTCGGCTCCCTTTTTACTCCTACAAAAGTCAACGCGACGCTTTTCTCTCTGCTTAATGTTCAGCCTTCACCTAGGCATTCTCATCTTTATGAATGCCACCTACTTTAGCGAAATAATGTTTGTGGCTCTAGCTGCCTTCCTCACAAAAGAAGATTGGGAAGACACGCAGAAACTACTCCACTGGCTACGCCTAAAATTACACCTTCCTACGATTTCAATAAAAAGGGCTTAAGCTTTTTTCTTGCTACCTGGCACCAACGCATAAACTCCTCTAAGTCTTCATCACGCAAGAAAATGGTCAGAACGGCCAGCATAATGAAACTGAAATAAGTAACATTCATGACGCAGGCAATACACAGGTGAACGAAGGCAACTAGCAAGAGAATTGGTCGCCGCGTGGCAGGGTTCCATACCAAAAAGGTAAAAGAAAGTTCACCCGCCATGGTAAGGTAGGTCAACATTACAGATAGGATGGGATTGGAAAGAAAATGAGCCAAAGGTAGATAGGAAAGTGACCCAACAGCAATTCCTTGCAACTGCGTCCCGTTTGTCCAGGTAGGAATTTTCACTTTCTCTAACGCCGCCGAAAGATACACTAAACAAATCTGTATTTGAAGGAGGCGAAGTGGCCATGCCGGGACTTCTTTCCCCTTTTTAGCCGCATTGAAATCAATGAATAATGCGAAAAACAGAGCTATTTCCACAATTGCCGTTCCGCCATATTGAACAAGTGCCATACGATTCAAAAAGCTCTCAAAAAGTACAAAAACAACTACGAATGCCACTCTAGTGAACTTATTCCAGAGAATAAAGAAGAGAGCCACCAACAAAAGAGCATACATGAGGTACACGAACCATGGCGTGTCGTAAAAATAAAAGATGCTATAGCCACTACTTATAACCCGGACCGTCTCTCTATCAATAAAACCGGCCGACGTAAAATACAGCTTCAAATATGGCAACCAAGTAAGGGCGCTAAGTGCCGTAACTAGAGCAATTGACCAGCGAAAAACGTTTACTACTTTGCTAGAGAAAGTACCCCCATACCACTGCCAAAGTTGCTGAAATGCCTTTAACATTGCCACATGTTATTCACTTGGTAATTCAAAACGAACCCTTGCTGCAAAGGCAAGCTACTAACAGGAACCCACACACTTTCGATAGCTATAGATGTTGCTCCCCACGAATTATGCTTGCACAGATATTGTAGGTAATTGGTGGCATATGGACTATTTGCCACGTCCACGAGCGCTCCGTGAAATTTCTCTTTAGCCGTTGGAAGAAGCGAGTCAATTCCTGATTTCTCCCACTGATCTGCATGAATCTGGCCAAACCCGTTAAAATAGGCAATTTGCGAAAATCGCACCGCAGTCCCCGATCCTGTGAACATTACCCAGGGAGAAGTATTGAGACTTAATGGAGTAAAAAAATTAGCATGTGCCGTTGCAAAAACTGGTGGCTGATACGTGGCCCCCATGAGTGAAGTAAAGTTTACGAGCGTGTACGCAAGCCCAAAAACCACAATGAGTACGTTGCGAACTAGTAAGGCAGGTTTCATACTCATTAGTATAATCAAAAAAGCCCCGGAGCGCTCCGGGGCTTTGCTTTATTTTATTTTTTCTTTTTTGGTGCCGTGGTTTCAATGACCGTATCAATGATGCCGTAGACCTTGGCGGCTTCTGCAGTCATGTAATAGTCTCGATCCGTATCTTTTTCTACCTTAGCCAATTTTTGACCTGAATGATCTGCCAAAATTCCGTTTAATGTATCTTTGAGGCTAAGGATTTCTTCGGCCTGAATTTTGATATCTGATGCCTGACCTTCTGCTCCACCCAACACTTGGTGAATCATGATTTTGGCGTTTGGCAATGCAATGCGCTTACCCTTGGCGCCAGCAGTCAGGAGAACGGCACCCATGCTGGCGGCCATGCCAATGCAGATGGTGGAAACGTCTGGCTTAATGAAGTGCATGGTGTCGTAAATGGAAAGACCGGCGTACACTGAGCCACCCGGGCTGTTGATGTAGAGCTGAATATCTTTTTTGGAATCTTCTGCCGCCAAGAACAAGAGCTGCGCGTTGATGAGGTTGGCCGTATCATTATCAATGGCGCCACCAAGGAAGATGATTCTATCCTTGAGGAGACGTGAATAAATATCGTACGAACGCTCGCCAAATTGTGTTTTTTCCAGGACCGTTGGGATGAGGTAAGACATACTTTGTATTACTGGTTTTTTCTACAGTACACCTCGTCGAAAAAAATGTAAAGTATTCTTTACATATCAGATTAACCGGGCCTTAAAAAAGAACCATCATGTGAAGATGATGGTTCTTTTTTCGGGACGAAGGCTGGTGTAAAACCTGCCTTCATCCCTGAAACGTTAGAGGCCAATCTGGTAATTGACCTCAGCCGCCGTAACGGCGGCAATGGGGTCAAGGTCGGCCAGATGGCCAACGGCGGTGTGGGAGGCCTGCATGACCTCCGCCAACCTTCCTTGGAACTGCGCCCGAGGAACGACGGATTCGTTGCCGTTCACGTAAACGTACACATTGGGGTCACCCCCTCTGCTGATAACGCTACCCGGAACGGGCAAACTAGGACTGGAGTCGTCGAAGTTGCTGATGCGAACGACGGCCGTTCCGTAGGCCAAGGAGACATCTTGAATGGTTCCTCCCCCGCGGGAAATGTTGATGCCGCGAGGCGTCTTGGCGTCTTGGTGACCCAAGGCGGCCGTGAGGCCACCCGGTGCCACAAGGCTCAAGAACCCATTGGGTCCGTGAGCATCCACCAGTTTCGGGACATCATTCATCGAGTAAGTCTGCCCTTCCTTCGTCAACGAGTACTCCCCAGAGGAAGTAGCGCTGATGATGTAAGCATCCGTCGTCGTAACGCCGTGAACGGCGGCTCCACCGCAACCGGCGGCGAAGAGAGCGAGGGACAGAGAAGCTAAAGCAAGCGTTGATTTCATAAGTCTTACCTGTGGGGTCGTCTGCTACCCAGTCCTGGCATAGGGGGATATGCCCAGGCTGGGTAGCAGATGTCTCCCAACTTCTTGCAAAGAACGAGAATGCGCCACTATAGCCTATTTTGGCCTTTTTGTCAAGGTCTTTAACCTGTACACAACAAAAAAGCCCCGTCTTTCAACGGGGCTTTTGCCTCTTAAAATGCCTTATTTTGTAGCAATTTCAATGAGGCGATCAAGCGCGGTACGCATGGCCATTTCACCATCTACTAGCTTCTCCAGTTCAATAATCTTGCCCAGGGAGAAACCAATGCGGACATTTTTCTCTGATTGTTCATCTACTTGTTTACGCAGCTCGTCGTTCATTGGCTGACCACCCAAACGCTTTTCTGTTTCCTGAGTAAGGCGGTTTTTCTCTTGTGTCACCAATGACGCAGGCACTTCAAACTTAGCAACCTTAAGGAGGTCTTCAATGACGAGGTTTTCCAGGTTGGTTTTCTGCTCTTCGTCGCGCTCCTGTTCCAAGTTATCCCGAATGGATTTCTCTAGTTTTTCTACGGAATCATGACCAAACTGCTTGGCAAACGTGACATCAATGGCGGGCAACTGCACATCCTTCAATTCATTAATTTTCACCGTAAACTGTGCCTTTTTACCCTTAAGCTCAGCGCTGTGGTATTCCTTTGGAAAGGTAATATCAAAGGTGACTTCTTCGCCTTTTTTCAGTCCAATGAGGTGATCTTCAAAACCTGGAATAAGTTGGCCCTCACCAATAACCAACGGGTGATTGTGACTGTGCATATCTTCACGAGCAACACCATTCACGCTGCCGTGGAAGTTGATGTCTGCCCACATGCCTTTGGCGGCCTTGGCTTCTTCAGGCAAATCTTGCAGTTTGGCAGATTGCTTGCGAAGGTAATCAATGACATCGTCAACATCTTTCTGACCTACCTCAATGCGCTTTGGGGCTTTAACGCGAATTTTCTCATAGCCCTTAATACTTACTTCAGGGATGATATCTAGTTCGGCCGTGAAAACTGCTACTTGCTCTGTTTCTGGAGCATCTTCTTGTGGCGCAGTATATTCCACCACGTTTACCTCTGGTTGAGTAACAGGCGTGAGATTTTCCTGTTTGAGAATTTCGGCGTAGGCAGTATTGAGTGCACGATCTAGCGCACCAGCTTCAACGCGTTGGCGACCAACGGAAGCAAGCACCTTTGGAAGTGGCGCTTTACCTGGACGAAAACCTTCTACTTTTATATCAGTGGCCACGGCTTCCAATTCTTTTTGGAAGGCAGGCTTAAAATGGGCAACGGTGACAGGAACCGTTAAGAGCACACGGCTGTTTGGCAAATTCTTGCGGGAGAAGGATGTTTGTTTCATGACACCTAGCCTACCAGATTGTGCGACTCCTTGCCAGACTGCACATTACAACTCCTCAAAGGCACGCTTGTTTACCGCCCGAACAAATTCTGGTAACTTTATCGATAAGCCTGATGATTTATCAGCAGGTGGTGCCTTAGAGGTGAAACCCAAGATGGGTAAAGTAAAAACAACGCCAGTCCCGCAAGCTGCGAGAGCAGCCCTTCTTCGTCTTTCGGAACAATCAATCGAGCTACCTGCCGAGGTAGCCTCAAGTTCCCAGTCTCGCTACGTCTCGGCCCAAATGCCCCCCGGCTGGAAATGGGCGCTAGTCGTCAGCAAATCGCGGTCTGTCCACTACGGCGTCGCGGAAATCGACACTCCAAGCGTTGGAGAAAAAGAGTGGCTCACCTTTATGGAGCCGTTCGCCTGCGGCCTTAATGAGGCGCAAGCGCTCATCCCCAGTGGCCGAAAGGCACTTATCACGCACAAGCCAAAGGAAGGAGACGTTCGAAGCGCACTTACCAAAGGCAGGACGGCATCACTCTGCTTCTTCGGTTACAGAGTTCTGGGCAAAACGCTCCAACTCTTCACCGTAATCATGCAGGGCAAACAAGTCATCGCGGAGAACATCTTCCACGTCACGGAAGACATCACATCACCTCCCGAAGGTGTACTCCTCGAAAACAGGGTCCTCGTCAACGCTTAATCAGCAAGACGTCCCATAAAACACCAGTCCGCTCCCTAGGGAGACGGACTTTTTTGTTCAAAACATTTCTATTGCGCAGGAACTTCTTTTGGCTCTTCCGAAGTTTTTTCGTGCTTTTCTAATGCCACTACACCAGGTAATGCATCACCCGCTAAAAACTCTAAGGCAGCACCGCCACCGGTAGAAATAAAAGTAAACTTATCGTGAATCTTCAGGTCAGTAATCATTTCCACCGTGTCACCGCCAGCAACAATTGTAGCGGCATCTTGCAATGTGGCCATGTATTCGGCAATCTCGCGTGATCCTTTGTCATAGGGCGCTTCTTCCGTGTAACCTAAGCTGCCATTCCAAAAGATGGTCTTGGCATCTTTCATTTTTTCCTTGAAGAGCTGCACTGATTTTTCGCCAATGTCTAGGTAGCTGAAATGTTCACCTTCCCCGCCTTTTACGTAATCTGGGGCCAAGAAGAGTTTGGATCCCAGTTCGTGCATGAGCTGTTCAGCTAAATGACGCTTATCTGGCTCACATTTGGAGTCCCCTATTTCTTCACCCTGAGCAAGCAAAAAGGTGTTAGCCATAGCGCCACCAATAAGGATAATATCGGCTACTTTTCCTAGTGAGCGAATGACTTCCATTTTGTCGCTTACCTTAGCACCGCCCATGATGACCACAAACGGATGCTCCGGGTCTTTGAGAATCTTACCCAAGTGTTCTACTTCTTTTTCTAGAAGGAAACCTGGATATGACGGGAGAAGTTCCGCCGGTCGGACGATGGAAGCGTGAGCACGGTGCGCGCACGCAAAGGCATCATCAACATATACATCGGCAAGGTTAGCCAGGTATTTACCAAAATTTTCTCCGTTCTTTTCTTCATCGGCAAAGAAGCGGATGTTTGGGAGGAAAAAGATGTCCCCCTCGTTCATGTTTTCAATGGTTTGCTCAATATCGGGCACAAAAAGCTGATTTGCCATTTGTACATTGTGTTTGCGGTAATGCGTGGCAACAATTGAAGCAATGGGCCGCATGCTCAATTCATCAATAACGTGACCATCTGGGCGACCAACATGGCTCACAATGATGATTTTTGCGCCCTTTTCTATGAGGAAATCAAGGGTTGGGTACGTTGATACAATACGAAAATCATCCAAGACCGCACCGCCCTTGAGTGGCACATTATAGTCTGTGCGATAGAGAACACGTTTACCCTTAAGATTTGCTTCTCGGAGATTTTGCATATGCAACGTTATGAATGAAGTGAACAATGACCTTGGTTGCCAGCAATATCGTCGGCAATTTGGCACATTGTTACAAAAGATTTAAGTTTGAGACTAGCACCACCTGAAAGTAAACCGTCACAATCAGGAAGACTTAAGTAGCTGGCCGCATTCTCTTCATTTGAGCTACCACCGTAGAGTAGTCGGGTTTCAGGACTCACCACGCCACGCAGTGCACCAAGCACATGCTGGGCATACTCTGGATCTGCTGCATTACCGTGTCCGTTACCGTTGCTAATGGCCCAGATGGGCTCATACGCCACCACTATTTTTTCAATTTGTTCGGGAAGCAAGCCTTTGATCATATGATTCAAACTGTGCACTACCCGCGTGACGGAATCGTCGGTTTTTTCCAACTCCCCTACGCAGAGAATTGGCGTCAACCCGTGAGCAAGGGCAGACTCTACTTTTTCGGCAATAAATTCATGACTTTCATGGAAAAGCCTGACTCTATCAGAGTGACCAACAATGACATATTCCACTAAATCTTGTAGCATCAACGGGGAGATTTCACCGGTAAAGGTACCATGTTCCTGAGGATGCATGTTCTGGGCGCCTAGCTTCAGGTGAGGAAGCCTTCCCTTAGGAATGACGTCTTGTGCCAGTGGCACCAGCCACACCGATGGTGGGCAAATAACGGTTGTAATACGCTCAATGTGTTCTGTGCCAGCGAGGACGCCCTGAGCAAGAGTGTAAGCCTCGGCAAGGGAAGTGTTCATCTTCCAGTTGCCAGCAATAATTTTGGTTCTCATATACCGCTAGTATACAATGAAATTACGATTATAAGTGAGGGGCACCATGGCAAAAAAAGTGGGGGAAGTTATTGTTGACACGCTCATTGCCGCCGGCGTGAAGCGTGTGTATGGTATTGTGGGCGATTCACTCAACGGTGTCACCGATATTATTCGCCAACATCCAGATGTACAGTGGGTGCACGTCCGTCACGAAGAAACGGCAGCCTTTGCTGCAGGCGCCGATGCCCACCTTACCGAGGGCCTAGCCGTTTGTGCCGGTAGTTGCGGGCCAGGAAACCTCCACCTCATTAACGGATTGTACGATGCTCACCGTAGCCGCGTTCCCGTCCTAGCCATTGCCGCCCACATTCCAAGCTCTGAAGTAGGTAGCGGTTATTTCCAAGAAACCCACCCAGAACTGCTCTTTAAAGAGTGTAGTCACTACTGTGAACTAGTTTCACACCCATCCCAAATTCCCCGCGTCTTGGAAATTGCCATGCGTACTGCCATTGCCCGGCAAGGCGTGGCCGTGGTGATTATTCCTGGTGATATTGAATTACAGGAAGCCGTTTCCGATGCCATTCGTCCAGCCATCACGCAGGTAGACCCACTCATTCGCCCAGCCGGAGCTGAGCTAAAAAAGGCCGCAGATATTCTCAATGCTGCCGAAAAGATTACCATCTTAGGCGGCGCCGGCTGCAAAGGCGCACACCACGAATTGATGGAAATTGCCGGCATGCTCAAAGCACCCATCGTTCACGCGCTCCGTGGCAAGGAATTCATTGAATATGACAATCCTTATGACGTAGGTATGACGGGACTACTCGGCTTCTCCTCTGGCTACCACGCCATGATGGATAGTGACGCAATTCTGATGTTAGGCACCGATTTTCCCTACGGCCAGTTCTACCCGCCGCACGCCAAAATTATTCAGGTTGATATTCGGGGCGAACAAATTGGTCGTCGTACCAAAGTTGATTTGGGCCTGGTTGGTGATGTGAAATACACGCTCCGCGGCCTGGCTCCCCTCTTAGACCACAAGAAAAATAGCGAACACTTAGATGCTTCTTTGGCGCACTATAAAAAGACTCGCTCCAGCTTAGATGATCTAGCAAAAGGTGAACCAGGCCACACTCCAATTCATCCAGAATACGTGGCAAAGATGATGAATGAATTAGCGAATGATGACGCCATCTTCACCTGCGATGTAGGCACCCCTACCGTCTGGGCAGCCCGCTATCTCAGCATGAATGGCAAACGTCGGCTCTTAGGCTCATTCATCCATGGCTCCATGGCAAACGCACTCCCTCAGGCCATTGGAGCGCAAGTGGCGTTTCCGCATCGCCAAGTGGTCACCATGTCAGGCGATGGCGGCCTTGCCATGTTAATGGGGGATCTTCTCACCCTTACACAGCACAAATTACCTGTAAAAATGATTGTATTTAACAATGGTTCCCTAGGATTTGTGGAAACCGAAATGAAGGCAAGTGGCCTCCTAGATTTTGGCACCGACCTACAAAACCCCGACTTCTCTAAAATGGCTGATGCCATGGGCATCAAGGGCTTCCGTGTTGAAAAACCCGAAGACGTTGAGCCAATGATGAAAGCAACCTTCGAATATGACGGTCCGGCTCTCTTAGACGTAGTGGTAAACCGCCAGGAGCTCTTCATGCCTCCAACCATTACGCTGCAACAGGCAATTGGTTTCAACCTCTACATGATCAAAGCGGTACTCAATGGCAAGGGAAATGAAGTGATTGATTTGGCAAAATCAAATTTGTTCGATAAATAACAAAGTTATTGAGCTCTACGCATTACTAGTGACCTAGTTCTAGTTTCGCTAGAATAAGTGCACTATGTCTTCTCCACAAACTCGCCATCATCAGATTGTGACCGCTATTAGCGGTACCATGCGTATTTTTTTTCAGCAAGGTAAAAAGGTACGCATGTACCATGGAGGCACTAATTCAACACGTCCCCTCCATCCTGATACTCAATACGTTGATGTAAGTCAGCTTAACCAGGTACTCAGCATAGACCCTCAAACTCTTCTAGCAGAAGTTGAGGCCAATGTTTCTATGGATGTTTTACTGAAAGCTACACTGGCCCACGGCCTCATGCCTAAAATACTGCCTGAATTTCCTGGTATTACGGTGGCAGGAGCAATTCAAGGCGGAGCAGCTGAAAGTAGTTCGTACAAATACGGTCTTTTTCATGATATTTGTCTGCAGTATGAAATGGTATTAGGGAATGGAGAAATTGTGACGGCCTCACCTACTGAAAACGCAGACCTCTATTACGCCACCGCTTGTGCCTATGGCACCCTAGGGATCATTACTAAGGCTACCCTCCAATTACAGCCCGCTAAAAAATACGTCTCACTTACCTACCTTCCTGTACAAAGCTTCCAAGAAGCGGTTGAGGTAATAAACCAAACCGTACACCAACCTGATGTTGACTTTGTGGATGGCCTTCTCTTTAGTGAGCATACAGGCACAGTTATGGTAGGAAGGTTAACTACTGACAGTGCTGCGCCACGCAAAACCTTCTTAAAGCCTACAGATGATTGGTTTTATCTTCATGCCCAGAAGGTTTCTGGAACCACAGATGCTTATCAAGAGACCATACCTCTTAAAGACTATCTTTTTCGGTATGACCGTGGCGCATTTTGGATGGGTAAATATTTCTTTGAGTTTGTACAAATTCCATTTACGCGCTTAGCCCGTACCATACTAGCTAAATACATGACCACGCGCATGCTGTATCGCATGCTGCACGCTGCAAATGCCTCTCAACGTGCCTTTGCCCAAGACATTAGTCTACCTAGTGAAAATACACAGGAATTTCTTACTATTGTTGATCAGAAATTAGGCATTTACCCGCTGTGGCTCTGCCCTCTATTGCCTTCAATCACGCATAAGGATCAGTTTTCACCTGTATACACTGACGCAAAATTAGTAATTAATGTGGGCGTGTACGGAAAATACCGGGTCAAATATGAAAAATTTGTCAGCATGAATAGGTTTATTGAAGCTGAAACTGCACGTTTGGGTGGCAGAAAGGTTCTTTATGCGCACGCGTACTACACCAGAGAAGAATTTTGGGATATCTACAATGAGCCTTGGTACAATCATCTGCGAAGCACCTACCACGCAACTACCACCTTTCCGGATATCTATGATAAAGTGGCGGTCAAACAAGAGTTTAAACCAGATAAAAAAGGTATCATCAGGGGCCTGTTGCAGTCGCCATTTCGGCAGAAGATAGCTAGAAAGTAACAGATTGTCTAATCCGTAGAATTGAATCTTCACAATCTATCTGTTACATTCAAAGACAGTTCGAAGTGGAGGACTATATGAGCATTCAACATGATACGGCTGTCATTCGTAGTGAAGAGAGTGTAAAGGGAGCCCTTTCAAGATCTCTAGAGTTTCTCAAACGTCAGGAAGGGAACGAAAGCCCCATTCCCTTTATTATTTTCTGCAATAGCCCAGGCAAACTCCCTGCGGTCTCCCTAGGAAGCGCCCTCGCTGGCCTCCTCGACTATCTCGTCGGCCAAGGTCTCTCGGTGGAATTGAGAACCCACACGGGTAAGACTGGCTGGCAGTGGCAGCCATGGTCTGCGGTAAAAACAAACCTTCAGACCATCAAAACGGATGCCTGGACGCGCATTTATGTGAGTACCAAGCCCAGCACCATTTAATCTCTACTTAGGCCTTTCGGCCTATTTTTTTAAGCAATTAGCCTGATTTTTTCCTGATATAATACCGCTATGGAAAGTCTCCGAGAACAAGCTGCAGCCCTCCCCCTCCACCCCGGCGTCTACATCTTCAAAAACGCCAAGGGCGATATTTTGTATGTAGGAAAAGCCAATCAATTGCGCGAACGTGTACGTAGTTATTTTGCACCGGATATTGCCATCACCCGCAACCCAGGTATTGAGCAAATGGTGCGAGAATCTATCACGCTGGAACATCATCTAGCAGATTCTGAACCTGAGGCACTCTTGCTTGAGGCGCGCTTAATTCGCCGCCACAAACCTCGCTACAACATTGCACTACGCGACGACAAATCTTTCTTGCTCATAAAAATTACTATGAATGAAGAGTTCCCCAGCGTGGGAATTGCGCGCGAAAAAGACTTAGAAGAATTGCTCGCCAAGAAAAATAGACCACAACCCACCACCAACGCCATCCGCCAAAAAATTGATCACGTTGAATATTACGGACCCTTCCCTTCCGCATATTCGGTACGCGGAGTGTTGAAGACCGTTCGACAAATTTGGCCCTTCAGAGACTGCAGCACCCAAAAATATAACCAGTTTGCAGCCCTTGGGCACGGATGCATTTTTGCCTCCCTCCACCTCTGTAACGCACCCTGTGTACACAAGGTGACGCCAGAAGATTACCGCAAAAACATTGACCAGCTCCGCAAGTTCCTGCGCGGTGAGCAGTCATCTTTAATTCATGAGGTAGAGACGCAAATGGAAGCCGCGGCCAATAACGAGCTTTTTGAGGCCGCCACCATTCTGCGGAACAGACTTTACTCTCTGAAACGCTTCCAGTACGTGGTAGATACCTTCCGGACGGCACGAACGAAAAGCGAACTTACTCCTTATAATCCTGCCGAAGACCTTCGCATTGAGTGTTACGACATCTCCAACAACCAGGGCGCTCACGCCGTTGGCTCACTTATCTGTGGAATTGTGACTGGCGGCAAAACGCAGCCACTCACTTCTGCTGACGACGTAAAGAAGCGTTTCCGCTTCGACAAAACCCGCTACCGCAAATTCAAAATTCAGACCGTAGGCGGTATTTCAGACACAGAAATGCTGCAGGAAGTTTTGCGACGACGATTCCGCCGTACCCAATGGGCCTTTCCTGACATGGTCCTACTAGATGGTGGCAAAGGCCAATTAAACGCCGTGGAACAGGTTAGGAGAGAGCGTGAATTGCAAGATAAAGTTGCTCTAGGCAGTGTAGCCAAAGGCCCCACCAGAAAACGCACCGACCTTTACGGCGAAGATTGGGACAAGTTCCCCATGATCTCCCGAGACGCCTGGCATCGCATTTCCGAAAACTTACGCGAGGAAGCTCATAGGTTTGCCATTAGCTACTACCGCAACTTGCATCGTAAGGCCGTTCTGGGACGCTAACACATTGCGATTTCCACATTTTTTGGTATGCTACGCGAAAGCTCACAACACAAGGAGGTGATTGCTTGATAAGATGGTTGTTTTCTTTTCTCTTCAACAGGGGGCATTCGCCTTCTAGTAGCCCAAGTTTAGAACGGCCTTGCACCACACTGGAAGAACTCGTTCAAAAAGCCACAAAGGCAGGCTGCAATGAGATCATTGTCTGGTGGAGTATTGCTGAAGCGCCAGTTGATCCACGCGGAGTTGGACAAGTTGTCCCCAAAGTACAGGCCACGTTGTACTTTTTTGCCCTAACGGAAAAGAAGGGATTCTCTTACACAGAACTCCTTGGCAATTCCTTCCAGGACAACCGCGCAATATTCGCCAACGCGGTAGAGGTTAACACAAAAAAAAGAATCGCAGCAGCAGAAGGTCGGTATACCGTACCTTTCAGGTTCTATTGTGGTGTTACCACCGAATCACTTGGAGACCCCCGGTACTCCAAGCCTAGTCCGTGAGCGTCACCCCACTACTGAGGTGACGTTTTTTTGAACAAAGCAAACACGTCTTCACTACTCAAAATCTTGGCGTCTTCCTTTTGCCAGAGACTATATTCAAGTCCACCTGCTTCAAGTGAGCGCTTACTCACCACAATGCGATGAGGTGCACCAATCAGATCAGCATCGGCAAATTTTTCACCAGCCGTTTTGTCTGAGCGGTCATCAAGGAGAACATCCACGCCAAGGTTGGAAAGATGCGTATAGAGCTGCTCGGCTGTGCCGTCATTTAGGAGGTCAAGAATATGACACTGCACTGGAGCAACACTTTCAGGCCAGACAATTTTGGCACCGCGATTGTTTTCGCCAAGAGAACCAAAAATTTCCACCAATATACCCATCAAGCGTGAAACTCCAATGCCGTAGCAACCCATATACACAGGGATGCGCTCCCCGTTTTCACCGCTCACCTGCGCATTCATGGCAGCCGTATACTTCGTGCCAAGGCGGAAAATATTACCAGCTTCTACTGCGGAAGCTTTGCGAATTTCACCACCAGAAAATTCAAGGAGTTTTGGATCATCTTCACCGTCAATGACTTCCTTATTCCAAGCAAGATCACCCGTGGCGTTGAGGTAGATATCATCCTCCCCTACTTCACAGATAATCTGGAATTCATCGGAATGTTGTTTGGAAAATACACCGCCAGAAGCCTCGGTACGAATGGCTTTCAGGCCCATGCGCTCGTATACCTGCATGTATGCGGCGGCGGCATATTCGTAGTAGGTATCAAGGTCTTCTTCAGAAGCGTGGAAGCTGTACAAATCTTTCATCAAAAATTCTCGCCCACGTAGCAGACCAGATTTTGCGCGTGCTTCCTTGCGGAACTTCGTATTAATCTGGTAAGCGGCCATAGGCAGTTCCTTGTACGAACTAAAAAGATGACGAAAGAGGTCAGTCACGTTTTCTTCATGACTGGCACCTAGACCTGCGGAATTGTCGTCACCTACGCGGTACATGATTTCCTTCATGCCAGCATCGTCCCAGCGACCGGTTTCTTCCCAGAGTTCTCTAGGCTGCAAAATGGTCATTTGTACCTCACTGGTGCGAGGGAGTTTGTTCATTTCTTCTCGAACAATATTGCCAATTTTGCGAATCACCAGTAACCCAAGTGGGAGATAAGAATAGGCGCCAGCAAGTGTTTTTTGTACGTAGCCGCCACGCTCAAGTAAGATGGCATTTTTGCTCACCTCACCGGCAGGTACTTCACGTTTGGTAGTAAAAAAGAGGTTAGATTGTCTCATAAAAGTTAAAATAGGCGGAAGATGTCGCGGGCAGTAAGCACCAACATGAGGACAATGAGGAGCAAGAAACTAATGTTGGTAAGCCACCCTTCGACTTCTTTTTGGATAACGCGTTTGCGGAAGACTCCTTCAATAATGAGAAACAAGACTCGGCCACCATCTAGGGCTGGGATGGGAAGGAGGTTGAGCAACGCAAGGTTCAAAGAAAGGATAACCATGATGAAGATGACATCGGCAAAGCCCGTTTTAGTTGCCGTAGCCGTGGCTTGATACACCCCAACGGGACCAGAAACATCTTGGGCTAGCTTGGCGTGGCCAAAGAGGTCAACGGCAAAGGCTTTGAGCGCATTCCAAGTTACTTGGATGATAGCAACACATTCATGGTAGGCCACTCCCGGCGCCAACCAAAAAGGCACACGGACGGTATCTTGGGATTCAATAGAGATACCCAAGGCCAAGCCAGTTTGATCAATAGCACTGGTCAGGGTTTCATCATTTCCATTGCGAGTATATTCAATTTTAACGCTGGTAACATGATTTTTTTGCAGCTGCTGGCTGTAATCTACCAGGTCTTTGATGTTTTTAATTTGGTGAGCACTCTCATTTGGAGCAATAATATCGCGGATGTAATCACCGGCTTTCAAACCAGCTCTATCTGCGGCCCCGCCCACCTGTACTTGATCCACAAAAACATCGTGCTTCAATACGGTTGCACCCTGAACCTGCGTGAGATCCTGCGAAACTGATGAAAAACCAACGGAAAAGGCAATGGTTAAGGTAATAAAGGCAAAGAGAACGTTCATAGTAATACCCGCCAACATAACCGCCAGACGTGCCCAGATTGGCTTATGATCAAAAGAACGTGGATCTTCATCTTGATCAACAGGGTTCTCGCCATGAATCTTCACATAACCACCAAACGGCAACGCGTTCAGCGCATAGGTAGTGTCTCCCTTTTTCTTACTCCAAACACGCGGTGGGAAACCAATGGCAAATTCGTCTACACGCATGCCGGTCCATTTGGCTACGGCAAAATGACCTAGTTCGTGAATAAAAACTAAGACACCTAAGACTAGGAGAAAAACAATAATAGAAAAGATAATTTGCATTAGTGCACCAGTACGCTATGAATAGCACTCACCAGACGAAGCAATGATGCGTCTAAGAGTGGAAATAAGGCTAAAAGAATAATTTCTACGGCAACTACAATGAGCACACGAACGAGTGTCTTCCGAAAAAAACCAGCCAGCACAGCCAAAATAACCAGAATGGTTAAATAAGGTGCAATGCTGGAATCTAGGATGGACATTAGATGGTACGAAGCTCCGCTTCTTTCACTTTGGTAAGGTCTTCAACTTTCTTATTGTACTCTGCCGTTTGCTTATCTAGCTCATCACGACCCCAGTCACGATTATCTTCAGAGATTTCAGCAGCTTTTTGAGCTTTTTGAATGGCTTCCCAAGCATCTCCACGAGCAGTGCGAATGGAAATACGCGCTTCTTCGGCCAACTTCCCTACTTTTTTGACCATTTCTTCACGACGCTCAGCCGTTAAGGCCGGAATAACCAAGCGGAGTGCGCGACCGTCATCACTCATACTTAAGCCCAACTGCGCTTGTTCAATGGCAAGGCGAATATCGCCCAGTGCGTTGGCATCAAACGGTGTAACCAGAAGCTGTGTTGCCTCAGGAACGGCAATAGTTGCCATCTGGTTGAGAGGCATTTGGCTGCCGTAATAGGCAACGGTTACCATATCTAAGATTTGCGCATTTGCGCGACCAGTACGAACAGATTTTAATTCTTCACTGAAGTGGGCAACTGCGGCATCCATTTTTGGCTTAGCAGCAGCGGCAAGAGTTTTGACGTCCATGGGACAAATTACGTGTGTATCTTGTTTACAATAGCAGAAAATTGGGAGAGTTCTCAAAAAATAAATCGGCACGGTTAAGCAGAGCTCCTTATTCATAAGTCCTCAATTATTTTTTGAGAATTCTCCCAATTTTTTTAGTAAAAAGGCAAAAAATGGTCTTTTGTTGTACCAGTACTTGAAATATTTAAAATTATGTGATATATTCCAGCATCGTGCGTTTTAAGCGTACGACCTCTCCAGATTGCTGGAGTTGTATCCCAGGAGGGAAAACACAACATGTTACGGAAAATTGCTACTTCTCTTGCTTTTGCCAGCATCGGCATTTTTGTCATCGGTTGCGGCGGTTCTGGAGGTTCCACCTCTTCGACCACCACCAGCGCGAACATTTCCGGCGGCGGCCACGTCCTCAGCACCATGCAACTCCCTTCGGGAGACTTGAGCGTCGACGACACCAAGAGCTTGCCAATTGGAACGGTCGTGGGCGTCGCCCTCGATCGAAACAACATGTCGGCGGCATTCTACACGGCGAAGGTGAAGGGCTACGATGCCCTGAACAACGTCGCGTGGCTCACCATGACGGACGAGGTCACCACCGCCATCGGCGAAGGCGACAGCGGCACGCAAGTGTTTACGCTGCCGAATTCACTCAAGGCGGGCGACCCTCGAAACAGCAAGATCCTCGGATCCCTGTCGTTTGGCAGCCCGGATAACCAGAGGGAGTTCTTCGCCACGCCTATCAGCGTGGAGCGAGGAACCAGCGTCAGCCCGGCCATCAAGATGCTCACGAGTGCCGTTTTCAACGGCATTTCGAAGCAGCTCAGGCCCCTGACGAGCCCACTGGTCTACAGCGGCATTCCTTCCTATGCGTTCAAAAAGACCATCGGACGGACCAGCCAGAACAGCTTGCTGCGCACCATGCAGCCGGCTCCGACCACCTCGGCAACGCCTTCGGCGGTGAAGAGTCGCGGCGGGAGCAACCTTTCCGCGTACCAGAACAACACCATCATGACGTGGATTAGCCGCGGAGATATGGTCTTCGCCGGCGCGACGGGATCGGTTACGGCCACCGACAACAGTGGCTGGGTGGCTTACGGTCACCCTCTCCAGGCCACTGGCCCGGTGAGTTTGGCCACCAACCTTGGCATGGTCCAGGGAATGGTGAACGAGCCGGTGTGGGGAACGTACAAGTTGGCGAGTCCGATTGGTACCCCTACCATGTCCATGGTCTACGACGGTCTGAACGGCGTTCGCATTAGCGACAAGCCGGCACCCGAAGTTGGCATCACCACTCAGCTCCTCGATGGTTCTGGGAAGGTGATCCGCTCTATGCAGCACTACGTGGGCACCGACGGTCTGACCGGCGACAAGGCCTTCTTCATTGAGACCTGCGCGGAAGCGCCGATCTTCAAGTGGTACGACCGCGAGAACAGCATCGCTGGCTCCGCAACGGTTACCGTCACGACGGTCATCAACGGCTCCAGCAAGACGCAAACCATCGCCATCTCGCAGCGCGACGACATCCTCTTTGCAAGCGATCCGACGGACTTTTCGTCCTCACTGGACGAACAGATCTACCAGATCGCCCAAATGATCGAGCAGTCCGGTGACTCGGCGGCGACCATGACGGTCAGCTACACCATCAACACGACGGCCGGCCTCGCAGGCTAGCCTTACTCCCTCCTCTGGTACAAACGTACCCCCTCCACGCCCTTGCGGTGTGGAGGTTCTTTTTTTAACAAAAAAAACGGCCTTACGGCCGCTTTTCTTCTGCAATACGTTAGATTGCTTCGCCAAGCTGGTAGCGAACAAAGCGCTTGATAACAATGCGCTCACCAAGCTTACCGGTAACGTTGGTCAAATACTGAGCAACGCTGCCACCACCCTTGATGAAGTCTTGCTCAAGCAATTCTTCAACGGTTGCTGGACACATGCTAGAGATTTGGAGAGCCAAATCGTGGGCAAAGGTTTTGAAATCTTCACCGCGAGCAACGAAATCTGTCTCGCAGTTTACTTCAAGCAAAACACCAATCTTGCCGCCGTGCACGTAAGCCTCAACGACGCCTTCAGCGGCCTCACGGTCAGCTTTCTTGGCCATGATGTGAGCTCCGCGCTCTTGAAGGAGCGTGATTGCCTTGCCCTTGTTGCCATCGGCTTCATCCAATGCCTTTTTGACATCCATGATGCCCATGCCGGTTTGCTCACGCAATTCGGTAATATCTGCGGTTGTGTAGTTTGCCATTTATGCCTCCTCTGTTGTAGCTACTTCTTCTTTGGTAGTTTTAGCGGCCTTCACTGCCTTCTTCTCTTTATCAACTGCTGCTTCAATTTTTTCTTCAACCTCAAGGAGCTCTTCTACTTCAGGAGTGGCCACTTCAATGACTTCTTCCTTCTTAGGGGTGGTCTGTTGCTCTTTTTGTGCCTGAACTTCAGACTGGCGAGCCAAACCGTTTTGAATGGTCTCCTCAAGCAACTTCAAGATAAGTTTGAGAGATTTTGGCCCGTCATCATTGGCAGGAATGACGTGGTGCACCAAGCTAGGGTTAGAATTGGTGTCTACAACGGCAAACATTTCAATGCCTTCAAAACGAGCTTCCTTTACGGCGTTATGCTCGTGTCCAGGATCAATGATGAGCAAGAAGTCAGGTTTCTTGGTGAAGTTACGCAGACCCGAGAACTTAGCGTGCATGCGCTTGAGTTCGTGCTGCAACATGACGCGCTCTTTTTTGATCATCTTGTTGGCTTCATCGGTAGCCAAGATTTCTTCTGTCTTCTTCATGCGACTAATACTCTGCACCATTTGACCAAAGTTGGTCATGGTACCACCTAGCCAACGATTGTTGACGTAGCTAATGCCAAGGCGCTCGCCCATTTCTTCAATGCTGTCAGAAACCTGACGCTTGGTTCCAACTACAATAAAACTCTTACCGTTTGCAATGCGGTCTTCCAGGATAGGAAGCACCAATGCTAGCTGCTCACGAGTCTTCTCCAAATCAATGATGTGGAGTTTATCGCGCGTGGCGAAAATGTACGGCGCCATCTTTGGGTGCCATTTACCGGATGCGTGTCCAAAATGAACACCGGCATCCATGAGGTCTTTGACCTCAGGAATCTGTGGAATAGCCATGTATCTCCTTTGCCTCAAGGGTGAGGCGGTCACGATTCCTTCATTGTTTCTTGAGTAGCTGCGGATTGCCGCGCCAGGAGAAGAAACTCTGGAACCGTGGATTGGTTAGGTTTTTGAGCGAACTCTGATTGAGTTAACAGATGCACTATAGCAAGTTTCACTTCTCTTGAAAAGGAGGAATAAAAAAAACCGCCCGGGGTACGGGACGGTGTTAGACGTTAATGACTGCTGCCGGCCATTGCAAATTGATTACCAAGGACTAGATCAAGTGATTCGTCCTTTTCGCCAGAGAAGACATCTCCTATGCTCTCACCCTTCATACCCGCCACAACCCAGAAGTACGTTGCGGCGTGTTTCAGAAGCGATCTTTCAGGCTCCAACGTGGTCACAATAACCTGGAAATGGTAGGCCTCAAGATGATCAATGGCCAGTTTTGTTACTGGATCAAGGATGTCTACAAGATCCACACTTCTCCTGCCATCCTCATGGAGATAAAAGAGAGTCTGAGCCCTGAAGAGCAATTCATCTGACATGTACAAACAGGCCACAGCAACTTGTTTTCCCTCCAATGTTGCCGGTTCCAGAACAGAAACAGCCTCAGAAATTATAGAAAGCAACAAGGAAACTTCACCAACCTTACCTTCTTGCAAGTTGGGAGTGATGGTAACCGAATCCGAATTGTTAATGAGAAGATGAAGGATATTAACACCCTGCACCAACTCCAGTTTTCCTATCGCACTGTTCACTACTCACCTCCTCTTTCTTCTAACAAACTTCATCTCTTAATACAATGCTAGGCAAATTTTAAGACCCGCCGGAGCGGGTCTTGTTTATGCGCGAAGCCTTTCGGCAAATGCGTCAAGTTGTTGGAGGAAACCCTCCAGAGAACCGTTGTTCTCAATAAGTTCGTGAGCATAGGGCCAAAAGTGGACCTGTGCCTCGTAGGGATCGCTGTCCGCTCTAAGGACTGCTTCCTCGTCAATGTGGCGAATCCTATTTTCCCGGGTAGCAATGATCTTACAGATCAGTGTCTTGGGGAGGTCACGCAGGAAGTTTAACTCTTCGATGGCGCGAGCGCCTTCTAAGAGCAACGGCCTATCGCAATCCATAGAGCGAGCCAAGAGAGCCCGAGGACTTTCGGCCAGAAGGACGGCAGCGTGCCGGGCAGCCGCATCTTTGATATCCGGTTGGCGCTGTGCCTTCGGATTACCAGAAATGGATCCCAGGGGAAGCTGGCGCTCTCCCTCAATGAGTTCGTAGAGGTAGGAAGAATTGCTCTTACCTACCCAGCCTGGGAGCTGTTGAATAAGGTGTTCACCGGCCGTAGTCTTACCCACGCCCGATTCCCCTATTAACGCAACGACTTGATATGGTGGTCGATCCAAATCTCCACCTCCTTTTATCTGGTGTTTTATATCATATATTGCGCTCCGCGTCAACCTATTAACAGGTTAAAGGGATAAAAAAAATGCCGCTGAACCCGAATGGGTTAAGCGGCAGCAGATTCGGCAAGTGCATCTTTATAGGGCACTGTGAACCAGAAAGTTGTACCTTGGCCAGGTTGAGATTCTACCCCAATTTGACCTCCATGCGCCTCTAGTAACAATTTAATGGAGCTTAGCCCAGTTCCACTTGCCTGCGTGCGGCTGGTGCTGAACCCGTCCTCAAAGACTCTTCCAAGGTTAATCTCGCTGATGCCGTTTCCGGTATCCCGAACCTTGATAATGACGCGACCGTCACCAGAGAACCTTGTGCTAATGTGCGCTGTGCATCCGGCAGGACAGTGCTTCGTAACATTCCCCAATAAATTGAGAAGCGTGCGAAGAACAAGCTGATTATCCACAAGAACGCACATGTGTACGTCGGAAGATAACTGCATGCCCTTATGGGTAAAGTCAGGGAGCGCAGCCTCCATGACCCACTGAATAAGTGAGGAGAGCGGCACTAGACGATGACGCTTATCCATTCTTTGCTGCATGAGCGCCACGAGCGCCTCTAGAAACGTTGCCGTCTCGCAGCCTGCAATCTGATCCTTGATCTCTTCCGCTAACTGCTGGAGCATCTGGCAATAACTTACAAGGCGCCCGTGAATAGACGGATGAGTTACCTCTTCTGCATGCTCGGCCTCTTCAAGAGCAACCTGAACTTCCTGAGCAAGTGAACTTGTGGTTGCTACTACAAGCTCAATGCGAGAGCACAACTGATGCCCCGGGCCTATTTCTTCCACAAGTGAAGAAAAAGCCTCATTTAACCCACTAATCCACACAAACAGGGTTCTGACGTCGTGGAGAATGTCTCCAACAATTTTTCTTCTATCTTGCATTTCGCTTACACCCCTCTTTTCAGAGGCAAGGTATATTAGCATTTTTTGTTCGGTTTTGCAAGTATCTAATAAATATGAAGAATTTATATTACCCATAAAAAACGAATATTTATTCCTGAACATTAACCGAATAAAAAATTAATGTCTCGTCTGTTTTAGTGATTGACATACTAGTACTCTATATCTTGCCACAAACCCCGTTTCGTGCTACAGTGTTTGGGCACGGACCACCTTGGGTTCCCTTTGCTGCCATTAGGCCGCACCCAAGCCGCTCACACCAGAAAGGCCTCTATGAAAACAGGTATCCATCCCTCTTACCAAACCATTACTATTACGTGCGCCTGTGGGAACAGTTTCAAAGCCGGTTCTACGCTAAACGAAGATCTTCGCGTAGAAATCTGCTCACATTGTCACCCACTTTACACAGGCAAATCAAAATTGATTGATACTGCCGGACGTGTTGATAAGTTCCAAGCCCGCCAACAGCAAGCTGCTGCTGCCAAAATATTGGCAGATCAGCGTACCGCTTCTAAAGCCCAAAAAGCTGCAGATGCCGCCGCTCTGGCCGCTGAAATTGAGAAGTCCAAGAAAAAAGCGTAACTCACCCCATGGCCACTGACCTGTTAAACGCGGTGGCCCCGCTAAGGGCCGAGTATAGTGAGCTTTCCCGCACCCTGCAGGAAAGCTCGCTTTTTGATGATCCAAAACGGGCAGCCAACATTAGTCGACGACATCGCCAACTAGAAGAAATCTTGGCGTGCGCGGATGCCTACCAAAAAGCTGCTCAACAACTGCTAGAAACCACAGAAATGGCAGCAGGCACTGACGAATTGGCTGAAATGGCTCGCTTGGAACTTCCTGACTTAGAAAAGAACCAAATTTCCACAGAAGCAGCCTTGGAAGACTTACTCCTCCCTCGCGATCCCAACGAAAACAAGAACGTCATTATGGAAATTCGAGCCGGTACCGGTGGCGATGAAGCCGAGCTTTTTGCCGGCGAACTCTTCCGCATGTACAGTCGCTATGTTGAACGCAAAGGTTGGAAGCTAGAAATTGCCAACATGATGCGCTCAGAGCTTGGTGGCGTGAAAGAATTGGTCTGCCAAATTAATGGCGACCATGTCTATAAAGAGTTGCAGTTTGAAAGTGGCGTTCATCGCGTCCAGCGTGTTCCTGCTACGGAAAAAATGGGTCGCATTCACACCTCAGCCGCTACCGTTGCCATCTTACCTGAGGCAGAAGAGGCAGATATTCAAATCAATGAAAATGACTTACAGGTAGACGTCTACCGTTCTGGTGGTGCTGGTGGACAGCACGTGAACACCACAGACTCTGCCGTGCGCATTACCCACAAGCCAACCGGCTTGGTGGTAACGTGCCAAGACGAACGGTCACAAATTAAGAATCGTGCCAAAGCAATGACCGTGTTACGGTCTCGTCTCTATGAACTAGAACTGGAACGTCTGCGTTCACAACGTGCAGAACTGCGTGCCGGCCAAATTGGCAGCGGAGACCGCTCAGAGAAAATTCGCACCTATAACTTCCCACAAGACCGCATTACGGATCACCGTATTAATGAATCTTGGTCAAACTTGCCTGGCATCATGGATGGCGATATTGACGATATTATTACTGCCCTCCTTAATCGTCAAAAAGAACAACTTCGCGCCGCCCATACTGCACTATGACCATCAAAGAGGCGCTGAACGTACAAAATCGCACGGTATCCTCTCGTGACGCCGAGGTGCTATTAGCACATGTTCTGGCAACCACCCGCGAGTTTTTGCACACCTATCCTGAGAAAGAATTAACCGACAAACAGTCGGCCACTTTTGAGAACGCCTTAACGCGCCGCGAAAAAAACGAACCTGTAGCTTACATTACTGGCGTCAAAGAATTTTATAGTCGTCCCTTCAAGTGTGATAACCGCGCGCTCATTCCCCGCCCAGAGACAGAAGCGCTCATTGAACGCTCTCTCATTCTCTTGGAAAAAGAATTTAAAGATCACCTGAAAGCCACCAACAAGCCGTGTCCCCTCCATGTTTTGGAAATTGGCACCGGCTGCGGTAATATTGCCGTCACTCTTGCATTAGAATTGGCCAAAAAGGGCTTGCCCGCTACCATCTTAGCCACAGATATCAGCAAGGAAGCCCTAGATTTAGCGCAAGAAAATGCCACCGCGCTCACGGCCTACGACAATAAAAACATTCAGCTCACCTTCTTAGAAGCAGACCTTTTTGACAACACAAAAATTGGTGAAAAAAAGCCCTATGATCTCATAGCTGCCAATCTCCCCTACGTTTCTACCACGTGGCAGCTTAATCCGGCCGCTCAACCGGACGTCGTTTTCTACGAACCAGACATTGCCCTCTTTGGCGGCGAAGATGGCTTAGTGCACTACCGCAAATTCTTCAAAGAAGCTCCAGCCTATTTAGCTAAAAAGGGCCACATTGTATGTGAATATGGAGAAGACGAGACCATTGATTTCATTCCCCTAGCTAAGCGCGCCTTCCCCGGTCGTGACGGCATTGTCTACCAAGACTACGCCGGACTGGATAGAATTTTTGAGCTCTAAGTTCAGAGATTTTCTTACCGAATTCCAGATATCTTGTTGATGATTCTTATCTGCCGTAGCTATTTCCAGTGCTGCTCGCGCCTCAACAACTGCACAAAGAGCTGGACCAATCTTTCCCACAAACCCCTGTTTTACCACGTCATCATACGTTCCGGTTCGTACTAAACTATCTAAGAAAAGTTTAACATCCAGAGAGACGATATACTCCTTAAGAGCTTCTCCATAGCGCCTATTTGCTTCTTGCCACTCATAACGTGCACTTGCGTATTCCGTTTCACTAGCAAGAGTATTGTTGGCCGCCTCTCTTTCCTGGTGTTCTAATTCGAACTTATTAAAAGAAATAACCCCAGTCTCTTTTGCAAGACTTGGGGTTAGTTCTGGTGCCTGAAAATAATTTTCGGCAAGCGCCATTACTCGTTTGGCAACTGGGCTAACGTGACAGAAAGTGTTTGCTGTTTGCCACCACGCAAAATGACCACGGAGAGTTTATCGCCCACGTTATACTTCTGAAGCAAATCTGTAAGCGGATGATCTGAATTTACCTGGTCACTGTTGATTTGCAAGATGATGTCTCCAGCCTGAATACCCGCTGCTGCGGCAGGACTACCAGGAACAATGGCAGGATTAGTAGCATCGCCCTGCACCAAGGCACCGTAATCAACGGAGAGATTATCTGCCGTTTCTACATTCTTGGTAATAGGAAGGTAGCGAACACCCAAGTACGGACGAACAATGGTACCAGTGGTACGAACACTGTTGATGACAGATTTAATGCTATCAATGGCAATGGCAAAGCCTAGGCCAACGGATCCGCCACCAGTATCTGTAGAAGCAATAGCGGTATCAATACCAACCACTTCACCTGCCATATTTACCAGCGGTCCACCAGAGTTACCAGGGTTAATGGCAGCATCTGTTTGAATGAGATCTGACAAGTTTTCAGAAGTGCCGGCGGTACTATCATCTCCTACATCACTGAGGGTACGGTTTTTGGCCGATACAATACCGTACGTAACAGAGTTATTGAATTGACCCAAAGCGTTTCCAATGGCAATGACTGATTGACCAATTTGTAGATCATCAGAAGTACCCAATTCAACCGTAGGCAGGTTGCTGGCACTAATCTTCAAAACGGCAAGGTCATTAAGAGGATCTCTGGCTTGAACAGTGGCGTTGTACACGGTGCCATCATTGAGGACCACTTTGTATTGCGCGGTGGTATCACTCACCACGTGCTTGTTAGTGATAATGAGACCATCAGACGTAATAATGAAACCCGTTCCACCGCTAATTTCTTGATTAGAAGTGTTGCCGTAGAAATCAGTTACCTGGGCATTAGCCGTAACTGAAACCACTGCGGGCGAAACCTTTTTAGCAGCATCAATAACAGCTGAACTTTCTTGAAGTTTGATGTTCTCCGTCACAGGAATAGACAACTGGGAAAGATTATTAAGCCCTAATGTCTTGCGAAGCTGACGGGCAAAGGTGGAATCATTATTGGCAATGCCAACAAATCCAACCACGCCACCAACGGCACTCAAGAAGAAGACAAGAACAATGACAACAACTATGGTCAAAATGCGACGCCACGGAATGTTCCGGTGAATGCGCATGCGGGATTTTTCATCGTGCCGTGCGTGCCATTCTTGATCTGGTTCGGGAAGGATAATTGGTTCGTCCATACAGGTTACTTATTCCTTTCTTTTTTACTCTCATTAGTATGCAATTTCCGTGTTAAAAAGCTGTGAATGCGGTCTTCAATATCGCCCGCATCTTTGGCAACTCGCTCAGCTCCCGGAAAAATAAGGCTGGCAATACGACGCACCAATGAGGTCATCTGTTCTACATTATGGGCCATACTGCGCACATCACGCACTACTCCCAAAAGTTCGGTGCCAATAAGCATGAGCATTACGGTAATGGCAATGCAACAGATGGAAAGAACAATATACAGCATGTCTAAAGTGGAGATCATATTAGTAGGGGTAGGTGGCTGAAGTGTCGTCGAAATAATCAGCAACTTTTTGTGGGGGAGTACCACCCGTTCCTACCACCTCTAGTGTGCTGGAGCCAATCTGTTTGAAGGCAACCGTGATGTAGCTCCCCGTGCTATCCCAATGCGGCGCTGGCGATGCTTGTGCTATGCCGCTAGTGGTTAGGCGATGCTCAGTACCAGATGCATCAACCATGTAGAGGTCAGACTTCCCGTCTCGTGTTTCCACAAACGCCTTTTCTTTGCCATCAGGCGATGGATAATACGTTCGTGTATCAGTTTGCCCACTGGTAAGTGCCGCGGTGGTTCCCGTGGAAAGCGTAGCTTCAAAGCGTTGAATGGCATTGCTTACGAATGCTTCGTAATCAATTGTGGTGCCAGAATTGGTGAATGAAAGATTTTGGAAGTATGACGCTGTTTGGCTCAAGACATTTTTGCGCGTGCCGGAAGCCAAGTCTAGTGTTGAAAGAGTCACTTGGTCATTACTGGTAGTTGTGTAAGCAACACCGGTTCCCGCCATGGTGAAGAGAACATTGTCTCCAGTACCCAAATCAAAGATGGTAGCCGTACTAATGGTGTAGAAATGACGAACGTATTGGGAAATAGCCAGATCACTGTACGCTTCGTAATAAATATACGAACTATTTGGAGACCAGATCACTCTGGTGGCCGCAACATCGGTACTTAACTCTTTTAACGTCTTGCCGTCAGCGCTCACCACATACAGAGTAGCGGCAGGTGTGCCGTATGTAGTCTTTTTGCCATCTCTGGTAGAAGAAAATACTATCCACTGGCCATTTGGCGAAACAAGTGGCGCAAAGTCTTCGCCACCATTGGCCGGAGTAATCAGTTGGTGCTGGTTTGATCCATCATAGTTAGAAACGTAGATTGCCCGCTTGCCATCTCTGTTGGAAACAAATACCACTTGGCCATTTGGCACCAAAAGCTCCGTAGAAACCGTGCTATCAGCCTTAAGCGTAATGGTGACTTGTTTGGTTACAAACCCGTTCTTACTGAGACTTACACTGTAATCACCGGCCGGTAGACTAGGAACAGAAAATTCACCGGCAGGGTCACTTTGAATATTCTTGTTATTTACGGCAACCGTCACGTTTACCAAAGGACCAGCGGTAACATAATCTTCTACCAAGCCTTTCAGGGTATAGAGCGGAGTAGCCACCTTGCTGAGTGAAAAGTTTTGAATGTCATTTTCCCCACGATGAATGGAAAAAGCGTCATCTGCCGTAACATATCCACTTTTTGTAAGATGAGCAGTATAGGTTCCGGCCACAATGCGGGAAATGGTAACTTTGCCATTTTCATCGGTAGTATATGGCATGCCGTTTACGGTAACGGAGACTCCTTGCAACACGGCGGTGTCATTTTCTTTCACCTTTAAGGTGACTGAAGTAGTGTTGTAGAGATCTAGGCCACGGTTGTAGAGATTTAATTTCCACGCCACCAGACCAATAATCACAATGATAATAACAATAGCCCAAGACCACATGGCCTTACGCGAAACGCGCACGTGTACGTACGGTTCTTTCTTGTCAGCGTTTTGTGCTGGCTTTTTCTCGTCTTCAGATTCTGTAGGAGCCACTTTTTCTACTGGCTTGTCTACTTCTTCAGACTGCGCGCCCTCTTTCGGCAAGTCTTCTGGATCCATGTATAACGATTAATCTTGAGCAAGGGCGGTGCGAAGTGCTTCGCTAACCTTTTGTGGCTGTGCCTTACCGGCCGTCTGTTTCATGACGTTGCCAACCAAAAAGCCAAATACGCGCTCGTTGCCTGCTCGGTATTGCGCCACCACGTCAGGGTTGGCAGCAATCACCGATGCTATAGCTGATTTTACCACAGCATCGTCATGGCTTGAGAGCAAGCCTGCCGTTTCTAAGAGATTGTGGACGCTGGTAGCCGGATTCTTCGCAAAGATGCCTGCTAGTTCTACTAAGCGAGGTTTCACGGCAGAGAAAGAAGCATCTCCCCGCTCTACGGTGGCCATAATTTCTTGCAAGGCAGTGGCAGGAAATGCCATGGCACCTTCGGCGTTAATGAGCCAGTTCACCATGGTTTTAGGCGAAACACCACCCGCAACCTGTAATTGGTCAAAATAGGAAAGTCTTTCTGCTTCATTAAACAGTGTCTCTACATCTTTAGCAGCAACTCCCTGTTGTAACAGCATCTTTCGACGTTCATTCGGCAAGATAGGCAGAAGTTTTCGCAGGTTTTCTGGGTTGAGCTCAGCGTCGGCATGTACGTTCACCGGTGGCAGATCTGGCTCTGGCATGTAGCGATAATCGTTGGCCGCTTCTTTGGCACGCTGAATATTCACCGATTCCGTATCTTCATCCCAACCAGCAGTCAGCTTATTGGTGCGAGTACGAATGGGGCCATTTGCCATCCATTCCTCATACTGACGCGCGGATTCCGTAATAACCGAACGTTCCACGGCTCGGCTTGAATTAACGTTTTTCACCTCAGTAATTGGTGTGCGAATTTCCTTGCCATCATGCTCAAAGGCAATGTTAATGTTGACGTCGCAGCGCATCTGGCCCTTTTCCATATCTGCATGTGAAACACCTAAGGTGCGCACCAATAACTGCAATTCTTGCAGGAAGCGACGAGCCTGTGTACCAGAAGTTAAATCTGGCTTACTCACCATTTCCAAAAGTGGTACGCCGGCTCGGTTTAAATCAACGTTGGAATAGCCCGTTTTTCCACCATGTTGCAGCTTCCCAGCGTCTTCTTCCAGGTGGGCACGCTCAAAGCGAATGGTAGATTCTACGCCACCTTGTGCGTCCAAAAGCTCAATGTGTCCACCTACACAAAATGGCAAATCATACTGAGAAATTTGGTAGCCTTTTGGCAAATCTGGGTAAAAGTAATGTTTACGATCCCATTTGGCAAGCGTTGGCATAGTGCTGACCAAGGCCAAACCAACCATGACCGTTTTACGAACCGCCTCTTTATTTGGCACTGGCAATGCACCAGGCAACCCTAGACATACCGGACACACGTTTATATTAGGAGCGGACGCGTGAAAAGGGTCATTTATGCAACGACAAAACATCTTGGTCTGTGTTTCCAACTCAACGTGGATCTCCAAGCCAACAATGACGCGATACGGAAGTGTGGAATCTGAGGTAGGACTCATCCTTAAGCAGCTAATGCGAGTGATTGAACATCTTCCTTCAAAAACTCAGCGATGGTTTCAATAATGACATGAAGTGGCACATCGCCTTTGACAATTTCCAGGATTGCTCCTGACTGCAAAAGAGCAAGATCATCTGTTTTCTCCGCAATTGCCGAAATGACAAGTGTAGGGGCCGTGGGCTGGATAGTTTTAATCTTTTCCAGAATGACTCTTCCATCCATGTCAGGAAGCATGTAGTCCAAGATGACAATGTCCACTTCATCCAGCTGATGTTGGACAAAATCAAAGGCGGCGCTGCCATCATATATTTGAATGCAGGACATACCCAACCTAGTACAGTGTTCTATGTAGAGCGATTGCAGTACAGCATCGTCTTCAACAATGAGTATGACGGGAATCTTTGTAGTCATGGAAATATACTGTTAAACGAATGCTCCCAACGTGCGTAATCCCCACTGGAACGCTGCGATGGCTGTTTTTATTTCTGCTTCGGAAGCCGCAATTCCTACCTCATGCGCTAAACGGTTACGCAGCTTGTGCGCCTCCCACAGCTGATTGTACTGCTGAGCAGTAAACATAGCTTCACTGGCCTTGAGGCGCTCACCCATGGTTTGACCGGTAACACCAAGTTCTTTTAGGGCTAGGTCAAACAATTTATCTGCTTCAGCCACGGCAAGATCACGGGTAGCTGGATCGGCCATTTTTCGATGAACATCATTCCAGTAGACGCTAAACTGTTGAGCCTGCTGAGCCGAAAAGAGGCTCTTTCCCCTTTTTGGTGTCCGCTTCTTAAATGGCAGACTTACCAACCACCAGATGCCTTTAAAAATGCCCTCAACAACTTGCTGCTCAATACCAGGCCCTTGAGGCTCTTTATACTTTGAGCGCTTTTTGTTGTTGTAATTGTCAGCCATGGAACAAATTAATTAACGATAGTGAAACCAGTCATGGTCACTGGAGTGGTAGGCTTATCATTTGAATCAACCGGTACGGCCGCAATGGCTTTTACTACCGCCATGGATGCATCGTCTGCAACCTGACCAAAGCAAGTATAGTGACCATCCAAACTTGGCTGATTTGTTGCTGTAACAATGAAGAATTGGCTGCCATTGGTGTTGGGTCCGCTATTAGCCATAGCAACGCTTCCTACCACAATTTTGTGGCTGTTGATTTCGTCTTTGAAAGCACCGCCATAGATGCTTTCGCCGCCAGTACCGGTGCCAGTTGGATCGCCACCCTGGATGACGAAGTCTTGAATGACACGATGGAACGTAACGTTATTGTAGTAACCACGCTTACCCAGTGTAACGAAGTTCTTTACCGTGAGCGGTGCATCTTCAGGGAAGAGGTTGATAGTAATATTTCCCTTGCTGGTAGCAAGGATGACTTGGTGTGCGCTAATGGCGTCTGCTGGATCGGTCACGGGGCTTGGATTAGAGGTAGTAGTTGCAGTTGGGGTTACCGGCGTAGGGGTAGGAGTAGTTGTGGTATTCGTACTATTACTGGTTATGACATACGCACCAATAGGAAGTAAGAGTAAAACAACAATGGCAATAAAAACAGCGGGTTTCATAGGCTAAAGGTTAGGGCTTTGCTGATGGAAAATGGTAGCGTCTTGATAAGCGGCAGCGGTCTTTAACATGGTACTCTCCTGAAAATGATTGGCCATAATTTGTAGGCCAACAGGCAATCCTTTATAAAAACCGCAGGGGACGCTGAGACCTGGAATACCTGAAATATTGAGCGGAACCGTGAGAATATCTTCTTTATACATGGCCAACGGATCATTCACCTGTTCCCCAATTTTGAAGGCAACGTGGGGGGAGACGGGCGCCACTAAGATATCAACTTGCTTGAAGGCATCTTTAAATTCTTGAGTAACAACCTGGCGAACAGCTTCAGCTTTCTTATAATACGCATCATAATAGCCTGATGAAAGCACATGTGTGCCAAGCATGATTCTTCGCTTCACCTCTGCTCCTAGGCCCTCACCCCTGCTTTTAGCGTAGACATCAAAGAGATCATGTTTACCTACAGCGGCAGTACGTTCAATGGAGTGACCATAGCGGATGCCATCATAGCGAGCCATGTTGGATGAAACTTCGGCTGGCGCAATGATGTAATAGACAGATAAGGCATGCGGAACGCTTGGCAAGGAAAGCTCCACAATTTCTGCGCCTTCATTTTCTAGGGTGGTAATTGCCTCACGTACCAACCGCTCAACTTCTGGTAGAACACCTTCGCCAAAATATTCTTTGGCCACGCCAACCTTTAAACCCTTAAGGGGGTACTCTTCGACAACTTCATTGAGTTCTTGGAGGAATGCCGGCACGGTTTCAGGGGAGGAGTTGGCATCAAGCGGATCATGACCACAGAGCACTTCTAGGAGAATGGCGGCATCACGAACCGTTTTGGTAATGGGTCCGGTTTGGTCAAGCGAAGAAGCCATGGGAATTTCTCCCCAGCGACTAACCCGGCCGTACGTAGGACGAACACCCGTGACATTACAAAATGCGGCAGGCTGTCGGATGGATCCGCCAGTATCTGTGCCAATGGAAAAGATTCCCATGTGCATGGCAATACTAGCCGCTGGACCCCCACTAGAGCCGCCGCTCACTCGCTCCCTATCCCATGGATTGCGCGTAACGCCGTAGTAGGAAGTTTCCGTGGAAACGCCCATGGTGAATTCGTCAGTATTTGTTTTGCCCAGTAACACCGCACCAGCTTCACGAAGCTTTGTGTACACCGTGGCATTGTATGGAGCAACCCAACCATCAAGCATTTTTGACGATGCGCTAGTAGGGGAGTCTGAAGTTGCGTATACGTCTTTGAGGTTGTAGGGGATACCGTCAAGAATTCCCCGCGTCTTCCCCATCTTTCTGCGAGCGTCACTTTCTTGTGCTTGAGCACGAGCCAATTCTGGCAGAACGATAACGAAGGCATTAATCTGCGCATCTACTTCCGCAATGCGCTCTAAACAAGATTCAGTCAGTGCAACTGAAGTGGTTTCCCCTTTCTTCAGGGCCTCTGCCGCTTCTTCAATAGTATAGGTATAGAGAGGTTTGGTGCTCATTCTGGCTCCCCTTTTAGCACGGCACGCACCTGAATAAACTGGCCACTGCGAAGTGGTACCCCTTTCAAGGCCGTTTCAGGATCAAGCATGGCGGCATCCCCTTCAATTCTTGGGACGTCTGCTGCCAAAATGTTGCTCATGCCAGTAACGCCAACATCTGGTGTGACTCCTGCTGTATCTACTTTTTGGAGTTGCTCAACGTACCCAACTACCTTTGAAAGCTGCTCCGCATAGCGGTTTTTTTCTTCCTCAGTGAGGGTAAGGCGAGCTAGGCTGGCCAGATGGGAGATATCGTCGTGTGAGACTGCGTTCATGCTCTTACTTTAGCAGCTCCACTCTGATATGACTATCCTTCTTGCAATTTTTTTATAACAGGAAGAAGCTAATATTAAGCTTATTAGTAAAGTACCCATTAAGGAGTGCTCATGAACCAATATTTGTTGGCTATCATTGGTCTCTTGGTAGTATTTATTGTTGGCGCCCTTTGTTACGGTCTCTTGTTCAAAGGTTTTGTTGGTGACGATAATGCGGTCAAGCTGAATGTCCCCCGTTTCTTGGTTGCCGGAGTTGGTATGTATGTACTTTCGTTGGCATTCATCATCCTCTTCAAGGATATGAACTTTGCCGCTGGATCAACCGGAGCTCTAAAAGGGCTCTACCTTGGTCTCTGGGTTGGCGTACCTTTCTTTGCTATTCCTCTGTTTGCCGATGCTCCTTACTTTAAGTCAAAACCAAACCTTGAGTGGGCCATTATTGCTAATTGGGTCATTGCCCTTGCCGTCCTTGGCTTAGTAGTTGGTGCACTTGCGTAAGTTTTATTAGTACTGAAAAAGCCTCGGGATTTCCGGGGCTTTTTTGTTCCCCCATTCATGACTATATTTTTTGTTTTTGGAAATTACGGGAATATTCATATGCTTCTAGATTACTTTTATCAAAATTCCCGTAATTTCTACTTGTCCAAAAGAAACAACGTTCTATCTCGTACTGGCGGCATAAGCTAGCGAAAAACTGCAGCCAAACCTGGTTAGCTTGTCATTTTCCACAAAAAGACTATACCTGAGTTAGGCGCAAGCCAAGGAGAACTTTTATATGTGTGGAATCGTCGGATTACGTTCAACAGAACCACGGAGAGCCCTTCAGTGGGTTGTGATGGCTTTAGGTCAGCTGAATCATCGCGGCCATGTGGCTGTGGGTATTTCGGCGGTTGGTAAGACTAAAATCCATCATTTTCGAATGCTGGGTTTGGTACGGGACACTTGCACCGATAGCGTTCCTGAGTTTCGCGCTTTTCGCAAAGCCGTAGAAGCAGATGAAGCTACGCTCTTCCTTGGCCATGTGCGGTATAGCACGGTCGGAAGTAGCGATATCGTCAATTCGCAGCCTTTTGTACTGCAGTCAAGCTGGGGTGAAATCACCTTTGCCCACAACGGACAATTGGTGCAACACGCAAGCCACCAATCAAGACTCATCCAGGCCGGTCAGATCTTCACAAGCACAAGCGATAGTGAAGTTCTTGCACGGCTTATCCTCACTCAACCAAGCGTCAGCTTGGAAGTAGCGTTATCACAGGTTATTCGCACCATTTCAGGTGCCTATTCAGTGCTAATGCTCAGTAAGAAAGGTCTCTTAGGTGGACGGGACCCCTACGGAATCCGCCCTTTCTTTGAAGGAGAGCTTGCTAACGGTGATCATGGCTTTTCCTCGGAAGCAGTGGTCTTTAACAATCAGCCCATTCGGGAGGTGCCTCCTGGTGCCTTAATCTTCCTGCCCCTAGAAGGAGCACTCAAAGTTCAGCAAGTTGTGCCTGCACAACCTGCTCCTTGCCTGTTTGAGCTTCTGTATTTCGCCAGACCTGATCAGTATGCAGGCGACGGCGTCACGGCAATGTATCGCTATGAATTTGGCGCTCAACTTGCCCGCAACGACTCTATAGAAGCAGATCTTGTATGCGGCGTGCCGGATTCCGGTCTTGACGCTGCACAAGGATATGCCACCACAAGTGGCATTCCCTTCCAACCTAGAGCCCTGATGCGCAATCTCTTTGCCATTAAGGGGGGTCGTTCGTTTATCTTGGATGATAGCAACCAGCGCGAAAGTGCTGCCGAGGCAAAATACTCAGCTACTAGCCGCTATGTGAAAGGAATGCGAGTCGTCGTTGCCGATGATTCCATGGTTCGTAGCGTAACTGCTCGTGTTGTTACGGAAAGACTTCGCCAGGCTGGGGCCCGCGAAGTGCACTGGCGCTTCGCTTCCCCTCCAGTTCGCCATCCGTGTTTCTACGGCATTGACATGTCTTCACATGCCGAGCTTGCCGCCCACGAGCGAACAGAAGCAGAGATTAGCACCCTCATTAACGCCGACTCGGTACGATACCTCCCCCTAGGAGAGATCCAACAGCTAACTCGAAGCGTTTCACCAGACTGGTGCACCGGCTGCTTTACCGGCGAGTACCCCATTCCCCTTACCTAGTTCCCTAGACGCAGCAATGCGTCTTTTTTTTAAAGAAGTGCTTTGAAACTATCTTCGTCCAAAATGGTAACTCCTAATTTTTCAGCCTTTGCCAGCTTGCTGCCAGCTTTATCGCCAGCCAAAACGTAATCTGTTTCCTTGCTCACCGCACTACTAACAGAACCACCATGAGCTCGAATAATATCCCCGGCTTCTTCGCGTGAATATGAGGTCAGTGTTCCCGTGAGCACAAATGTTTTACCTGCCAATTTTCCGCCAGTATTACGGACTACTTTCAACGGCACCACAACCCCCGCTTCAATCAGCTGATCTAGTTGAGCCTGCTCATGGTTGCTCTGGAAATAGTCATAGAGGCTTGTTGCCACAATGGGACCAATGTCTTCCAAGTTCGTAAAATCCTCCTGGCTCATTCCCCGCAAAATGGCAGTGCTCTCTGACAGTTTGAGTGTTTCTTGCGGAGATTTTGCACCAACTGCTGCTGCAATGGTCAAGGCCGTTTCCGCACCAATGTGCCGAATGCCAAGGCCAAACAGGAATTTTGTGAACGGTCGCGTTTTGCTTTCAGCAATGGCAGTCACCAAATTGGTTGCAGATAATTCGGCGAATCCCTCGACGGTCAATAGTTGTTCTTTAGTAAGTGTGTACAGGTCTACAAACGATCCAACCAGCTCTGCATCCACCAGCCTGGCCACCACTTTTTCGCCCAAACCACTAATATCCATGGCTCCCCTAGAAGCATAGTGCTCTAGCTTCCGCTTCAATATCTCTCCCAAAACAACGCCACCTTCAGTATCTGCATTTGTTTTTTCCAATGCAGAAACATCAACGTAGTGAGCAACTTCATTTTCACGTTGAATAACGGGCACTCCATATAATTCAGTAGGAAACGCGTAGGGAAGGCTGTTTTTTGGGCGCAATCTTGTAAGTACTTCCACTACTTCTGGAATGATATCCCCAGCTTTTTGGATGATGACCGTGTCACCTATGCGAATGTCCTTGCGAGCAATTTCATCGGCATTATGCAGCGTGGCCCGTGAGACCGTACTACCCGCAATGCGCACAGGATCCAGCACGGCAGTTGGCGTAATGGCCCCGGTGCGACCAACGCGCAAGACAATATCGCGAATAATGGTAGCCGTTTGCTCTGCGGAAAACTTGAACGCCACCGCTCCCCTTGGCGCCTTTCCTACCACACCCAACTGAGTAAATAGCGTGTTTTGATTAATGTTAATGACCGCGCCATCAGTGCCATACGGCAGCTCTTTGCGCTTTTCTTCCCATTCACTCAGGAAATTCTCGGCCTCTTTGATTGTTTTGCACAGACGACTGTGAAGCTCTACGGGAAAGCCTAAATCTAGCGCTAGCTCATGTTTTTGCTGGTGTGTTTGCAAGCCATAATCACCAACGACATCATATGCAAAGAAACTCAACGTACGCGCTGCGGCCAGTTTTGGATCTAGCTGTCGCATGGAACCAGCGCCCAAATTGCGCGGATTGGCAAACAACGGCAACCCTTTTTCCTCTTGTGTTTTATTGAGCGCAGCAAAATCTTTTTTGCTGATATATACCTCACCGCGTACCTCAAAACGACCTTTAAAAGGCTTTGCTAAGTGCAACGGAATAGATTCAATAGTGCGAGCATTCATAGTGACATCTTCACCAATGAAGCCATCACCACGTGTGACGGCTTGAGCCAATAACCCATCTTCATAAATGAGCGAAATGGCAAAACCGTCTAATTTTATTTCGGCGTAATATTCTGGCACTTCATCCGGAAGCAGTTTACGTACGCGCTCTTCCCATTCGCCTAATTCTTCAAAGCTAAAGACGTCATTGAGCGAAAGCATCCGGCTTTGATGTTCAACTTTGACGAAGCCCTCTAACGGTTTTCCTGCCACACGTTGCGAAGGGGAATCTGGCGTAATGAGGTCAGGATACTGTTCTTCTAGCTGAGTAAGCTCATGTTTGAGAGCATCAAGCGCCGCCTCAGAAATTTCCTCTTTATTTAAAACATGCACATTGTAGCGCTGGCGATTGATTTCATCGCGCAGAATTTTGAGTCGCTCACGGGCTTCGGAAAAAGAAAGGATGGGCATATCCCTATCCTAGCAGTAAGCCTTAGGAGCGGCCAGCATCAACCGACATTCCGCTACCTTCTTCTAACGCCTTAATTCTATCCTCAATGGGCGGATGTGTATCAAAGAGACTAGCAAACCATTGCGCACGAAGAGGGTTAGTGAAATACATATGTGCACTACCCCTGTTAGCAACCTTCAAAGGTTCTTCGTCCCCTCCAATTTTCTTAAGGGCACTGATTAAACCTTCAGGATAGCGAGTAAGGAGCACGCCACTGGCATCAGCCATATATTCACGTTTGCGGGAAATAGCCAATTGAATGAGCGTAGCAGCAATAGGAGCTAAGATGGCCAAAACAATGGCGATAATCATCATGATTGCGGCACCATCATTGTCGCTATTACCACGTCTTCGTCCCCCACCCCAGAACATAGAACGCAGGAAGATATCTGAAATGAGGGCAATGAGGCCAGCCATGACCATGACCATACTTGCCAGGCGAATATCTTCGTTGCCAATGTGCGAAAGTTCATGCGCCAATACACCCGTAAGCTCGTTGTCATCCATAGTACTCAATAGGCCCGCTGTAACCGCAATGGCGGCATGTTCGTGGTCCTTACCAGTAGCAAAAGCATTCATGGCAGCATCTGGGATCACATAGATGCGTGGCATGGGAATGCCTGCGGTGATACTTAAATTTTCCATGATGCGCTTCACCCGCGCTTGTTGAGCAGGTGGCACTGCTTCTTCCAATGGCTGTGCTTTGGCACTGGCCAGCGCAATGGAATCAGAGAATTCAAAACTGACAATACCCTGAATAATTACCCAGACAGCGGCAATAACAATAATGATAGGCGACTGGAAATACCAAGAAATAAGATACCCAAGCGCCAAAAAGAGCGCCGAAAAAACCAGCATCCAAAGGACGGTTTTTCGGCGGTTGGCCGCTACTTGGGTATAGAGCGTTGCCACAGTGCCCTAGAAAGAAACAGCTACGGGCGCTTTGGAGGCATCATCCGTCTGGAAGAAATCTTTAACGGTAAAGCCAAGAGAGCGAGCAAACATATTGGTTGGGAAAACCTGTAACTTTGTGTTGAAATCACGTGCGCAGGTATTGAAGAAACGACGTGCAGCCATGATTTTATCCTCAGTATCCGCCAACTGTGTTGAGAGCTGTTGGAAGTTAGCAGATGACTTCAGGTCAGGGTAGTTTTCGGCAACGGCAAAGACGGAGCGAAGCGCACCGGTAAGTACGTTTTCTGCTTGCTCTTGTTGCTTCACACCGTTTTGACCTGCAGCAATGGCGTTGGCGCGGGCGTTCGTTACGTCTTCCAAAACAGTTTTTTCTTGCTTAACGTAGCCCTTTACGGATTCCACCAAATTAGGAATAAGGTCATAGCGACGCTTCAACTGAACGTCAATATCGCTCCACGCTTCATCTGTTTGATTGCGTGCAGTAATAAGACCGTTGTAAGAAACCCAGAGGAAGAGCAAAACAATAACGACAATAGCCAGAATAATATAGAGAGCTGTCATGTGAGTTCCTTTTTAATTTGTTACTTCAAAGTAGTAATACACCGAACCGTGCAAAGCTTCAAGGTTTGTACTGTCTTCGGCAATGGTAGTAAGTTGGAAGTTACTTCCACCTGATGTATACGTGTACCAATACGTTCCAGTTACAGGGTCTACTGGCATGGCGGTTAGGTATTTTGGCACAAGAGCGGAAATAAGACTACTGCTAGCACCGGTTTGTACGGGAGTATCGGCCACCGGGTATGTACCGTTATCTTTTTGGTAGGCAGTCAAGGCTGTTTTGAGGTCTTTCAGATCTTTCAGCCGCTGTGTATCTCTTGCAATGGCATCTGCTGGAGCTGGACTTACAGGAACTGGTGGCGTAGTGCTAATGGCAGCACCGGCGGCAGTCACCGTAAGGCCTGTTGGAGTAACAGCCGTAGTTACAGGAGTTATTGCAACTGCTGGCAGTGTATTAGGAAGTGCGGCAATGGAAAGAATACCTAGTTGTTGCGCCATGTCAGAAGCACTCTTGGCTTTGGCACCATCAGAACTAGCCACTTTACTAAGAGGGGCACCACTGGTATCAATGGCCGTTCCCCATTGTGCATAGGTGTAATCAAACAGTGCATCATACGCCTGGCCTAAGTAGGTCATACTTCCCTTCAAACCAATCTGAATTGGGGTACCGGCAATGCCTTGGCTTTTTGGTGCATACAAGACTACTATTTGAAAACTTGAGAGTGAAGCTTGCTGGGGGAAGAAGTTGGTCAATGCATTTGTTTGTACCTGATATGCATAAGCAACCTGACCATTTGCTTCCTGTTGATACTGGGTCTCGGCTCCAATGGACTTAAGGAGAACGTCAACCGGAATTGCCTTCAAGGCAGGATACATTACCGTCTGCTGCATATCACTATCTGCTACCTGTGATACCACTGGATTCACATTATCAGGTGCATAGTAGGTCCACTGGGAACTGGAAGTATTAACTGAAGCTGAACCAGCGGGTACCGTTAGGCTAGTAGTAACACTTTTTGTTCCGGTGTGGAGTGCTAGTGTCAAGCTATTATTAGCATTAATAACCACATCTTCTCTGGCAAGATATTCGGTGCCTCCCCCTACGTATCCCGCACTTTTTAAGGTGGTTTTTATGGCATAGACCGCGCCCGCCTGGCTACTGGAAGACGAAGCAGTGCCATCTGTAGAAGGTAACGATGGCGCAGTTGAGGCGCTAGGGCTTGGAGTTGGAGTGGCCGTTGAAGTTGCAGCAGTGTCTTTACTTGCCAATATCACACTTGCGGTACCGGTAAACTGATACGTACTATGCGCCTGCACAAAAGCCAGTGCCACACCGGCTACGCCGCTACCAGTGGTAGGAAGGCCAGTTATTGATGTATAGAAATAGGGCACTTTACTGCCTTTCCTTGCGGCCAAATAGAGGCCACTAAGAGTACCTAGAAGGAGCACAACCACCGCGATGGCAATAATAGCGGCATAGTTTCTGCGACTTGTCTTTCTTCCCACCATGGGAATGCCTGGCGAAGCTATTTTTAGTGAAGGATTTGCTACGGCAGCAGGGGTAGGCTTTGCGCCCAAAGGAGGAGGCACGCTAGCACCTCGAAGAGGAACCGCAGCGGATGGCGCTGAAAGAGGTGGTACAACCCTAGGTGGCACCGAAGCTGGAGCAGTTCCTGCTAGAGGACGAACCAACGGCACAGGTGCAGCCGGCATCACTGGCGGAGGGACGGTGCGCACAGGGGCAATAGGTACCGGAGCCGCTGGTGGAGGCGTAACGGGAGCAGGAGTTGGATTGATAGGAAGAGGCGGCACTACCTGTGCAGGTGGTGGAGTAGGTTGGTTCAGTGTCTCAGCGGCTGGCAAGATAAAGGCAGTAGCAGGAGCTTCCGCAGCTTGCTTCAAGAGCTCTTCTCGTGTTGGTTGGGCAACTACTGGAGTGGGAGCCGGTTGAATACTAGCAGGCGCAGGAGCCGCTGGTGGAGGCGTAACAGGTGCAGGAGTTGAAGTTGGATTGACGGGAGGAGGCACAACAGGAGCTGGCGCAGCAGCTTGTTGGCGATGTTGGAGCACCTTAAAAGGACTCATGCTCGAAAGATCAGTAGTCTCCTCGGCCCCTACAGAAGGTTGATCATCAGCCATACGAAGGAAAAGTTACTCAATTAGTTCCCAAATCTTTCAGTGCTTCCTGAACTTGAGCGTCTGTTTCAGTAGGCTGCTGGTCAACTGGGAGTGAAACTGCATCGTCAGGTTCAATTCCTTTACCATTAATATCGGTACCTTTAGGAGTGAGCCAGTGCGCAATTGTCACTTTAATACTACCACCGTTTGATAAATCTTCTAACTGCTGAACACTACCCTTACCAAAAGTTTTATCACCCACCAGTTTTGCACGACCGTAATCTTTCATGGCGCCAGAGAAAATTTCAGAAGCAGAGGCACTCCCCGCGTTTACCAATACAACCATTGGTATTGTAGGAACAATAGGAGCAGCGGTGGCATCTTGCGTGGTAATTCCGCCGTTGCGATCTTTTTCGTGTACCGCAACACGCTGACTCAAGTCAGCATCCGTGCTGGTGATAGTCTGTGGAAGCACCATGCCAATAGAGGCCACGGCGGCAGTGAGCAAGCCACCCGGGTTATTGCGTAGGTCAATGATGATGCCTTTGCGATTATTTGTAGCGGCATCTTGGAGGGCAGTTTTCAGGAGGTCAGTAGTATCATCGCCGAACTGGTTAATCTTGATGTAGGCAATATCTTTGTTGGCACCAATGAGGTCTGTAGTCACACTTTTCACGGTGACCGTGTCACGTGTTATAGGTACATCAAACGGATCTGTGTGACCTTTACGAACAATGGTCAGCGTTACCACGGTGCCGTTGGTACCACGAATGGCAACAATGGCATCGTCAAAGGTCATGTTAGAAACGTCTTTGCCATTAATCTTTGTAATAATATCTCCTGCAATGAGGCCAGCCTTTTCCGCAGGAGTGCCCGCTAGTGGAGCAACAACTGTCAGCGACCCATTATCTATTTCTAGTTCGGCACCAATGCCACCAAAACTACCCTGCAAGTTGGTGGTAAACACATTACTTACGGAAGGTGGCAAGTACACCGTATACGGATCACCTAGGCCAGAAACCATACCACTAATGGCACCATCTACTTGTTTAGCCGTGTTTGTGCCGTAGTAGAAGTTCTGATTAAGAATGTCCCATGCCTGCCAGAAATTGCTCAGGTTAACATTTTTATCGGCCTCAGGTGCGCCGCCGCCTCTGCGAAAACCTATTTCGTATGCCGTGAGGGAAACGCCACTCAGTAAGACCAACTGGAAGAGAATAATAATACCAACAAGAACTGACCGATTTATTTTAGTGTGCCGCATGGAGGGGTTTCTTAATTTTTCGTGACGATACGATACGCAACCACCTGAGATTTCAGATAGCCGTGCGGATTGTTCATAGGATCGGCCACAATGACTTTGCCGGCATCATTAATGGCATAACCAACTACATAGTGTGAGGAACCATCTGAGTTCAAGGACCCTACTTGCGACTCATATAAACCAAGAATAACTGGATCCCCTGCTTCAATTTGAGCCGTTACCGCAGACCAGTTAATGTGGTTACTTCCCCCTACGGTAATGCCCAAACCAGCGGGCGTACCAGACGTGTAGTACCCTTGACTGGTAAAATACCCGTTCCGAGCGATGTAATCTGGAGTGGTAGAATTACCATAAAAAGTAGCAATCATGGAAATTGAGGTAATGAGACACCCCACTTCCCCCACGGTATATTGCGTATTACCCAAGTGAGTAGGGTCTCCTACCTGCGTACGATACCAGCTTGGATCTGTGGTAATCAGATCGCCTCCACCGCTTCCCACAAAGTTGGCCGTTTGCAGAATAGAAACCTGCTGTGCATACTTATTTGCCTGTGCTTGTTCAGCAACAGCCTGGGCATTTAATTGAGCGGCGGCGGCAGTGGCATTTTGTTGCAGTGCTTGCTGACTCTGCTTCACGCTAGCCAGTGCTATTTTTTGGTCAGACTGTTGTGATTGAACCGTTTGCAGCTTTTGGCTTTGCTGAGATAGCAGGTCACGCGCAGCGGTTACCTGACTTTCAGCATCTTGAGTTTGACTATATACAGCGGCAACCGACTTTTTTAGCGCCATGAAATCAGCCTGTGTTTTTGTACTAGCACTGATAGAATTACCAGAATAAAGCGATAAATCATCTGGCATGCTCTGATACGAAACCCACATTTCACGCACCATGGCATTTAACTGGGTTTGTAGACGACTGAGGGTAGATTCTTGATCCGCAATTTGCTGATTCTTTGCATCAATCTGACCTTGAGTGCTGGTAATCTGGGTTTGCGTTTGTTGAAGACTAGCCTGCAACGTAGTAATTTGCGAGGCGGTCTGTTGAATTTTTGCAGCAGCATCGGCAGCTACTTGCTGTTGCTGCTTGGCGGCTGCGGCTGCGGCTGCGGCTGCGGCTTGGGCGGCTTTTTGGGCGGCCTGTAAACAAGCAGTATCGGTGCTTCTACATGTAGCAGCCTGCGTTGCAGTAGGAATTGCAATACTAGGTAAGACCGCAAGAGCGGCTACGGTGAAGAGAGAGAATGACCTTCGAAAATAGTGAAACCTTCGGAATCGAGTCATGTGGTGTGTACTATATAGTACATGTTACTGTTCTTTCAAGTACCTTCGAACCGCAATAAAGCTACAAAGTGTTCCCAAAAGCACTCCTACTCCCAACTGCAGCACGAAGAGATAGGTAAGAATGCTACTAACTGCATTCGAATGATTGAGACCCAGGGTATTGCCAAAAATATCGGTGAGCAAGTTTGTAGATCCAACGCTGAAACTTTGGTTTACCAGGGTTTGCAACTGCACCAACACTGCCCAAGAAATGAGGATGGCCAAAATGGCACTAATGATTCCATAGAGAACACCTTCTACCACAAATGGACCGCGAATAAAGCCAGGACTTGCCCCCACTAGGCGCATGATTTCCACTTCTTCTCGGCGTGAGTGAATGGTAAGGCGAATGGTATTTAAGATAACCAAGAGAGAAATGATGGTGAAAAATATGGCAAACGAGAGTGAAATAATCTTGAGGAAATTGGTTATCTTCAAGTAATTGTTAATACTATCGCTATTTTCTTTGTAACTGGTGAAGTAAATGATCTGCTTGAAGCGATCCTGGTTTACAAAGTTATTGAAGTTAGAAATCTGGCCCACGTCATTAAACTGCACCGTAATTTCTCGCAGCAGTGGATTGTTGTTAGCGGTAATAAGTCCCTTAAACTCATCTACGCTAGAAAACTGTTGATTAAACTGGGCAGCTTCTTCGTCTTTGGTAAGGAAATGAATTTGCTTTACCTCAGGACGAGCTTCAATTTGAGTTTGCAAGTTGGCAATATCACTATCACTAGCCTCATCCTTTAAGAAGATAAGGTAATCAATTTTCTGATTGAATTCTTGATACTGCTGCTTGGCAACCACCTGTCCCACGGCAAATACCGTGAACGTCATGAGCGTCATAGTCATAGTGATAATGGCAATGACGGACAACCAAATATTCCGGCGAAAACCGCGTATACCATATAACAAAATGCGCCAGAAACTATACATCATACTAGGTACGTTCCTTTCTCTTGGTCCGCGACAACCTGGCCTGCGCGCACGGTAATAACCCGCTTCTTCAGAGCATCAACAATTTCACGATCATGTGTGGCCAGAATGACCATGGTGCCAGATTTGTTAATTTTGTAGAGGAGCTCAATAATTTCCCAGGTATTAACAGGGTCTAGGTTGCCAGTTGGCTCATCGGCAATGAGAATTTTAGGATCGTGAACCAACGCCCGAGCAATGGCTACACGCTGCTGCTCACCACCGGAAAGTTCGTGAGGGAAATTGTCCTTCTTGGCTGACATGCCAACGGTTTCCAGCATGAGCTGTACACGCTGAATAATTTCTTTGGTGGGAACGCTAGAAACCTCTAGAGCAAAGGCAACGTTTTCACCCACTGTTTTGGTAGGAAGTAATTTGTAGTCTTGGAAAACAAAGCCTACCTTCCGGCGGTAATAGGGAAGTTCGCGCTTGCGCAGCATGGTAATATCACGACCTGCCACAATAATGCGTCCTTCTTCTGGCCACTCTTGCAACGTCAAACATTTAATAAGTGTAGACTTGCCAGCGCCAGAAGGTCCTACAAGGCTAAGGAATTCCCCTTTGTAGAGCTTGATATTGATATGATCCAGTGCAACGTGTGTACCAAAACGCTTAGAAACGTCACGAAATTCCACCAAAACGGGACGGGGAAGATGCGCAGCTTCTACCTCAGTTGAAGCAGGAGGAATAGCGGCACCATCAGAGGTTTCCGCCACTGGCGCCTTCGTTACTTTCTTGGTGCGCAAGCGGGGAGAGCTAATGCTCCGCCTTGGAGTTGGAGTTGATGTAGGAGTAGCTGGAACACTTGATGAACGAGCAGACATATACCCTAGTATACCACGTCTGGGGATTGCAGGAATGCCTCGACCAGTGCGACTGCTTCATCTTCCCCTGCTATCCACCGAACATTCCCATGATGCCGCCACCAGGTATACTGGCGTTTTATATACTGATTTGTGGCAATTTCTATTCGCCGTTTTGCATCCTCTAAACTGAGCTCACCTTGAAGATATAACGTACAGTAGCGATACTCAATCCCACAGCGTATTAGCCAATCAACATCTACTCCTTGCTTCAATAATTGCTCCACTTCTTCTAAGAGTCCGGCGTCAAAACGCTCCTGTAATCGCTCTTTTGCGCGGGCCTGCAATGCTTCGCGCTCCCAAGCAATACCCAATGTAAGTGCACGATAACGTGGCCGATTTTCTTTCCCAAAAGCATATCCTTCAAGCACCGCCTGAATGTAGAGCATGCTGCCCCCCACTAAGAACGGTTGCTTCCCTTCTGCGTGCATGGTATCAATAGCCTCATATGCCAGCTGCTGATACTCTGCAACGGTAATTTTCTCTCCAGGGTTTTTAATATCAATAAGATGCTGAGGAACCGATAACTCTAACGCTTTGGCCGTGCCAATATCCATTCCTCTATACACCTGCTTGGCATCAGCAGACACAATCTCTCCGTGGAATTTTTTTGCCAACGCCTCCCCTAGCGCCGTTTTACCGGAAGCGGTGGGTCCAACTACAGCTACAAGAGGTTTCATATCTTCTTTGTATACGAAAAAAGCAGCTGCCACCAGCTGCCTCTTCCCCCAAAACCCTCAACTAGACTTGGCGGTTTCCCATCAATTTAAAGGCTTTCAAGATGGCAATGAGAATGACGGCTCCTACCACGCCCCAAACAATTCCCCAGAACGTAAGTTCACCAGCTTGCATGGCTCCCCCAATACCAAGCACGGAACCAAGTAACCATGAACCCAAAACCGAGCCCACAATACCAATAATGATATTTGCCAGTGCCCCTTGTTGAGCATCTGTACCCATGATAAGACTTGCCAACCAACCAATAACAGCGCCCACAATAATGAAAATAATCCATCCCATAGAGCTCCTTTCTACCTCTTAGAGGTTGTACTAAAAATGTTTACTTACTTTACGGTAGGCTTTAATCATTAAGTAATTATGAAGATACAAAAAAACACCCTTCGCACGGGCGTTCTCTATTCTAAAACTCAAGCAGAAACCACTGCTGGACGTCGACGCGATTTCAACCCACCCTTCCTCCCTGCCTTTTGGGCGCGAACAGGATCGTATTTAAAATTGCCTTTGCTCTTCTCTTGGCCTAATTGAGCAATTTTGCGCATCTTTTGAGGATCGCTTTTAACAAGCGTAGCAAAGCCGCGCGATGTAGTTGCCATAGAAGAATTTAGGGATACTTGGGAGTGGCGCCACTCTTACGGTCTCCACCTCAGCCCAGAGACAGAGATGGAAACACCAGCACAATATCATTGCATAGTGAAGATCCTGTGAACCGTACCATACCCTATAGACGATCGCTTTTCTTAACCTGATTCAACGGAAGAACAAATGCCACCGCGCGCTCCCCATCTTTCTCAAGTCGAGCGGCAGCTATCAACACCCGAATACGCTTGCCATCTTTGCGCACGCAATCTTTTTCAAAAATAGGAGTCTTGCCATGTGTTCTTAAAACAGCCAAATCTTTCTCGTCTTCTTCTCTGTCATCTGAAGGCGTCAGACTTGACCAGTTAATTTTGCCATTGAGCAACTCATTCTCGTTAAAGCCAACGGCATCAAGGAATGCCTTATTTGCATCAAAAACTAGACCATTGCTTTCCCAAAACATGACACCAATAATATTCGAATCCACCAGGGCACGAAACCTTCCTTCGCTTGTTTCAATATCCCGTAGTCTGCTCTCTGCAACTTGCTTAGATCGCACCCCTTCCTCTTGTGCTAGGCGCAAACGCCTTTCCTGCCGTATCAGAACATGGATAACAAAAATCACCACTACGGACTGAATAACATAAATGGTAAGACCAATTCTGTCTGTGGTTGAGTTAATTTGAAACGTATGAAAGGGCATGGCGAAAAAATACGTACCAAGTACGGTCCCTAGAACTAACGTAATTCCACCTGCAATATACCCCCCGTAAAGTGAGGCAATAATGACCGCCAACAACAGCAAAGCATAGGGGCCCTGGTAGGCCGTACTATGGAAGAGCTGGATTTTTAATAAGATGAAGATGACGGTAAAAACTACTCCCAACAGGAGTCCAATCCAAAAATTTTGCCTGAGAAGCGTGCGCCGCATGAGTTTCCTACCAATTAGAGCAAAATCTGATAAAAATCTTTTTGCTTACTCATTGTTAGGCAACAATTATGAAAGAAAAATGAAATCTATTTATGAGGGATCGCTGACCAGCTGCTTAACCCGCTCCACAATGTGCTGATAATTGCGCGAATCTTCCACTTTTTCCCCGTTAATGAAGAAGGTAGGCGTGGCGGTTACACCCAATTCTTGTCCACTTTTCAGGTCACGAAGCACAGCGCCAGTAATTGCCTCATCTGCTAAATCTTGGTGAAACTTGTCTAGGTCAAGATCAATTTCTTCAGCTAATTGCTCAATGGTTTCATCGCTTAAATCTGCTTGATGCTCATAGAGTGCATCGTGCATTTCCCAAAATTTTCCCTGGCTTGCAGCAGCTTCAGCCGCCTCAGCAGCCATGCTAGCGTTGGGATGAATGGGGTAGAGCTGGTCTAGGGGCATGTGACGAAAAACCACTACTACTTGATCTCGCATTTCCTGCTTTAAAAGCTTGATAATAGGGTAGGCTTCTGCGCAATCTGGGCACTCAAAATCTCCGTATTCCACCAGTTCCACGGCGGCGTTACGGTTACCAAATGTATGATCTGTTTCTGTTCGCATAAGAAAAATTTACCGCTTTATAGAATCTTCATCACGCCATACGTGCACCTCCTGAATATAGCAAGGTCCGCCACATTGGCAAAGCCTTTAGCATTAAAAAATGACTGGCACGGATGCCAGTCTATTCCAGAGATAGAGGGCCTAAAGCCCGTAATTCAAGGGGGTGAATTGCTACGCCGCATTGGGCGGAGGGGCTTCGTCTTCATGCGACGAATCGGGGGTTGTCACTGCCGCCTGGATAAGGGTAAGGAGCCTTAAAGGCGCTCCTTGATCACCTGATTTTGCCTGCGGCATACCGCACGCCTTCCCCGCTAACTGGGCTAATTCACACGAACCACTACTACACATACCGTCACACATCAGCGCGTCTCCTGCATACAACCACCGTGGTGCATACACTGCGGTTATAGTTTTTTCGTTGGAAAGTGTCAACACAAAGGCTTTCAGAGCCACTTTTATTCTTCAACATGCGAATGCGATATACTAATTGCATGCGCTCTCATCCTCACGCTGAATCTCTCCGCAAGCTAAAAGCCATCAAAATTCTTGAGAATGGCGAACCCCTGGTAAGCCTTCAGGAATACCCTTTGCAGCTTCATCCAGATGTACTACCTTACCTACGTCATGAGGTAGCAGAGCGGTTAGTGCTGGCACAAAGCCAATTACCAAAAGATTATCGACTCCTTCTCATTGATGGGCTACACGCCCCCTCTTTGGTGCAAGAAAAGTGGGAAGATCATTACAAAAAACTGGAATACGAACACCCTTTTTGGCCAGCAGCCTTCTTGCGGCGCGCCACCAGTCATGCTTTCACTCCCCATAATCACCGAGTCCCACCAGCACATACAACGGGTGGTGCAATAGACGTAATTCTTACCGATACCTCTGGAAAAATCTTTGACCTCGTCCCCCCACTCACTGATTGGAACTTAGGCCATGTCTATAGTAATAAGGTACCAGTGGGCGCGCAGCATCGCCGTCGCATCCTCCTGGAAGCAATGGAAGCTGCAGGCTTCAGCAACTATCCCCACGCCTATTGGCACTATTCCTATGGCGATTCTGGTTGGGCCGCCAGGCAAGGTCACAAAGTTTGCTTTTACGGTCCTATTCACGGAATTGATGATTTAAAAAAAGCCGTCTCAGAAAATGAGACGACCGAAACGATCCTGGAAATAACTTCCTAAACGCTCAAAAGGAAATCTGACAGCTCTCTCCAGGTGGAAAAGCGCAGCGTGCGGGGAGACGTAACCTCTCCCACATTGATGGGATGTTCGAGCAAGATTGCCCAACACCCGTCTTGTTTAGAAAAACCGTCAGCCTGCGAAAGACTGGACGTGATAATGAGTTCAGAGCCAAGCCTCCTACAAACATCGTTGAATGGCATGTCAGGGCCCTTTCCTGGGCCTGTTGGACCGTGGACGTAACATCCGTCGAATACGTCCGGAAGCAACCGAGTAACCGTCATTATCGTGAGTGCTGCAAGCTCCATAAGCCGCATGGTTACCAGGGAGCATTCAAAGTGCCCCTTGATTGCCCACAGAGCTTCTTCACACCCGGTTACAAGCGTGAGCTCATGCGCAATCCTGAAGTGCAAACCGTAGCAGATCCTATAGGCCGACTCTGGTGGCACCTCAAAAAGCTTGGCGTAATCATGTTTGCACTCCCACCACCGCGCAATGGGAATATCCCCTTCATGCTTCTTCCGCAACCAGGTAGTTGTCTCCCAGAGCAAATCGTCGGCACCCACCACAATCTTTCTACCATGGTAGGCACGTAAAAACGTTTCAAATCCTGCAATATCTCCAATCATTTCTCACCCGACTCCTTCTCAAGGCAGTCATGCTGAACACGGTAACAAAAAAATTACTCTATGTCTAACCCTATTCTTCCCCCACTACATGAATTTCCGGATCCAAGTGATACCCTGTTTTTTCTTCAACATTTTTTTGAATGAGTGAAATTAACGCCAATACCTCGTTGGCCGTTGCATGGTCAACATTAATCAAGAAGTTGGCATGTTTTTCGGAAACCTGCACCCCACCAAGTCGGTATCCCTTCATGCCTGCTTGCTCAATAAGACGCCCTGCACCCACCCCTTCTATCTTCTTAAATACTGACCCACAAGAAGGAAAGTCTTCCACCTGCGGTTGCCGTGCGTTGCGCCAATCAAGATTTGCCTGAATTCGTTCTTGAATGATTGCTTGTTTTTCATGGGTCAACGCAAACGTAGCACTCAGGGCGATAATTTCTGGCTCGTCGCGCAAGATGCTTTCGTCATAGCCAAACTGGAAGAAGCCTTTATTCACCGTGTGAACTTGGGAGTCTGCCGTGAGAATCTGAGCCCGCTCTAGCACTTCGGCAATGTAGACGGTGCGCTCTCTATCTGGCGAAAGGAAGTGCAAATTCTGCCAGAGTGCGCCCCCAACGGTACTGGGAATACCCGCGTAGTGCTCTAGACCAGAGAGACCTTTCTCTGCCGTGAGCTCAATAAGATGGGCAATGGTAGCGCCACTTCCCGCCTTCACCGTAGTTCCTTCAATGGTCACCTCAGCGTAGCGATTTAAAATGACCAGCCCCTTAATGCCTCCATCACGAATGAGAATGTTTGCTCCGCTTCCCATGATGAAATAGGGCATCTTTAATTTCCGCGCCAACGTTACCCAGCCAACCAATTCTTCTTGATTTGTGGCGGTTACAAAATACTCGGCCGGGCCGCCTATTTTATAGGTTGTGTATTGCGCCAATAAGACACCCTGTTCTGCAGCATCAAGAGAAAAATTCATATATCTATACTAGCTTATTCGGCATTCTTACGCCGCTCATTGGTTATTGAAAGAATGAACCATACAAAACCACCAATATAGAGAATGGCAATGAAGAGGTGACTAATAGGATATTGTTTCCAAATACGCAAACCAACACTGGTAAGCGAAATGGCAGCCACATTGAAGAGTAGGGCACCAATAGTGGTGTAGGTTAGGAAGGAAGCAAAGGGCATTTCAGCTATACCTGCAATGTAAGAGCTAAAGGGGCGAATTTGGCCAATGAAGCGGGTGGCCAAGACGGTCACGGCTCCGTACCGTTCGTACCAATGCTCTACTCTATGCGTAATATTTTTGAAATCTCTACTTTTAATCAGGCGTTCATGGAAACGTTCACCTAGGAAGTAGGCCGCAACACTACTGAGAATGTGAGCAAACGTAAATACCAACAACGCCACAAAATAGGATATTTTTCCCTGAGAAATGAGCGATTGCACCACCACATACCCAATTTCAATGGGTACAAACGGTACTCCCAAATTCTCCAAGCACATGAACCCAAACATGCCAGGGAGAGTGTACTTATAGAGAAAGCGCAGGAGCACGCCGTGATGAATCATTGTGCTCAGCCTACAGTATTAGGAAACTTCAATAAAGAGGAACAAAAAAAAGGACAGGCGTTGGCCTATCCTATGAACATGTCATTGCTGGAAGTTGCTCGGAAAGCAAGGCAACCAGCGCATACTTTGCCTCCACCTCTTCTAGCGGGACCTCTCCATCGCGGAAAAGTTGCTTACTCAGCTCCTCCCAGGTATTAGTACGAAGCCTCCAGGAATCGTTGTCGACGACATCGGCCACCAGGAGCGCTCCCCCTTCTGTCAACCCAAACTCAATCTTCAGATCAAGCAGGTGATAGCCTTCTCCTACCCGCTGCCAGAGGTTTTCAAGTACAAGGAAGACATCAGCGGCAACCGTTTGCATTGTTTCCAAGAAGATGGGTTCCTCAAGAATCAGCGAGGAGGCAATGGTTCCCAAAAGTGCTCCTTCGGCGCCTTCTGGTTTCTTCGCATGTTGGAGCCGCCATGTACGTTCCGAAATATCCGCAATGAGCGGATCTTCCTCCCCATTCTCAGCCTTAAGACCAAGAAAGTAGGTATCTCCACTCACCATAGGCACCGAACCATGGGTTGTTTTAAGATAGAACTCCACCAGGACTGGTTCTACCCTGTTGGGCACTCCTTCACCCTTGCTTGTTTCCGGATGTCTCTTACAGTAGCTACCAACAAGATACCGTCGTATCACCACCTCCAACGGGATCATCTTGCACCGAATTGCCCCAAAGGACACTGGCGAAAGCTGACCCGTATAAGCAACCGGAATTCCGTGCTTGGCTAAGGCCTCAAACACTCTGCAGGTAGTGGTGGTAGCCGAAACGCCTTTTGAGGCGAATTGCCTGGTAAGGGTGGGGTCATCGTTGGCAGTAATGCTGTCCTTACTTTCCACGATGACTCTGGACGGATGCTGCGAATCGACATAAAGGATTTTTGTTTTCCCTTCTGCGACTACTTGGAGTTCATTTGACTTTTTCACTTCATTCACCTTGCGCTGTAAAAGGGCGCTCAGAGCTTAAGCTCATGTTGTGATAATAGCGCAAGGTAACAAAAAAACCATCCCCGCAAAGGGATGGTGATAACTAGAAGGAGAAGCCCAGCACGAACCGCGTTTGCCGCACAACGCCTTGGTTAGGCGCCAGGTAGCTTAGTGAAGCAGTTACGTTTGGCTGGATATGTGCTTGCACCATGGGCCCCAGACTGAACGTCTGGCTAGCTGCGTTCTGGATGAACAGTGCTTCCATCCCAAAGGATAGTCGCTTCGTTGCATCGTAGAACAACCGCGCCCGCGGTGTTTGGAATGTGGCGGCGCCGTTCTTCGTACCGAAGTACGTATAGAACGGCATTCGGAAGTGCAGGTTGCCCACATCACTCCTGAAGAATGTAGCGAAACCCACTTGGCCAATGACGGCGTCGTGGTACACACCAGAGATTCCCGGTTGCATGGAAAAGACCTTGCTCCCCAACGGAGCACACAGGTACTGGTCCAGTTCAACGGTAGGTTTTAGCGTGTCGTACCCAAGAACGAACAAATCCGTCCGGGTGCTAAACCCCAGCCATAGGTTCTCCACGCTGGTTCCACCAGGGACCATGAAGGTCCGCTGATCAAAACCCGTAACGCGAATTTCCTGGGCAGAGACTAGGCAAGCCATCAGTATGGCGAAGAATACTGCGATTACTTTTTGCATGTACTTTTTCCTGTCAGCGTTCACCGAGCAGGAACTCGGCTACAATTGGCGATTAACCCAATTGCAACCAAAGTGGTACATGATCTATTGTCCTTACATGCCCCGCGCAGAGTTGCGGATCCCTCCGTTGAGGAAATAGTCGCTCCGGCACAAGAACAAGCTCATCGTCAGGGGGAGGCGCTAACCACGGAACGGCCTTCACCACACTCAGCAATGGTGGAGGAGCCGCACGAATGCAGTTGGTAACGTAGTGGTGTGAACTAGCAACAGTGACGTGGTGAGTCCGTGGGTGGGCTGGTGGCGAACCACAAGCTGCCATGGGCACCATAATCAACGTTGCGCAGAGCGCCGCGGCAAACGACCACCGGAACCGGTGAGCATTTTCCAAACGGTACTGTTTCCGCCAGGTATAGAAACCGGGGGATGCAGCCATCATGCGGACTCTCAGCTTTTCCACCGGACTAAACCGACGAAAGAGCTTCTTTTCCGAACGTCGCAACTCTATTTCTGCCAACAATTCTCTCAAGTGGTGCGCAGGATACCGCCCAAAGTAGTAGGGCCACAAGAGCACCGCTACAAAGGGCTGCCACCAAGCATACGCCTTGAGCACCGGCCGTATTCCCGACCGTTCCGCCATGCGGATGAAGTAGACGGGAATCATGAGCAACGCCAAGAGCATGTACGTGCGAAGCAGGTAGGAAAGCACCACCGCTACCGTTACCGGTGCCGATGCAGGCTTCTTTGGCCGCAACGCTTCCAAGAGTTTGGCGTTATGTGCCTTGGCAGCAGCAATTTTTGGTTCGTAATAGCGGAAAACCCGCTCACGTTCCCAGTCCAGCTGCTCCCGGCTAAGCTCGTCACGCGTAGACCGCGTTTCTTGCTGTAGCATGGCAAAATTAGGCGCTACCCAGATTGCATAGGACGCTTGGTAGAGCCGAAGCTCTTCCAGATCCTTGAAATACTGGTGCATGCCATAGTTTCCGCTGAGACGCTTCGCAGCGGCCACCTTGTCTTGCAGCGCGTGAAACATATGGAGGCGATAGGGCAATTCCTTCGCCAAATGGTCTTTTGGACCAACTCCATCGTTGAACGCATCGCACAGCCGGCCCCACGACCAGCTTCCAAAACCCGTCACGTAGAGTAACCCAAATAAAATGATGATTGCTTTGAGACACTCGGCAAGGCCGGTATCGCGCTGCAATTTCGCTTCAATCCAACGAATCAATAGAACACCGTCCTTGTTAATGTCCCCTCAAGCTTTTGAGCTCTCAGAGCCGCTGCATAGTATCAAAAAATGAAGGTGAATACTAGGTTTTAAACGTTTCTTTTTTTATTTCGCCACTATCCAGCAAAGCCACGGCAAACAACACAATGAGGGGACCGGTATTTGGATCAGTTGCCATACCACTAGAAAGCATGCCAAACGATTGACCCACAACCCAAAAAGCTAGGGCTAGCACGATTCCAACAGAGGCAACCCAAGGTCGAAATTTTCCAAAGAAAACCCCAATACCTATGAGTGCTTGTACGATGCACAAAAGAATAATAGATCCGTTCCCAGCGGCAAGAATGCCATTGTTCACATGAGCATCAAAGTTCATGAGATTTGTAGGTGCGGACATGGCCTGATCCATAATAAAATTTGTGGTGGCTTGTGCGCTTCGTTGTGCGGGAAGTACGGTGAGGATTGCTCCACCAATCCAGAGAATCGCCCAAGCAACGGCAAGCCAAGTGGCGGGGGCAGCCTTTTCGTCATCATTTCGCGGCCAAACCGCCAAACCTAAAACCACATAGAGCAAGGCAGCACCCGGAGCGCCCGTGATTAAGCTTCCCGTTCCACTAGCCAAACCACTTAATCCTTCACCAAAAAACCACACTCCCAAACCCCAAAGGACAGAAAGAATAATGGCGGGACGAACCGACTTCTTCCACAAGAATCCCGCTCCAATGAGTAACTGAATACCCGCAAAGAAAATGTTCCATGCCACTGGCGCCTGAAGAATAACATGAACTGCCCAGGCCACGGGGAGAGCCACAAATGCAGGCTGTCCTTGCCCCACTGGAGCAATAATAGTATTTGCAAAACCAGAGGTGAACATGAATTTTTGTAGCTGTAATAACCCATCAAACAACCACAAAAGGCCAAGTGAAACTTGAATGGTGCGAGATGTAATTATTGGCTTAACCATGCGGTCATTACACCATAAAAAAACTCCTCACACTATGTCATAGCGCAAGGAGCAAGGGAAAGGAGCGCATTGATCCTCTCGGCTTCTTCAGGATCATACACCGACATTGGATGACCAATGAAATATTCAAACTCTCTCAGCCACCTTTCTACGGGTGATTGGATTCTCTGGGACTCGCTTCGTATCTGGGCTCCTGCATCGCCAACGGTAGACCCCCATTCATCACGGGGAACACCAAGCCTAGCAAGAACGACTTCCTGTCTGTAGGTCCTAGGACCTAATCTTCTATCCATGTGCACATCCATACCATCTTTTATATAACAGAAAAGCCAGAAATATCAATGAGTTTTGATAGTTCTGGCTCTTGGGCAGGTGGATGTTCCACGTGCCCGAAATGCAGCAATACCGGCTGCTCGGTTTTACGATTGTCATCGTGGTACCTTCTCTAGATCAAAAGTATGCCATCCCACCGTACGGTGTCGACGTGAACCGAAGTCCACCTCTACCACAGGTTGTTCCTCATGCCGATGTACGGCAGGGTGAAAAATATGACGGATAAACCCCGTCATTCCGTGGGAAGCATGAGTGTTGTCACGAGGGAAAATAGTCTGGCGCAAACGCACAATTCTCCTTCCCTTCTTCAGGGCAACAATTACGTCGCCCTCTTTCTGAATCTTACAGCCCGTATGGGGCACTTCTATCCACTTCGCCATAGTTCAACTCAAACCTTGGTAGTATCCCAGGAAAAGGCTAAGAAGTCAATCTGGAAAAGGACTTTCTGCGACTTAATAAACTAATAAAGAGAGGACTCGGTTATAAGTTTTATGCCCCCGGCATAAAACCTTTCTGTAGGTACTCGAGTCCTCTTTCTACAAACAACCAACAACAAAACGTCCGTATAAAAACAGTGAAGTCCTAACTCCTGTCATGGAGCCTGTTTTTATACGGACGTTTTGTTGTTGGTACCCGAGAGAGGACTCGAACCTCCACGCCTTGCGGCACTAGCTCCTAAGGCTAGCGTGTCTACCATTCCACCACCCGGGCATATCTGACGTATCGTAGCAAAAAATGCAGGAAAGACCAACTAATTAAACAGCGACCAGATTGCGGCTACACCTGAGATAACCATGAAAATTGTAATGAGCCAGCCAAAAAATCTGCTTGCCTTGCCGCTTACCCAGTTTCCCATAATCTTTGGATTGCCCGCCATTAACAAGATGAGAACCAGCACAACAGGGGCAACCAGGGCATTCCCAATGGCAGCGTAAATAAGAGCCTTAATAGGGTCAAGGCCAATAAAATTCATCCCCAAACCCAAAAGAGTTGATGCCGCAATTACTCCATAAAAAGCTCGAGCCTGGTTAAGCCTACGGTATAAGCCTTCTTTCCAGCCAAAACTTTCAGAAAGCGCGTACGAACTTGACCCCGCCAAAACAGGAATTGCCAACATACCAGTGCCCACTATGCCCAAGGCAAACAAGACATAGGCGGAGTCTCCTGCAAAGGGCCTCAGAGCTTCTGCAGCATCTGCCGCGGTAGTAATCTGGGTAATACCATGTTGGAAGAGCGTGGCACCGCAGGCGGCAATAATGAAGAACATGACAATGTTAGAGAGAAGCATGCCGCTCCACACATCTGTGCGCATCTTTTTCAAATCTTCGGGGTAGGTCTCACGTACCCGCTGCGCAATACTAGTTTTTCCTGCCAAAATTTCTTCTTCAACTTCTTGGGAAGTTTGCCAGAAGAACAGGTAGGGCGAAATGGTGGTTCCCAAAATAGCTGAGATGATGAGGAACTGATCCTTGTTCCAGTGAACGCTAGGAATCACCACATCTTTAAGTACCGATGCCCAATGGATTGTGGGGACACTGAGAGCAGAAAAAATGTACGCCAATAACACCAGCGCTAACCATTTCAAATAGCGCGAATATTTCTGGTACGTAGTAAATATTTGCAAGAGCAGCCCAACTACAGCAAAACCAATAACAAGAAGGTTGAAATGGAAATGGGGAAAAATGAGCTGACTGGCCTTTGCCATAGCGCCCAAGTCTGCGCCGATGTTAAATGCATTTGCAGCAAAAAGAAGTATTGCACATACATAGAGTACTGAGCGAGGAAAATGGAGACGGATATTTCCTGCTAGCCCACGGCCTGTGACCAAACCAATACGGGCACACATTTCTTGCACCACTGCCATGAAAGGAAAGGTAAAGAGGGAAAGCCAAATTAACTGCGTGCCATATTGCGCACCCGTTTGCGAATATGTGGCAATTCCAGATGGATCATCATCAGAAGCACCCGTAGTAAGGCCCGGGCCCAATTCATGCCAAAAACCCAACGACTTTGCCAAGCGCTTCCTATAGGTGAGCGGAACCTTTTCTTCCACTAAAGGAAAAGGATTTGCCTCTTCAAGCTTTACGCCCATACCACACGAGTATTATGCATATATCTAGGGTATGCCCGCACCGGAAAGAAGTAAAGGTTAAACCTGATGAGCTAGACGGTAATGAGGTCTTGTAGTTTTTTGAAAGTTGCATCCCCAATACCTGAAACATTCTCAATGTCTTGAATAGACTTATAATTTCCGTGATCTGTGCGATACGTAATAATGGCTTGTGCATAGCTGGGGCCAATACCGGGCAAACCATCAAGCTGATCTGCTGTTGCCGTATTGATGTTTATTTTTCCTGTTGGCGTACTAGAAGAAGGGGAAGGCGGGGTTGAATTATCTGAAGCGGTGGTTGGTAATATAGCACCGTCTGCAGCAAGTGACTGCACCTCTGCCTGAACATCTTGCACGGCTTGACTCAATTGTTGGCCCTGTTTGACCAACTCGTCATTGTTGTCTGTCGCTTCTTTAGTTGCAGCCTGAAAATCACTAGTGAGTTGCTGTCTATATGTGTTATCTGCCTGATACTGGCGCACTAAATCATCTACCCGCTGCTCTAACAGGGCAACTTCTTCTTTATTTACTTCAGGCGTGGGAGCAACTTTTTGTATTGCCAGAGTAGGAACTCGCAAGGCCTGCTGGGCCATTACCCTTAGGTTATTTCTATAGAAATAACCAGCAACGCCCGCCCCACTAAGAGCCACTAAACATATTCCGGTAATTACCCATGCCTTATACACAACCAAACGGTTGCAAACTAGTGTAGTCCAGCCTTCTATATAATCACTCCAGCGCGTGAGGAATTGTGGTGTGTCCATGCATCCACCATAAATCCACTACAAAAAGTGAACAAGACTATTCCAGTTTCTGAATATTTGGATGAGCCAGCTTCTTGGAGATTCTGACTTTTTTTTCGGGGAAGTCTTTTCGATATGTTTGCACAGCCGTGCGAACTTGCTGTAGAAATTCCAAATCGGTGAGAGATGCCATACGAAAGTCGGGTAGGCCGGACTGGCTCAAGCCTTGGATGTCCCCTGGACCTCTTTGCGCCAAATCTGCCTCCGCAATGAAGAAGCCATCATTTGACTGCACCAGCACATTCAATCGTTCCCTAATCTTTTGCGACATTTTGTGAGGGCACAGGAAGCAAAAAGACTGGGCAGACCCTCTTCCTACTCGTCCACGCAGCTGATGGAGCTGTGCAAGGCCAAAGCTCTCGGCCCCAATGATAATCATGATGCTGGCATTAGGAATATCTACTCCAACCTCGACCACCGAGGTTGCGACTAAAATATCAACATCACCAGCGGTCATTGCAGACATCACTGTAGCCTTTGCAGCTGGCTTTAATTTTCCATGCACCAATCCAACTCGCAATGTGGGAAAAAGTTTTTGCAAACGTACCGCCTCCTCTTCCGCTGCTCGTTTACCTTTTTGCGCGCCATCATCAAAGAGCGTCAACTCAACGTCTTCTTCCTCAATGATTTTTTCAGCAATGGCCGGGCAGACCACAAAGACTTGGTGGCCAGCAGCTACTTCTTCAGTAATTTTTTCATACATGCGACGCTGGTATGGCTCGTTATCTATCAGGAATGTCTTGACCGGTATTCTGCCGGCCGGCCGCTCTTTCAAGCTAGAAACCTGTAAATCAGCAAATAACGTGAGCGCCAGTGTACGTGGAATGGGCGTTGCCGTCATGCTGAGTAAGTGCGGTGGTTGCTCCTGTTTTTCGCGCAATAATGACCGCTGTTGCACCCCAAAACGATGCTGCTCATCCACCACCAAAAGACCTAAGGGTGTTAATGGAATCTTGTCGTACAACAATGCGTGGGTCCCTACAATAATATCGGCCTCAGCCGTGGCAGCATCTTGATGATGCGCCGTCCACAAGCCAATTTTTGCCCCCGTATGCTGCAATAGTTTTTGCAAACTAGCAAAATGTTGCTCTGCCAATATCTCTGTAGGTGCTAAAAAGACCGTCTTATAGCCAGCTTTTGCCACCATAGTACCCAGTATTCCAGCCACAGCTGTTTTCCCCGAACCCACATCCCCGTTCAATAAACGAGTCATTGCCACCCCTTTTGCCATGTCAGTCAAACACTGTTGCACCGCCACATCCTGGCCCGCCGTAAGCTGAAAGGGTAACGTTTGCCTCACCTTTTCAAGGAAGTTCTTATCGTAAGGAATAGTAAAGCTATCCTGAGCCAATGCCACAGCCACATTTTGCTCAATGTTTGAAAAGAACTCCCAGACCTCCTCAAATGCCAACGTAGCCTGCCCGTACTTAATTTCTTCTTGATTGGTTGGCTGATGAATATACTGCAGAGCAGTCTTTGTTGATACCAAGCCTTGTGATTCTCTAACCTGATCTGGCAGTGATTCTTCTATTAACGTTTCACCTAAACATTTTTCCGCAAGCGAGCGAATTAACCGTGATGAGACACTTCCACTCTGTCGATAGACCGGAATAATCACCGGCCGCGCCTCTAATTGTGGCGCATTAATGACTCGCTGACCTCTGTAGACCGGCGCTAAACTTCCAATCATCACCCAAGTGCTTCCTGGTTGAAGTTTTTGTTTTAGGTACGATTGGTTATACCACATGACATTCACCATACCTGAATCGTCACTACACACAGCCGTCAAGGAGCGAATGCCGCGTTTACGGGTATACCCTTCAGTAACACTCTCTACGGTTAAGCGAAAAGCCTGCTCTATACCAACTTCCGCACCTGCTACCAAGACAGGATTACTCCCATCTATATAGCGACGTGGATACCAGCTCAACAGGTTAGAAATAGTCTCTATACCCATCAAGCGCAAGTGCTCAGCTACCGCTGGTCCCACACCTGGAATGAGGCGAACAGAATCGTCTAACTGGTAGCGCATATGATTCCCCCGCCCTCTACCCTGTTTTTCTCATAGATAACTGCAGACTGACCAATAGCCGCAGCCCACACTGGTTCGCCAAGAAAAATACGTGCGCCCGCATCTGTGGCTTCAATATGTTCAATTTTGACCGGAGTTTGTTGGTAGCGTGATTGACACCAAAGGTCGTCCTTTCCCGCCAATACATCGACTAGCGATACTTCAGACTTTTTACCGGTCGCAATCATGTCGCTAATCTGTAGAACGGTAGTAAAGAGGTGTGGGTCATCATGCCTATCAGCAATATATACTCTGTTGTGAGTAGCATCCTTAGATACAACGAATGTCGAGGGTACCTGGCTTTCACCACGCACGTTCCTATACAATCGATTGTCGAGGTAATGACCCATCTTCTCTCCGATGGTGTGAAAGGCCACGCCAAGATGGTCCCCCACCGGTTTTGCCTGCCATTCTCGCTCTTCCAAGGTCATATTTGCCACGTACGGTGGAAGCAAAAAGAGCGGCCCAGGTTTACGACCAATTTCTTCCTGCAAAAACTCTTTAATATCTAGGTGACCAATGAAACAAATACCTTGGCTATCCTTCTTTTTACTGGTTGGAAGACCAAATTCCTCTGCTAGTTCACGCACAACCTTCTTTTGAAGACCGCCAACAGGTAACAAAACTGGCGCTAATTGTTCCTCTGTTAAGGTATACAAAAAATACGATTGATCCTTCCCCGGATCCACTCCCCTCATCAGGTTTTTGCCATCCCACTGCGCATAGTGGCCGGTGGCAATTTTATCTGCCCCAAGCTTACGCGCTGCCGCCAAGAACGCAGCAAATTTAATCTCTTTATTGCACATTACATCTGGATTTGGCGTACGCCCTGCTGCATACTCACGAACCAGATAGTCTACCACTTTCTCCTTATATTCCACCTCAAAATTAATGGAGCGAAAAGGTATACCCAAATGAGCACACACCGCGGCGGCGTCTGCTTGATCTTGTTCCCAAGGACAATCGGTCAGGCTCTGAGCATTGAGTGGTGTCCAGTTCTTCATGAACACCCCCTCTATCTCATAGCCCTGTTGTTGCAAAAGAGCAGCCGTAACCGAGGAATCTACTCCTCCGGACATGGCCACTATCACTTTCTCTGCCATAACACTTAAGTTAACCTGAAAAACCTTTCGGCCGTGGCCGTAGTATACCTGTCCACCTCCGCAATATCCACCCCACGCACTTCAGCTATGCACTCAGCCACGTTACGGACATATTCCGGCTCCCCTTTTTGTCCCCTATATCCTTGCGGAGGCAAAAACGGGGCATCAGTTTCCACCATACACCTATCCCAAGGCACCTGAGCCACCACATCGCGTAACTCAGCGTTCTTTGGATAGGTTACAATACCGGTAAAAGATAGATGGGCACCAAGGTCAAGCCAACGCTTTGCCTCAACCCAGTTTCCAGTAAAACAATGAATAACGAAAGGATGACCCACTGTCCTCTCTTTCATAACCTCAAACATATCGTCAAAACAATCCCGACTATGAATAATGAGGGGAAGATGACGCTGCTTCGCTAGATCAATAAAAAAATCTAACCTGTTGTGCTGAATGTCCTTCACTCGTTCACGTTCTCGCGGTGCCGTTGGTAGGTGGAAGTAATCCAGGCCTACTTCACCAATGGCCACCACGCGCGGATCAAGGGACAATTTACTAATAGCGGCACGTTCGCCTTTCTCTTCTTCATCTGTTGGATGAATACCCACTGCCGCCCAAATATTGGGATATTCATGCGCCAAAGCAATGCCACTTTTTGACGTCTCCAAACCTGTCCCAGGAATAATATATCCTGTTACCCCAGCGGTTGCGGCCCGCGCTAGCACCTCCGGCAATTCTTTGGCTAATTCCGGAAAATTAAGATGGCAATGTGTGTCTATCATGATTCAAGCCGTGGAAATAGGATTATCCCTTCTTCTGGTAACTTCAAACCTGGTGGAGTCTTTCCCCATTCTACGGAATGACAAACCTCATCAGGAATGCCACTAAATACCGTGCTGTGCAAATGCTCAATAGTATTTGGCATAGCCGGCAATAACATGACAGAAACATGACGAATCATCTCAATAAGCTCATAGAGTAACTCCTCCAATTCCGCCTTACGAGATACTTCCTTAGCCATAGCCCAAGGCTTCTGCTCTTCAATACGACGGTTACAAAATACCACCATGCCCTTTACCACCTCCAATGCCTTGTCAATCTGGCGCTCCATAATATGCGCGTGGTATTGCTGCCACGCCTCAGAAATGAGTGTCTTCTCAAGATTCTCAACCTGTTCCGATGCCACTTGCGGCACACCACCCTCACAATACTTCTTACACATGGCCACTACTCTACTAACCACATTCCCAAAATCGTTGGCCAAATCACTGGCATATACCGCACGTAACCGCTCTAGCGTGAAATCCCCGTCATCCAGAGTAGGAATCTCTGCTAACAAATACCACCTGGTTGCATCTGTGCCGGCAACCGAAATAGCTTCATGCGGATCTACCACATTCCCAATACTCTTACTCATCTTCCGGCCGTCGGAAAGAATGAACCCGTGCACCAGTAACTGGTGTGGAAGCTCAAGTCCAGCCGAAAGCAGCATTGCCGGCCACATGACCGCATGAAAACGAGCAATATCTTTCCCTACGCAATGGAGTGAATAGGGCCAGAACTGATTGGGTACTATAGTGTCACCGTTCAAGGTGGCCGTACCCGTTAAATAGTTAGTTAATGCATCAAACCAGACATACATAACTTGGGAATCATCACCTGGAACAGGAATACCCCAAGGAAGTTTGTCTTTCTGACGTGAAATAGACACATCTTGAAGGCCACCCTTAATAAAATTCAGCACTTCATGTGACCTATTGGATGGCACTACTTCATAGGCCTTACTTTCCAATACATTTACTAATTTGTCATAATATTTTGACAGTCTGAAAAAATAGTTTTCTTCTTCAATTAGCTCAATAAATTTCATATCTACACCAAACGTAGAAGAGTCTTTGACATCATCTGCCGAGGCTAGAAACTCCTCTTCCTTTACGTTATACCAGGCGCGGTACGTTTTCTTATAGATATCACCCGCATCAAAGCACTTCTTCCACATTGCTTGCGACATTTCTCTATGATCCGTATCTGTTGTACGTATAAACCTGTCGGGTTTAATGTTCAGAGCCTCTAAGAGACCTCTAAAGAGGTGTTGCTGCTGTTCTACAAAGGCATGCGGCTCCATACCTGCTTCAGCAGCTGTACGATAGATCTTCTGACCATGCTCATCTAGACCCGTCTGAAAAAAGACCTCACTTCCCTGCAACCTATAATAGCGAGCAAGAAAATCTGCCTGCACAAATTCTAACGCATGCCCTAAATGCGGCTTAGCGTTGGGATACGAGATGGCGGTAGAAATAGACGTTGGGATCATGACCACATACTAGCTAAAAATGAAGACCGCGCGCTACGCATCGAGTGTAACAAGAAGAGAAACCTCGCCCCTCACTGTATTTTTCGATAGCTCCTGTAGCACATTTTCAATTTTACCATAATAGAAGGTTTCAAATTTTTTGGTCAATTCCCTCCCCAAACAAACACGCAATGGCACGTTCCATTTTTGCAATGATTCCAGCAAATTAACCACACGTTCGGGCGATTCATAGAACACAATTCCATCATAATAATTGCCTAAGCCTTCGCCCAGTTTTTTGAGCATAGTTTCCTTGCCTTTTTTCCTTGGCAAGAATCCAACGAACAACGGGCGCTGCACGGCCAGGCCCGAAACGCTCAAAATGGTAGCTAACGCAGAAACACCGGGAATTGGCACCACGGCGCATCCGGCTTCTTTCACACGCTGTACCAAATAATCACCGGGGTCAGAAATGCCGGGTGTTCCAGCGTCGCTTACATACCCCACCTTTTTACCAGCCTTTATATCTGAAATAATCTGATCAATGGTGCGTTCTACCAAGTGTCTAGGGGCGGCTTCGCGGTATGAATGTAAGGATACCTTTACATTATGGCGCTGTAGCAGCACGCCAGTAACTCGCGTATCTTCGGCATACAGGCAATCAAGCAGGCCCAAAACCTCAACTGCGCGCAGGGTAATGTCTTGTAGGTTACCAATAGGTGTGGCAATCACGTACAAACCGGCTTCGTAGGTATCGTTGCTCATGGCTGGCTCCTAAATAACTGCACCCACTCAATTTCGTTTAATTCTTGGGCCCGAATAGACGCGGGTAAACCATGGGCCACCAATTTTGCTTCCATCTCTGAAACAGGAATGCCCCGAATACCGGCTAACACGTTTTTTAACTGTTTTCGACGCTGTTGGAAGGCCATCTTCACAAACCGGAAGAAGCGCTTCTCTTCTTCGCTATCTGTTATGGCACGATGCTCGTGTGTAACCAACTTCAATACCGCAGAATCCACTTCTGGTGCAGGAGAAAACGCCTGCGGTGGCACCGTCATTACTAAGGAAGCCTCAGCATAGTATTGGCACAACACAGAGAGAAAACTACGATCACCTGTTTTAGCAGGAGCAGTAAGACGCTCTGCCACTTCACGTTGTACCAGCATGCTGGCAATGAGCGGACGTGGGCCCTTTTCTAAAAGTAAGCCAATCAAGGGAGTGGTAATTTGATACGGAATATTGGCAACCACCTTATAAGCTCCCAGGGTTTCTAAAAGCTGCGGCAAAACCTGAATGGCATCGCCTTCAATTAACTGTAACTTCCCCATTCCTAATTCGGTAGCAAAATCGTTACGAATAATGGCCGCCATAGTGCTATCAAACTCACAGACAATCACCTTGGCTGCGCGATTCAATAATACTTCGGTCAAAACGCCCATGCCTGGACCAATTTCCAGCACGGTATCTTGAGGCTGCACATCACCCGCCGCTACCACCGCAGCCAATACTGTTTCGTCAATTAAAAAATGCTGGCCAAGCGAATGCTTGGACCGAGCGCCAGCACGACGCAACCGTTCCGCCACCCAACCGGGATTGAGCCTATCTAGCATAGGCTCACACTCTACCAGAAAAGTCTCTACAACTTAAGCCTCAGCAAATCCGCTGTTATAAAGTTCTTGTAAATCATTAATCATCATTTGCGCCGTGGCAAACTGCATGTCTGCCTGACGTTTCTTTTCTTCAACATAGCCATACAACTGCGCTGGCGACGTGACCCCAAAAAGTGGACGCTTCCCATTTACCCACTGCTTGAAGAGGCCCTTTTCTTCTAATGTCATGGCAATGTGATATGCAGTGCCCCTATCAACCTTGGCCTTCTTTGCCAGTATTTGCATACTAGTAGGACCAAGCCGCAAACTGGTCAAATACACCTTTGCCTCTTTCTCGGTAAGACCAAGTTGCTGGATATCGCGGACAAACATACGTGAGCAATGAAGATATAGTAAGTATCTCTAGTATAGAGATACTTGTTCAAGAGTGTCAACAGCTTCCTAATTTTTGGTGTACGTTACACTCACAACACCACTGCCCAACGAGCCAATTTGCTCAAACGCTATCTTAGAAATATCAAGTACACGATTCGAAACGTACGGACCACGGTCATCAACAGTAACCGTGACACTCTTACCATTTGCCACATTCGTAACGGTAATCACGGTTCCCATTGGCAGCGTAAGACTGGCAGCACCATACGGCGCAATGCCCACATACCAACTAGCCAAACCACTTCCTAAGATTTCAATTTTTGTACCCCTAGAGATAATTTCGTTCACTGGCGCACTCACTACCTGACTGCTCGTTTTTACCGTTGAGGTAACCGCACCGTCTTTTCGCGTAACTATATACGTATCAGTGCGCAGACCATTCTTTCCCGCTTGTTTTACTTGCTGCTTACCTTTATCCAGCGTTGGATCATCTTGGTACTGAATGGTAAATGGCAAGGAAACAGACGCTGCTAACTGCGTTTGTGCCACTCGTACAATAGTAATAGTACTGCCGGTTTGAATGGTGGCATCACGAGCAGGTGTCACCTCATCTTGATTCCCCAATTGTAGTCGTTGCTCTGTAGCCAAGGCCGTAACGGTGGTAGCCCAGCTACGAATAGTGGTGGTAATACCAGCATCGTCTACATAATAGGTAGGCGTGACACAATCTTTGATGGCAGAACCAATGCCCAGTGCAGGATCAGGAAATGCCGTAATGCGGTCCGTTGGATATAAAGAAACACCCAGATGGGTGAGCATGGCTTGCGCAGAACTATACAAAAAACTGCCTTGATACGTTTTGCAAGAAGATCCTTGCGAAACCTTCACTGGCTGCACGTTGGCAGCGTATGCCGGCAACGGTTGGCGAAGGTCCTTCGTGAGAAGGATTCCGCCGAGGCCCAAAACAAGAAGTGAAACCGAAACAACCCTAACAGGAAATTTCCGCATATCATTTAGTATATAACAGTTGTTTTAAAAAATAAATCGGCAATGATGAGCTGAGCTCCTTGTTCATAAGTCCTCAATTATTTTTTAAAACAACTGTTATATACAGAGTGAACTAAACTATATTATGATAAATGTACTAAATAAACTTCATCTTTATGGAAGACGTTTCACTCAACAAACCTGATCGCGTTCCTCGGCCTGGTGATCAGACTTTTTATTTTGCTAGTATCGGCACTCGGTTTGTGGCCCTCCTTATCGATGGGTTTATCATGTTCTTCGTTAACTCTATTGTTATTGGCATCGTGGGCTTTTTCCTTGCTGCTTCAAATGATACCTTTATGGGAAATGCGGCTCCATTTGGTCCCCTTAACTTCCTTGGTATCATCCTCATTGCTTCATACATCACGTTCTTCCTAGGTACATACGGGCAGACTCCGGGAAAAATGTTACTTCGCGTAAAGGTAGTAACCTACGAGGGCACAATTCCTTCATACGGAACTGCACTCCTTCGCTATGTTGTCTCAGTTTTCAGCGGCACCATCTTTTTCATTGGGTATATCACTGCCTTCTTCAATCCTCAGCATCAAACTTGGCACGATATGGCTGCCAAGACCTATGTTGTAAACGTATAACCACCCTTCTATGTCTCCCCAGACTCACACCTCGGTGAAGCAACCTCTCAATGCTTCTACTATTGTAGGAATCATTGGTGGTGCCTTAGTAGTAATTGCCGTCATTGCACTGGTTTCAGCCAACTGGAGTAACTTTAGTAGCTGGAGCAAGATAATCAGCGTGGCAGCACCGGCAGTTATCCTTTACTTACTTGGCGCCAGCCTCAAAGGTAAAGAGCACTACGAAGAGCTCCAATTGGTTTCTATTCTTACGGCAAATATCATCCTTCCCTTTGCCATTGGTGTGGCTTATTTCCAATTGGCAGGACAACCTGCACTAGATGCCTCATTCTATGCCGTGGTCAGTGGTGTCACCACTATCTGTTACGCCATCATTGAGTACATCTTAAATCTTCGCCAAAATACGCTCCTTACCCTCATTGCCGTGAGCATTTGGTTCTTTAGTCTCTCCTCTGTTTTCCAGGCTAATGCTGCTCTTCAAGGTGTTATTGCCATGCTCTTGGGTGTTCTTGCAATCATTGGTGGCAGCTTACTCTTAAGCCCAGAGAGCAAGAAGAAAATGCAGACCCACCTTTACCTGGCCTATGGTCTCATCCTTACAATCTATGGCATCTTTATCTTGGCCCCAGGCTTTGCCAATCAAGCAGCGGTTTTGGAACTGCAAAATTGGATGAGCGAAGTAGCGTACATCCTCTTAAGTTTCGTCTTTTTGGCCACGGCTCTCTATCTGGCCGACCGCTACATGGTTACCAAAGAAAAACTTCTGAACGAAGGACGTCGCATCAGCGAAGTTCTCTTTACGTTTTTCTTCTTAGTCCCTGCTTGCTGGTATGCCGTAAATAGTACTGAACAAGCCGCCCTTATGACCATTACTGGCCTCATAGCATCTCTCTTTGGCCTCTATATTAGCTACAAAGTAGCCATCCTCTTACTTCGTCCTGTCAGCTTTATTACTCTTGGTTTCCTTCTCTTAAAACTCATCTTCCTTGCCCTCAGCGCCACAGAGTTATCGTGGCCATTCTTGGTACTTGCCATTGGCGCTCTGCTCTTCGTGGTAGCTTTCATCATGAATAGTCAGCGCAACCGACAGTTTAATCAGTGGTTCACCTATCAACCAACCAAAAGCTGGTACGGTTTGGGCGAGCCTTTAGAGAAGGAAGATGCCATTCCTAAGCCTGCTACCGCCATTACTGAAGTACAGCGTGAAGATGGCAGCGTAGTCACCTTTGTGAATAGTGCCGTGGTTCGAAATTCCAACACCATGGTTATTACCTTCGAACTCATGGTAATCTTCGGCTGCTTCTTTGCCGTTCTCAGTGCTATATCTTGGTAACCAGGTCTTCGGGAATCTCGGCTATAAATCTTGAGGGCGGATTCATCTGTAAGAGGCCGTAGAGTCGGCGCTCAAACGCGTACAACAGGTACAGGCGCTTCATTGCCCGTGTCATGCCAACGTATGCCAACCTGCGCTCTTCCTCCATCTGTTGCTTGTCTTCAAATGCTCGGGTGTGGGGGAAAATTCCCTCTTCCATGCCGGCCATAAATACCACGGGAAACTCTAGTCCTTTAGCAGCGTGGAGGGTCATGAGGGTAAGCGATCCTTCAATGCCGGTGGTTTTGCCATCATCAGGGTCTTGCACCAAGGCCACGTCTTCAAGGAACTCTTCTAAACTAGTACTCCTACTGGCGGCGCCAACCAATTCTTGTAAGTTTTCAAAACGACTTTCCCCTTCAATACTGCCGTCTTTGACGAAATCTCGGTAACCCGTGAGCGCCATGATTTCTTCAATGAGTGCGCCAATATTTGAGGTACTAGTTGCTCGCAATCGTAACTGGTCAATAATATCGAAAAATGCAGCCACTTTAGGGGGAAGTAGTTCGCGTTTATTGAGGTCTATTTCACGGAGAGAAGCGATGGTTTTTGCCCCAATTCCCCGCGTTGGCACATTGATGACGCGCTCCAAACAAACCCAATCCAACGGGTTATGAATGAGTCGAAGGTACGCCAACACATCCTTAATTTCCTTGCGTTCGTAGAAGCGCACCCCACCCACAATGCGGTATGGAATGTTGAGGCGAATGAGTGTTTCTTCTAGTAACCGTGACTGCGCGTTAGTGCGATACAAGATGACACAATCGTCCAAAGAATTTACGCCGGTAAAGTGGCCACTGCGCAGTAATCCCTGCACTTCCCGGATAATAAACTCACCCTCATCCTTTTCGTTTAAGCACTCTACAACAGTGACAGGAGAACCCGACGGCCCATCTGTCCAGAGGTTTTTGTCACTCCGCTCCACATTCTTAGAAATCACCGCCTGGGCGGCATCCAAAATGGTCTGAGTAGAACGATAATTCTGCTCCAACTTAATAATGGTGGCCTTTGGGTAATCTTTGTGGAAATCCAAAATATTGCGGAAATCTGCTCCCCGCCAGGAATAAACAGACTGCCAGTCATCGCCAATAACAAAGAGGTTCTGGTGCGTGGCCGCCAACATCTTAACCAGTAAATACTGAGCTTTGTTTGTGTCCTGGTACTCATCTACCATAATGTAGCGAAAACGCTCTTGGTACTTGGCTAAAATATCTGGGTAGAGCTTAAAAACATCAATGGTTTTCAGAAGGATATCGTCAAAATCCAGGGCATTGGCCCCTTTGAGTAGGTCTTGGTAGCGGCTATACACCCTATGCACCACCTGCTGAAACGGTCCCACCGCAAACTGCCCGTATTCCGTTACATTTACCATCTCATTCTTAGCATTGCCAATCTGAGCCAAAATGCCCCGTGGATTGAACTGTTTTTGATCAATATTTAATTCGTTCATGGCCCGCTTTACGGCGGTCAGCATGTCGCCATCATCGTAGATGACGAAATTACTGGAAAGTCCCATGGCGGTATTGTTCAATTCGCGTCGCAGAATGCGCACACAGACGGCGTGGAACGTGCCAAGCCAAGGAAACCGCCCAATGGCAGCTTCTGGTGTTACCGGCGATCCTATCAGCCTACTGATGCGTTCCTGCATCTCTTTAGCTGCCTTATTCGTGAACGTAACGCAGAGAATCTGTAGTGGACTCACCCCCTGCTCCAATAGATACGCAAATCGGTGGGTAAGTGCTTTTGTCTTCCCACTTCCCGCACCTGCCAAAATTAAAACCGGCCCTTCTTTCGTAAGGACGGCTAATTTTTGTTGATCATTGAGCGTTTCAAGCAGTTTAGTCACAGGCCCACTATATCACTAACTAGGCAGCACGGGAGCGGGTTCTAGCTGCACCGGCTGGAGGTGTGTTTGTTTATAGTAATGAACAGCAAAGTACCCTAGGATAAAACCGGCAAAGGCAATGACAATAATCAGAATGATGCGACGAACAAGGCTAGGTGAAATCATACTCAAGTATTAGGTAAATACTTCTTAATACTACTTGATTCATGGTGAAGTGCCCAGGCAGAAAGGATGCCCAGAACAATTCCGCCAAGTACATCTGTAGGATAATGTACACCAATTGCCACGCGACCAAAAGCCACAAACAGCGTAATGATTGCCAGCCAAAAACCCAATTTGCGCATGCCACTCAACCATAAACTTGCAGTAATAGTAGCGGATACTAATGCATGCCCAGAAGGAAAACTCTGCGGATCCAGGTTACTCACCACAACCATGAGGTCCGGATGGGTAACAAACGGCCTAGCTCTGAAGTAGATCATGGCAATAATCATCTTGAGCGCCACCGCGAATATCAGACTAACAAGCGCCAACATGACCGCTTTTTTGTTGCTGTGGTGGTAACTTACTGGTTGAGCCGCGTACCATAAGTAGAGCAACACCAGCACAAAGAAAAAGATGAGTATCTGGGCACAGAAAAAAGCCCCCTCTTTGAACCAGTGGTACTGGTGACCGTAATTCACCAGGGTTTGCACCGTGTGCCAATCAAAATTCTGAATTGCGTCACGCATGGCTCTATTCTACATCAGACGGTATACTGGCGCTATGCAACTCTCAACTGGCAGCACTGAATTCTTGGAGTATTTGGCCGTGGAAAAGAATCGTTCTCCCAAAACTATTTTGTTGTACCGCCACTATTTGGATAGATTTGAGAACTGGATGAAAAAAGATCTTCCCTTAGAAGACATTACCACCGACCACATCCGAAAGTTTCGCCTTTACTTGCACGGTTTTCAGGACGAACATGGTGAGCCACTTGGTTTAAAAACACAAACATACCACATTATTGCCCTACGTTCCTTGTTTCGATACGCACTCAAACGCAATGTGGCATGCATTTCTCCTGATCAAATTGAGCTCCCTAAATTAGAAGCAAAACAGGTAGAATTTTTAACCACGGAAGAGTTAGACCAACTCCTGACCATTCCTGACGATACCACCATGGCAGGCCTTCGAGACCGTGCCATCATGGAACTCTTCTTCTCAACAGGTTTGCGCGTGAGTGAACTTGCTTCCCTCAACCAGACCATGATGAACACAGAAAGTGGCGAAATGCGTGTAGTTGGAAAGGGTCGTAAGGAACGCATTGTGTTCATCTCTGAACGTGCCCGCGAATGGGTGGGCCGCTACTTTGCCAAGCGGCGTGACAGCAACGAAGCCGCTTTTGTGGGCTACCGCGGCAAAGGAACCGGCAATGACCCTTCAATAAAGGTACAGGCCCAGGCAACCAGGCTTACTCCCCGCTCTATTGAACGCATCCTCCAGAAACATGTATTAGAAGCCGGTTTGGTCAAAAAAATAACGCCGCATACCCTGCGACATTCATTTGCAACTGATTTACTCCTCAACGGTGCTGATATTCGCAGCGTGCAAACCCTCCTTGGTCACGCCTCTATCACTACTACGCAAATCTACACGCACATCACCAACCAACAGTTACGCGATGTACACACGCGCTTCCACGGCAAACAGCTTAACGACGAAAAAAATGAGGCCTAAGCCCCATTTTTAACCGCTAAACGACATGAACTGAGTAGGATTCGTTAAGTTATCGTCATTAGATTGACCAATAAACTCTTTAATTTCCTCAATTTTCTTCAAGTCTTCTTCTTGAATTTGCATTAAGGTGTCATTGTCTTGAAGCGTATTGCTGGTAGTATTTTCCATATTTTTTTGTATTTATTTCTTTTATATTTCTATTTAAGAAATTAGATAATTGTACCGCAAAAGTGGGGTTTTGTCAAGGTCTTAATCCCTGTGAGTACTCTGAAAAACAAATCGGCACGGTTGGGCAGAGCCCTTTTTTCGTAAGTCCTCAATTGTTTTTCAGAGCACTCACAGGGATGTCTGCAAAGTTGGGGATGATCTGATTAACATATAAAAAAAGCCCCGCTACAAGTGAATGTTGGCGGGGTAAACGAGTGATTTATAGTTGTCGCAGCAGTTGGTTGGCGCAAGTTACAGCCTGAACGTCTGCTTCGTGCCCCGAACAGTACGAGGTAACGTTGGCGGCAAAAAGCCCGTCACGACAGAGTAGGCTGAGCGCTCCCAAGATATCCAGGGCGCGATGTTGAATGAATAGGTCTAAGGTTTCTGACCTTGAATGCTCCTGTGGCCAGGTAATTTCAGAGTGATACGGCCATCTTGCTGCAGACGCAAGACGAGAGAGGTAGTAGTTACGCCTAGGCCATCCTTGTGTTGGTGTCGCGTAAACCATATTCAACTCTTCTGGACAAGAGAAGTGAAAAATTCGAGTCCTACTACCCAAGCCTTTATACGCACAAGTGACCGTTACACATAATCTCCGCTCGTTAGTTGGGCGAATCTCAGTGTAAGCCTTTTCGTCGCCTCCACGGTTTGAATTGTAGCTATGCCGAATAACCTCAGAAACGGTATGCCACCGCACTCTATCCTCAGGATACTCAACACAAGCATCCTTCAAAAGTCTGAGGTAGGGTGCCGCCGATCCTGCATATGGCCCCCAACGGGTACCACTTACCGTGACGCCAAGGAGTTGATGACGCAAAGCGCCAAGATGTTCGAAGATTTCAAGAGCGTGATTGCCCCAAATGAGTCGGATTCTCCGTTTCTCGCTATCTACGATATCTGGAGATATTTCCAGTGGACGTTCTTGCGATGAAAACTGCCAGTACCAACGAAGATCGTTGGGGTCGGCATTAGGAGAAAGTAGCAGGTGTGAAGGGGCGGGATGAAAAATACCCCAAAATGGTACACCATCATAGCAAACAGGACGCTGAAGTTTGAGCATGTACTTCTCCCTTGCCGTACAGGCATAGGTTCTTTCGCGAAGGTTTAAATCAACGCGAATGGCCTATTTAAGCATATTGATGGTTTTTTATCAATTTTTATACAGTAGACGCTGGTCCCCACTTTTGCTATAGTAACCACGCCATTGGTTTTTGCTCACCATATCTTGTATTTAACTAATTTAGCCTAAGCTATTCGTTTTTCCGTATATGTCCACTACCAACCAGTACGAAGCCACCTTCATCCTTGGTGAAGATGCCACGCCAGAACAAGCTACCGCAAAGGTAACTTCTCTTACAGAGACTATTAAGGGTTTTGGCGGCTCCGTCTCAAAACAAGAACTTTGGGGTAAGCGTGAACTTGCCTACCCAATCAAGCGCAACCGCGCCGGTTTCTACGTCACCTTGTGGCTAGAACTGCCAGCAAAAAGCGTGTCAGACCTGGAAAAAGACCTACGTTTTGACGAATCCGTCATTCGTTCTCTTGTTACCTTGGCCTACACAACAGCTCAACCTGGTAGTCTCTACCCTGTTACTGAAGAAGAAGCTGAGAAAGAAAAGCCTGCTCGTGGCTCAAAGCGTGGTTCCACAGAAACCACCGAACCCGCCAGCGCTGAAGCTGAACTTCGTCGTACCAGTAGCCGTTCTAAAAAGGCTGACAAAGCTGAAGAAGCCACTGAAGAAAGTTCTGAGACAGAGGAAGAGCGCATGGAAAAGCTTGATGCCGCACTTGGCGATATTCTCAAGGACGAAGCTTAAGAAATTTAATCTTCTTTTATGCTAAACCTTAATCGCATTGAAGTAATTGGCAACCTTACCCGTGACCCAGAGCTACGCTACACGCCTAGCAACATGGCCGTCACCAGTTTTGCCATTGCTACCAACCGTCGCTACAAAGACCAGAGCGGCAACTGGGTTGATTCCCCACCTGAATACCACGATGTGGTTGTTTGGGGCACCGTAGGAGAGCGCTGCAGCCAAGTCCTGCACAAGGGCGAGCGCATCTATGTTACCGGTCGCATTCAAACCCGTTCTTGGGAAGCCCCAGACGGTCAGAAGAAATACAAGACAGAAATTGTGGCCGATACCGTTATTGGCCCCGACCAAGTGAACAAGAACCTCGGTGGAGGCAACGCTACTTCTGATGAAGAAGGTTCAGCCCCTGCACCAACATCTCACGCCGCCGCCCCAAAGTCAGCTCCTAAAAAAGCAGCTCCGGTAAGCGCCGACGAAATCAACATTGACGATATCCCTTTTTAAACCACCCACATGCCAGCACCTCGTAAAGCCGTATCCAAAGGCGGCTATCCCGTTAACCGCAAGCGCCGCGCGCACATTACTCGCGCCGTTACTGAAGTAGACCACAAGAACCTTGCCCTCTTGAAGCGTTACTTGAACGAATTTGGTCAGATTGAAGCCCGTCGTCGCAGTGGCAATGCCCCTGCCACTCAGCGTATGATTACCACCGCTATCAAGCGTGCTCGTCATCTAGCTCTGCTTCCTTTCGTCAAACACTAAGAAACATAAGTCCCCGAAAGGGGGCTTTTGCTGTACCCCTATGCTTACCATTACCGATCTCAAAACAGGCGTTACCATTGATATTAATGGCGATCCTTTCATCGTCGTTACCTACCAGCACAGCAAAATGGGTCGTGGTGGTGCCGTCATGCGTACCAAACTCCGCAACCTCAAGACTAAAGCTCTGGTAGACATTACCTTCAAGAGCAGTGACAAATTTGAAGAAGCAGTTCTTGAAAAACGAAACTGTACCTATCTGTATGCTGAAGGCAATCAACATACCTTCATGGATGCCGCTACCTTTGAACAGTTTACTCTGTCCACAGACGAAATTGGCCCCAAAGCCCGCTTCCTTAAGGAAGGTGCTGAAATCCAAATTCTCTTCTACGAAGACAAGCCAGTAAGCGTAGTGCTCCCTATTAAAATTGAACTGGAAGTTACCCATACCGAACCTGGTGTAAAGGGTGATACTGCCCAAGGCGGCACCAAGCCTGCCACCCTGGAAACTGGTGCTGTTATTATTGTTCCCCTCTTCGTCAAAATTGGTGACATTCTGCGCATCAATACAGATGAAGGTACGTATGTTGAAAGGGCTAAATAGTTTTGTTGCATATGCCGAATTAGGCGTGTTATACTGCGAGTAACGCATTCGTACTAACATACTGAAGAGGGGCATATGTTAAAATGGCTGATTAATAACGACGCAAACAAGCAAGCAGCTCCAGCCCCCGCGGCCGCAGGAGGTCTTCCGGCTGTTACCGCACCAACGCCTTCACCGGCTTCTACCCAACCACGGGTAATGTTTGTGCAAGCCGCAGGTACTGCTGGCGCTACTACTCCTTCTGCCACACTGCCACCTCCACCACCACTTCCGGCTGCTACGCCTACAGATGGAACACCAGATCCAGCTCCTGCAGGAATGCCACCTTTGCCACCACCCGCTCCTTCCTATATGCCAGCGCCAGCTGCGCCAGTCCCAGACGCTCCGGTAACGCCCGAAGCAACCCCTACAGTTGAAGCACCAAAAGAGGAAAAGGCTGGCACCATTGAGATGAGTAATCCCATGACGCATCCCGTCAATGAACACTCTCTCACCAATCCTAGTGAACTCTTCGCTGAAGCCTTTGAAAAAACAGCAAACATAGAGGAATCAACGCTAGACCAGAAAATTCCTAATGTAGAAATGACAAAGGAAGAAGAGAAGCCAGCTGATAAACCAGTTGAAATGGTAACTCCTGAAGTAAAAGATGAAGTTCTCCCTCAGCTTGATGCTCCTGTAGAAACCGCAAAACCGTCTTTCGCAACCAGCGCTCCTGAACTAGATCTCCCAGATGTGTCGGCAGAAATTAAGCGCATTCTTCAAGAGCGTTGGATTACCCTGGCAAACCAACAGCTACAAAAGTTTGCAACTCGCAGAGATGCTATTGCTACCCAATTGGCTGAACTAGAAAACCAACAACGGGATATCAACAGCAAGCGCCAGGCCCTAGAAAACGAACGCGTTGAGGTAATGCATACTAGTGAAGGCTGGGATGCCAAGCTCAAAGAAGCACAAACTACACTTGATAAGGTTGTTCAAGAAGTTGCTGCACTCTAAGTCTTAAGAGAAAAATACCTCGTCACTGCACGAGGTATTTTTGTGTCTTGCATAGCTTAAAGGACTAGTGAGATACTGAGCATAGAAACCATGCTCAAGGTGGTAAGGAGCAACGAATGGCAGCAGTGATAAACGGACTTTTAAAGCTTTCATGGTACGAGCCGGACAAGGAAACGTTCAGCTACTATAGCGGAGTTACCCACGCAGAAACAACTACAACAGTAGCCACCATCTGCGTTGAGGATACTCATGGCTATAACCAATATGGAAGACTGCCCAGTTCCCTCATCCTTTCTCAGGGTGAAATTCTCATGGTTAGAGTGGAGGTAATTGAAACCACACGTCGTGGCTGGAAGGTTGATCTTCCAGCAGACCTTAGACAAGAGGGTTGGTCGTTTACAGAGGCACTATGGATAGATCCTGGCACAATTGAACTAGACGATTTTCTCTTCGGCGAATCTCAACTTTTCCAAAAAGTTTCTTAAATAAACAACCTCCCCGTGCCAACCCCTGTTGGCACATTTTTTAGGAGTTAAAAATAACGAGGAAGTAAATTCCTCGTTATTTTTATTTTTTAAAACTTCCCAAAAAAAAAGCCCCCTTTCGGGGACTTTATTAGAAGATCTACCGGGTGACCTCCCCAAAATTGAGTGGGAATTCACTTCCCACTCAATTTTGCCTTAGTAATCCATCCCACCCATGGCACCTGGGTTAGGTGCGGTCTTTGGGTCTGGTCTATCAGCAATTAACACTTCAGTAGTAAGTACCATTTGCGCAACAGAGGCAGCGTTCTGCAAGGCAGAGCTGGTTACTTTGAACGGATCAATAATACCAGCGGCCATCATGTCTACGTATTCGCCGGTAAGTGCATTATAGCCAATGCCCTTGGCGGCTTCACGTACTTCTTTCACTACTACAGCACCATCAACACCAGCGTTTTCGGCAATTTGGCGGAGTGGCTGCTCAAGTGAGCGCTTCAAGATTTGAATACCAATCTGTTCTTCACCAGTCAGCTTCAATTTGTCTAAGACATCTGCAGCATCTACCAAGGCAGTACCACCACCTGGCAAAATGCCGCCGTCTTCTTCATCAACAGCAGCGCGCGTAGCGGAAAGTGCATCTTCAATACGATACTTCTTCTCTTTCATCTCAACTTCCGTAGCGGCACCCACCTTAATAACGCCAACGCCACCAGCAAGCTTCGCCAAACGCTCTTTGAGCTTTTCTTTGTCGTAGCTAGATTCGGTAGATTCAATCTGTGATTTGATCTGACCAATGCGAGCATCAATATCTTTCTTACTCCCCTTGCCGCCCACAATGGTGGTTTTTTCCTTTGTGGAAATAACCTTATCGGCCTTGCCCAGCATGTCAACGGTGGTATCTTCTAGTTTCAAGCCCAAATCATCACTAACCAGTTGACCACCAGTTAACGCTGCAATATCACGCAGCATTTCTTTGCGACGATCGCCAAAGCCAGGAGCCTTTACTGCCAATGCGTTGAACGTACCACGGAGTTTGTTAACTACGAGTGTAGTGAGGGCTTCGCCTTCAATGTCTTCAGCAATAATGACCAGGTTCTTGCGACCAGACTGTGCCATACTCTCCAAAAGAGGCAAAATTTCCTGAATAGAGCTAATTTTTTTGTCCGTAATAAGGATGAGAGCATCACTATAGGAAGCTTCCATGCGCTGGGGATCTGTCACCATGTACGGAGCTACATAGCCGTTATCAAACTGCATACCCTCTACAACTTCCGTGGAGTAACCAAAAGTTTGGCCTTCTTCAACGGTGATAACTCCGGCGCGACCAACTTTTTTCATAACATCAGCAATGAGCCTGCCAACCTCTGGGTCTCCAGCTGAAATGCTGGCAACGTGGGCGATATCATCTCCTTTTACCTCTTTGCGCATCTTGCGGAGTGCATCTACCACGGCAACCACACCCTTTTCAATACCGTGGCGAACAATCATTGGGTTGGCACCAGCAGCAACATTTTTAAGACCTTCATTAATGATGGCCTGCGCCAAAACCGTTGCGGTAGTGGTACCGTCACCAGCAATATCGTTAGTTTTTGAGGCAACTTCCTTAATAAGCTGTGCGCCCATGTTCTGGAACTTGTCTTCCAGCTCAATTTCTTTGGCAATAGTTACACCGTCATTAGTAATAACAGGAGAACCGTAGGTTTTATCAAGCACTACGTTACGACCTTTAGGACCAATGGTAATCTTGACGGCATCCGCCAAGATATTTACTCCTTCACGCAACTTAGCGCGAGCGTCTTCAGAAAATTTTAAATCTTTAGGCATAATGACTCCTTATTTCTTTACGATACCCAAAATGTCGTGGGATTCTAAAATGTAATATTCAACACCATCCAGTTTAATTTCTGTTGGACCGTACTTGCTGAACATGACGGTAATACCCTTTTCAACGCCCATATCTTTGAAAGAAACCATGGTTTCGCCAAAATATTTGCCGTGGCCCACTGCCACTACCTCACCTGTTTGTGGCTTTTCTTGAGCACTGCCAGGCAAGAGAATACCGCCCTTGGTAGTTTCTTCCTGTGAATGAGGTTTGACCAGAATATGGTCACCAATTGGCTGCAGCATAGGACTCCTATTTAGTTTTGTATGTCAGTACTTATCAAACCAAGATTTGGAAAAAATGTAAATAGAACTTTACATTACTCAATAATTTTATTTTACGCTGTTAAACATTAAATTTGCATTAAGTTGCAAACAAGCAGTATTATAAATGTACGTAAATAATTTTTCTCATATGGAACAAGGGGCAGAACTACTACAACTTTCCGATGATCCGGCGGTTAATCAACGACCCGCTGCAGAAGTTATTGGTCACATGACTCCTACGCCCATGGTAGAAGTTGCATCTGCAGTACATAGCGATACCCTTCCCCTCACTGAGAATGCGCCTAAGACAGAAACGCGAGTTTCATCTAATTTAGATCGCGCCATTGAGGCAGCCTTACTAGCACAAAATGGCATCTTTCAGGAGCTGGATAGCGCCATCATACGAGATATTGCCGAAAAACACGGCGAAGACGCTGCAAAACTTCAATTGTTATTCGATGATGTAGTTAAAACAAGACGCTTTGTTTTTGGTAATCTCAGAGGAGGCCTTGGCCAGGGCGTAGATTATCTTCAGTGGCGAGACCAGGGTGTGCGAGAAAGTTAGTATTTAAATGTGAAAAGCCGCTCCCACAAGTGGGAGCGGCTTTTTTGTTGGCTGCACTTAAGCGGCCAACAAATAGATGCGTGCGGCTGCCTCAGTGGCAACCATATCAGGTTTGCCCTCCCCGCGGAGAGCGTCTATGAGTCGAAACCATCCTTGGCTTAATGCGTTTGCCGCAGCTTCGTGCTTCATTCTTTGAAGCCGAGAAATCTCTGCAGCCAAACTTGTAGTGTACGGTCCAACGACACTCACAGCACACGGCATTTCGGCCTCCATCCCGCCTTAAACGGATTCTCTTTTTACTACAATAAAGAGAAAATGTCAATGGGGAAGGCTACCAGAGCTACTTCCGACGAATCTTTTTAACCATTGCCCCATCCCACGCCAACTCAAATACTTCCTTAAGAGCATCCGCCAATTCTGCACTCTGCACCAAGATGCCAAACTCTTTTTTCTTTGTATAACTCAAGAACTTCATGCCCCACCCCGGATAAATAAAGAAGGATCCGTTCAGTGGTAACTCTTTTCGACTCAAGTGAATACCAACTCGCAACTCTTTATTATTCTTTTCAGCAGAAATCTCTTTATCTGCCACATAAATGGCTCGCGACAAGATCCCACGCGCAATTCTATTACTTTCTATCTCTTTTCCACGCTTAGAAAGGACATTCTCAGCCAGATCTTGAGGAGTAATAGTCATTACCTCTGACCCAATTATCATTTGGTCATGACCATAGGCCTCAAGCGCCTCTAGGCCCTCTCTACCTTCAAAAAGCTGCACGGTGGTAGGTTTATCGTGATTAAAGCTATAGAGCGCCTCTAGCTGGTTCATGTTGCCTTTTAGATATGCTCGCTGCATCTGCAACTCGCTTGCCCTTATATCAAGGATCTTTTCTAAGCGTCCCGGGTGCTCCGCCCTGTAGAGGCTTTTCTTATTCTCCGTTTCTACTGTCATGACACCCAACTTAACCAACTGATCCAAGATTACGTAGGTAGTCACCCGCTTTACTCCAGATTTCTTTGCTATGTTTTGCACAGAGCTCTTCCCTAGCTCTAATACTGCCAGATACACACTGGCCTCTTTATCTGAAAGTCCCAACTTTATGAGTAGATCAAGCATGTTCCTCCTTATTTCTTTCATTATATTAATAATGTCAAAAAATACAATAAGATATTATAATCTTATAATGCCCTAATAAACGGTATCTTGACAATTATTTTTGACAAGTACTAACTCTTTAAAAGCAAAGAAATCTGATCAAGAAAATAGAGGTGATTCGCCAGGAGTAAGAATGCTAATATCAGTGTTAGTCCCGCTGGTATAATTTTCCAGCTAAGCCAATTAGCTCGGTTTTCTAATGATTCAGTACTATAATCAAGTATAAATGCTGCCATGACAGCTAATGGGAGGAAAAGCCACGCAATATAGCGAAAGTTACTCGAAGGAGAAAATGGACTAAACCACACATATGCTATTGAACTACTTATACCTGCAAAGAATACAAAAAGTGCCATTCTTCCCTTCCCTGTCCATAGGTTCGCTATAACTCCTATCACAAACGCTAGGAGACTTAACCAAACCATGGCCCACACTAACCAAGTAATATCCAGCCCGTAGCTATATTCTCCATATAAGGCAGTAGAATATACATAGGCACTATACGAGGTCTTCTGTAGGTTAAACAGACCCTGTGCCCTATAGATATACGGTGTTGCAAACTGATTTGCCTCAAATGGGTCATGTAAAACAAAAGCCGACCAAGTTGTTGGTAATACCAACTGCGTAGTAAGAGAAGCAAAATTATTGGGAAATAACTTCCCAGTTTCAGGTTTATTATGAAAAAATAACCAAGGAGTAAGCGTAGTACTACCAATTATCAAGGTAATGGCCAAAGTTAGAAGCTGTTTTCGAGTGGCGGGAGCTACAATCATTCCTACTATAACAGTCGCCAAAAATACTCCTCCAAAGAGCAAGAATGAATACTTCGTATAGACACCAAGCATAGTGGCAAAAAAGAGCACTATTAGGAGCCAGTATCGCGGCCGCACCCAATAGGCAAAAGCAAAACAAGCCGCAATCCCCATAAGGGCGGTAACCAAGGCATCATTATTATAGGTAGTAAAAAGGAAGACAAAGCTGGGAGTGGTACTAATCACGGCGCTTACCAGCACTGCTATGACAGTCCTCACCTTCAATTTTAAGAGGAACCAATAGATACAGATTAAGAATATGGCACCATAGACAACTGAAAGAGTTTTTACCGCAATAATATGTGAATCTGAAGGGGCATCTGGCAGCCACGAAGCAATAAGGTAGTAGAGCGGTGGATGATACGTTTCAAACCCATCATTTGGGCTGGGTAAGCGGTGCTCTGTCTGAATTATAGTTGTGTACTGAAGATGACCATAAAAATCTTGGTTATAGTTATCAATCTTTGGCTGTGCCACCAAAAAAAACCGCGCCATAATACACCAAGTAACAACCAACAGAATGCCTACCCACACCTTACCTGTGCTGTAGGTACGAAGCCAATTACGCATTATGATCGTGTTTCATGGTATTCATCTTCCGTATTAACCTCCCAGAGATTATCTTTCTCTGTTTTTCCTTGCACAATATTTTCTACTGCCAGCATAGCCGTTAACATTGAGTGATCCTGATTATTATAGTGGTGCATGCCGTTTCTTCCAATGAGAAACAGGTTAGAAAATGTATCAAAGTACTCACGAATAACCTTAAAATGCTCATATGTCCCCGTGTAGCTGGGGTATGCTTTGGGCATGCGCAAAACGGTAGCATCCAATACGTCTTCTTTCTTGATTAATTTAAGAGAGATCATTTCCTGAATGGCAAATTGCTGCAGTTTTACATCTGGCATCTCCCAAAGCTCGTCGCCTTCGTTGACGAAATATTCCATACCCACCCACACATATTCACTGTTTTCCACCATATACGGACTCCAGTTGTTGAAAATCTGTAGCCGTCCTACTTTTACATTCTTTTCCTGAATATAGATCCAGTTATCAGGAGGAATATGACCATTCTGTACGCTAGACCCACTCATGTCCTTAAGAAGCAAACCTACGGTGATAAAGTCCCGATACAAAAGCCCGGCCCCCACACGAGCAACTTCCATAGGTGGCTTTTTCGTAAGGCCGGCCACAAGCTCTTTCACCGGCATGGTAGAAAAGACATAATCGGCCGCATATCTCTGGAGCTTCCCTGTTTTTTTGTCCTTAAATGTCACGGATTGTATGCGATTATCACTGTTTTCTATCTTGACGGCTTGTTTGTGAAGATGAATTTCTCCACCTAGCGAGGTTACCAGCGCCGCCACTTCCTCCCACAACTGCCCTGGACCTTTTTTGGGATAAAGAAATTGCTCAATAAGGCTAGTTTCTACCTCTTTCTGCTGAATTGTCTGTTTTTTACCACTCAAACGTTGGGTTACGGCATGTTTGATAGCCTTAGAAATAGAAAGTCCCTTGATTCGCTGCATCCCCCATTCCGGAGGAATTTCCTCACAACGAAATCCCCACACCTTTTCGGTGTAATCTTTAAAAAAAGTAAGATACAGCTCACGACCAAAGCGGTTGATGAAGAAATCTTCTAAATTCTTCTCCTTTCTAATGGGGAAAAGGCGCACTTTTACATACGAAACAGCTATTTTCCCCGTGCGCCAAAGTCCTAACTGCTTTAGCGTTGAGGAGTTAAAAGCAATGGGATAATCAAAAAATTTCCCTAAGAAGAAAACACGCGAGAGGCGTTTGCGAATAAGCATGACCAAATCTTCCGTTTCAGGATCTGCACCTTCTGCCGAAAGTGGTATCGTGCGCTTCTTATTGTGGTAAAAAATCTCTTGCGATCCTTCTTTTACACTTTGGAGTGGCAAAATCTTAAGCCACCATTCCATAACTCTGTCAGATTTGGAAAAGAATCGGTGCCCCCCAATATCAATTCTATTGCCCTTATAATTAATGGTTTTTGCGAGACCACCAATATCACCAGTCATCTCAAAAACTATAGGCTTAATATCTGTTTGTCGAAGCAGTTCCAGTGCGGCAGTAAGACCTGCTGGGCCCGCGCCAATAATCACTGCTGTTTTCTGAAGAGGTTGAGGAACTGACATGCAGTGATTATTGAGGCAAGTAGTATATGTTTAGAATATCATGCTTAGTACAGTAATAAAAAAAGGACCTCCTTTCGGAGATCCCCTTTTTAGAGTCATCTACATATTATTAGGACGCTCTAGCCATAAATTGTATAAGCTTTTGCGTGTAGATGACTCAATCGTAGGTTGTCTTGTTTGGTCCCAAACAAAACTTTGAGTCTAACTTAGGATGACAGTACATCCTACGAGCTCCGCTGGTAAAGGTTCAAATATTATTTATTTCTATTTGTTTTGTGCTGCGGAGCACTGTTGAGCGGTGTATGTGAAGTAACTACTCAACGCACTAAGTATACGACTTTTTGGCCTCCTGGTCAATGCATTTTAACCTGATTTCTAAGCGTACAGTGCCATAAAATGCGTCTAGAGCGGAGAATTTAATAAATTCTAGCATCAGGCTTATTTTCAAAGAAAACTATCTCCTCCGTAGCCACCAGATTGAGAAACTTTATTGGCAAATCCCCCTCCTCTTTAGCGGGGCCAATTTTCTCCTGGAGATGCTTAATATGCACATCTTGGGCAGCCTTATTGGTAAACCGATAGTACACAATAAACTCCCCAGGCTTCGTCAGTGATTCAAAGAAAGTGTAATACAAACAATCTTTGCTTTCATGGGCGTAACTAACGCATTCCCGTACAATACTTCGCAAGGCATTTTCTTCACCCTCTTTCGCCACCACCCTATAGACCATAGTAAGCATAGGAATATTTACTTCAAGGACAATAGATGTAGTTTGATAATCGTATTACACCCTTACCCGCTGTCGGCGGGTAGATTATTAAACTACATCTATTGTCCGCCGCCTCGGATATCCATGTCGAAGAACCGGCTGTACTGGAACTGACTAGAAACCTTTACATCCCCTGTCGGGCCATTACGATGCTTTGACACAATTACCTCGGTAATGTGATTGTGCTCTTCTTTGTTCTTGTTGTAATAGTCCTCACGATACAAGAAGGCCACAATGTCCGCATCTTGCTCAATGGAACCAGATTCACGAAGGTCGGAAAGCATTGGTCGCTTATCGTTGCGTGCCTCTACTGCACGAGAAAGCTGTGACAAAGCCACAATAGGACAATCAAGCTCTTTAGCCAGCGCCTTCAAAGCACGGGAAATCTCTGACACCTCTTGTACGCGGTTATCCATGTTGCGTGCCGAGCCCTGCATAAGCTGGAGGTAATCAATGATAATGAGGTCTAGGCCATGTTCAGCCTGCAAACGACGCGCCTTGGCACGCACTTCCATAACGGAAGCCATACCAGCATCATCAATATAGAGTTTAGCCTCAGCCAACTGTGCCTGTGCATGAATTAAGTTTGACATATCTACCTCATTCAACTGACCATTGCGCAGCTTCCAGGAATCCACCCGGCCAATAGAGGAAATGAGACGGTCAACTAACTGTTCTTTGGACATTTCCAGAGAGAAAATACCTACTACCTTGTCTTCGTTCACGCTAGCGTGTTCCGCAATGTTCAGAGCAAACGCCGTTTTACCCATGGAAGGCCGGGCCGCCAAGATGATTAAGTCTGAACCCTGCAGCCCGCCCAACAATCTATCCAACTGCTTGAAACCAGTTGGGATACCGCGCAACGCACCATCTTGTTTTGCAAGGAGGCCTAACCGCTCAAAACTATCATCCAAGACTTCGCGGACAGAGGTAAAGTTCTGTTTTAAGTAGCGCTGCGTGACGGCGAATAGTGTGCGCTCAGCATCGTCCAACACTTCTTCTGTGGTGGATTCTTCATTAAAGCCAAGTTCTCCAATATAGCCAGAGGCGGCAATAAGGCGGCGTAGCAGAGCTTTTTGGCGAACAATGTCTGCGTAATGGGCAATATTGGTAGCCGTGGCAATGCTACTTACCAGAGAAGAAAGCTTGGCAGGACCCCCTACTTCATCCAGTTGCTTGCGGCTGGTAAGTTCATCGCTCACCGTCACCAGGTCTATTGGCGTGCGACGCTCAAACAAAGTGAGCATGACCGAGAAAATGGTGCCATGTTGCGGCATGTAGAAGTCTTCCGGACGAAGCGCATCTGCAACCTTGAGAATGGCCTCAGAATCTATCATCAATGCTCCTAGCACAGAAATTTCTGCCTCCACGTTTTGTGGAGGCATGCGGCCAGCGGCCACTTGGCCTACAACGGCCATTTCTTGTGCGGCAGCTTCTTGCTGATTCCGCCGAATGTTACGAGGAGATTGTGTTGCCATACATGTTTCTGAATTCTAGCAGTTCAATCCTCAGGTAGAAAGGCCATCTCGCCAAACCAATCTTGACGCGCCAAATATGATTCAAAGATAAAGCGCCGATGCTCCGGATCAGCCATATGGCGAATTGCCCGTTCCCACTCTTCGTGACGGATCCAACGTCCGTGAGTTCTATATCCATCGGCTTCATCTTCTACAGTTCCCTCTGCGGTTTCGTACCAAGTTACCTGGTGACGAATACGTCGATGAATTTCCTTCTCTACCCGTACCTGATCATGGAGTGCTTCCCGGAACCAACCAAAGAGCGATGAGCGAATTTCCTGAATTACCTTGGTATCCATTACAGGGAAATTCATACCATACATTTGTTGTTGAGGGAGGTTAACATGATACCAATCCAGGTCATACACCCAACCTTTGTCATGACGCAAGATTTCGTACAGCGGCCCATGCACACTGTTGCAGAAGTAATTTAAGAGGAAATTCAAACCTGTTTTCTCTTCATACGTAAGCCCGGGCATGATCCACGCTACCGTTAATGACGGCTGCGTAATGTTTTCGAATGACTTCTCGTGATACTCCTTATGCACCCAGGTTGTTTGGTCAAACTGAGAAGGCGCCTCTACTCGCCTACTTGGAGCAATGGCCGTGAGTACATCTTCAAAAAGGAGTGGGTCATGTGCGCCGGCGCTGAAAGCCACTACACCTTCGGTGGCGGCAGCCTGGTGATGAACCTTGTACATCAACTCTGGATCAAACGTAGCAAGAGCCTCGGGACTCCCAAATACTCTATCCAGCTCAATGGAAACATCATTCATGAACTGTAAGCCAAAGTATTGGCTGGACTGTGAATTACCAGGAAAAAACTTTCGACGATGTTCCCTTTCATTGGTAATAATCTGTCGCTGATTTTCAAAATCTTCTTTCTCAAAGATGGGCGAAAAAACACGTTCAACCAATCCAGGCAGCGTTGCTTCCACGGAATCTGACGGGGCGGTCATGCCATATGCAGTCCAGAAAGGCATAGTGTAGGCATTGTTGTATCCACCTTCTAAGCCAATCTTTTTATCAAGCAAACCTTTTTCTGGATAGTTGATGCTTCTCAACATTTGCATATGTTCCAAAAAATGTGGCGCTCCACCAGGTATAATTCCCCCTTTTACTCCTGCATGAGCAGAACCAATGGGAAGCATAATCTCAAAACTGCTGACCGGAAAATTGGCAGCATAGTGATAAAGCTTGATCCCATTTGCTAGGATCTTTTCGGTGAATTCTTGCATATGCGAAGCTTAGAGCGCCACGCCTGTGCGCTGACGCACCAGATTCATTGTTTCAGTTGCAATAATTAGGGCGCGCTTTGCACCATCGTCCAAGATACGAATAATCTCACTTTCATTAGCATCAAGCGCCGCCTTACGTTCTTGAATAGGCTTGAGGTACGCAAGGAGGTTATCGGCAAGCATATCCTTGGCTTCCTTGTATGAAATACCTCCTTCTACGTAACGCTTACGTAACACTTCGGTATCTTCAGGGGTAGAAACTAAGCGATAGATAGCAAAGATAGTATCTGTCTCTGGGTCCTTTGGTTCCTCGGGACGTTTGGAATCCGTAATGATCTTCATGACCTTTTTGCGAATTTCTTCTGGCTCTTCAAAAATACCAATGACATTGCCATAGCTCTTGCTCATTTTGCGACCATCTAAACCTGGAATGGTAGGCACTTCGTGCTCATAGGTTTGAGGTGGAGTAAATGTTTTTCCGTAGAGATGATTGAACCGCTCTGCTATCTCTCGTGCCATTTCTAGATGCTGATGTTGATCTTTTCCAACAGGCACTACCTCTGCTTGGTACAGCAAAATATCAGCCGCCATTAAGACAGGATACGCAAACACACCAAAATTTACCGATTCTCCTTTTGCCTCTGCATCTTTATAAGCATGCGCTCTCTCTAAGAGGCCCATACTAGTTTGGGCTCCAATCATGAAGGCTAAGTCACCATGTGGTAATTGAGACATTTGGAAGAGGGTGGTGTGCACAGGATCAATTCCAGCTGCCAGGTATGCTTTGACCGTTTGCATGATATTTGCACGAATTTTCTGAGGATCGGTAACGGTATTAAGTGCGTGAACATCGGCTACAAAAATAAAAGCTTGGTATTCATGCTGCAAATCAACCATGGGTTTAATGGCGGCAAAATAGTTACCAAGATGAATGTCTCCAGTGGCACGAATTCCGGTAATAAGGCGTTTCATACGGCTATAATAGCAGATTCATTGCCAGGTAATGAAGAAGGCCTCCGTCGCATATGCAACGGAGGCCCGAAATGTCGTTAACTTCACTTAATAGGTCTTGGATCTGCTGAGCTGTGCTCAGACAATCCTATTGGATGGCGGGAACCGGGCGTAGCCAGATGGCCGGCTTCTTGTCCCGTGACCCCAGGTTCTGGGTGTTGAGCTTTACGTAGGTCACCATGACCGTACGCCCTTGCTGACGGGCCTCAAGCAGGATGTTCTCCGGCAGAGGCTTACTAAGGTCTAGAACCAGTTCAGGTCTGCCCTTTTTCACCGGCACCGGCTTGAAGTCCTTGCTGTTGCCCGAGGCGGACAGCTTATCGGTAGAAACTTCCAGCCAGGAGTAGGTGGCGCCTCTTAGGTTGGGATCGTTGTAGATATCCATCCTAAGGGTGAGGGTAAACCCCTCTCCAGTGTTCATTGCGTACGGCGTAGGATCTTTGGGATTGGTACCGGCTTGATAGGTCATGACCGGTACACCCTTCTGGGATATCATGGCCCACACGGGTGATATCCCTGAGGACGTGCCTGCCTTTGCGGGCCCCATGTCCTTGAAGAATTGCGCACTGGAAACTCCGAAGAGTCCCAGCGTAGCGAAAACGACGAAAGCGAAGCGGATTGTAAATTTGCTCATTTGGAACTCTCCCAATCTGGCTCTTAACCAGAATCACCTCAAAAAGTGATAGAAAAGAGTACCACAAAAACGCTAAAAAGTCAATCCCCCTCTAGGGGGCCACTACCAAAAATTCTCGGCTTCTTCGCTTTCTTTACGACCCACTTCTTCTTCCGCATGTTGCCAGGCCAAAGCATGCAATGAACGCAACGTCTGTGCCACCTCTTTACTCTCAATAATGATTCCCGTAGGTTCACTTTCTTTGCTATACGTGACAAAGGCCACTTTGTTACTGTAAATCAACATTTCAATGCTGGCTGGAAACTCTTTTGGGTTCACATAACGGTTTTCACGGTGAAACCCTTTCTTCTGCAATAAAGCTTCGTCCTCACCAGGTTTACCACTAACCAAATTCTTAATACGAATCCCCTTTTTAGCGCGTCGTGGCATGTAGGTACCAGAGAGATACCGCTCAATTTCTGGATTAACAGATTGTGGCTGTAAGAAAGAACGCATAGGCACATCTTCTAGAAGCGTATCTTCATACACCTGCTTAACGCCCTCTACTCCTTCATAGCTGGAAACTCTAGGTTTTCCTGGCAAATTGCGCTTGCGCGAAAGCAATTCCGGTACCACCTTCCGCAAGGCGGCCGTACGCTCTTCCTGGAGGGCCAACAGGCGGCTTGGATCCTGCGCCACCACTGTTCGACGCTTTCCCTGCCGTCCATACGCAATGAGGCCCAATTGGTGCAGTTTTGGCAATATCTCGTAGAGCGTGGGGCGCTTCACTCCAGCCTGAGTAGCCAGTGGCAAGAGTAAAGTTTCTCCGCGCTCCAGCGCCGCCAGATATACGGCGCTGCTCTTTTGGTCTAATCCAAGCTCCTGAAGCATATTCTCTTCCATAGTGTTGTTTATTCTGACACTTTGTTGATACTTCTCATCATAATATCTTTGCACGAAGAGTCAATATAAGCGACAAATTTTATTTCCGGATACTCTCTACTGCTATAGTTCACTTTTTTGATACAGTACAAGTATGAAAACCAACCAGCAGGTTGAAGCCATTATTTGGCGTCGTGGAAAAAATGGGCTCGAATTTTTAATTGCCAAACGCACTGAAGAAAGAGGTGGCTTCTGGCAACCCCTCACTGGCGGCGTAGAATTGGGCGAATCACTAGAAAATGCAGTAAAGCGAGAAATACAAGAAGAATTTGCTATTTTTAAGACTCTCAACCTGGAGCCATTAAACTTTCGCTTTCAGTATGTAATGAAAGATGGACGAGCACTAAATGAGGAAGCGTTCAGTGTAGAAGTTGCCCCAGAGACTACTATCACCTTAAGTGACGAACACACAGAGTACCGTTGGTGCAGCCAACAAGAAGCTGAACCATTGCTTATCTGGGAAGATAATAGAGAGGCCTTGCGTCGCGTAGCAATTGCCAACCAACCAGAAAAGCCATTTGTGCGTATTCCTGCTGTGGCCGGAATTGTCTCGCGTCATGATAAATGCCTCATACTTCAACGCGGCGCAAACGATAACTTCGCCAATAGTTGGGAAATCCCTGGGGGCGCCATAGAAGAAAATGAGAATTTACCAAAAGCCATAAAGAGAGAAATCCAAGAAGAGACAGGCCTCATGGATACTACGGTTCATACTATTCTGAATACAAATGCGTATGTTTTGGAATTTTCAGATTGCATCAAGGAAATTGCTCACACTACCCTGTTGGTTACTTTGGAATCAGATGAGCCCGTCATACTCAGTGGAGAGCACCAAGCTTTTGCCTGGATTACAAAAGAAGAATTCTTTTCATACACTTTTAGTCGCCACAACAGAGAATCATTGATGAAATACTTCAACATTACTGCATGAGTCAGATTTTTGATCATTCTTACGGAATTGTCCCCGTCTATCTTGGTGATGGCGAACCGCTTTATCTCCTTCTTAAGCAACACAACGGCTACTGGAGTTTCCCCAAAGGCCACCCGGAGGCAGGTGAAACAGCAAAAGAAACAGCACTGCGAGAATGCAAGGAAGAAACAGGTATCAGCACCTGCTCTATTTTTAAAAGCCTCCCTCCGTTTTCTATCCACTACACATTCAGTAGAGGTGATGTTACCCACCACAAAACCGTTACTCTCTTTGGAGCTACCGTAAAAGATAAGAATGTAGAAACCCAGGCCATAGAAATTCAGGAGTACGCTTGGCTTCCCTATAAGCAAGCCAAAACGTGCTTTCGTCTTTCTTCAAATATTGAGGCTTTGGATAACGTTAAAAAATATCTAGACTCCCTGGAGCAGGGTGCCAACTAACACACGGTCAGTGCAAAGGACAATGTCTGTGCCAAGTTCTTTTTGAAGATGTTGAATGTCATCAACGTATGCATCGAACAGGTTTAGAATGGCCACTGAGTTATCATCGCCAGCCACACGGTTCTTGCTTATCTTGCCACAGCCACAGCAGCGGTGCACCAGCATTAATTCACCTCCGCCTTTTTTGAGCGTGAGGCCAAATGGCTCCATGGAAGCTAGGCAGGTTGCTGCCCTATCGCCAATGGCATTATCAACGTGCCTAGACCACAAGCAGAGCGGGCAGTGATTTCTATTTTCAGAACCTAACACTAAAAGCGGCACTGTGGCTGAACAGTGCTGACAACGAAAACTCTCGGCGCGGTTGAGACGTAAGAGTGCACGGCCTTCTTTGCCCAGGCTTTTACTGTCTCCCTCCCAGTCTTCAGGTTCGTAATCGTCAAACTTTGGTTTTGGCATGGCATGAGATTAACAGATTTAAAGATTGTGGAATAGATGTTACCTATACCTGTTCTTCCTTCTTTGCTAGGATACTTATATGAATAATCACCCACTGGACATCCAGCGCCACTCAGTAGCACACCTGATGGCAGCTGCCATTGCTACACTTTTTGAGGATGTGCAATTTGGCGTTGGCCCCGTGCTTGAGACCGGTGCCTACTACGACTTCGTTTTGCCCCGCACCATTGTGCCGGAGGACTTGGCAAAAATTGATAAAGCCTACCAAAGGTTGCTGCAACGTAATTTGGTTTTTGTGCGTCGTGAAATGCCACTGGATGACGCCGTAGAATATTTTAAAAACGCTCATCAGCCGTTAAAGGCTGAGCTTTTGGCTGATTTGAAAAAGTACGGCACTACCAGGTTAGATGAAGAATCTCGCGCAGCAGTAGAATCAGGTGCAGAAACTGTCAGTTTTTACGACATTGTTGATAAAGACAACGATAAAATCATCTTCACTGACCTCTGTCGGGGACCACACGTAGAAAGTGTCAAAGAATTACGCACTCTTGGGGTAAAAGCAGATAAGTTTTCGGCTGCGTATTGGCGCGGTGATCAGGCTAGAAACATCAGCATGCAGCGCCTCTATGTGCTCATTTTTGAGTCACCTGCAGACCTGGAATCTTTCATTACAAAGCGTGAAGAAGCAGTAAAACGTGACCACCGTACCCTGGGCCGCGACCTGGAATTGTTCTTCTTCCATGAAACCGCGCCAGGTTTAGCCTACTGGCTCCCTAAAGGCTTAGCCATCAAGCAACTCCTGGTTAAATACTGGCAAGACTACCATAAGGAACGCGGCTACCAAGAAATTGCCTCCCCTCTTTTAAATAAGAAAGAACTCTGGGAAACCTCTGGTCACTGGGCTCACTATAAAGATGACATGTTCACCATGAAGTCTAAGAATGATGAAGATTGGGCCCTCAAACCCATGAACTGCCCAAATGCCATGGTCTGTTTTGGCTTTAAACCACGCTCGTATCGTGATCTACCGCTGCGTTTTTCAGATACAGACACCTTGCACCGCGATGAAATTGCCGGCGCCCTCCATGGCCTCATGCGTGCACGTTCGTTCTCTCAGGATGATAGTCACAATTTCGTCATGGAAAGCCAAATTCGCAGCGAAATTGAAGCAATTCTCCAGATTGCGCGCGACTTTTATGGCATCTTTGGCTTGGCTGATAAAGTAAAGCTCAACCTCTCTACTAGACCTGATGATTTCATGGGTGACATTGAAACCTGGAACAAAGCTGAAGCCGAACTCAAAGACGTACTTGATAAATCTGGTTTCAACTACGGTATTAAAGAGAAAGATGGTGCTTTCTATGGCCCTAAGATAGATATTTACTTTGAAGACGCCATTGGCCGGGAATGGCAGTGCGGCACCGTTCAGCTAGATTTCCAACTCCCCCGCAACTTCAATTTGCAGTACACGGCCGAAGACGGCTCACTGCAAACCCCTGTGGTCATTCACCGTGCAATTTATGGCTCACTTGAACGCTTCATTGGCATCATAATTGAGCACTTTGGCGGACGCCTGCCGTTTTGGTTTGCGCCGTTGCAAGTAAAGGTTTTGACACTTAACGAAACCGTCACAAATTACGCCGAAAAAGTGCTTGATACCTTGACCAACACAGTATTATCTGAACCTGTAAGGAACAATATTCTGCGCTTTGAGCTAGATTCTAGAAACGAGTCACTTGGCCGCAAAATTCGCGATGCAGAGAAGCAAAAAGTGCCCGTAATTTTGATTGTTGGACCCAAAGATGAGGCCGAAAACGTAGTATCTGTACGCAGCCAAAAAGGCGAAGAAAAGATTGCCCTCAAAGAGCTCAAAACCTACCTAGAATCCCTCTAGGGGGATTGACTTTTACAGGTTTGCAGTGTAGAGTGCACCTGAAGTTTTTTTGTGCACTTTGATTTCTGTCAGGTCGGCACATGCCGCCAGTTTGGTCTACTCAGTGACCAATGAGCGGAGGTGCTCACATGGTATCAGTTCCAGTTTGGATGCTCGTCGCTGCCGGGGTTGGCTATGCCTTCCTTGGTCTTATCTTGTTCCTGGTATGGACCAACCGATTCCCGCCGGCAGACCGCGGTGGGGCTATCATTAACTTCGATAGCTTGAAGGCAATGAACCAGGCCGTAGAGGCCGTCTGCTACGCCACCGGCAAGAAGCCACGGTTCATCATTGAAGGGGAAATCGACGGGGAACGGCTCCCCCGGTATATGTGGCCCGGGGGAGAAATCTGGCATGTTCAAGGGCCCAAGGTACGAGATCTTGTAGAGGGAAAACAGGTGGCATTTGCCATCGTCGTCAAGAATCCTGACAAGACCGTACGAGATCTCTCCCGATTGACCGTGGGCGCGCGGCCCATCCGCAACCCGGACTCCAAAGTGCCGCAAGGAGCCATGCACTTCGTTCTCTGGTCATGGTGTCCCTTCGTTCTCGTCGTCCGAAAGGACTTCAGCAAGATGGGCAAAATGCCGCCGAAGTGGCAGCGCATCACTTCCTAACAGGACAATTCGTCGTCTCGAACCAGTTCCCCCATTCGGGAGCTGGTTCTTTTTTATAGATAATTTACCGACGTTAACCAATCTTTATATTCTTCAACCCTACCTTCACTAATCTCACGAAACTTCTGTTGAATGCTTCGCCCAACGGGCTTATCTTCTGACAATATGTAATTTTCAATCTTAGAAACCGGCACAATACGTGCACCCGTACCAGTTAGAAACACTTCCTCTGCTAATACTAATTCACTCTTATCAATACTGCGCTCAACCACAGGAATCTGCATATCTTTAGCAATCTGCAGAACACTCTTGCGTGTAATGCCCTCTAGAATGTCCTGGTCTGCTCCAGGTGTAACCAGAACGCCATCCTTGACCATAAACAGGTTCATGGCGCTGCCTTCGCACACCTTACCATTGCTATTAATGAGGAGCGCCTCGTCAAAGCCCCTGTCTATTGCCTCTGTCTTGGCTAAGCACGACGTAATATAGGAACCTGAGAGTTTGCTGCGGAGTGGCATGGAAACATCGGTCTGACGCTGCCATGAGCTGAAACAACAGGCAATGCCATCTGCTGGTAGATAATCGCCAAACTCAAACCCGTACACCAAAAAATCACGCTGACCGCTAGAAAGTGATGGTGAAAAATTCAGACTAGAATCGTACACAAATGGGCGAATGTAAAAGTCTCTTTGCGGACGGCCTGTGCGGACCACATCAAGAATTGCCTGCCGCACAACGTCAGCCTCAATTTTGTAGTGAATAATGCGTGCACTTTGTACCAAACGCTTCACATGATCATCCAAACGGAAGAGGAGAGCCTCCTCAGAATTTTGCGGATTTACCACGCCACGAATACCACCGTAGGCACCCGTACCATATTGCAATGCATGCGTGGCAACAGAGAGTTTTGCCTCGCCAAAAGGAATGAGCTTACCTTGAAAATACGCATTAGGGAGAAAAATTGTTTCCATGATCCAAGTATACTCTCCACGAGCCATTTGTACGATTCTCCAAAATGCAGTATTTTTAATGCGTACTAAAATTTATAAAAAACTGTGAGTACTTTCCCCGAAAATCCCGGTTTTACCGAAGCGCTCCATACTTTTCGCCAGGCTGCCCAGCATGTTCCTGCATACAAGGACTTTCTCAGTCGCAACGCAATTGATCCTGAAAGCATTCAAACGCCAGAAGATTTTAAGCGTGTCCCTGCTGTAACAAAGGAAAATTACCTCAAGCAGTATCCTCTCAACGAACTGCTCATTGATGGCGATGTAAGCAAGGCTCACGTTATTTCCATGAGTTCTGGCTCAAGCGGCACACCGTTTTTTTGGTTCCGCAACGAAGTTGCCACTCATGATTCAGTAGACCTGAACGAAACCATCTTCCGTCACGGATACAACAGCCACGAAAAGAACACGTTGGTTATTTTGGCCTTTGCCATGGGCACCTGGATTGCGGGTACGTACATGTTTACTGGCCTCCTCAATCTGGCGGAAAACGATCACAAAATAAACCTCATTACCCCTGGCATCAACAAGCAGGAGATTCTCTATATTCTGCAGAATTTGGCGCCACTCTATGATCAGGTGGTCCTGGCCGGATACCCGCCATTCGTGAAAGATGTACTAGATGAAGCGGAAAACAAGCAGGTAGACTTACAAACTTTCAACCTTAAGTTACTCTTTGCTGGAGAAAACTATTCAGAGGCTTGGCGCGATTATGTTCTGGCTCGCATTCACAAACCAGATGACCTCTACGCCACGGTTGGCATTTACGGCACGGCAGATGCTGGCATCATGGGTCACGAAAATGCGCTTTCGGTCTTTACGCGTCGTGCCGCCATGCAAAAACAGGAGCTCTTCAAGGAGCTCTTCCCTGGCTGCGAGATTCTCCCAACCCTTGTAGAGTACATTCCGGAGAAGCGCTACGTAGAAGTGGAAGACGATTACCTCCTCTTCACCATTCACAACGCTCTCCCACTGGTGCGCTACCGCATTAACGATGAAGGCAGAATCATGACCGGCACCATGCTTCAGCAGTACCTAAAAAATCACAGCGTAGAAGTTCCTGCTTCACTCAACCATCTTGCCAACAAAGATTACATTGCTCTCTATGGCCGCTCTGATGTTGCCACCACCTTTTACGCCCTGGATATCTTCCCAGAAAACATAAAGTACGGTTTGGAAAAACCGGAATTAGAGAAGTACGTTACCGGTAAGTTTGTCCTCAAAACCGAATACACTCACTCACAAGAACAAAGCCTCCATCTCTATGTAGAATTGAAATCAGGGGTTGAAGTAAGTAGTCATATTAGCGATCTTATTTTCACCGCCGTTCTAGAGAGTCTTCGCAAATACAACAGTGAGTTTAATAAGCTCTATCAATCTATTGGCACTTCTTCGTATCCACATGTGCACTTGCTCTCACACAATTCACCAGAATTCGAGATTCACATCAAACACAAATGGACACACAAAGCTTAACCACCACCATCCAATTTTTTGCCGGGAATGATGCTGCTCTGGAGGCTCTCCGTCAGGATGCCAGCATTTTGGTAATTGATGCATTACCGGAGGCAATTGAAGACCTTTTCAAGATTCTCTTCCCATATATTGCACCTGGATCTCCCGAATTTGCCACCACCTTCCGCATGTATCAAGAAGAAGAATGGAACGAGGCAAAGACACTGGAAAATAGCACCTGGGCGTACTTTCCCTGGAAGCGCACGCTGGTACATCTGCCAAAGAAAGACATTTACTACACACTGCGCACGGCTAGGAATAAGTTCTTGATTACGGCCGAGGAACAGGACAAATTCAGCCAGGCCCACATTGGTATTGCGGGCATGAGCGTTGGCTCATCTGTACTTAATGCCATCGTGCTTTCCGGCGGCGGAGCAAACCTGCGCTTAGCAGACCACGATACCCTTTCTATTACCAACCTCAACCGCCTCTTTGGCTCCGTTTGTGACCTTACCGTGCCAAAGTTGGTTGCAGCAATGCGCCGCACCTATGAGATTGATCCGTATACCTCAATCATGGCATTTGACCAGGGACTGCGTGAAGAAGATTTTGAACGCTTCTTTGAAGGTGACCACAAACTTGATTTATTCATTGAAGAAATTGACGACATTCAAATGAAAGTGCTCAGCCGGCGTCGCGCTAAGCAACTGCGCATTCCCGTGGTCATGGCCACCGATAACGGTGACAACACCATCATTGACGTAGAGCGCTACGACCTTGAACCGGACTATCCACTCTTCCACGGCCGTGCCGATGAAGCTCTCCTCAACACCGCCACCAGCAATCCTAGCCAGGCAGACAAGGTTCGCTTAGCCAGTACCATTGTGGGATCCGATGTTACACCGCGCACTCGCTATTCGCTTACCATGGTTGGTCAGAAGCTTCCTTCCTGGCCCCAGTTAGGCAATGCCGCCATTCTTTCCGGTGCCGCAACCAGCTATGTTGCTCGTCGAATCTTAGCCGGAGACCCTATGCCATCTGGTCGTTACGAAGTAAATTTCGATAAAGACATTGATGTAGAGTACAATACACCAGAAGCAACTACTGACCGTGAAACACAAAAACAAGAATTCCTTACCGCCCTTGGCCTTATTTACGGAGGTTCAAAATGAGCACTACAGAAGCCTGGAATGTTGAAGCCGATGAATATCAAGATTCTTGGAGTACTGCTGAGAAAATAAACTTCTGGCTACGCTACGCCAACCTTGCTCCTTCGGCTCACAACAACCAACCGTGGAAATGTAGCGTTCATGACAGTAGCGTCACCATTCAAGCTGACCGCGAATATACCCCCGATGGTGGCACGCCACGCCTCACCGTTTTGTCACTTGGTGCCTTCGTAGAGAACTTCATGACAGCCGCGCATCACTCAGGATACGTGGTAGAAATGGCGAAATTGCCGCTTGCCGCAGCGCTCTTTGAATTTAGTATCGTTCTTATCGTAACAGATAAGAATTATACATCGACCCCCCTAGAAGAAGACCTCTTTTTGGGCCTGACGAAGCGCCACACTAACCGTGGGCTTTACCACACCGAACCACTTCCCGCGAATGTCATGGATGCCTTACTTGCCGTGCCATTTGAGGAAGGCACAAGTGCCGTTTTCATCACGGATGAGGCAGCAAAAAAAGAACTTGCCGCACTTACTGGTAGAGGCTTGAGTATTGCACTTACCATGCCACCACTGCGTCGCGAATTGGCCCACTTTGTGCACTATGATGCCGAACAATCTCCTACCGGTATGCTGGTAGAAGCAATGGTGAAGAACCCTGCCTCTGTTGATACTGGCGAACAGTTTATTATGGAAGTAATCAACATACCTGCAGAGGCTGCCTTCAGTGAAGAGAAGTTTGCCACCGCCCCACTGCAGGTTGTAGTCACCACAACGTACGAAGGTTTCCGGGCCTGGGTTTTGGCTGGACGTACTTTTCAGCGAATCCTCAACCGCGCAGGCAGCCTAGGTCTTACTCACTGTATTTCTGCTGCTCCTATTGAAGTGCCTACGCTCACACCCATTTTGCGTCGCACCATTGCCGTTCCTGACCGCCCTCAATTACTCTTTAGACTTGGCTTCCCGCTTGATACGAATTTCACGCATCTTTCTCCTCGTCGCCACATCTAGAACATTTAATAGATGATTGCTTGGTAGGAATGGTATAATTTTTGTATGGGAACTTTTGGGGCATATTTCGTGGTAATTGCCATTGTGGCCAATATTCTTATTGGAAGCGTTGTTTTTGCGTTCCATCCCAAGAGCGCCACACACCGTACCTTCTTCTTTCTTACTCTAGTTGCCGCCGCCTGGACCGCGGTAAACTACTTCTCTACCCACCAAGCTACCTCAGGCGCCACCCTATTCTTCGCCAGGCTTGAACTGGGAGCTTCTGTCCTCTACTCTCTTTCTGTCTTCCTCACCGTCCACACGTTTCCTCACGAAGAAATTCGCCTCAACAAAAAAGCATTTGTCACGCTTATTGCCGTCACTGTTCCTGTCCTCATCCTTACCCAAACGCCACTAGTCTTCCATACCCTTACTGGTACTGGTACTGCGGTAAATGTTACTCCTGGAATTGGCATTGCGGCGTACGGCGCGTTAAGCATCTTTTTCGTCATTGCTTCCCTTACGGTCATGATTCGGCGCTTCAACGATGCGCGGGGAATTCACCGACGCCAGCTTGGTTACCTCCTCTCCGCCGTTCTCCTCAGCTACATCACGGCGTTCTTCACCAACTTCGTTCTGGTGAACATTTTTAAAATTACCTCACTCTTGCCGGTAGCCCCGCTTCTTTCACTGGTTTTCGTGCTCATTACAGGCTATGCAATTGTTACACAGCACCTGTTTGATATCAGAATATTCATTTCCCGGGCCATTATTTATTCCCTCTTAGTCAGTTTCAGCCTTGCCGTGTATGGGCTCATTGTGAACATTTCCACCTCCGTTCTGCGTAACACCACCAGTACCGTGGGTATTTTGGTTATTGCCCTCATCACCGCGGCCGCCCTCTCCTTTGCTTTTGAGCCGTTACAAATTTGGATTGCCGAAAAAACCGATTCTTGGCTCTTCAAAAAAGAGTACGAGCAACAAGAGGTAACACGAAAACTAGGCGAACAATTGGCTAGTGCCATTGGCTTAGATGAAGCGCTGGACGCCATCATGCACAAACTCTCAGAAGTACTGCACCTCAACCACGCTGCGGCATACGTTTTCCAAACAGGAGACTTGGGAAAACAAGTGGTTAAACGCAGTCGTCAGATTGGATATTCGGACCCTTCCAAACTCACTCTGAGCGAACGTGACTTTATTGTGGATTACTTCACCAAGCACCCAGAAACCGTGCTTCTTTCCAACTTAGAGAACCAGTACACCAAAGAGGAACACATTATTGAAGGAAAAGACTTCCCTACCAAGTATATGAACGCACAAGACTTGCGGTTACATGCGGTGCGGAAGGTTATCATTGATAAGCTCAAAAGCCTGGATGCCGCCGTGGTAATTCCTCTCCAAATGCAAACAAGCGTCAAGAAGGAAGACCTGTAATATGAATCGTCGCACCTTTCTTGCTAACTTTCTCTGCAGCATTTTTCTGACCATTTTTGGTGGCGTTTTCCTGTTTACTATCCATACGCTTCTCCTGAATAATCCAGGCATGGCAAACGTTGCCACGTATATTAACCTGCTCGCCGTGGCGGTTTTTGCCTTCAGCCTTTCTCCACTGCGTCGTCGCCTTAATCGTTGGATTGAACATCGCCTCTTGCAAGGCATTAATACTGACCAGAACTATCTGCGTCAGCTTTCGGCACACCTCCTGCAAAGCACTGACCTCTTGAGTGTTATTACCACCAGCGTGGACATTATGTGCCAGCGGCTCAAAGCACCCTATGCCGTCTGTTATATTCTGCAAAAAGACGAACAAGGTGAGCTCACCGTAAAGCAAGTGGTGCCCTGGCATCATCCATCGCCTGAGTTGCCATCATTAGATAGAAAAGCAAATGTCATTGATTACCTCTACAGAACCGGCACCAGTGTAAGCGTAGAGAAACTCCAGATTGAGTTGGCAGAAGAGGAACAAATTCTTCGCCACAACGTTGGGTTTGCAAATGCAGAAGCAGAACATGGTTTTATCAGTGACCATGCGGCTAAGGCAACTCTCTTGGAAACGCTCACTGCCCTGAAGTCAGATTTGGTGGTGCCACTCATGACGCAAGATCAGCTCTTTGGCCTCATCTTCTTGGCTCCTCATCCGGAAAAGCGTCCCTACAATACGGAAGAGCTCATGTTCATTGAGATTGCCACCACGGAAACACTCACCTCTATTCAGCGCGCAAACTACTTTGAAGGTGACTTGCAAAAAACCGAGTTCATCTCCATTGCCTCACACGAACTACGCACGCCACTTACCGCCGTGAGAGGATATCTCTCCATGATTTTAGATGAACACCTTACGGGTACAGAATTAGACGGTGAAAGTCTGGATCAACTGCGAAGAGTGTACAACATGACGCGCGAATTGATTGCCATGGTGAATGACCTCTTAACCCTTTCCCGCCTAGAAAGTGGAAAAACCAAGATTGAGCCGCAGCAAATTGACCTACTAGAAATTGTGAAGGCTAGGGTTGAGAAACACCAAAATGATGCCAAGTATCGTAACGTTACTCTGAAACTAGAGAACAAGCGTGGACTTCCCAACGCTTGGGCCGACCCAGATGGTACTGCTGTTATCATTGATAACTTCTTGAGCAACGCTATTACCTATAATCGGAAGCAGGGCGGAAAGGTAGCCATACGCATCAAGAGCCACATTCCAGAAGGCATGATGTCTGTAGAGATTCGCGATACCGGCATAGGTATGAGCAAGGAACAAATGGCACACTTGTTTGAAAAGTTTTATCGCGTTGCCTCAAAGGAAACGGAAGGTATTTCAGGTACTGGCCTTGGCTTAAACATTAGTCAGACCTACATTCGTAACATGAACGGAAGTATTAGCGTTAAGAGCCATGCCGGTCGCGGCACCATCATTACGGTTCTCTTGCCCCTATTTACCCCAGACCGTTTGCGAGAGGCAACGGAAAGAACAGCCAGTGAAAACGCTGGTACGTACCAAGAAATTACACAGGCCCTCCCTATTGGCCTCATGCTCCTTTCCGCCAAGCGCTCAGGCGAAGCTTACCAGCCAGCTGACCTTAGCCTCCTAGAAGCCGTAGGGCACCAGGCAATCATTGCTATCCAGCGTGCCAAGCTCTATGAGGGTGACCAAATGAAAACACAGTTCGTTTCCATTGCTTCACATGAACTCCTCACGCCTATTGCCGCCATTGAAGGATATTTAAACGCCATCATTGAAAAGAACAAAACGGTCATGGCACCCAAAACTGGTGAGTTCTTGGGGAATGTTAATTCGGCAATTCATCGTCTTTCCACGTTGGTGCGCGATCTGCTTTCTGTATCTAGGTTGGAGAGTGGCCGCATTAGCATCACTCCACAAGCTTTTGATATTGGCAGATCCATTCAAGAGACGGCCGCTCAACTAGAATTCGTAGCAAAAGAAAAGGGCATTACCCTCAAGGTTGAAAAGCTCCCTGCTCACTTGCCTCAGGCATATGCCGATCCTGAACGCACCACTCAAGTACTCATGAACTTAGTGGGCAATGCTATCAAATACAATCGTCCGAATGGCACGGTGACGGTTGAGGTTGACCCCACCCATCACGAAGGCAGCTTGAAGATTAGTATCAAAGATAGTGGCATTGGCATGAGTAAAGAACAAATGTCACACTTGTTTGAGAAGTTTTACCGAGTGGCATCGCAAGAAACGGTGGGAATTGTAGGTACTGGTCTTGGTCTCTACATCACCAAATCAATTGTGGAACGAATGAAAGGTCATATTACGGTAAAGAGCGTTCCCAACAAAGGCACAACCTTTTCGTTTATGTTACCAGCAGTAAAACAGGTGGCGTCATAGTTCCATTGATTTTTGCGGATGTGATACACTAGGTACAATTAGTAAGGAAGCAATATAAATCCGTCTCATGGCATACGAAGGCACCACTATTCTTCTGGCAGAAGATGACATCATCTTATCTGAACTCTATACTGAACGCCTGAAGCAAGAGGGCTTTAACGTTATTCATGCAAATAATGGTGAGGAAGCTCTCCAGTTTGTGGCCGAATATAGCCCAAGCCTTATTATTTTGGATATCATGATGCCAAAGATGAATGGCCTTGATGTACTAAAAAACCTGAAAGCAAACTCTGAGACTGCTAATATTCCTGTCATCATTGTCACCGCTCTTGTTCAAGAAATTGAGAAACTGAACAAGATCATGACACAGGCAGATGCATACATTGTAAAGTCTGAAGTACTTCCTGGTGAAATAATTGAGGAAGTAAAAAAGCGGCTCAACGCCGCTGCCGAAGCTACACCTGCCAATCCTCAGGCTACACCTCCCCAAGCTCCTCCTCCACCTCCGCCACCAACGGTTATTGCAGCGTAAACGGATTCGTCTTTCCCAAGTTTTGTGGGTTAACCGTCACGGTTGGCCCTTCTTGGGTATTATTCTGATTCAAAATAAGCGTTGGAACCTTATTCTGTGAAGATTGGGCAACGAGGGCAGCTTGTTGCTGACTAATTTCGGTTGCAATTTTTGTGGTATACGTTCCCTGACCTAGGGAAAACCAGGTAATAACCGTGCAGGCAGCTAGAGCCAACACGGAAAGACCAACCAAGAGGAAGGTTCCTACTTCTAGCTTGTTTTTAGGCTTATTAGTGACTGGCATTGGGAAGGTTATACGTAATGGCAGTAATATTGACGGTAGATTGGGTACTTTCAGCACTACCATTCATGGTGAGGTCTTGGATATCAATGTAGCGCTGTAACTTTGTAAGATTTTCCGCAAAAGTCTGAAGATCAGCATAACTTCCCGTTGCACTAATACTAATAGAAGACTTCTGCACAGAGCTAGGTAGCCCTCCACTTCCTGCGGTAGCTTTAGCACTGGTAGTGGCTGGCGCCCCTGAAACGGCAGGAGTCAGGTTCAGTGAGGTAAGCGAAATGGGAAGCGTATGAGCCAGCGCCTCAATTTCTACGGAAAGATCATAGAGTTGATTTTCCTGAGGCAACAGCCCTTGCACTTTTGCTGTTTGGTCGGCTAGTGCGGCCGTATTTTCCGCAGGAGCAGGTGTAGGAATAGTTAAATGACTGTACGCGTCTAAACGAGCCAGGTTTTCGCCAATAGGAGCAAGTTGTGGATTGATAAGCAAAAAGAACCCAATCACAAAGACCAGTGAGAAAAGTGCAACAACTAAGATGGAGGGACGAATGCGAAAGTTCATGACGAAACCTTAAATTCAACGTCAGCAGGCTTAATTGATGCGGTGAGAGAAAAGGTGACAGAGCCATTAGTAGCATCATAGGTAAAGCCATTTACCAGCAAGACACTGAAGTGAGTGTTTAGTTTCAGGGAATCAATAAACGATGCAAAGCTTAAGTTTGACGGAGCACTTCCAGCCATATCAAGAGTAACGGTAGAAGCAGTATCTGCCACGTGAAAGTTTGTGAGCACGACATCTTTTGGAATACTCCCCTCAACCACACTGAAGACACTTGCCCAATCTATCTGCTGCTTTGCCAAGATATTCAGCACCTGAATGCGCTTGGTGACATCTAACAGGTCTGTATTTTGTTGTTGCGCGGCCGCTATGCTTTGGGCAGATACCACTAATCCTACTTGTGATTGTCTACTGGTCACTTGGGTATTAAGCGCGTCATTCACCTGGCGTAGAGCAAGCCATGGCACTACCACGGCGCCAATACCGGCAATGATGGCCACCACAATGAATGGAATGGTGCGCTGCTTGACTTCGCGAGCCTGGAGCTCGTCTGGTAAGAGGTTAATCTGTCTCATAGCAAGCCATATAATGGATACAAGGCACCACCAATGGCTGCAATATAGGATCTATCACAGCCATCCGGAAGCGTTGCAACTGCCTTCGCTTCGTGGACTGGCGCTTCGGTCTGGCTCTGAAGGGCTTTTTTCAAGGCGGTCAGTGTTCCAGTTCCTTGTAAGATAATACCTTTTGGTGTTCCAGCTTTCCCTGTTCTATTCGCATAAAACTTGGTTATGTGTTCAATTTCATCCGCAATTGCGGTAGAAAATAGTTCCACATCGTCACTGGTTCTTGCACTGGCCGTTCCCCACACAATACCCTGTTGTACCAGTACCACCACAGCCGTCTCTGTTTCGCACGAAACAATGACCATGAGGTCTTTGCTGGTTGGGCTCACCAGTGCACGCATGAGGGCTGCTGCGCGAGTATCTAGCGCCATTGGACGCAGTTTAGCCGCTTGGCAGAGGGCAACATATTCTTGAATAACCACTCGCTCTACCGCCACCACGGCAAGCGTATGCATACCCTCTTCGGCCTTTTCAAAAGCACTTGGCAGTACAATTTGATAATCAATCTCCATGGCGTCTGGATCGGTAGGAAGGTAGGAGGCTGCCTCATTTCTGATAGCTGGCATAATTTCTTCCTCGGTGAGCGTAGTAGGGATTTCAATCAACTTACGGAACACAAAAGATTCAGGAATAGAAAGGTAACAATCTCTGCTACGAAACGTACCGTGCTGCTTATTCTTTAAGAGTTCTTGTAGGCTAGAGGCGGCAACTTCCACATTGAAGCCAGCCGGATGTTCTTTTTCGGAAACAGAAGAGAGCGCCGCTTCCGCGTACGCTGTAACCTCAGGTGTCCGTTGAAGACGGACTTGGACCAGTTTCATGTCTCCTGGCCCTACCTGCAAACCTAACACTTCGTGACCAAAAACAGCCATGAGCTTATCCCTCCTTATTCATAACTTCAGTTTACACAGCATTCACCAAACCATAAATAGGCTGGATGATAGAAATGAGCACGAACCCAATTACCACACCCATGATAATCATGATTATTGGTTCCAAAAGACTGGAGAGATTCTTGGCCATTTCATCAACTTCTTTCTCAAAGAAGTTCCCCAAAACGGTAAACATACCCGCCAAATCTCCCGACTGCTCGCCTACCCTCACCAGCTGGCCAACCATGGCTGGGAAATTCTTGCTCTTCCGGATTGAAACAGACAGCGGAATACCATTAGCCACTTCCTTTTCAATGCGATCAATTTCTTTCTCGTATACGCTGTTGCCCATAACGCCTCTGAGCGTCTTAAAGATATCCAGCACGGGCACACCGGCTTGCGCCAAGAAAGAAAAGGTCTGAGCAAAGCGGGCTATAGCGGCTTTACGAATAAACCCACCTAACACAGGAATTTTTAGCTTTGCGGTATCGAAAAAGATGCGCCCTTTTTCCGTTCTTCCAACATAGCGCATGCCAAAAAATATGCCTACAACGGCAATGAGCAGCACGTACCAATCTTTCGTAAAGACGGTGGAAAGACCAAGGAGGAGACGAGTACTTAATGGCAGTGTTACGCCACTACTCTCAAACAAACCATTCAAACGCGGCAGCACGAAAACGATGACCATAATAACAACCGCAATGAGCAATATTGAGATAACCATGGGATACATCAATGCTCCCCGCACCTTGCCTTTGAGCTCGTATTCTTTGCGTTGTTGCTCGGTGAGTTTCATTAAAATATCGGACAGATTTCCACTCTTTTCCGATGACTGCACCATGTGGCAATACACCGTTGAAAATGACTTCGGCTGTTTCATCAAAACCTGGGAAAATGCTGTCCCGGCTTCTAGTTCATCTGCTAATGCGCCGTAGAGTTGTTTAAGCCCCGTGCGCGCTGCTTCTTCTTCCAGGCTACGTAGCACCTGTGGCAAGGCAATACCAGCCGTAAGCATGACGGAAACCTGCTCGGTAAAGATGATGCGCTCTTTCAAGTTCAATACCGGCTTGTTAAAGATGGCTCCAAGCAAGTCTTTTTTCTCCTTAATTTCCTTCATCTCTAAGACAATGCCATCTTGCCGACGAACCTTATTTAACGCCTCAGCATGAGTACCCGCGCGAACGGTACCTTTGACCAGTTCAGCCTTTTGTTTGAGGGTATAAGAATAGGTTGGCATATCTCTGTTATTCTCGGGTTACACGCCAGACTTCTTCCAGAGTAGTAAGGCCCTTCATGGCCTTAATGAGACCGTCTTGTACCATGGTAATCATGCCGTCGCCAATGGCGTGCGCGGTAATGGCGTCACCAGAAGAGCGCTTCAAAATATCTTCACGAATGGCATCAGTAACATTGAGTACCTCAAAAATACCAACTCTGCCTTTATAGCCTGAGGACCCCTGTGACTGCACTGCCTTAAACATAGTGGGGTGCTTAAGATCTAACCCATCTTTCTCAAGCTTCTTGCGAATTTCTTCGGGAATTTTATCCAGCTCTACCAAGACCTCTTTCAATTCTACGTCTTCCAGTTTGTATTCTTGGCGCTGATCAACGTCTAACATGCGTGCCAAGCGCTGTGCCACCACGGTGTGAATGGATGATGTGAGCAAGAAAGGCTCCATGCCCATATCGATGAGACGCGGAAACGCGCCGGCTGCATCATTCGTGTGGAGCGTAGAAAGCACCACGTGGCCCGTTAATGCCGCTTGCACGGCCATTTCTGCGGTTTCTTTATCACGAATTTCACCAAGCATGACCACATCTGGATCTTGCCGAACAATAGAGCGCAAACCACTGGCAAAGGTGTAACCAATTTCTACGTGCACCTGACTTTGGTTGATGCTTTCAATGCGATACTCTACCGGATCTTCCAACGTGACAATGTTCACATCTGGCTTCATGAGACGACCCAAAATGGCGTAGAGCGTGGTGGTCTTTCCAGAGCCAGTAGGCCCGGTTACCAGGATCATGCCGTGGCTGCGTCGCATGTTTTGCTCAAGGGTGTGAAGACCATCGTCAATGAGGCCCACTTCTTTCAAATCACGAATACCAAACTGTTTATCTAGGATACGAAGAACGATTTTTTCGCCAAACACCACCGGAATAGTAGAGATACGGAAATCTACGTCCCTATGATCAATGCTCATGCTAAAACGACCATCTTGCGGCAAGCGTTGTTCGTCAATTTTAAGGCTGGCCAAAATTTTGAAGCGCGCCACAATGGCCGACTGAATAGATTTTGGCAATTCCACCCGCGGAATGAGTACGCCATCCACACGGAAGCGCACCACCTCTTTCTTCTCATATGGTTC
>Ga0207695_10000202_pt1 | contig 164457 bp, 174 predicted proteins | sample KBSC54metaG_FD_184354 | JGI IMG/M metagenome (GOLD analysis project Ga0207695, IMG submission 184354) | Corn rhizosphere microbial communities from Kellogg Biological Station, Michigan, USA - KBS C5-4 metaG (SPAdes) (version 2) | ecosystem: Host-associated > Plants > Roots > Rhizosphere >...
ATGACTTTGGGTAACAGTTTACGCCGTGTTTTGCTTAGTAGCATTGCCGGCAGCGCAATTACCGCCTTTAAGATTGAAGGTGTTACTCACGAATTTACAACCGTTCCTGGTGTCAAAGAAGATGTCGTCGACATTATGATGAACCTCAAGAACGTCCGTGTAAAAAGTCACAGCGACGAACCAGTCACCCTACGCCTCGAAAAGAAGGGCGCTGGTGTTGTTACTGCCGCTGACATTAAAGCAAACGCTGACGTCGACGTTGTAACGCCTGACGCAATCATTGCGACCATCGACGATCCTAAGACCACTATGATCGTGGACATCGTTGTTGACAGTGGCCGCGGTTACCGCACCATCGAAGAATCAGCACAAAAGCGCACCCACAGTGACTACATTGCGCTTGACGCTTTGTTTAGCCCAGTGCTGCGCGTCCGCTATAAAGTAGAAAACACCCGCGTTGGTCAAGCAACTGACCTGGACAAGCTTAGTCTAACCATCGACACAGACGGTTCGCTAAGCCCACGTGACGCGTTCGAAGAAGCTGCTGCTATCCTCATTAACCAGTACACGGCACTTGCCGGTAGTACTCGCGTTGAAGCTGGCCCAGCTGTTGGTAGCAAAAATTTGGATGCTGACGCCGCGCAGCTTATGACTTCTATCGAAGACCTTAACCTAAGCGCTCGCACCACGAACGCCCTCATTAATAACGACATCCGCACGATTAACGACCTCGTGACTTTAAGCGACACGGAACTCCGCGAACTTAAAGGTTTTGGCAGCAAAGCCCTCGACGAAGTTAAAGAAAAACTGGCGGAGTTGGAGCTTTAGACATGCATCGCCATAATAACGACGGTAGGAAATTCGGCCGCGAACGCGACCAACGCCGCGCCCTGCTCAAGGGCTTGGCAACGTCGTTGGTTGAATACGGCCAGATCGAAACTACCCTACCAAAAGCCAAAGAAATCGTCCCTTACGTGGAAGATTTAATTACCAAAGCTAAAACCGGCAGCTTGCATGGCCGCCGCCAAATTATTGCAAGCCTCAGCACCATTGCTGCGGCCCACAAGTTGGTTGACGACATTGCGCCAAAATTGACGGCTCGTAACAGTGGTCACTTGCGCATTAAGCAGACCAAATTGCGCGTGGGCGATAACGCCCAAATGGCAATGGTTAGCTTTGTTGACGACATTACTGCAGAAGCTCCAAAGGCTACCGCAGAAAAGGCAGGTAAATAATCATGTTTAAGACCTACAGCCAAAAACCAATTGAAGTCAGCCGCAAATGGGTTGAAATCGACGCCAGCGACGCACCGCTTGGCCGCCTTGCTACTACTATTGCAACGTACCTTACTGGTAAAGCCAAACCAACCTATACAGCTCATATTGACGGCGGTGATTATGTTGTCGTTACTAATGCTGCTAATTTGGTTGTAACCGGCAACAAACTGCAAGATAAAAAATACTACCGTCACTCGGGTTTTCCAGGTGGTATTAAAGAACGCAGTTTGGCTGAACAGATCGAAAAAGACCCAACCAAGGTCATTTACGACGCTGTGCGCGGTATGCTTCCTAAAAACAAGCTTATGGACGCTCGCCTTAAGCGCCTTAAGGTTTACGCCAGCGCCGAGCACAATCACAGCGCCCAAACCCCTGAGAAAGTGAAGGTTCAAAAATAATGGCACAATCTAACTCATATTTTTACGGTCTCGGCCGCCGCAAAGCTTCGACTGCACGCGCACGCCTTAGCACCGGCAAAGGCGCCATCGTCATTAATGACAAAAAAGCCGAAGACTACCTTTGCAATAACGAAGCTTGGTTAAGCGAATTACTCCAACCACTGCAGCTTATCGGCAAAGAAAAAGACTTTGACATTAGCGTTCATGTTGATGGCGGCGGTTTAGCTGGCCAGGTCGACGCAAGTAAGTTAGCAATCAGCAAAGCGCTGAGCGCCATGAACGATGACTTGCGCGGCACGCTTAAAAAAGCAGGCCTGCTTAAACGCGATCCACGCGAAAAAGAACCCAAAAAATACGGTTTGCGCAAAGCTCGCAAGCGCGAACAGTTCTCGAAGCGCTAAACAATTCAGTGCAATCTTACAAAACCGCCGAAGCCGCTGCGCTCGGTGGTTTTGTTTTGGTCTGACAACTGTTAAAATTAAAGTAGTATGAATCAAAAACCACGCATCCTTACTGGCCTCCGCGCCAACAACGACCTGACGATTGGCAATTATTTGGGCGCTTTGCTGCCTCTTATTGATATGGCAAAAAAACGGGCGGGTGACTACCAAGTCAACCTGTTTGTGCCGGATTTGCACAGCTTTACAACACCAATTGATCATGCACAGCTACAAGCACAAATTATGCAGAATTTACGCGTTTTTGTGGCAGCCGGTTTGCCACTCGACCACGAAAATGTCTTTATTTACCGTCAAAGCTACGTGCCTGCGCATAGCGAACTGACGTGGATCTTGGATTGTTTTACTGGGTTTGGTGAGATGAATCGGATGACGCAGTTTAAGGATAAGTCGCAAAGGCTTATGGGCGATGCTGAGCTCGAAGCTGCTCGTCAACACCGTATTAGCGTTGGCCTTTTTAACTACCCAGTTCTTATGGCCGCCGATATTTTGTTGTATGATGCGCAGTACGTGCCCGTTGGCGATGACCAAACGCAGCACTTAGAATTTACCCGCGATATTGCCGAGCGCATGAATAACCAGTTTGGTGAACTTTTTACCGTGCCACTGCCCGTACCAAAACAGCACGAATTCTTTGGCAAAGACCAAGGCCTCCGCATCCGCGATCTCATCGACCCGACCAAAAAAATGAGCAAAAGCGACAAAACAGGCCGTGGTGTGATTTTTATGAGCGACTCGCCCGAAACCGCTGCCAAAAAAATCATGAGCGCCACCACAGATAGCCTAGCGAATATCAATTATGACATGCAAAACCAACCAGGCATTAGCAACTTACTCCAAATTTTGGCATTGCTAGGTGACCGTGACCTCAAAGAAGTCACAGCTGAATGGCAGGGCAAAGATCGCTATGGTGACTTTAAAAAAGCTGTGGCCGATGTTGTGGCAGATTTTTTGCACGGCTTCCAGACTAAGCTTGCTCAGGTTGACGATGCAACAATTATTGCAAAATTACAGACCGGCGAAGCGGCGATGAATCAAATTGCCAATGTCACATTGCTTCGTGCGCAGCAAGCAGTTGGCCTGCGTCCAAAATCATGACCACATACGAACCACAAACTTTTGCCGCCGAAACCAAAGAACGTTTGGACGTTTTTTTGGCGCGCATGCTGCCCGATGAATCGCGAAGTTTTATCCAAAAATTATGCCGCAATGGCAACGTTGCGGTAGACGAAGTTGCGCAAACCAAAGCTGGTTTTATGTTGCGTGGGGATGAAACTGTGGTGGTTATGGTACCAGTACCAGACCTTACACCAAACGGCACCATGCCGGTTTTGTACGAAGATGACGATGTTATGGTGCTGGACAAACCCGCCGGCATGTTAACGCATGCCAAAGGGGTAAAAAGTGAAGAATTCACCGTAGGCGAATTTATGCGCAGTCGCACCACAGACGGCCCCGAGACAAACCGCCCCGGCATTGTGCACCGACTTGACCGCGATACATCAGGCATCATAATCACAGCTAAAAACGAAGCTGCAAAACACTGGCTGCAAAAACAATTTTCGACTCGTAATGTCAAAAAAACGTATATTGCATTGGTTGTTGGCCGGCCAAAACAGCCAGAAGCGCTGATCCAATTGCCGATCGAACGCAATCCAAAAAAACCGCAAACCTTTCGCGTTGGCGGCAGCGGCAAGCCAGCGGAGACCGCTTACAAAACGTTACAGGAATTTGCCGGCTACACATTATTAGAGCTTAAGCCTCGCACCGGCCGCACTCACCAGCTGCGCGTGCACATGGCATATTTAGGCTGTCCAATTGTTGGCGACCCGCTGTACGGTGCACCGCAACCAAATCTCGGTCGTATGTTTTTGCATGCTGCCGAGCTAGAACTAACGCTGCCATCGCACGAACGTAAAGTATTCATTCTACCCCTACCAACCGATCTACACAATTATTTAGAGACACTGCAATGATACTTGCCGACATAATTTGCTCGCAAAAAACACACGATCAATTACAAGCTTTGGCCGCAGATATGCCGCATGCACTATTGCTTGTTGGTGCAATCGGCATGGGTAAACGCGCCACAGCGACTACGCTCGCGCAGGTTGTCGCAGCGCCACAGAACTGTATGGTCATTGAGCCTGATGATAAGGGCACGGTTAGCATCGAAACCATCCGCCAGCTATACCAACGCACTCGCAGTCGTCGGGATGGTTACCAGGTTGTTATCATCGACCACGCCGAAGCAATGGGCGTAGAAGCACAGAACGCATTTTTAAAGTTACTAGAAGAACCTCGCCCTGGTGTTTGTTTTATTTTGACCGCCCCAACCGACGACGCATTGTTGGCGACAATAACCTCGCGCACGCAAATTGTGCAGTTGCCGCGGCTTAACCAATCTGCTATGCAAAAGCTCGTTGTCAATGCTAGCCAGACGCCGCAAGAGTTGGCGCAGCTTTTATTTATTGCCGATGGCCGCCCCGGTATCTGTGTACGCCTGCGTGACGAGCCCGAGGCTTTTGCACGCTATACACAGCTTATGTCGCAAGCAAAAAGCTTGCTTGGAGCGCCGAGTTTTGATCGCCTCACAATACTAAATGATCTAGCAAAAAATAGGGAAGATGCCGTTGCGCTCCTTGAGGCCATGGCCCGCATGCTGCACGTACAAATTATGCGCGCGCCAACCGAAAACCTGCTTGGTTTTGCTGATGCAATCCAGCAGTGCCTCGCGCGATTAGCCCAAAATGGTAATACCAGAGCTCAACTGACAGCCTTGTTTGCCCGTAATTAGTGGTATAATGGGTGTGATATATGTATACGTTACTACTGTTGGCAGCATTCGGTGCACTTACTGTCTGGCTCTTTTATAGAGATACCAGCGAGGTTCCTGCTGAGCAAATGCCGACTCGCATTACAGAGCGCCTTGATAAATTGTGGCAAATCGCACAAGAAGGTTTGCGCGACAAAAAATATCTCAATGCCGAAAAAGCACTCCTTACAATATTGCGCGTCGATGAACGCAACGCAGCAGCCTATAATCGCCTTGGCATTTTATATGCAAAACAGCGGGCTTTTAACGACGCCATTGAATGCTTTGAGATTGCCCAAAGCCTAGAGCCAAGCGCTAGCAGCCTGCACAACGTTGGTCTTATTTATTACGAAACCGGCCAGTACGAAAAGGCTGCAATTGCATTTGAACAAGCTATAGAAATGGAAAGTGGCTTGGCTGCGCGGTACATTGCCTATGCTAAGGTGCAAGAAAAATTGCGCGATCACAAAAAAATGGTCGCAGCACTCGAAAAAGCCGTCGAGCTTGAACCAAACCCGCAAAGCCTCCGTATTTTAGCCGATGCCTACGAACGAGTTGGTGATATGGAACTTGCCGAAACCATCCGCAAAAAAGTCGAAAAAATTATTGTACCCCAAGCTGCACCGCGCCAAATTAGACAGCCGCGCAAAGTAGTCATGTAGTTTAGTGCACAAAAATAATCTGGTTGAATGGCCAAAAGTCGGGCACGACGTTAAGTGCGTGGGCAATAAGCAAGCCGACCATTGGTGCCAGCAGCGCGAGCCACACCATAACTTTAATAACAAAAATGACGAGCGCTGTAAAACCAGTTGTTATATCCATGACGCAATTATAGCACTGCCAATGCAGCACGGTATTGCAAAAACAGATGAAATTAGGTAGTATTCTGGAAGAGTAGCCGGTAATTTTTTAACGGCTGTTAATTGCCGACATAGCTCAGTTGGTAGAGCAACGGTTTTGTAAACCGTGGGTCGTGGGTTCAAGTCCCTCTGTCGGCTCCAGGCTGGGATAGCGAAGTGGTCAAACGCATCTGACTGTAAATCAGACGACTTATGTCTTCGGGGGTTCGACTCCCTCTCCCAGCACCATATGTCCATTTTGGGCGGTAAACAAAAGTCGCTTTGTTGTATGACAAGGCGACTTTTTGTTTGTAACCCAGGTTTAGGCAAAGTACAAAGCTCAGTTTGAAATTGTATTGTTTATTTTACGTCTTTACATTCCGAACGAACTATTGGTTAAATAGCGCTGCCTAGCAAAGGCGTGATTGACAGACTGGCGAAGGGATCGTTAGTGCAAAGACCGCGTAAGCCTGGCCCCAGGGCTGGTGAAAACGCCTGGGAAGTGTATTACTCGCAGCTTAATGACTGGAATGCACAGAACAGGAGTAGTGACAGAAGTACTTGGACGCCTCGCTCGTCACGGAACCCGGATGTTGGCGTCGTCGAAGGCACTGATCATGTAGCGGCCCGTCTGGCGAGGAAACACTGATTGCTGACGGGGATTACTCTGATGATAATGAGGGTTTTCGGACTCATCACGATCATCATGGTCCAACAGGTAGCACGCCCTACGGTCATTATACTGGACCTGACGCGTAGTAGACTTTGCTAGGGCAAACGTTCAGCCTGGATTCATTTTTCCAGGCTGAACGTATAGCCCAATGTAATGATAGGATATAAGTATGATCAAAGAGGATATGAACACGAACGAGACACATGCTCGTTTATACGTAAATCTCGCAAAAGCAATCTATGAACTCGCCGCGAAAGAAAGTAATGTCATTCAGCTTGAACGCTTAAAACAAGTAGCTTCTTCAACAGCGCGCCTTCTCGATAACGTAACAATTGTGCATCCTGACCTTGGAGATAGTATTTTAGAGTTTATATTGTTCAGGTTGGGTGATGTAAAGGAAAACGAATCAGCTAAGCCGAGCGCGTCAACTAAGTTTTACGCCAAAGTCGTTGGCGACATGCTCGACGCAGCTGAGTCGCAATAGTTTTATAGTCGTTTTAAGTAAGCGCGTCTACCCCACCGCCTTGAACGAACAAAGCGGTGGGGCAGATTACTCGAATTACGCCAGCGGTACTTCTGTGCGCAGTGAATCAAACGTCTTATCGAGCGTCTGGACGTACGGCCACGCTGCTGGTTCGTGCCCAACGCCCTGTGCTATGAGTATATGAGCGCCAGGTATAGAATCACGGACCGCACGTGTACGCTGTTGTAGCCATTCCGTTTCGAGGCTCGCGGTGACAAGCCTTGTCGGGCAGGCAATTTGTGTCCCGTAGTCTGAGAAATGCAACTTTTCAAAGGCTGCACGACGACGCGGATTAAGCCGTCTGACCCAACGTGCGGGTATAAATGGCAAGTCCTCGGCAAAATATGGCGACAATGAACACAGAATCAATCCCGCCGGTGGACATTCAGCCGTCAACAACAATGCTGTCATGGCGCCAAAAGAAAAGCCAACCAAGATGGTCTGCGCTGGATCATGCTGGCGATATGTGGGCCGCACCTCTTCGACCCAGTCGTGGATATTTGTTCCGCGCCAGGTGATGGGGCAGAATGTCGTTTTGTGACCGCGCCTTTGAACCTTGCGAAGGATTTTGTCGTACGGGTAGTTTGCACGACTCGAACCGCCACCGGGTAAGTATAAAACGTTCACTGCAACCTTTCGTGACTTGGCTGGCCCGTAATTCGAGCCATATCTATTATACTTGTAAATAATTGCCGTTACCTATCAATTTTGCTAACCTTTTATTTGTGGGTCTTTAACCTTGTCGGCCCACCGACACGTACACGCTAAGGAGCGTGATGGCAAAGGTAACGAAAGCCTTGCAGGCAACTGTTGTGTTGCTCGCAGCGGTACTGGGGCTGAGCTTCACTGGGGCAGCATTGCCCGCTTCGGCGGCGACGCAGCAGGCCGTCGGTGCGAACATCCAGTTCGCAGGCAATGCGAGTGGCAAGTTCACTCGCGACGGCAAGCCGTTCATTCGACCGGCGAACCACACGACGCCGACGCCGAGCACGTCGTTCGCACCGAACACGGCCAACAGCACACCGGCGCCGGAGTGCCCGCAGGAACTGCTTGCGCACTGCAGGTTCATCCCTGCAGCGTACCAGCAGGACGACCCCAACGACAAAACCAACTGGGGCAACTACGATGTTGCCTCGCGGGGTCTCAGTGCCAGTTCGCCCAACATCACGACCATCGTCATTCACGATGCCGAAGGGTCTTGCGCCGGTACGACCAGCGCTTTTCAAGATCCCCTCTACTACGTCTCGGCGCATTACATTGTGTGCAAAGACGGCTCCGTCATCCAGTACGTGCTCACCAAGAACATCGCGTGGCACGCAGGCAACTACTGGGTGAACATGCACAGTATCGGCGTGGAGCACGAAGGCAGCGAGATCACCGGCGCCAGCGACTACACTCCGGCGGAGATGGCGTCCAGCGCCACACTGGTCAAGTGGCTGGCGGCCAAGAACAATGTGCCGCTCGATGCTCAGCACATCATTGGTCACCAGAATGTGTCGGCGCCAGCGACGCCCTACGTGGGCGGCATGCATGTCGATCCGGGCCCATATTTTAACTGGCAGGGCTACTTCACACTGCTGGGTGCGCCGGTTCCGCCGACGCTGCCCAACAGCACGCACGTGGTGACCATCGCGCCGCGGTGGTCGTTGAACAAACAGCAGCTGACCGACAACAACGGCGTAGCGCTGCCGTTGCAGTCAACCAGCACGGTGCCGCTGTACACGCAGTCCGACCTTTCGTCGCCGCGCCTGAGCGACCCGATTCTGGGGCAGGGCAACAACAAAATCGACAACCGCGCGGCCGTGGCCTACTACGGCCAGAGGTTTGTGTACAACGACTACGAAGTGAATCGCGACGGCGTCTGGATCAGCATTTACTTCGATGGGCAGAAGGCTTGGTTCTTCAGTCCGTGGACGGCGCCAAACTTCTTCTTCGGCCATGAGTGGGTAGCGACACCCAAGGCCGGTAAGGCTTCGGTGCCGGTATATGGTCGGGCGTACCCGGCAGCAAGTGCCTACCCCTTCAGTTTCCCGGCGAACTTCATCCAGACGGTTACGCCGCTGTCGTACACCATTCCGGCCGGCCAACATGTGACCGTGTATGGTGAGCAGTCGGCGGATTACTACAATTCGCAGACCGTCGATGGCTCCGGACCGTTCGACCGCACTACAGTGCGTGACCCTGGCAGTCACTACCTGCTTGGGGCGTACAACGGTCGGTTTGGTCTGATCAATGCCGACGACGTCGACCTCGCTATCTAAGGAGTAAGCAACCCACACATAAACCTGGTGTGGTTGGCGCATTTTGCCAACCACACCAGGCATTAACTCTTGAGAAAATTTTGCAAAAGCGCTATAATAGCCCCTGTTACACGCCGCGGTAGCTCAGTTGGTAGAGCGCCTCCATGGTAAGGAGGAGGTCTCGGGTTCGAATCCCGACCGTGGCTCCAGATATAATTATTAAACAGCACCCTAGATTAGGGTGCTGTTTTGTTGAATATATTTTATAATTATGGTATTATATAAGCCAGCTCGTTCAAAAACGACTCGTACGAGGAGCTCAGATGCAACTCCGTAACATGTGCGCGAGCGCACGCAGCAAAACCTCTGCCGCGCAGTGGTTTCTGCACGGCGAGCAGCGCGTCAACGACGCCGGCGGCGATTGGGACAAGTGGTCGCGTGTCGACCAGCGGTTCTCGCCACGAGACGGTCGCGCGTACGGCGCTCCGTTCTGGGTGAGACGTGATTTAGTGGCACTCTGCGCTCACCCGAGCCCGGAGGTCATGAGGCACTTCGTTACCGACGATGGAATCTGCTACGTGGCTCATCCCAGCAGCACCGTTCCGTTCGCGGAGCCCAACGCCGGCAAGCTGTGCGTGGCGCCGACTGCGTCAACGCGCACCATGCTGACGGTGGCCACAACTGTGCCGTTCATGGTCAAGACCCACCTCGATGTGGAGCATTTTCGTCACAGCCGCGAACTGCGTAGCAGAGAAGCGGAATGGGGCGTGAACATGACGCGCGAAATGCGGCGGGCCTTGCCCGACCTCGAAGGTGCCGGCAACCAGTTCGGGTACTTGCCCGAGTCGCTGGCTGTCACCGGCTACCTGCCGGACGATCCCGCGATGGTCGTGCGTGAGTTCACACCGCGGCCGTATGTCACCGACCACCGGTGGCTGGTGCCTGGGTTCTCGTTGTACTCGGCGGACTCCAATTCGCCGAAGGACCCGCCGCTGCTGATCCAGATTCTGGAGAAGTTCGGCGGCAACGATAAGCTTGGCTACCTGCTGCACTTGGTCGGCATGATGCAGGCCATGACCATCTGGTTCGTGGAGCACCGTGGGCTTGTGTTGATCAATCACGGTCAGAATACTGCCTGGGAACTCGACGTACACGGCGAGCCCCAGCGTGCGATCTACCGCGACCTGCAAGATGTTCGGCCCGATGCGGAGATCCGCAGCAAGCTCGGACTGACGACGCTCGACCAGAATGCCATTGGCTCACGGCCGGGTATGACCCGACAGGCAGAGCTGAGCATTTGCTTCGATCACTACCTCGGCACCTACCACCTGGAACGCATCGTCCGTACGTACGCCACGTACTACGAATGCGATTTCCAGACAGTCGCCAAGATGGTGGCGCAGCAATTCCGCTGCCTGGCCGGCTACATCGCAACCGAGTTGCCGGACACGACGTATCGCTACGTCTCCGGCCAGAATCGGGACGGCGAAACACTCGTCGTTCCGACCTACAAATCGCCGCTATTCCGCTAGCGGCACCTCCGCCCACCAGCAATGCGCCCCCGCATTGTCGGTGGGCGTATTGCTTTTTAAGTGATCTAAAATTAACAAAGGCCAGGGTTAGTAACACCCTGGCCGTGGCCAACCACCTTTCTGGTCTAGAATTCGGGGACAGTTGTCGTTTTGCCCAGCAGGCGCCAGACAATCTGCGATTGCCGGCAAGCCTTGTCGTACACGTCGTACTTGCCCTGCATGTAAGGGTGAAGCCCAAACAGCATGGCATGAGTTGCCAGGCGAGCCGCCAGGCCGTCACGATCACGTCGCATACCTTCGGGCACAACGATGCCCAAGTAAGGTCGCCGCGCGATACGCTTAGCCACTTTGAGCGCGCGTTCCAAGTGCGCTTCGTGGGCGACAATGGCCATTGGGCGGTCGTCGCCCAGTAAACGGCGTTTTTCGGTGAAGACGATGTTGGTGACTGTGTCCCAAGAATCCGGTTCTTCGCGGACATGGCACGATGGGATGCCCAGCTTGTGGGCAATTTCGGCCATCGAAACTGCTTCGGGCCGACCGTTGTAATACTGTTCGCGCATCATGTGCCACCACGGCTCACCGTTGGTGTCAAATGGCGTTGCGCCACCACTGCAGCAAAAACGACCGTTTACGCGGGCGAGTCCGAGCAGATTATAGACCATCGCCGCGTATTCCACGCGAGCAACAGTAAAATCGCTAATCCAGTAACCAGTCTTGTCGCGACCCCTTCCAATTGGCAGAATGTGTGCTACCTCATGCAGTTGCAAGCCGGGCGTACCCGGCATCACCACAATTTTGGCCATAGGGGTTATTGTACGAAGAGAACGGCGCAATCGCAAGAGTAATGCTTGAATTTACAGGGGACATCTGCTATAGTTGTAACTCAGTTATACGCATAAGCAAAGAGACTTTTAGCATGTCCAAGAAAAAAGGTAACGTCCGCATTATTACACTTGAGTGCTTGACCGATGGTAAGCACCGTATTCAAACGCGCAAAAATTTCAAAAACGACCCTGAGCGCCTCGAACTCATGAAATACAACAGTAATTTGCGCCGCCACACACTACATCGCGAAATCAAAAAATAGCAAAAATCCCCGGCTACACGGGGATTTTTATTAGGTTCAGAACATCTGCAAGCCACATGCCAGCGCGCAGCATTTCTTGCAAAACAGCTAACGTCACAACGCTTGCATTAGAATAGACGTACAAACGGTCATCAATAATTTCGTAATCAAATTGTTGGAAGTGCTGCAGAATTGTCTGAGTAATTTCGGGCAACAACACTGCGCCAACAGCGACATAGTCGTTTGGCTTAGCAAAAATGTTGTAGCGCGCCGCAAATTGCTGGTCACGCTGCACCACGCTGGCGGTTATATCTTGGAACTGCGGTATTGCGACAAATAAGTTGGCATAAAATGTTTCGTTATGACGGTGTGCTTCCATAAAAATATGGGGCATATTGCCGCGTTTTAAGTCGATTTGCATAATAAGCCATTTAAATTCGGCATCTGGTTTACCAGGAAAGGTGAGCGTATTGCGGCGCTGCACCAACATAATGTCGTGGCCTTCAAACGTGCCGACTGTGTAATGATTGTCAATGTGGTGGGTTGATGCGGTTACACCACGTACTAACTGGTGGTCATCTTCGCGTGCATCAACAGCACCAAAATATACCAAATGATATTTACTGGCGAACTGGTGAATAGTGCGACGAGTGGCTGCATCGTTAAGGACAGACAGTTTTGTGCGTAATTTATGCACCACGATTTTTGCCTCCATATGTTTGTAGGTCGAGAATACTGCTCAAAAATTCAGCCTGACTCCAGGTTAATGGCGCGACAGACGCGAACGTACGGTTGTCGGGGTGAACTTGTTCGGACAATACACCGGTGGGTAACATGCAGTCGCGTACCCAGCGGATTGTTTTTTCGGCGCGTTCCACATTACCGGTTTGCATGTCGTATTCGGCAGCCCATAAGCTTGTCACAAACCATGGGTTGCCCATGCCGGCTGGGTCGGTTGTATAATATTGGTCGCGTTCGTAGCGTTGCAAATACGTTGGACCATCGCCAAAATTAAAGGTTTTGGCAAGCGTTTGCATTGATGTTGTGAGCTCTGGACTACCAATGGGGAATAAACCGTACATAAACGCACCATAAAAACTCGAAGCGTCAATAGTGCCATCATACACCAAACCTCTGTCGCCGTCATTAAGAAAGCCTTTGTAAAAGTACCCTCGCTCTTTATTAAAGAGTAACTTTTGGGCGGCTTGCAGAATTTCTTCGGCGACGGTTTGCCAGCGCACAGCGTCGTCTTGTCGATGTAATCTTTCGGCCATTTTGGCGGCGGCATTAAGCGCAGCGTAGACTGTTGCCGCGGTGTAGGTAGTGGTCAAAAACTTTTCTTCCCACAGGTCGTAACTAGCATGTGGCAATTTTGTGGTTTCGTCGATGTAGCTGGCCATAAAGTTGGCAGCTGGTAGTATGAGCGAATCGTAAAACTCGACCAGCAGTGCGCGGTCACGATTTTGGTTAATGTATTCGCCAAATAAAAAGATGACATTGGCCGTTTCGTCCTCTTGAATAGGCGGAATAACCCGGCCACTAATAACATATGGCAACCACGTACTACCAACAGCGCCATCTGGTCGGAATTTTTGCAATAAGTAGCCATCGGGACTTAAGACGTCGCGGCAAAAGGTGAAAAAGTTTTTTATCTCACTTTTATAACCTAATCGTAATAGTGGCCACATGGCATAAGTGGCATCACGCGGCCAGCAATAGGCGTATGAATCGCGGCGGTAGTTAAGCATTGTGGTGTCAGTGCTGGCCATAACCGCGCCGTTGTGGTCAATTTGCGATTTAAGCACAAGCAAACTATTGCGGAATGGGTTGTGCAAGTCGACCTGCTTAAGCCGAAGCAAAAATTTTTCGGCAGGACCAAACCACCGGCGCCAGTGACGTTCGGCCTGGGCATAAAACGGAAACATAGTTTCGGCCTGTACTTTGCGATGGGTCTCGAGCGCCTGCCATTGGCTTTTCCCAGCCGCCAGCCAGTATTCAAAGTGAATTGAATCAAGCGCTTTAAGACTACGTGTAAAACCAATAACAGAATCAACGCGACCAAATTCGACTTCGTTGTTCGATAACCACCCGTCTTCTGCGTCGCGGAATGTGCCTTCGTGGCCTTCAATACCAAACAAACCTATGGCGTGCTGATCGAACGGCTTGCCGTATTGGTCTTGGCCACTAATGATAAAATTGCGCCGGCCTTTAAAGTGTAAAATCGCTGGTTCATTGGGTAAAAACTGCGCCGTGTCGCCATTAAGGCTGGCTCCTATTAGGAAAGCTTGCTGCATAAATAAGCGCACCTCGCGCTCGTGGTCGGCCGTATTTATGACGTGGATGCTGCGTAAAAACACGTTGTCTTCGGGCGCCACACAATCTAAAAACTCAAGAGTGATATTAAGATGATTACTGCGCGCCATTGTATGACCGATTTGGGTGCGGTCTTGGTAACGCATATCGAATTCCCAACTATCGTCATCAAGCCAGCTAAAGGCGCCGTCGACAAATACGCCAATGCGGTGGCGCATATTGCCGGCGCGAGCGTGGTTTTCTAAACCAACCCATGGGTAATACAAATCGTGCACCATACCATAAAGATTGATGCCAACTTGCATGCGACCGTTGCTATATAAAAGGGGTCGTGTCACGCCTGTTCCTTCCCACCCTGGCTTGTGCGCAAAAGGCGCAGTTGCAGGTCTTTGAGCGCGTTACTGTAATACATAAAGGCGTCGTAGGGCGAGCCGTACGGGCTAAAGTAAGCATGTACGTCCCCATCATTAAACCATTTTGTACACATATAATAAAAGTGATCAGAAGTTTGTAGGCGACGCCAATCTTCGATGAGCGTTTTGTCTTTACTGGCGAGCACTTGTTTTTCGGTTTCATAAATTTGCTTAACGGTCTCAGTTTGCATGGCATTGCCCAGCCAGGCGGTTAAATCGCGTTCGCTATCAGCCCAGGTTATTGTGCGCGGCGTATGCAGCACGTCGACGGGTTGGTAGGTGTCGATCGCTTGGCTGAGCGTCATAAATTTATTGCCGTCAGTTTTTAAAAACTCAGCTGGCAATTGGCGCAAAAAGTCAAAAATACCGCTGTCTTCCCATTGGTGTTCGCCAAATGTTTCGTAGTCCATAAACAAGTTGATGAGTTGTTGGTCGAGTGGTAGGCTGTTTATCCAGTGGCAATATTTTTCGGTGGTCAGTGGCCATTCACGCCAATTACGATCACCAAATCTAAATGCAATGTCATCGCTGAGTTTGTAATTCTTAAGGAGCAGCCGAATATTTTTAGTGTTAACCGGTCGGTACATAAAATTAGGCGAACGCCAATCCAAGATTGCCGGCCAACCTTCGGTGATAATACCTTTGTAGCCGGCTTGGTCAGCCCATACGGCCAGGTCATCGTTGTATGATAATTCGGTGTTGCGTAACACACCTGGCGTCACACCAAATACGTCTTGGATTTTTTGTTTATGCATGTCCACTTGGCGCTCAAACTCGTCGCGTGAATAAAAGAAGGCTAGCGAATGGTAAAATGTTTCGGCCAAAATTTCGACCCGACCGGTGGCGACCAAAGTTTTAAAATCGTCAATGACGTCGGGCGCCCATTTTTGCAATTGTTCGAGCAATGTACCAGTAATCGACAAACTCAAGCTAAAATCTTTGTAATGCATAAGCAGATCTTTTAGGACTGCATTGGTTGGTCGGTAGGATTTTTCGGCGACTTTACGAATAATATATTCGTTACTAGCTAGTCCGTCGCTAAACCAATAGTTGCTGTCCACGCCAGCGTCAAAAATAGTGTAGCCACGCACGCGATAAGGCTGGTGTACGTGCAGATACAAACAAATGGTGCGGCTCATGCGCCAACTCCAGCATAAAGTTTTTGGAACTTGGCGATTGTGTTATCCCAGGTCAAATTACTGGCTTCGTTTTGGACGTTTTTGGCGATCTCGGCATGCAAAACCGGGTGGTTGGCAATAGTGATAATTTGGTTGGCCAATTTGGTAATATCCCAAAAATCGAACTGCATAGTGTGGCGCAAAACTTCGCAGACGCCAGATTGTTTGCTAAGCAATACCGCCGTACCGGCGCCGGCAGCTTCTAGGGCGCTCAAACCAAATGGTTCAGAAACAGATGGCATAACAAACATATCGGCAATGGTGTATGAATCGCGCCATTGCTTGCCCCGCAAAAAGCCGGTAAAAATAACGTTTTTGGTGATGCCTAAATTAGCGGCGGTTTCTATGACATCGGCGCGCATTTCGCCGTCACCAACAATTAAAAAAATGAGTTTTGGCTGCTTTTGCAGTGCTAATTTTGCGGCGCGCAGCAAGTGCGGCAAGCCTTTTTGCAAACTGAGGCGGCCGAGGCTGACAACGACTTTGTAGCCAAGTGCTTTCATTTCGGTTAAATAGCGATAGTCGTTTTGTAGGCTAAGTGTGGCGTAATCGGCTGGGTTTATGGCGTTGTGCACCACTTGGATTTTGCTGGCGGGGATGCCATATTCGCGCACAATTATGTCCTTGGTAAAATTACTGACAGCTACAATAGCGTCGGCAAAAAGCAAGGCCTGCTGTTCGATTTCGTGGACCAATTGGTTACCAGGGTTGGCGCCGGCGCGGTCAAATTCGGTGGCGTGCACGTGCGCAATAAATGGCTTGCCGGTGAGGGCTTTGGCGCGTAAGCCGGCCCGGAAGGTAAGCCAGTCATGGGCGTGCACGGCATCGTACGTGTTGCGCGATACGAGCTTTTCGACAAAGGCAACATACGCCTCTTGCTGCGCGTGCACCTCTGGCGACTGCGAGTTATACGCGCCTTGGGCAACCTGCGGCGTGGGCAGGTCGGTTACGCTATGGACCGTCATAAATTCTGGCTGTTCGGATAATTTGTAGGGGACGACAAATTCAATGTCTAAGTTGTGACATTTTGCCAATGACTGACACATATTGTAGCAGGCAACGCCTAAACCACCGCTGTTATGCGGCGGCAATTCCCAACCCAGCATCAAGATTTTCCTTGGACCCCAACCAGTTACCATTAGACTTATTATAAGCGTAGGCGTGTTCACTGGCAATCAAATTTGCATTTTTAATGCTAGGTGTTGAAATATTGCTCGTTAACCCCTAAAATACTATAGGTCTAAACCATGGAACACTTTAACGACTATAATCCCAACGCCGAACTTACTCCCAAAGCCCCGAGCCGCCTCAAACGAATTGGCCGAGCAATTTTGCGCACGGTCTTCCCGTTTAAAGTTACGGAATATCAACCGCCGCAAACAATGGAGTTTGAAAATCTTGTTGTTATTGACGAACGCCCCATTGATACACAAACGCCGCCCCAAAACGCCGAGCCTGGCCCGGCCGTTTTTATTGAACCACAGCCAGAACCACACATTGAATGGCCAGTCAGCGAGCCAGAAGAACTGCCGCAATTTGAACTACAACCAGCCATTATTCCAACCGTAGAGACTACCGTCGTCGCCATTGCCCGCGACGGCAACAGCCTACACTTTATTGACGATACAAACCAATCAAAAGTTGACCCGGTCACCACCGAGTCGTCAACAACGACATTATTTAACCGCTTCGCTAAAATGTACATGGCTGCTGGCGAAGGCGGGTTTACGTGCGAAGAAGTCGCCGACCAAAGCGGTTACCAAAAGGCGACTGTCTTAAATTATGCGCGAAAGCTTAACGAAGTAATGCCACCCGAAGTCTTCCGCATGGGCCGTGATAGCCGTGGCGAAATGCAACTGCAGTTTGGCAAAATTGCTATTGCTTCGCTGCTAACAGATACAGATCATTCGCTAAGCGGCGATATTTACTTGCGTGCCATGCAAGAACGTGAACAACGCGCTGCCGAAATCGACCGCGGTAAGCAAGACCTTACCGTGCACGATCATGCCATCATTCACAAAGGCGACGCCGTGTTTTACATGGCGCTGCATTCCGACGAGGCGATATTGGCCGCACGCGTCATCGAAGCAATCAGCACCATGCATGGTTACAAAATTCCCAGCCACGAAGTCGCGATGCAAGCGTGGCAAAACATGACCGTCGCCGAGCGGCTTGGCTACGTTAAAAGTAGTGACCGCGCGTTGTCAGATTCGCGCGATGAAGGTCTGCGGCTCGAAGACGGCACCATTCGCGTACTCCGCCGTTTGACCAACACACTTATGCTGACACTCGAGCCGCGCAGTGACCGGTTTACCCTCATGACCGAAGGACTCAGCGTAGCGTACAAAGAAGAACCAGTCAGTAGTGAATTCATCCAAGAACACCCAACCCTGCGCCCAATCTTCCCGCCCGGCTCAAAAGACGCAAACGCACTGACCGAAGAAGAAAAAGCCGCGCTCGCCACCACCGCAAAAATAAATGTGCACCTGACCCGCAGCAAAACGCAACTCAGTAACAAAGATGCGCTCGACATGCTTGATTTTATAATGTCGCCAGGTGGCCGGCAGGCAATCAACGAAATATCGGGAACTCCAGATGGTTACGCCCGGTCAGCAACCGCACTGCGCGCCATGCACCGTCACATTAAAAAATGGCTCGGGCCAGCCTACGCCGGCGCCTACCGCCAGAGGCTCATCAACGGCAACCGCGTCATGCTGTCATCAGGCCGCGTCAAACAAGTTGGTGGGCGATTGCGGTCAGATTCAACTCGCTGGACCCTCGGTCGCAGCATGAACGAAGCCGTCGATCACACCATAAAAGACATCAACGTTGAACCCGCCCAACCAGATGTCGAATAAACCGCCACGCTATGCTATACTAGTGCGGACATAGGGGTGTAGCTCAGCTGGCCAGAGCATCGGTCTCCAAAACCGAGGGCCGGGGGTTCGAATCCCTCCACCCCTGCCATGAATTTTTATGAAGTCTACACATAAAAATGTAGACTTTTTTGATAACAAAAAAGTTCGACTCCATGCTCTCGTTTTGCACAGCGCTTCGTTATAATTTTTGTATGGCTGTTAATTTCTACGTTCCAAAGTTTTCTGTTTTTGATAACTTTCGGCTCATGATATCGAGTTTGACGGGAAGCTTTATCCGACCTCCGAGGCGGCCTATAAAGACGCAAAATATCCTGAATGGAAAAGTAAAAAAGTTAAAGAATCCTGCGAGCAAACTGCACAACTTCCTACAGTTTGCCCTTATCATCCCGCAGCGTTATGCTTAGAGTGAACGAGCAGCTTGCAACATAATGGAGGGCAATTATGGATTTCTCAAAAAACGAGGGCACCGCAAAGCCGGCGCCAAAAGGTGCGCCATTGACGGTCCAAGGTAAACAGATTGTAGTCAAAAACTTAGGAATTATTGAGGGACTTGTTGGCGCCGCACAGGCGACAGGCGCGGCTGAAGCAATAAACGCCGCAAAGGATGCGGCCAGTCTGGGCGATGTTGCCGCACTGCCTGGCGTGGGCGGGCAGGTTGGCATTGATATTACCGGCAGTCAGCAGCATGACAGCAATAAATACAGCATTCCGATGCCGGGTATGCCGAGTGGTCGTGACTTGCTGGGGCAGGACGATAGCCCCACGGCAACTCATTCGCACGACGGCTCTGGCGACAGCCGTTCGACTCGTGGCTCAGTTTGGACAGAACGAACCACCGAACGCAGCTCCAGCGACGGAATGCGTACTTGGGGTAGTGCGAGTTACCGTGATTGGTCGGGTAACTTTTGGCGCTCCGACTATACCATTGAACGTAGCGCCGACGGTAGCACGACCTCTAAAGATACTGTCTTTGATAGCCACAACGAACCCATTAAAACTACCGTAATCTACACCGCGCCGGACGGCTCCGAAAAGGTGACGACGACCGACCATCAAAGCGGCCAAACTACCACAACTCAAGGCACTGTAAAGCCCGAAACCCCAGAGCCAGAAGAAGGCACCGACACAGGCAAACCGGGCAAGGACAAAAACCAGGGCGAAACAAGTGGTTATACAACCACATTCAAGCCTAAAGTGTTCACGAGCCCGAACAAGGTCAATCCTGGCCCCGAAGGTGGCGACACCGCCAAGCCAGTAGAGCCAGTCAGGCTCGACCCCAGTATTTTGGTAACTGACCCAGCGCCCGACCAACTTGTCGGTGGCGGCAGGGGTATGCCGCGGGATATCAGGCACGAAAACGTCAACACCGACACCATAGACCCGCCGCGACCGCAGGTTTAACAGGTTGACATCTGCTTTATGCCGCACTCAATATCGGCCGCAAAAGTTTGGTAGTTATCGACGAGCTCCTGCCATGAAATTATCACCTTATCAAGCCGCCTCTTGGTGTGAACTTTTCTTTTTCGCATATCATTCTCTTCCATTAATCATTTTTGCTATTCTAGGTAAGTGACTATATCCCGCATCGAATACTTTGCTAAATACGCTGGTCTAGCTACGGTCGCCGTCGAATGGTCAGCGCTTGCTATTTACTACTTAAAAATGCCTTTGTACTTTGGCGGCAAATACCCAATAAGCTATTATGCGACGCTGCCGCAGACAAAATGGGTGTTTAGCACGTGCTATGTTCTTGCTGCGATTTTTTGTTGGATATTTACGCGGCATCATTTGACAAAATATTTTTACTTACCGCTGCGAATATTTGCAATTTCCATGGTCCTATTTGCCGCAACGGGACTTTTCCCTTACAACCCAGACAATACGGTAAGCGCAATTATCCATACCGCACTCGCACTATCCAGCGGTCTTTTGTACCTTGCCGGCATGTGCGCTTTGGCAAGGCACACCAAAGATAAAATCGTGTTTACAACTACGATAATCGCCATTGTTCTTAGCCTTAGTCTGACAGTTGCATTCATGTTATCGCCGCGAAATAGCCATTTAATTTTTAGTTTTGAAGCAGGTTCGTGGTTAGTATTGCAGATTTGGATGATCTGGATATCATTTTATGTTCGGAAGCGCAGGGTTTTAAGTTAGTTGCTCAAAGTATCGTTATCTTCGTAAACTATGTACTATAAAAAAGCTCAGTTGTCTCTTTTACGTCGTTGATGGTAACCTTTATTGTGTCGCTTACTAAATAAAACTAAACTATACCTCATGAATACTCTAGAACAAGCCTGGCAAAACTCGCCTGCGCGTCCATTAAGTTATGCCGATCATTTGCCAACGTATACAAATGAAGCTCCAAAGTATGACATATTCGCAACCGAAAAACAGAGGCAAGATGCTGCGCTGGCGATTGTTGCACTATCTGCCCAACAGTTCGGACGTGCCTCCAGTGAGCGAGAGCCGTACTTTAAAACGGCCGGTGACCGATATGCCGGTGTGCGGTTTTTGGCAGGGACCAGAGAGCTTTACTTGTTACAGCAACAAATAGAGGCAAACAACGTCTCAATCGACCAGCAAAACGTCGAAGTCAAACAGGCGATCATTAGCGATATCGCAGGCTTACGACAGTTGAGTGAGCAACACCTTGGTAGGCCAGATAAAAATCGGTTCAATGCGATCATGGCGCGTGCGCACAGGGATGCGCACGCTACTTTTGATATGCCCGACGTTGGCGAGGACATAAAGCTTGCGGCTCGGCGTGTGTTAGAGCGGTTTCCACAGGGTGAGCCAGAACTTATTGATCAATATGTTTGTGAAGTATCTAACGAGCTGGCTGATCATTGGTACCCTGCTTTGGCAGAAAAATACCATTCCTTTATTGAACTTGTGGAGCCGGACAAAGTATACAATTCTGAAGCAATGGCCCAACTTTTTGAGCGAGCCCTTGTCGTTATGTGTAATGAATGGGCGTTGCCGAACGCCGCAAGATGGCGCGCGCAGCTATGGGACGGAAACAGCTTTAATATTGACCACACAGCAAAGAGTATACGAATACCGAGCGACACGATCAATACGTCAAACCAAGCAATAAATCTGCTGGTTCACGAGGCGGGCGTCCATCTTCTCCGTAGATTAAATGGTGAAAAAACAGGTGATCTCATGTTGGCTAGTGGTATGCCTGGTTATATCGAAGATGAAGAAGCACTAGCCGACGTTTTAGGACAAATAGCAAGCCAAAAACTTGATAAGGATTTCCTGGTATACGATGCAGCAATTGGATTGGCACGTTTTGAACCACGGCTGCCACTTGCTCAACTCGAGGACTATATTGTTGATTTGGAGATGCTACAAGTAGGGCGATCGCTTGAAGAAAACGAGCTGCTGAGGCTAAAAAAGCGTGTTCATCGGGTGACACGAGGTATGCCTTCTTTTTATATTGATGGGGAGTTACATCAGGTTACATACAACGCCGACCTGAAGTATACACGCGCGCTACCAAAAGCAGTAAGCTTTCTTGAACAGCACCGCAACAGCCCCGCACAAGCACTCGAATGGGTCATGGGCGGTAAATTTGCTTATAGTAATGCGGAGCATGTGGAATATTATTCTAGGAGAGCCTGGGGTTGAGGAATTAGTCTCAACCCACTTGTCAGAGTTAACCGCGTCAAAGTTCGGTAGTTGTCTGGGGACTTGCCATAAAAAACTTTTTCCTTAAATATGAAATACCCGCCCAGGCCTGAACCTGGGCGGGTGGTAGTGCGGTCATGCAGGCTACGGAAGCCGTGACTGGGCAAGCTTGGCGAGGTTGAGGGCGGCGTCGTCGGGCATGCTGACGGCGCCCGACTCGGATGCGCTCTCGCTGGTGATTTGGACGATCATCGAACCCTTTCGAGCCGAGTAGCCCGACTTTTCGGTCTGGATGAGTGTGTCCGTGTCGTTGCTGTCCGCGGCCTCGAAGGCTGCCGCGATCTGCGCCTGCTGCTTCCACAGCGTTCCGGCTGCATCATCGACCAAGGTCGCGACGCCGATCCGTGTCGTCACGCTCTTGCCGTCGATAGGCACGTTAGTGCCCTCGATGGTGCACCCGCTCGTGTGGTACGGGTCCGCCGGTCCGGTCCGGTCACCGAAGGTGAACGTGCCGCCGCCAAACTGCGTGACGAAATCGTTCGCCTTGAGCAGCGTGCAGGGGTTGACGTCCGCCGACTGTGCCTGGGCGGGAGTGCTGACCGAGGTCGCAGGCGCCGGCGTTCCGGCCTGCTGGGTCGAACCGGCGTTCGAGCCACCACCGCAAGCGGCCGCGAGCGTCAGCGTAAGCACACCGACAGCTGCGCTTACGACTCTACCAAAAAACTGCATGTACCGTATCCTATCCTCTCGTGCGCGCATTATTGCACGCGGGACAACTTAAACATCAAACCATATTTTCATAAAAAATCCAACCCAGACCAATCATTTCTATTTAAACTAAATTTGTTATTCTAAAACAAGATGAAAAAGCAACAAGCTTCACGAGCACCCTTAGGCGCGAGCCTTGTGGTTGGCTCTTCGCTAATCTATGCCAGCTACGGCGTATGGATTGTATTAATGGGTGATTCATTTGGCAATTTTGTTCAGGCTGTTCTTCGTTCAAGCCTAGTTGTTATTTTTTTGTTGCCAATTGCACTATGGCGTAAAGAATTGTCAAAGATTCATTGGCAGCGGGACGCTTGGCTGCTGTTTGGGCAGGTTATTTCTTCTTTACTTATCGCGGCTCCTCTTTATTACGCGGTGCTCAAAGTAGGCGTAGGACTTGGAATGGGCATTACCTATGCTGGCATTGTTTTAGGCGCATTTTTGTTTGGGTGGCTCTTTAATAAAGAACGGTACACAAAGGACAAATGGCTTTCGACGTTATTGGGAATCGTAGGTCTTTGGCTTGTATTTACGCCTAACCTTAAAGTTTTGGGTTTTGTGGCAATGGGCGCTGCGCTATTGAGCGGGCTAGCATCTGGCCTAAACATGGTGGTAAATAAAAAGTTAAAGTATAGTCCATCGCAAACGGCCATTATGACTTGGGTTGCAACTGCAATTGTAAATATTCCTTTTGCTTTTCTCTTGAACGAAAAAGTACCTGCACTAAGTACTAGCTGGATTTATTTAGTTTTATTCGCTTTGGCATCGCTTGCAGCATCGTGGGCACTTATTACCGGTTTGAAACTGATTGAGGCTGGTGCTGCTGGCATACTTGGGTTGCTCGAAATAGTGTTCGGTATTGTGTATGGAATGGTGTTTTTTAAAGAAAATCCAAGTACTTTATCTATCTTTGGCATGGCTGCAATCATGATGGCGGCCGCGATTCCTTACATACAGCACTACAATAGTCGCAAAGGGACAATCGACTAGACCCACACATACCGTGGCGTGGGTCTCTTCCGTATGTAGACGTGATCACTTAATTTAAGCTATTATATTTATTCGGTGCCTCCAAAGAGATACCTTCTTCTGCCCTAGGACGGTAAGTAATGCAAAAATTGTACTACGCCCGCCACGGCGAAACACAAGACCTCGTTGAGGGCATCCGCAGCCGACCGGACACGGCGTTGACCGAAAACGGCCGCAAGCAAATGGCAGATGCGGGCAAGCAGCTTGTTGCCTGTGGCATTCGGCCATCGCTCATTGTGAGTTCGACGCTGCCGCGGGCTATTGAAAGTTCCAAAATTGTTGCCCGGGAACTCGGCTACGACGAATACAGCATCCCGCACATTCCGTTGCTTAACGAACGAGAATGCGGCGTCGCCACTGGACTGCGTCACGCTGAAATCGACGAACGCTGGCCTGGCGGGTACGACACAGTACCAGGCGCCGAAACCCTTGAGCAATTGCAGCTGCGCGCAGTTCGAGTGGCAACGTGGCTCAAACAGTTGGACGAAGAGAAGGTGCTTGTTGTTGCTCATGGCACGTTTGGGCGCGCGATGATACGAGCGTTCGCGGATCGGCCGTACACCGACGAGTATGCACCCGACCGGCTGCAATTTGGGAGGGGGCAGATAATGCGCCTGCATCCACTGCCGGTAGCACCGCTTGCAGCGTAGGCCCAGTCGGCCCCGCCTATTTTGCACAATGGGCGGGGCCGCGACCCTAATCGCGCCAGTTCATAGCTCTAAAATTTTAGTATACTTATTTTATGGGTGAACAACGGGTAAGAATCCTGGTTGTCGGCGCAAACGCTAGCCAAGGGATGTATGGCAATCAACTCCTCGACGACTCGCTCTTGTCAAATTTGGTAGAAACGTACGTTACCTTTTACGACCGCAAGGTAGTTGAACCTAAACCTCACTTGCCTCATGTGGTAAAAGGCGTGCAGCAAAAGCGTGTTGTGTTTGTTAACACGTTCCCCTCAAATCAATATTTTGACGTGGTAGTTATTGCTGTTTCGTCGGAGCAGCATGTACCGGCTCTTCGCGAAACGCTCGATAAGCTTGCTGAGCTGCCACGACTGCTTGTGCTCGAAAAGCCGCTTGGCGTCTCGGCAGCCGACCTCGAGTGGTACAGGTCAGTAAGCAACCAGCTTCAGCCGCTAACTGTAGTGAATGAACCGTACCATTTTATGAACAGTATGGCAGAACTGCTTGTTTTGGCTAAGGCGAAGCCACTGGCCGAAGTCAATGTGTGGGCATCTAAAAAACGTCGAATGGCCAACAACCATGGCGGACTCAAAGTTTTTGCGATTGAGTTCCCGCATTTGCATGGTGCGGCGTCGCGTTTTGCAGGTCAGGTACTCGGCGTGGCTGACTGCCATGTAAACGAGTACTACCGCGACGTGCAAGGCACGCCCAATAACGACGGCAACTTTGCCTGGTTCACGGTGGGCGGCGTAGCGTACACTGTTGCGCAAGGTTTGGGTTCATTTGTCATGGATCGCTACGGCAGTATGCGCGCCAATGACAATCCACCACGCACACGCAAAATACGACTGACTCATGTTGACGGTTCTTATGTCGAGCTCGATATTGAGTCGGCATTTCCTACGCGTGATTCACAGCAGGTTAAGGGCGGAGAACTGTATTTTTACGACGCCAATCATAATGTGGAGCACATTAGAATAGTGCCCGACGACCCGCGCCGTTCTTTTGCCGAGTTTATTTTGCAGCGAGCAATCGAGCCGCGAACGCCAATTTTGGATGACGTGAGTCTCTTGAACGCATTGGCTCGCAACCAAGCAATTTTGGAACTGCGGTCTGCAGCTACCGAGATTACCGGGGAGCACATCCCTTCGGTCTAACTCAAAAATACGGCAAAACCTGACCCCATGCTGGTCTGTAGTCGCGTTTATGCCACGCGACTACAGACCGCATTATCTATAAAATTATCAAGCAACAGCTCGCGGCATGTAGCTAGTCGACCATTGTACTGCTAGAATACCTTTGTGAGTAAACAACTAATGCTGGTCATTCTTCGTCATGCCGTTACGCCGCATAACCTTATGGTTGATGGCAGCGGCCCAGATGAGCTGACCGTACTGTTAGAGCGCGCGGTGGCCGATGGCGCGCAAGAAGCAGACTTGCTGCTGCTGTTGCGTCAGGAACTTACGCGGAATCGTTATGCCGAAAATCGCCTGCCAATTGTCAGCGACCAAGGCATGGCGCAATGCGCAGCGGTAAAAGAGGCTTTTTGCAACGAAGGGCTGACGTTCGGCACGTGCCTGTGCTCACCGTATCGCCGCGCCACCCAAACGGCAGCCGCAATCGTTGGCGACATGGTAATGTGCCGTAAGCGCAAGGAATTGTGCGAGCGGGACTTGGGTGTTTTTCATCATTTGCCGCGTGAGCTTTTTCATCGCTTTTTTCCGCAGGAAGCACAAAAGAAGGCTCAGGACCCACTTGGGTGGACGCCGTTCGACGGCTTTTCGATGCGCGAATTGTGGCCCGGGCTCCGACGTATTGTGAATGAAGCAGACGAAACCATCGCGGCCGGCAAAAATGCCTTGCTTGTGGCTCACGCCGACACGGATGTTTCGTTGCGCGCCCTGCCTGAACTTGGGGCTATGTCTACGGCACAACTGCTCACAAAAGGCCCTGGCATTTGGAACCCGTTGTGGTTTCAAAACTGCCAGTACGACCAATATAGCTACGGCGATCCTAACGGCGGGCGCCAATGGGACGTGCCTACGCATTTCCGCAGCGTTGTGCCATATGGCGCCGAGCTTGGCGGTACACGGCTTGATACTGGGTGGAGCGAGATTGAGCGATAAGCTAGTTTGACAACATACGCGGTCGTTTGTTATACCTTAACTAGCTCGCCAAAGCGGCGCGCACCGTGAGTTGATGAGGTGATTCCTATGCCTTTGGGGTTCGGTAAGGGTAAGAAGAAAGATGGTCAAACAGGCCAGTCAGGGCAAACAGAGCAGCAGAGTGGCGAAGAAGTACCTCCGTTTATCGCAGAAACTGTACATCAGCGGCCTGACGGACGAACGGAAATCAACATCGCAACGAACGACCCGCAAAAAGCCGCGAAGCTCCTCCGCGAACAAGGCGTGTCCGAAGAATACTGGCCCGAGAATCTCAAAAAGGATCTCGGCATGAGCTAACAACTTGCGACGGCATGATGTATAAAAAACTGCCGTTACTGGCGAGCGCCTGATTCAGGCTGCCTCGCACGCGCTCCCTGTATAAGGTGAGGCCTCGCGTGCGGGGCCTCACTTTATGTAAAGCCATTATAAATTTAGAGAGCGGGCGACAGGGAACACCTGCCGCCCATGTCTCACTGCGGGTGTGTACAGGGGCGAGGGTCGGGCTGGAATGGCAGAATCTCGCTGGACGACACGTGAGCGCCCACGCTGTTCAGTACATCGTAGAAGGCACGCCTTAGCGGTTCGATGTCGCCGGCAGCAGCTTTGTCGAAAAGCTCGACCGGCAGCTTCTGAGCACCGGCAGCAAGTCGCAGGTTGAACGCCTCTCGATCGTCAGGCCCAAGCCCTGGCGCAAACGTAATACTCGGCGCAGAACTGACGTAGTTACACTTACAGACAAGCAATTGCAAAACGAATGTTTCGATCGTGTACGGCATGACCGGATTCGCCAGTTGTTTCATCTTTGCCAAGATGGGGGTGGCGTCCGTGCCAGGCGTAAGCTCCACAAAAACAACTTTGACGGAGATGTCCTCGAATGTTGCAGGAGCATATGCGGCCATCATTACGCCAGGGAGCTCCCCCAACGTATCGCGGACCGACATCAGCTCATCCTGTAATGCACTCGCGGGGTAAACCGCAAAATACCGCGTGTTGCAACCGGCGGGCTGCCTGTTGATATAATCTGCGCGTATCACGCGCACCCCTTTCAGTTGAAGACTATATAGTTTTACCATATAGGCTAAAGTAATTCAACGCGCCGACTTCGAGTCAGTCTGATTTTGAGATATACTATTTTAGTCGTTCAAACCGAAAGGAATCTGATGACCATCAGGACCCTGGCTGTTGTCGGCAGCGGTCACCACATGAGAGAGCATTTGCGGTTTGTCGAGAACGTTGAAGTTGTAGGAGTTTTCGACCTGGAGTCAGCAAGTCGGCGGGCTACGTCAGAAGTACTGGGCTACGTACCAGTGATGGTTAGTGCGCCAGAACAGCTTTTGAAGCTTGAGCCTGACGCGGTCATGATCGGCTCACCAGATGAATTCCACCCCGAACACCTGGCAATATTTGTCCGCGCCGGCATCCCCGTGCTGTGCGAAAAGCCACTGGCCATTGACGAAGGCGGCCTCAGACTCGTACGCGACACGCTTAGTATGGCTGAAGCCAAAAATGTGCGTGTTGCCAGTTGCCACCAACGACGGAGCGAAATCGGGGACTTGCCGTACGGTTGGATCCGTGCCAACCTCGCACAACTGCAAAAGCGTTTTGGTGAGCTGTGGCGGATCGACCTCAACTCGAACTACCCGGCGCCGCGGCAGGAATGGAAGCAGCACCGCAGCTTTTTGGCCGACAAGTTTGTGCACGACATTGATTTTTTGCGCGCGCTGTTGGGCGTTGGCTCGCTGCAAGCGCAACGACTTTTTGACGCGCACAATCACTACAAAGTAGTCGGCAGTATGGCATTCGGCGAACGCATAGTCGAAATTAGCTGTGAAGGGACGCGGTTGCACAATGACCGCGATTCGTTCATTGAATGCGTCATGTTGAACTTCAAGTTCGGCACCTGCATGGTTTACACCAAAACAGGCGAAACCCGCCTGCATGGCAACGAAACGCGGCTGCATGAAACGCTCAATATCACGCCCATGATCCCCGACAGCTACGATCGCCTCAACCGCGAAGTCACGCTGAAGTTTTTGAACGGCGAGCCCGTGCACACGCTGCGCGACTTGCTGTTTAACACTGATGTTGTGGTGGCGCTGGCGGGCGAGCAAGGTTACTACGAGAGTCGTTAGTAACCTGGTGGCAGCTCCGCGATCTTTGCGGGGCTGCCACCGAATTAGTTTATGTAATTAAAATACTTTACTGAGTTTCACCAGCTTTTATAGCTTGGTCAATTTGCGTTTGGTTAAGCGTATCAGTATTTGTAAATCGCGCTGGGAATAAAATAGTCGCTACTAACAAAAGCAACAACGCAATACCAAGTCGAACAGTAGCTGTGCCGCTCGCTCGCCACAAACCAATAAGCCCTTTTGTGCGAATTTGCTCGCCACACCAAACCAATTGCCGTGCAACCGTATTTTTGTGGTCAGCCAAAAAATCACGATGGGCTATAAGCGTTTGGCGTACGTAATAAATGACCAAAATCGCCGGCAACGCCACCACCAGCAAACGACTCGAAACGTAGGGCAAGGTCAACACCGTGGCTTTGCCCTGCAGGGCGACGTCGAGTGCCTGTGCCGCCAATGTTAGCTCGATAAGCGGTGTTAAAACAGGGTGCATAAGGTAGGCATTGAGCCTGGTTTTAACGGCGCGGTACAAAATATACGCAAAGCCAGCCAGCGACGTAAACATCACCCAGTAGGCCGCCAGTCGAGCAATAATATCCCAGTCAGTAGTTGGATCACCCGCAACAAGCCAACGTACATAAAGGAACGTAAACGCCACCGTCGCCAAACAAAGCGGGAATAAAATGCACGCCAGTGGTGCTAATAACTGCCGCCATGACACGCGAAGCAGCATAGCGTACAAAATAAATAGCGCGATTATAAGAATAGCGATATTTAAAAGTGCAATCGGCGTAAAGCTGGCCATAAAGTTACTAAAAAGCGTGTTTATATCGACGACTTGCTGCGAGCTGTAAAAGGCATACGCAACAAAATAAAGCAAAATAACGAGACCGGTGCGCAGCATAGGTATGATTTCTGGCTGGTCATTTGCTGGCTTCGGAAACTTAGTATTCGCCCAACGGAACCAACGTAATCCCCAAAAACATGCACGTATCGGTAGTAAAATGCGCCACAGATTTTCTAGCGTCAACCAATCCGACCAGTAAAAATTGCGCTCTTTGCGTTTAGAGCGATTGGTTCGCTTTTTATGTTTGTGACGACTCATACGTTTGTATTATAAACGATGATAACAGAATATTGACTAATGCTTGATCTGCTATCATAATAACTATGTCCGCAAAAAGCCTACATTAGGGTGGTTGCAGTGCAAGAGGTGTTTTGGTGGCTTGGTCCGATTGCGGTCGGCCTATGGCTTGCTGTCGCGGCTGTAAAGACCTTACAAGTATGGGAACGCCGGGGCAATTTGCCGCCGCGTCGGTTGCAGACTTTGTTGATGCTGCGTTTACACGGCAGCTTGTACCCCGATGCAATCGGCACGCTGATCGGCGTTGAGTCAACGCATTCTGTCTACCGGATACTCATGGACCTAGAACACGAAGGGTTCGTCGAGTACACCTGGGAGACGCACGCAGAAGCTGTCGAGCGCCAGTCCGGCCGCCGAGTGCTGCACAACGAAATGCCAGCACGGCGCCAGTACTACAAGCTCACGCCTGCTGGCGTCGCGGCGCTTTCGACCGACTACGCCAAGGACAAGTTGCGGGCCGTCCAGTACTTGCTGATGTCAAGGCCATAGCTTTTTGCGGCGACTCGGACGGGCGTGTTTTTCGCGCCCGCCGAGCACCGACTCGTTATTTGTATATTTACGAGGTATAATAAACTGGGACAAGACGCCCAACGCGGGCGTTTTTGTTTTGCCCCTAACAGTTTGGAGATGCGCGTTGCGGGTATTCAAATTCGTGCGGCAGCGATGGATGATAATCGTCTCAGTTCTTATCTTAATAAGCTGTGGCGGTGTCATTGTGTTGCTTATGCAGCCAGACGAGACCACTGCAACGATTGACGCCCATGGCGGCACGGTTTGGAACGACAAGTACGACGTCGGCGTTAACGTGCAGATCGGCACTACAAGTGAGCCGACCATGATCACGTTTAAGCCAGGCGCCAAAACGCCAAAGACACCGCTTGATAGTCTGACGGATCCGCTCGGTGATCCGATCGACATTACGCCGAGTCAGAACATCGTCGGCAAGTCGCAGGTGCTGTTTAAGGTACCGGATTACGTGCCGACCGACGTCGATTGCACCAAGACCGGCCCTGCCGTCACCAAGCGCCCGCGGTCAATATGCAACGCGGGCATTGAAGTGTTCAATACCAAGCTGCAAGGCTGGGTGCCGTTGGACACGACTATCAAAAATGGCAATACACTTGTTGCCACTGCGCCGCACTTTAGCGAGTACCGCGCTGCGTGGGCCAAGGTGGGCGACGTCACACTTAGCACCGTCCATAATGTCAAAGACTATTTTAGCAGTGACACAACGCTAGGCGGCGTGGCCGCACATGTCACCAAGGCGTTTTTTACTCAGTTTTTTGGCAACTTGACTGGGCACTTTGACGCCGAAGAAAAGCTGTCACCGTGCGAAAAGTCACCCGACAACGACCTTACGATCGACTTCCAGACACCCAACGACAGCATCAAGCCATGCATCGCCAAACAAGGCGACTTGGCAAAGTTGTTGGTCGGCGATGCCAATGCCATTCCGATTGCCGTTACCACCACGCAGCAAAATGGTATTAAGCCGGACCGCAACGCCGAGTCTGAGCTAACCACGATGTTGCGCAACAAAATTGCCGAACGGCTCGAAGGTCAAGCTGGCAGCAAAGTCGTCATTGTGTCGGGTTTGGATGTCGGTACCTTTACGATCGACCCGGCGCACATGACAGACAGTAGTGGTAAGTTTGTCGACAGCATTCCACTGCAAACCAGCAACTCGTGGTGGGCGGTTGGTGGCGATTACTTGACCGCTGTGCTAGCGCTGTTCTTCCCCGAAGAACGTGTTGCATCGCAGGTCGACAAGTTGGTCGACGCAGCTGACTGCATGGGCACTAGCTTTACCAAAATTCCGGCTATGGCGGCGGGTAACATTCCGGCGCAGCTGGCCGAGATCATCAAGGCTTGCTTGGTGCCGGCTGGGGTAGATGCGGGCGTGCTGACAAAAATCGGCGTGCCCGAAATCGTCGGCATGTTTGCCAAGTTGCCCAAGTTGATCCCAGAATCGTTCCAAATCGGCGAAAACATCAGCACGTACTTGCGAACCGGTCATGGCAAGGGCGACTCGGCCTTTACTGTGGTCAACCAGGCGCACAGCTTGGTGGGCAAGTGGATCAACCAGTGCGCCGGGCGCGACGATGCCATCGATATTTTTGGTGGCGACGAAACCAGCAGCTGGGTCGAAACCGAGCTTGGCCCCGACAACAGCGTCGTGTACAAACGCGACACGTACTTCAGTGTCGAGACCGAAGAAGGGAAAACCTACCTCAAAATCGAAAGCACTCAGCAGCCTAGCCTACACGACGGCCAAAAGGTGCAGGTGCATTACAAGCCGGCGCAAAACGGTCATTCGGCGACAATCACTATTGGTGATGGCGACAACTGGTATTTCTGGAATGACAACAGGGGTGCATCACCCTGTTAATTAGGGCTGGTGGCCGGGCGCGAACGTGCGTCCGGCCACCGATCAATTTTAAGTATACGTGGCGTAGGTCTTTCTGCACTAAATTGCTCATGCTATGCTGTTATAAGTGGGCATAGTACGCAATCGCCGGTTTAATGGTATAGCTATCGCATTATTTGCGATGGTTTTTTGTGTTTGCGGCCCAGCTATGGCGCAGAGCAATGGCGCAATTGCACAAGGTTTTCAGGCCGACAGTGGTAATGGTGAGATTGTCGCCGGCGCCTTAGTAAGCGTAAAATCAGATAATCCGCAGGCCGTACAGCTGGCAACGACCGATTCTGCCGACCGATTGATCGGCATTGTTGACCCAAATCCACTGGTAGTTATTTCGGCTGACAACAAACAGGCCGAGGTTGTGTTAAATGGCGCCACCAACGCTTTGGTCACCGACATAAACGGCACGGTCAATGCAGGAGATAAAATTGCTATTTCACCAATTGCCGGTGTCGGCATGAAAGCAGCCAGCGACGGTCAAATTGTTGGCACGGCGCAGGCAAATATGGACACCAGCAAAAGCCAGACTCAAACAGTAACAGATAGTAAGGGCGGCCAGCACACGGTGCATGTCGGGTTTGTGCCTTTGCAAATTGGCGTTTCATATTATCAAGCACAAAGTACAAGCGCCGTACCGTCGTTTATTCAGGGTCTAGCAAACAATATTGCCGGCAGGCAAGTCTCGTTAATTAGGATTGCGCTGTGTGGCGTGCTGCTGCTGGCAAGTTTTATTGGCATTGGGGTGCTTATTTATGGGTCAGTGCGTTCGGCGATGATTTCGCTGGGGCGTAATCCGTTGGCGAGCACTGATATTCGTAAAAGTTTGTATCAGGTTGGGGCGATTGTATTGGGAATTTTGGGTGTGACGTTGGTGGCGGGTTATATAATTTTAATAGTGTAATTGAATCTTTGATTCAATTTTTATAAGGGGTGGCGCCTGGCGGGGCAGCACCCATAAAATGTTTTTGAGGTAATCCGCAAAAAGTTTTGTGGGGCGGACCAGGCGTCAGGACCCGGCGATCCAAAAAACCATAACTTTTTTCTTGCGTCCGCCACAAAAAAGCGTTAGAATTAAAACAAAATTGAGGTGAAACAAAAACTAAATGCAAAACGAGCGCTCGTTTGACGTAGTGCTGGGTGGTGCAGAGCAGCCAAATACAAACACGGCTGCGTCGCCGCCAATTCCAGCAAATTCTGCGATTCCAACAAATTCCGTTAGTACGGCTTCTTCTGGCGCTTCAGCTGCTCCAATTAGTTCATTACAAGACCCGTTCGCTACGCCAATTAGCATACATGTCCCCGAACCTGTCGCGCCCGAAAGAGCAAAGGCACGTGTTCAGCGCAGGTGGTTAATAATAGGTGTGGCCGGCATAATGCTACTTATTGGTGGCGTGCTATTTTTAATTAGCCGCGCGAGTAATTCACCACAAACGCAAGTCGGTGATTTTGGCAACGTAAAATTGTCGCTTAACAAACTCGGCTTGGCGACGCCGGCGACGAACCACGCGACGAGTTTAAGGGTGAACGGGCAGTTGCAAGTAACAAACTCGTTGGTGCTGACACCAACGAGTCAACAAGGTCTCGGTGTTGCAACAGCTGGCCAGTTGTATTACGACAAAGATTCAAATAAGCTCGCGTATTACAATGGCCAGTCATTCGTAAATGTTGGCGACAACGTACAAAACGTCAGCAACGTAACAAATGTTTCAAACGTTATTAATACGCTTGGCAATGGCGCGACGGCTGTCCAATTGCAGGCAACCGCGCCAGGTACACAGCAGGGTGGCAACTTTAATATTTCGGGTGTTGGTCAGGTTGGAACGCTTAAGACCTCTGTTATTGATACAGGCGGCACGGCGCTAGCGATTAATCCGACGACATCCCTTAACCTATCACAAATTACACCAGGCTCGGCGGCGACACTTGGTTTAACGACCGCTGGCACAATTGACAGCGGCGCCGGCATTAACGGTACATTTATCGCCACTAAAGCAACAATGGGCGCAATTGGCGGTACGGCAACTTCGATTAGTGTCTTTATAACGGGCGGCACAGCCGGTAAACACATTCAGGTTGGTCTATACGATGATGACGGCGACGTACCAAACCGTCCGGCAAACCAATTAGCGATTAGTAACGCCGTAACGCTTACTCCGAACGCCGTAAACACAGTTAGTATACCGTCGATCGCCTTAACGCCAAATGCTACGTACTGGATCGCATTTAACACTGATGACGCAACATTATCGCGTCCCTACAATGGTGCCTTAAAAGCCTCATGTTTTTACGGTAAGGCATTTGGCGTTATGCCAGATCCATTTGGCTCGGGACCATGCTTTTTAACCGACGAGCAATACAGTATGTACGTTAATTACACGTCAAGTGGTGGCGGTGGCGGCACCGTAAGTGGCGCGATGTTTAGTCTTAGCAATACTGGACAGGCATTGTTCCAAAATAGTAGCGACTCAACAACAGCGTTCCAAGTGCAAAATGCTGCTGGTACAACGACCGTCTTTAATGTTGACACAACGAACGGGCGAATTGCGATCGGTAAAGCGACTGCCGCGTACAAATTAGATATTGCAGCGGGTGATATAAACTTATCTAATGGTCGCAGTGTGCGGTTTGCAGGTAGCCCGGCGCTATCGACAAACTCGACTGGTACAACAACGTTTGTCAGCAATTTTCAAAGCGGTGGGTCTGTTATTATGCAGGGCGGTTCGTTTGTCGTACAAGACGCTGACGGGTTCCACCAAGACCTTACTATTAACAATACGACGGGCGCGGCGGCCTTTGTAAACCGCACTGATTCGGCTGCAGCTTTCCAAGTGCAAAATGCTGCAACAAGCTCTATGCTGCGCGTCGACACTGCCGGTCTTAAAGTAGTTATTGGCAACCCTGCGGGCGATGGTACGCCAGTGCTCCTTATGCTCGCCAATAAAAATACCGCAGGCGATCCGGCGGGTGCAGAAGGCGCCGAATATTACAATAGCACCCTTAATAGTTTCCGCTGCTATTACAACAGCGCCTGGCACAACTGCGCCGACATGGAACCGCAGCATAGCTTTACTGTGTACGATGAATTTTTGGGCGGCCAAACGTCATTTACAGGCCAAATCGGCAGCCTTGGTTGGACGGCGTCGGCCATTGGCGCTAACGGCAGTCTAGTCTTAAATCCGGCCACGCCAACGCCAAGCGCAAACCGCCCGGGTGTCCTTGGCATTCAAACTCCTGCTAGCGCCAATCAGGGAACAACACTGTCATTAGGAAGCGCTTCGCATATAATCGCCAAAGACAATGACATTAAAGTTGCAGTTGCGACAGGCGCAGCAACTGGCCAAGTGTTGCGCGTTGGATTACACGGCGAAACAACAAGCACGACGCAACCAATCTCTGGCGTATGGTGGGAAGCCAATCCAGCAACAAACGCTAACTGGCAGTATTGCTACGGCAATGGAACAACCGCAACGTGTGCGGCGAGCGCCACGCCAATTGCCGCAAATACGTGGGTAACACTAGAAATTAGAGTAACTGCAACAGGCGCCAGCACGTCGGCTGCAACGTTCGTTATAAATGGTACAGCTGCGCAGGTTAGTGCCGTAACAATTGATACAACAGCAAGTATTGCGCCAGCTTTAACGTGCTATGGCACAAATGGTACAGCTCAAAATTGTTACTGGGATTACTTCCAACTAACTGGCACGACGAGCGTGCAACGTTAACGGACAGTTACTTCGACAGGGAGCTGCAAAAAATCACTATATTGTTGAATGGCCTTGGCGAGAGCGGGCTGTGGTAGTGCAATAGCGGTAAATAAATCAATTTCAACGGTTACGACGGTCTTTTTAATGGTGCGTTTCCATATGCCAACCACTTCGCCGTCAAGCACAACCGTTGGTTTAAAAATGCCATTGCCACCGGGGACAACTTTGGCGGCATGGACAAGTTCTAGCACGGCTGAGCGGTTTTTATAGCCAAGTAAATATTCGTCAAAACCCGGCAATAAATGAACAGTAGGCGAGGCTGGCAGATCGGTATTGTCGGCAAACCATAACTCATGTCCGTCGACGGTCGTTGCAGTAAGCTGTGATTTTACGAATGCTAAGGCTTCGCGGGCGATCGTCAGCCCAACGCCCGTCCAATTAGCAAAATCGGCAACGCTGGCCGGGCCGTGGCTGATAAAATATCGCCTGGCAAGTTCGGCCAAAGCATCTTCGCGGCTGTAGGTCTGCCCGCTTGGTGCCCATTCGTCCAGCAACACAAAAGTTTGTTGTTTACCTTGCATAGGTCCGATACAAATAAGACCAGTTTGCGCCAAATACCACAAAGTGTGATACAGCCGAGGGCCACTAATATTAACCCCATTTTGAGCCAACAGCGCCGTAATATCTGGGCGGCTAAGTCGTTTGCCGCCGCTCAAATTAGCATGTAAAATCTCGCCGCAGCGCGTAATTATTGGCATGGTAAGGTCGAGCCGTTCTTGCCGGAGCTTTTCGGCCGCAATAATACGCGGCGTTAATAGTTGCAGCATCCACGCTGCATCTTCACGCGGAACAAAGTGAATTGTGCCACGCATTGGCCACGTACGCAGAATGTCACCCTCGGCAATTGCCGCTTCAACTTTTTGTAAGTTGCCGCCGCATCTGATCCCAATGGCCCATACTGCCTGGCCGTAATCTTGTGCCTGCACAGCACCCATGTGGTGCACAATTGTTGCAGGCGATGCAGGGTTTTGCCCAGCCAACAACTGGCTCAAAAGTCGACGCCGGGCAACCTCGCTACGATGCATTAAAAGTTTTGCAAATGTTTTAGCATTGCTTGGGCGGCGGGGATGGTAATTTGCATTGCTTGGTCAGGTGTTGGTTTGGTGCTGCTGTTTGGCGATCCAAATGATACTTTTATAATTGCTCGACCTTTGCGAAATAAAAGCGCATGGTTGGCAGCGTCAGCATCGGCATAAAATGACTCATCACCAACTTTAGTAGTGCTTGCTTGAATATTTTTATTAAATGGATTGCCTGATTTTTCCCATGTCATTTGCGCTTTGGCTTCGTCGAGGGTTTCGTATGTTTCGGTAAAGACTTGTAGCGTTGTGCCGCGAAGGTAACTGTCAACAGAATTGTGCCGCGAACAGTCACTGACAGCGTAGTTTGCTGGCGTTGGTTTGCCATTTAGCATTAGGTCTGTGACAACACCTATAGAAGTGCTAGCGGTTTCAGTAACCAACGGACTAGCGTCTGCATGGAACGCTGCTTGGTAAGTGGCGTTATCGAGCAAGTCGCATGCCCGTACAATTGGGCCGCCGGTAAAAATAGGGCTCTTAAGTGAAAAGATAGGCAACTGTGTTGGCTTGCTTTGTGCGGCCACCAAATTAGCTGCGATGCGGTCAAGAATTTTAGCTTGAGCGTTGGTATCATCGACGGCAATTGTCACTTGCGCCGCAAGGCTATCGCCTGCTTGCAAAATGTAAATTCCCATGGCGTCAACTTCGGCGTCATTAGTCGGTTTTTGCTTAAAAACCTGCAACCCATGCGAAGCTGGCGCTGGCGCATAACTATTTTTTTCTGTTGCAGTAACGGCAGTCATTTTGTTATAGCTTGGTTGGAACACACTTAAACTAATGTATTCATTATGTTTGCTTGTAGTATCAAGCCGATACAGACATGAATTTGCATCTTCGTCAAAAGGCAGCGACGAGTCATACCCCAGCACAATATTCCCAAGCCCCTTGCCGTCAAAATATGTTCGTTTAATCGTGCCTGTTTGCGAGTTACCCTGGAGACGCTTACCAACAGCAGTCACATCATTTGGCGTAAATACACCACAGGCCTGCACAACATTTTGGCCGCCATATGTCTGCACGCCGCCGTCGCTAACTTGCAAGGCATATGGGTCGCCGAGGCCTGTATCAAAGGCGTAGCCTTGCCGCGATGTATAAAGACTCGGGTCGTGAGTGTTGCTGCCTGTTGTTGACGTATTTTTGTTCATACCAATAAGCACACCAACAATAATAACGATGAGTACAAGCACGCCCACACCAATAAAAATTTGCTTTTTAGTAAAGCGTTGTTTATTGATTGGCGGCGTCGGTTGTGGTTGCGGCGCGATTGGCGTGGTTTGCTGCGTTGATGGGTCCATTATCACTCCTAAAAATCAAAATTGGCTACGCTTATTATACCTTTTTTTAAGCAAATTCTCATTGTGATTTATACTTATTTTATGTCCGAAACGAGACTTATCCTTTGCGGCGGTGGCAGCGGTTTAGTACTTGGATCGGGCGTCGCCTTGCGCGCGGGGCTTGAGCTTACCGACCGCGCTCGACCACACATTCTTGTTGTTCTGACAGCTAAGACAACAGAAGGAGCACTTAAAGCGAGTCTTAACATGATTAAGAGTTCGCCAATTGTGAGAGGTCTCAGCGTTCACAGTTTGCACGAATTCGACCAGCAACTTAAGCCATGGCAGTACCACGACCGTTTTAACGAAGCTGACCTTGTGTATATTCCAGGCGGCAACCTTGAGCGACTCCTGCAGCTATTTAACAGCGACGCCGGCAGACAACTCGTAAGCAAAATACGCCACGGCCAATTGGTTGCAATTGGTACAGCCGAAGGAATGCTACCATTTTTTACGCTAGCGTTCGACGAAACGGCCCGTAAACCATGGTATACGCTCACAAAAAATGACGGTGGCATAGTGCCTGTGGCCGGCTGCGCACAATACAATATGGACCAAACCGCAATCAACATGCCGCGGCGCAATATATTTTTGGGTGCGCTGCGCAAAGCATGTGGTGAAGGCGAGCAGCTTGTTGGCCTAGGCATCGCCCATGACGCCGCATTGCAAATTTGCAACGGCAGCGTTACTGTACTAGCCGAACGCAATCGTGGTCGGACGGTCGAAAAAATCATCACCAACGGACCGCGCCAACAAAATTACGCCGTCTACCAAAAAGACGCGCGCTTACCGTTGACGCAGTTGTTTGGGGGCTGATACACACGGTATGCCTGCGGTAACACGCTGCAGGCATACCGTTTTTCACACCTTAGCAAGAACGTGTTACAATAACATTATCGCGTCGAGGCTTACATTGCAGCATGAAAACACTATCTTTATCTCGCCCATTATTACTCTTATTAGTTGGCCTGCCTGGCGCCGGCAAAAGCTTTTTTGCGCGACAATTCTCAGAAATGTTTGGCGCGCCAATGGTCAGTCACAACCGCATTCAATTCGAACTTTTCGATAAGCCCGAACTCAACAGCAACGAACAAGATTTAATCCGCCGCATAGCCAACTACCAAATGGATGAATTAGTAAAAACAAAGCGTAGTTTTGTTATTGACGGCGGTACAAGCACCCAGGCCGAACGACTAAAACTTGTGCAATTCGCCAAAAAGAACGGCTACGATAATCTTATTGTATGGGTGCAGACTGACGATGCAACTTGCCGTGCCCGCGCCACTAAACGTAACCCAAAACGCTCCGAAGAAGACGAGCTCGTGCGCAGCATCACCAACCAACAATGGGACACAGCCGCCAAACGCTTTACGCCACCGACTCGCGAACCATACATGGTCATAAGCGGTAAACATGCGTTTAGTACGCAAGCAAAAATGGTCCTGCGCAAACTCAGCACACCCCACGTCGCCGCAGCAGAAACCGCCCATCAGCAGCAATTGCCCGAAGATCGCCGCGTTGTTGATCGTCCCAAAGCAGTCGCTCCACAACGACCTAACGCCACGCCAGTTCGGCGCAACGTTATTATTTCGTAAAACAACATATGCCCATACTTCAAGATGCAGAATTTGGTGCGGTGACTATTCGCCGCTCGTCGCTGAGTCACAGTGTGCGACTTAAAATTGACCACAAGGGCACATTGGTCGTGTCTATGCCAAAGCGAGCACCGTTGTATTTAGCCAAAAAACTCATCGACGATGTGCGCGACGAAGTCCGCCGCAATTTAGCGCAAACACCGCTCACAACACTAAATCATGGCGACACAATTGGTAAATCGCACAAACTAGTCATTCGCCGTGGCGATACACTGCATGGCCGTATTTTAGGTAATTTTATTGAGGTTACTGTACCCGAAGGACAGTCTGCCGAAGCCCCCGACATCCAAACATATATCAAAGAATTCGCCCTAAAAGCCCTCCGCACCCAAGCCAAAGCCTATTTATCACGGCGCCTTAAATTTTTAGCTGACGAATACGATTTTACATATACTAACGTGCGCTTTAGTAACGCCGGCACCCGGTGGGGCAGTTGTTCGAGCACCGGCACAATCAGCCTCAATATTTGGCTTATGCAGCTGCCGTTTACCCTTATTGATTACGTTATTGTGCACGAACTTTGCCACACGCATTACATGAATCATTCACGCGATTTTTGGCAACTTGTCGAACAATTTTTACCAGATTACCGAGTTCGCCGGCGTGCCTTAAAAAGCCAACGCCCATACCTTTAACGCTTATGCTGTGGCATAATGGTCACATATGGCTCAGCAAAAAATTGCATACAACTCCGACTACCTTATTAGCGTCGTAGCGCGCGCAATGGCTCTAGTGCCGCTGGTCATGTTGCCGTTTGGTATTTTAGTCAGGGCAGGGCTTGTCGATAGTCGGTATTATGCTGGTGACGCCGTATTTGCTAGTGTTAGCATTGCCTACCTCGCCACTGCATGCGTGTGGCTTATATACGAACGACGTAATAAACGCAGTGCGTTTGCGGATGGCGCGTTTTTACTGTTGTTCCACGCCCTAATGTTCGCCTTTATTTTATATGTGAGTGGTTTTTTGAGTATATTTGGCGCAATTTGGATTGTTCTTATGGCCAGTGCCGATTTGCATTTCCCGCGATTCGGTTATTTGTTCAGCTTCCTTGGTTTGGCCTGCACGGCACTTTATAGCGTTATTCTTCACCCAAGCATGCCGCCAAGTGAGCAAATCACCATCGTCCAAGGCGTGCTCATTATTGGCGCCATCGGTCTTGCACTTAATCGCATACGCATTTTAACCGAGCGCGAACGTTATACCTTAGCAAAAACCCGCGAACAAGAAATTTACCAACGTGAACGACTACTCACACTTATAAATAGCATGGGCGACGCGGTTGTTGCGACCGACGAGCAGGGCGAAATTAAAGTATACAACTCGACGCTACTCAGTTTGCTCGACACTAACTTAAACTTAACTGGTAAGCAAATAGACAACGTATTAAAACTTACCGACAACACGAATCGCCACATAAAATTACTCGACGAGGCCCACGAACGGCGGACTGTCTTTAGCCGCACAGATTTGTCGTACACTTTTAGCGATCACGAGACCATCAGATTATACGTCAACGTCGCGCCCATCCAACCAAGTTACCGCAGCAAGACTGAACGCGGGTACATATTTATTTTGCGCGATATTACAAAAGAAAAATCACTCGAAGAAGAGCGCGATGAGTTTATTTCTGTCGTCAGCCACGAACTTCGCACGCCGGTTGCAATCGCCGAAGGGGGCGTTTCCAACATTATGTTACTGCAAGAACGTGGTGCTGCGCCAGACGTTCTCAAAAAAGCGGCCACGTCGGCACACGACCAAATTTTATATTTATCTAAACTTATTAACGATCTGAGCGCACTGTCACGAGCCGAACGCGGTTTAGGGGCAGAGACCGAAGTTGTTGACCTTACCGCTATCATCCACCAATTATATAGCGACTATTTGTCGCAGGCTCAAGCCAAAAAACTGGCGCTCAATGTTGATGTCGTAACGGCCCATCTGCCAAAAGTCGTATCTAGCAAGTTGTATATCGAAGAAATCTTGCAGAACCTCATGACAAACGCATTAAAATACACGCGCGAAGGCAATATTAGCATCCATGCTGCGCGCACAAAGCAAGGCGTCAGTGTCGCCATAAAAGATAGCGGTATTGGTATAAGCAAAGCAGATCAAAAACATATTTTTGAAAAATTCTACCGTTCAGAAGATTACCGCACCCGAGAATCAAACGGTACCGGCCTTGGTTTGTACGTCTGCAAAAAACTTGCCGAAAAGATTGGCCTATTGCTAACGTTCGACAGCCGCCTTAATCACGGTTCAACATTTACGTTAACCATACCGGCAAAACAACTTGCTACTGCCGACCAAACGAAGGGTGCGGCAACTCACGCGGTGACCGCGGAGCCAAAACCGGGTAGCACACATTCCGCCCCTTCCAATTAACGTCACTAAATTCGTATTGCAGCATACTGCTTATATGTAGCACAATTTCTTGGACAATAACGACAGACCAGCATAGCCCCGCAAGCAGCCAACTTTTGGGTTGAACGCGCAGGAGCACCAAGTAGTAGTTAAACAAAAATAGCGCACTCGCGACTAACGCCAGCCATAAAATAACATCTGTTCGTTGTTGGATTAAGCGCACTATAATAACGACCGGTGGCGCTAAGCATAGCCCAAATTCAACTGCACACACTGCGAGCACTTGCAGTGGCTGACGGTGCTGTGCTGGGTACGATACGCGCACAGCAGATTCTACTTGGCTATGCCAATGTTTTGCGGTAGTAACGCCCAAAATAGCATCACTCACAACAAACCTATATTGATCGTGGACTGCTAAACGCGCGGCAAATGACCCTTCGGGTACCATTTTGCGACTGACCGAGGCAAACCCGCCAAGCTGTTGCAAGCTACTAGCGCGAATCAGCCAACAACTCGTCGAAACCGGCACACGGTCTTTACGTATTGGCACGGCTAAGCGCCAAAAATAGGTAAGCGTGCCGAACAGCGTCGCCGGCTGAAGACCGAGCCGATTTTGAGGCAAAATACCAACCATTTGCAAGCCCTGATTAAGCGCGTAGGCGACGACTTGCGAAATACTTTCGGGCGCCACATACGTATCGACGTCCATAAAAAACAAATAATCGCCCGAGGCTTGTTGGGCAAGCGTTTGCCGTGCCTGATTCTTGCCCAGCCACCCTGTTGCCGGTTGATCGCCTTGTATAAAACGCACGCCGTCATGGGCAAAAGAAGCAATAATGCTAGAGGTCGAATCTTGCGAACAGTCATCCAGAACAAGCACTTCCAACTTTGGGTAATCGGAAGCAAGGACACGACTCAAGCAGTCGGCCAGCGCATGGTCTTCGTTGCGCGCTGCAATACAAACACTGATCGTCGGTAAATCTTTAAGCTTAGGATGCGTTAAAAGCGCTGGGATTTTATATCGCCGCGTATTCCACCATAACTGCCCCAAAAAATAGATGCCAGCGACAATGCAACCAACAAACCAAAAAATAAGACCGTAATGAACAATTGCTTGCGGCTGCCACATTTGCGTCGCCGCCAGCACAAAACAAACGCCAGCACCAATAAGCGCATTCTGCCAGGTGCTGCGCAAAAGGAATTGGCGTTCTAAACGGCCCATAATCAAACGCGCCGGCAGAACAATAAGCCATAAATGCAGAATTAAAGCTGCAATGGCCAACAATGGGTAACTAAACGACACTAAAGCAAAGGGCGCGCCGGCAATCGCGGCGCCTAAAGCGGCTTCACTGACTAGTCGTAAAGAACGATCGACTTTAGAGGCGATAAATAACAAAATAGTTACCGCGCCAATGCTCAGCAACCACACCATCATAGACATGCTCATGCTTTAATCGTACCATGTTTTTACGAAAACACCCCGCCGACATGCGGCAATAACTGGGGTGTTATCGTATGCATGTGACGGGGTCATTGCGACCTTAGTGCGGCGCGAACGGGTAGGGTACGAGCTCGTAGATATTGGACACTTCCAGCCACTTGCTGTCAATCCTGACGGCCCAAATATCGCCATCACCGCTCGTCTTGACGTCCGTCAGAACGCCCTGTTCCGTAAAATCACGGCCGAAGACTCTGACAGGCATACGATTGTGCGTGCGCCACCGTATCTGTATGTTAGTTTGCGTGATCGGCGCAGTCCGCGGCCGCGATGCAATGATTTGCGACCAAATCTGTTCCATGGCGACCCAAACAGCTTCGAAGCCACCACGCTTAAACTCTGATTCCAGCCACTTACCCCAGCTGGTCAGGCCCTTAAGATTACGACCTTCCCAACCGCAGTCACGCGCGTTGGCGTACTCAGGCCCTCGCGTTTCCCACGAAAGCCACACCCACGGGTGCGTCGTTCCGAACGTCGTAGAAAAGCCACCGTCGGTGAGCGTGCCAACCAAGTGGCCTTCCGCGTGCGTGTGGATACGCGCAAGCAGTCGCCGCTGGCCTGAAGCGCTCTGCAGTACCAGCGTGACAGTCGGCGGGCCGAAAACAACGGGGTAGTCGGCGTTTTCGCCGGGTAGCGTTTCTTTAAGCCCCTGGACTGAGTTCTCGACGTAAACCTCACGGGTAAAAACAATGCGACCCATGTAGTTCATTTGCGTCTCGAGGTCACGCAGGCTGCGACCGCCGTAACCGTCGAGCTTTTGCGCTTTGCATATTCTTACAACTTCGCGAACTGCCGTGTACGACCAGTCAACGAGTAAGCGCCCTCTGTGAAATGTGAAGACAGCTTTGAGGTAAGCCTGGCTTTTGACCGGGTCCTTGTGATCGTGAATGTATGTGTACGGATACACAAGCAATCCTCCTGCCGAGAAAAGGTCTCGTATAGCTTAAAATAGTACTCATTTTATGTCAAACCACAGACGACAGTCTTTACCTTTACATTCTGCCTAAAATCCGGTACTATTGACATAAAGCAGCTACCAATTATGGTAGTCTTTTTTATAGGAGGGCCACGTGGCCAAACAACCATCAACAAAAGAAGACAAGCCAAGTCGCGCAAGCGAGCTACTTAGCAAGCGCGTCGATGTCGCCAAAGGCAATCAAACTCTTTCGCGCGATGTAAAAATGCCAAAGTGGCTAAAAGCCTTTTTTGGTTATTTTAGCGGTTCGTGGCATGAACTCCGCCAGGTGCGCTGGCCAACCCGCCGCGCAACATGGGGGCTGACATCAGCGGTTATTTTATTCACCGTTGTGCTTGCTGTGTTCATCCTTGGCCTTGACTATGGTTTTGAAGTATTATTTAAACAGGTAATTTTAAAATGACGCAACACAGGTACGATTCATCTCGTCAGTGGTATGCAATCCACACTTACAGCGGCTACGAAGAAAAGGTAGCCGAAAGTATTCGCCAGCGCGTTGATTCTGTCGACATGGCCGACAAAATCTTCGATGTCATGGTCCCTAAAGAAAAACAAATCGAAATAAAAAACGGCAAGCGCCGCGTTGTCGAAAAAAAGATTTTCCAAGGCTACGTGCTCGTCGAAATGAAAATGACCGAAGACGCCTGGTACATTATTCGCAACACACCTGGCGTGACCGGTTTTGTTGGTAGTGGCGTTACACCAAGCCCTGTTTCCGACGACGAAATGGCCAAAATCAAAAAACGCATGGGCGTCGACGAGCCCAAGCACCGCATTGATTTTGCACCTGGTGAAGTCGTTAGTATTGTCGACGGTCCATTTAAAGGCTTTGATGGTGCTATTAACGAAATTGATACTCAAAAAGGCAAAATTAAGGTACTGGTCAGCATGTTCGGCCGCGACACACCAGTTGAACTTGATGCCTTACAGGTTAAAAAAGTCTCCTAAACACACTATTCAAAAAAGAATGAGTCCGCGTTACCTTGCGCGGGCTCATTCTTTTTTAGACATCACAAATAAAAACACTACGCCCGTGCCGGTGATATATGACAGACCCCGCGTGGCGGAATCTGCCAACGCGGGGTTACAAAACAAGCCAACCTTGCTTTACGGCAGTGTCGGCAAGAGCATCGCACGTAGTGCTTAGCTTGGCGGCGCACCGGGACAAGAACATTCTGACGCCGTATTCAGTGAGCTGTAAATCGCGATCGCCAGAGACTTGCTTTGGTGTAGTACAGATCTGCTTTTGAGCTGCCGCCATGCCGTGCATTGTGTACGCCCTAAGAATCAGCAGCTCCAAAGGACTTGGTTCATGCAAACGTGTCAGACGCCTACACGTAACCCAAGTCGCCACCATCGGCGGCAAAGGGCTATGGCCACGCCGTCGAATTGCATAAGGATCAAGCTTAAAAGCAGCTTTGCTGACTTGCTGCTTGGCCGCATAGGCCGACATGTCTTGCAGAATACTCCCGAATTCGACTGTTTGAAAGTCATGCACAGCCAAATCCAAAACCACTGCCTGAGTTCGACTGAGTTTTTTGCACCGTTCCGTTAAGGCTGCAAGTGGCGTGGCAAGGTCAACCAAACCAAGGCTGGTTGCAATCGCAACAGCGCCATGCAATGTGTGGACATTGTAGTCGTTCCTAAGCGCGCGGCTGTGCTCGTTGTCGATGTGATCGCCTCGCGCAGCGCAATTAAGGACACTTTTTGCGGTCACGCCTTGGGGTAATAGGACCGGGGGCGTAAATTCAATACGCGGCATAGCACCCTTCCATCCGTGTCGATGCCTATCTTATTATATGGTAAACCCCGCATACGCAAGGTTTGCCATAAACAAAACTTAACGTTTACGGGGTAGGAGATAGGGCGTTTACCGCGGGGTTAGCCTGCGCACGCTGTTCGCAATAAACTTTCGCAGGCCAGAATCCGTCAAACAAAAATTTTCCTCGTCGAAGTCAAGGCCAAAACACTTAGCTTTTTGCGTATTGCCCTCGGCCATCGCTTCGAGCACTCCGAACTCTAGTGGCGTGAGGGTATCCAAGCCAAACAACTGCGCGCTCCGCACCCAGCGCGTTACGACCAAGTTTGTGGCGCCGCGACCGCCCAGATCAACAAAAAGCTTAGGCCGCAGATCATGCAACCGCTTAGTAAGACTTTTGCGAGGACGAACCGGCGCGCGGTCTATAATTCTGTTCCACTGACGAATCTTCCAGACCAACATATGACCCAGCTCACGTGCCGGAAAACCGAGCGCCAACAGATCCAACAGAATACGCTCGTTGACCTCAAACTCATCAGGATTGATGAGTGTGACCACACCTTCTTCGCTCTTTGACAGGTCAATGAGACCCAGGCTTGTCGCCAGCGCAAGCGCACCAAGGTTGTTACGCGCTCCCAGCGCCCTGTTAATGGCCTTTTCGAAGTCGTAAACCTTGCCACTTTCGTAACGCATTACCTTAGCAATTTCGTCAGCAGTCCAGCCATCAGCCTTATAACTAAGCAGTAGCCTCCAATCAAAATTGAGCTTGCTGAGTTTTTGCACGTCCACACAAGGCATTATTCCTCCAAGGTCAACAGTCCGCCTAACAAAACTATAAATTATTTTTTGGCTATGACAAACCCCGCGCTAACGAGGTCTGCCACGACGTTCGGTGCACGGGGTACAGCAAGGCACCTACATTTTATGAGTTAGTTGTCGCGCGCATACGCGATGAGCTCTGCGACATCACTAGTCCCAGTCTTGTGCATAGCATGGGCCAGGAGCCACTGTACGCCATATTCTGTCAGGCCTGGTTGGCACCTTTGGCCCGCAGTTATATAGTCATAGCCTTGCGCCAAATAGCCAAGCAACTCTATCTCTATGCGCGACAACAAATGCAGTGGGCGGGCCAATTTGGCAGGACCGTTCCAGAACCACCGCGCAAAGGCCTTGGCACGGTGCGCCCGTCCGTTGGTGCCCAGGCGTAAGTACGCATCACCAAGTAGCTTATTGACACGATGTCGGCTGAATTCTACAAAGATGAGGCAGATCTCCGGATTGCTACATCCCAATGCAGCAAGGTGAAGTACGGCGGCGTGGGGTTCTTTGAGAGATTCAAATCTTACGTTTGGCCATTTCTTACGTTCAGTTTCGGGCGCCTTAATAATTCCTTTACCGGCTGCCAAAGCTACAGCCGTGTCAAGAGCGGGTACGTTAAATTTCTCTTTAACCTTTGTACTTAGTTGTTGTGCACGGAGTGAGCCTACAATGCCACAGGCGGCAGCTGCCGAGTTGATCGTAGAACCAAGGCCAATATTTAGTAAGAACTGTTTCCAGTTGTCCTCGGGTGAAAAATCAGCGTCGTCAGGAAATCTAAACTTTACAACCTGCACATTTCACCATTTCACAGCATTGATTCGGTTCTTGCGGTTCTATTGTAGCATTATGCCCGCTAATACTGTATAATGTAGCAGTTACGCACTCCTATTAACTAACCCGTGGGAGGCTTATATAAGCCGTCGGTACCACGTTAAGGAGCATTACTTATGGCAAAAGCCGTAAAAGCAAATCTTAAAATGCGCCTGCCAGCTGGTCGCGCCAGCGCAGGTCCACCTGTTGGCTCAATTTTGGGTCAGCAAGGTGTTAACCTAATGGAATTTGTTCAGGCCTTTAACGACCAAACCAAAGACCTTATGGGTAAAGATGTTATTGCGCACGTAAAAGTGTTCGAAGACCGCACCTTTAGCTTCGAAGTTATTGGTCAGCCTGTTGACGACATGATCCGCGAAGCCGCCAAGCTGCAAAAAGGTTCTGGCAAACCACACGCCGAAAAAGTCGGCAAAATCACCCAAGACCAAGTGCGCGACATTGCCGAAAAAAAGATGGCATTCCTAAACGCCAACGACATTGACGCCGCCATGAAAACTGTTGCCGGCACCGCTCGCAGCATGGGTGTAGAAGTAGTAGAAAAATAATCTGACTGTGGGAGGCTAAAAGCCGCTTGCACCACAAAGGAGTTACCAATGGCCACTAAAAAAGCCGACTCAGAAGTTACTTCAAAAGCTGAAGAACTCGAAACCACAGCTGTAGCCGCTGACCAAACCGCTACCGAGAAGCCTGCTGCCGAAGAAAAAGCCAGCGCCAAAGCCGGCAAACGCAGCGAAAAAGCCCAAAAAGAAAGCGCCGACAAGCTCGCCAAAGAAGAGCGCAAGGCAAAAGGTGACACATCACCACAAGAAGGCGCTGACACTAAGGTTAAACAGAAACAAAACCCAGCCCGCAGTCGCCTAGAACGCCGCGGCAAAAACTACCGCAAGGTTGCCGGTCAAATCGAAAATGGCAAAATGTACAGTCTTAAAGATGGCCTAGAACTCGCCACCAAAACAAATGTTGGTAAGTTTGACGGCACGGTTGAACTACACATTAACCTTAACGTGGATCCACGCCAAGCCGACCAAAACGTGCGTGGCACTGTCGCTTTGCCAAACGGCACCGGTAAAACGGTACGCATTGCCGTATTTGCTGACGCCGCCCAAAGCGAAAAAGCAAAAAAAGCTGGCGCTGATTTTGCGGGCGAAGAAGAAATTTTGGCAAAACTCGACAAAGAACAACTCGACTTTGACGTGCTTATTGCTACTCCGCAAAACATGCCAAAACTCGGCAAATACGCGCGTCTTTTGGGACCACGTGGTTTAATGCCAAACCCTAAAAGCGGCACAGTAACCGCTAACGTTGCTAAAGCCGTCGAAGAAGCAAAAGCCGGCCGTGTTGAATACCGCGTCGACAAACAAGCAATTGTCCACCAAGGCATTGGCAAAGTCAGTTTTGGCGCCGATAAGTTGTACGTAAACGCAAAAGCGTTTATCGACAACATTAACGCCAACAAACCGGCAAGCATTAAGGGTGCCTTAGTCAAAGGTATTAGCCTGAGCACAACTATGGGCCCTGGCATCCGCGTTGACATAGCCAATTTGTAAAACGCTGCCTAAAAAACTACAAAAAGTCGCTTATACCTTAAGCGGCTTTTTGTTATGATATAAGTAATGGGCGAGCTACTTGGCATTACTGGCGCAATCGGCAGCGGCAAAACTACTTTTGCTCGCTATCTTGGTAATGTCACCGAAAACCACGCCATCTACGAAACATGGGAAGTTATTGCCGAAGTCGCCACCGAATTTAACGGCGCCCTGCAAGCTGAACTTGAATTCGAAACCACCAACAGCGACATTGACCTCGCCAATCAAGTACTTATTTGGCTCCCCGATGCAATTAGTGAGCATTTACATCACGATGTCGTCTGGAATCAACTGGCAATTACAGCGCGCGACGCCAATGCACACCCCGAGTTATACCAAAAACTTTTTGATTACATTGACGCTGTCAAAAAAAATCCGCGTATACTTGGTATGGCGATCACCGAAGCCAACAAAGAAACATACCGACCAATCTTACAATGGCTTGGCGGCTACTTAGTCGCAAAAATCAGTAAGACCATTTGGTATGACGAGTTATTGCGGCGAGTTCAGCTCCGCGACCCGACAACAAGTCTCGTCATCGTTAATGGCGTGCGCTACGAAAGCGACGCTAGCGCCGTGCGCGCAGCGGGCGGCAAAATTGTGCGGATTACGCGCGAGGCAGAACGTGTTTCGAGCGATGTTACTGACGCCGAACTTGGCCTTATTGGACCCGATGTCACTATTAAAAACAATGGTTCGCTCCAACAATTACAAACGCTGGCCAGCAATTTTACTAACAATTTAGACGCTGGTAAACCCGAGCTCCACTACGAAGCAGCGACTTTATAATGCAACAGCACTGTGTCGTCGCCGAGGGGTTTGGTTTCGACCAGCTTTAGTGTCGTTTCTATTGCGGCATTGAATAAGGTAATCCCCTGACCGAACACCATTGGATGAACGGTCAAAAAAACATCGCTCACTAAGCCTGCTTGCAAAAACTGAGTATAAACAGTAGCGCCGCCGCAAATAGCGAGCTCGCTGACACCTTCGTTTTTCAAACGATCCACAATTTCGACAGGCGATTCGGTCGTCGGTTCAACGCCATCAACCTCCAGCTTACGTGTGGTCATAACAATAGTACGCCGACCCGGCAGTGCTCGGTTAATTGTGTCGAACGTGCTGCGACCCATAACCGCCACGCCAGCACTCTTGGTTTTGCTTGTAAAAAACTCTTTATCAGCCTGACTTGTCCAGCGCGTACTAAGGTGGTCAGCACCCCGACCAATAAAACCGTCAGCGGTAATTGCAGCAATAATAAACGTGTTCATGTAATTATTATATACTGTAGCCATGCAGCCACCAGCTTATTTGCCGAAGATTCTTGCATTGTACGATATACCCGACGCGACACTTATTGCCATGCAAAAAGGGTACCGCAACCAATCGCACGTGCTGCAATTGCAAAGCGGAACACGCTGCAATCTTATTATTTACAAGGCTGAGCCCGGTATAGTTAATCTTATAAAAAATGCCAATGCAGTAAGCAATTTTGCAGCAACGCGCGGGCTGCCAACCAGGCGTACCGCTCATCCAAAAATTACCCGCCTCACGACCACAAAATACGCCGCACTGTATGATTATTTACCGGGCGACACCATTCCGTGGGAAGCGTACACCATGGCAAAAATAAAAGCGCTGGGTGAGTGTTTAGGTAAATTGCATGGCGGGCTAGTCAGCTTTAATGTCACCATGTTGCCAGATGCGGCGCAACACAATATTGCACTCAACCAACGCATAGTGCATTATTTTGAACGCACTGATGTGCGACTGGCCATGGATCAAAAGCTGCATGTTCACATTAAAAAGAGTGATTTTACCCGGCTCCACCAATTATGCGCACAATTGCCAGACCAGCAAGCCCTACATCTCGACTTTGTGCGTGGCAACATTTTGTTTAAAGGCGATCACATTTGCGGCATTTTGGATTTTGAAAAAACTGCCCGTGGCCATCGCATAATCGACGTAGCGCGCACGCTGGCTTTTTTGTTAGTTGACTGCAAGTTTAAGCCAGAGGCTAAAATTCGCAAATATTTTTTGCAATCGGGTTATAAAAAACGCGGCGGCCAGCCATTAATTACCCAGCGAATTATTTTGGAAGAATTGGTTAACTTTTACCTACTACATGATTTTTACAAATTTCTGCGCCACAATCCGTATGAATCGCTACTGCTTAACGAACATTTTGTGCGCACGCGCGATTTGCTTTTGCGACGCGGCATTTTAAATTAAAATAGGTGACACTCAGCGGGGCGGACCAAGTGACAGGACCCAGCAACTACGTTACAATAACCCTAAAGCAATGGAGGGGAACAATGTCAGCAACGGCCGCCTGGAAAAAACGCCTGATTTCGCAAAGTGATCTAATGACGCTGCACGAACAGCTTAAATCGCGGGGTAAAAAAATTGTGTTTACTGCCGGGTCATGGGATTTAATCCATGCCGGTCAGTGCCGCTACTTAGAAAAGGCTAAGCAAGAAGGCGACATTTTAGTTGTCGGTGTCAGCAGTAACGAAGCCATTCGCCGCGTTAAAGGCACCACAAAGCCAGTGCTCGATGAAAAAATTCGCGCCGAAATGCTGACCTTTTTACGCAGCGTCGATTTTGTGACCATTTTGCCAGAACCAAGTTGCGCACCATCGCTGGGTTTACTCAAGCCAGATGTGTACGTAACCGTTGCCGAAGACTGGAACAGCGATTACAAAAACTCCAAAGAATACAAAACCGTTACAAAATATGGCGGCGACGTTAAAATTGTCGACCGCCAATCGACTGCAATTTCGACAACCAAAATTATTCAACGCGCAATTGGCGGCCACTTAGGCGACGTATTTAAAGACTTTATGGAACTGCGCAAAGATCCACTTAAAGAGCGCATATGACCAATCTCGGTCACGACGCAAAACAAATCGCTTACCGCGACGCCCGGTCCGGTGGCAACTACGACGGCATTTGGCAAAATGTTGGCAAATGCGTATTTTGCGACCTGCGCGACAAATACATTTTACGCGAAGAAAATGGCATTGCACTGACCATTACACTGTTTGCTTATATTGACGGCCACTTAATGATTGTGCCGCGCCGACATGTTGAATCGCCCAAAGAATTTACACCCGAAGAATGGGAAACAGTACGCAAATTTATGTACCTCGCCAAAAAAATGATTCGCCAGGCGCACGGCATAAAAGGCGTGCAGTTTGTACAAAAAGACGGCGTGGCTGCGCAGAGCACGGTTGGGCATATTCATTACCACGCTATACCGTTTGATTCGCCAGATTTAAGTACGTGGCATTTCCGCAAACTCGCCAACACACCGCTGCAAAATGTGGCCGTTTATAAAAAACTTGGCAAAAAAATCGATGAGCTTGCCCAAAAATATGATGAAAAATATAAAGAGCAAACGGTAACGTCCAGCACTGATCCATACGAATTTGACTGGGCCGACCTCGCTTTTGGTAGTAAAAAACCGCTGAACGAGCTTAACGCAACATTTATAGCTGCGCCGCGCCAAATAAGTACCAAACGATTTACGCAACTTGTAAAAACGTATTTGCCAAAGGGCAATATTGTTTTGGGGTTGGCGAAAGAAAAATTCGTAGACGGTTTTGACGACCAGCCGCAATTCGTCATGTTGCAAGCAGCCGACGTGCAAAAAATCATCGACAAAGTTAACGTCGCCAGCCCAAAACATAAAATTTATACACTGCGTTACGCCCAGCGCGACGCCCAATTTATATTCCAAAAGGTCAATTTTGCGCAAGTAATTTTAGTGAATGGCTCGTGGCACCGTAGCTTCCACACACGCCCCGAATATTACACGCTTACCAGCCGTAACATACCGTTTAGCATGGTTTCACCATTTACTAGCGAAGATGAAGCGCGGGAGTATGAAGCCGCAATAATGCCAGCCGTGCAGCAATTTATAAAACCACCAACAGGCGTTTTAACAGATGTACAAATGCTCGCCGTAGCCAAACAAGCAGCCGCCGGTAGCTTTGCGACCGATTACCAAACCGGCGTCGCGCTCGGCAAACCAACCAAAAACGGCTATACACTTTTAGCGACAACGTACAACAAAGTTGTGCCGTTCCAAACATATGCCATGCATTACGGCGCGCTGCGCGAAAAGCACCTTTCGCCGCCAAACGACATTAACTTTTACGACGCCAACCACGCCGAAATCATGCTCATTATTACTGCCGCAGCCCAGGGCATTGACCTCACCGGCACCACGCTGTTTATAAATTTGCTGCCATGCCCGGCATGCGCACGCATGTTTTGCCAAACGCCGATTGCTGAATTTGTGTACAGCATCGACCATTCCGACGGCTACGCATTTGATTTGCTCACAAAAGCAGGTAAAAAAGTAAGGAGACTTGTGTAATGGCGCACCCCGAATACCAATACCTTAAACTTATGGCCGAAATTTTAAAAAATGGCCGTGGCAAACCGACGCGTGGTGTTCATGGTATAAAATCTATTTTTGGGTACCAATTGCGGTTTGACATGCGTCAAGGGTTTCCGCTATTGACTACTAAAAAAATGCCATTTAAAATTTTGCTGCACGAGCAGCTGTGGTTTGTGTCGGGCAGTTCGAATATAAAATATTTACAGGACCACGGCATACATTATTGGGACGAGTTTGCCGATAAAAACTTAGAACTCGGTCGCGTGTACGGTGTGCAGTGGCGACACTGGCGCCGACCCGATGGTAGCGAATTTGATCAACTGCAGTGGGCGATTAATGAGCTCAAAAATAACCCAGATTCCAAAGCCATCTTAGTCAGCGCCTGGAATGCTGGCGAGCTAGACGAAATGCGCTTGCCGCCGTGCCACACCATGTTCCAGTTTGACGCCACAAAAGGTAAATTGCGCATGCAGTTGTACCAGCGTTCATCCGATGTATTTTTGGGTTTGCCATTTAATATTGCGCAGTACGCGCTGCTGGTGCACATGGTCGCGCACCTTACGGGACTTGAAGCACGCGAGCTTATTGTAACTATTGGCAACGCGCATTTATACAACAATCATTTAGACCAAGCTAAAGAACAGGTGCAGCGCAAACCTTACGCCTTCCCGCAGCTAAAAATTACTGGCGATGTAACCAGTATTGACGATTTTACCGCCGAAAATTTTGAACTTACCGGCTACGAATCGTACCCGCACATCAAAGCGCCATTAGTCGTTTTGTAGATGTCGGTAAATAGTAAGGTAGTCACGACACATGCGGTCGGCGGTAAAGCGCTGCTCAAAATCGGCGCGGCAAGCGTGACGGTCAAGGCCGTCGACATTTGCAATTGCATGGGCGAGGTCGGCAACTATTTGAGCTTCGTCGCCAGCTTTTTTGACCACAAAGCCGGTTACGTTGTTGGTAATGACTTCGGGGATCGCCCCAGAATCGAGTCCAATAACCGGCGTGCCACAAGCCAGCGCTTCGATAGCCACCATGCCAAACGGCTCGTCAAAAGTGGACGGGAAAATAAGCGCGCGGGCGTTGGCCAGCAATTCGCGTTTGACCGCGTCATCGTTAACCGGACCAATATACTCAGCGCCGTCGCCAAGCTCTGGCAAAATGCGTTCTTGCCAATAAATATCTTTTTTACCCGCGTAATGTCGGCCGGCAATTTTAAGCGGCACGCCTGCTTGTTTGGCTGCGGCGATTGCCAAATGCAAACCTTTGGGTTGAATAATTCGCCCTAAATAAAGCATGTAATCACCGGTGGGTTGCGGCACCGGTGTAAAACGCTGCGGCGCCAAACCGTGGTACACATTGCCAACCCAGTTTGTGCCGGGCGGCATGCCGGCGCGCTGGGCAAAAGACAGCGAAACCCAGGGCAAGCTGGCGTATTTTGGCAGCACGTTTTTGTACTTTACCAAAAAATTAAACGGGTCATGATGAGTAAAAATGACTGGCTTTTTGCAAAGGCTAGCAAAGGGCAGCGCCAAATCTTCTTCGTTGGTGTAAATATGCAGAAGGTCGAGCTCGCCGGCATTTGCGGCGGCGTAGGCTTTAGCAATAAGTTCGGCCTGCACCTGACGAGCAAGAGTGATAAATGTGAGTGGATGTTTTTTTAGTAAATCAATATAGGTATCGCCGCGGCCGGCGAGTTCTTGTTCAAAATAACTGAGGTCGGCGGTAACATTATGCGCTGTGGCGTCGATTGGGCCGGGCGTAAAAAGCGTCACGTCGGCGCCAAGCGCTTGCAGACCTTCGGCCAAACTCAGCGCCAAATTACCGGGCGAAAAAATAACATGCGGCAAAATCTGCCGCTGCATAAAAATGTGCGGGACGACCAGTCCAATTTTCATAACGTACGCTATTCTTTGTGACTATCTTCGTCGTCGTCCAAAAAGCCGAGGTCGAGCTCTTCGTCGCCCATATCGTCTTCGTCGTAGTAGCCATCGGCTTGTGTATCAGTAGTGTCGGTCATAAAACTCCCAAGAATTATTTATTAAAGTATGGCTGGCGAACTGAGTTTTGTAAAGTCAAGGTAAAGAGCCAGACGGAACGTGGGGTGACACGCCCCGTCTGGCCGGGGCACTCCGGGTACCAGGGTTACTGGCGCGAGGAATGCGGGCTGCAGCTAGGCTGCGTTGCTGGGTTTGGTGGCCTCTCGCTGGGCAAAGAGGAAGGCGAGCGCTGGCATTTCCTCGAGAGCTGCGAGCGCAGCTTCGAGCTGTGGCGCGTCGTCGCGGTTAACACCTCTGCGGTTGCATTCACCGTGAAATAGTGCCGCAACGTGCTCACGCTTGGAGTGATCGCAAGCGCCCAGCAGTAACCACCGAGCATCGGTGTATTTGCCGGCCAGTGCTTTGTCGAGCGCACTGCGAACAAAATCTTGTGTGTTTTCGGGCACAGCAATTTCTCCTTGCAGCAGGGGTATGACATGTGGCCGGTTCAAGCGTCGGCCGCCGGGCTGGTGGGCCCGCGGGCACTATGGGTATACCATAATGCCTGTCGACCTGCCAGAAAGCAAAACCGAGCTCGCCAGGGGTGAGCTCGGTTTTTGTATAAGTCCGTGTTAATTGCTCAGCCCCGTAAATGGTGCACAATAATAAGGCTAAATTGTTTTAGCGCTTGCTTATTGTCATTTGCGGTTCGGAGGTAATTCACATAATAATTTATACACACTAGTAAATGTATGTCAATTGCAATATACTATTGCAGACAGTTTTGCACCTACCGTTAGGGGAAGTTTTGCTGAGCATCATCCCGCTGCCAATACTCAAGCTAGCCAAACTGGGCAGTCCGGTCATCTTGCCGGCAGACCTGACCAAGGCCGAGGAAGTGTATAACGCCACGGTGCGCGCCTGCGCCGAATTACTTGATCCGCTAGCCTCATTCACGCGGCTTCGGAACGACGACATGCATCACCCAATCGAGCGTTTGACCACTGGCCTCGACTGGCTGTCCCGCTACGTCTGCTTCGACACCAAGCAATTGTCGGAGGACGACGAGGGCGATATGTGTGACCTCCAGATCATTCAGGTGAGTGGGCCGCATGCAATGTGGTCAAATCTTATCGAGTACTGGGCGAAATGCTTGCTCGAGGACTACTATGACGTCGGCCGCGAAGACGACAACACACACCCCATCTTCACAATGCTGTACCCGCCCATCACTTGTGTCGAGGGCGATTACTTGCCCTTGCACATTCTGGACCACGACTTCTGGCATAGGTTCGTCAAGGCCGTGATTTTGACGGCGCGCCGTATACGTGACGACAAGCCGCGCGTTTTTGAAGGTTGGACGCGACATGGACTGCCCCAAAACACCGCCGTCAACCTGCAGGCACAGCTCACTGGTCTTACCAGTAGTCTGTGCGGTGTGTACACGGCATTGGGTCGGTTCGCTGGCGGCAAGTACCACGTGATGGATGCTGCCGGCCCTCAGCTGCCTTATTGGGAGCAGAACGTCTGGCACGCTGGCAAGCTCCTCGCCGAGGAACTCAACGAGCTCGACCCCGACACAGACATCGCGGAATAGCTGCATAACTGTCAGCGATGACCGGGCCACCCCCGGTCATCGCATTGACATGGACTTATATTCATCGTAAAATTATCTAGTTTTGGTACCTACCGAAATCCGACACGAAGGAGAATCGTGGCTATCGGACTCGTGGATTACACCATCGGCGAAAACGACCTGGGCGGACCTATCAAGTGGGATGACATCACCGACATGGTGTGTGTCAACGAATGCGTCACCGCGCGCGCCGCCCTGCTGGACCCGCTGGCATATTTACTGACCGACCAAGAAATCGAGGCCGCCGAACGGACGCTGGTGCGGACGCGGCGTCGTCTCGTCAGCATGACGCGCTGCGACGCCAGCGACGCAGTCTGCGCAGACATGACCAGTCTGCAGTCTGTTACGTACCTCACAGAGATGCTCGACAACGGCGGCGTCGAAGGCCTGTGGATCGCAGAAATCAACCGCCTGGCCGACGAAATGGTGCAAGCCAACTACACCGTCGGCCTGCCCGGCGAGCAGCCCGAGCATTTGGTCTTTCGGCTCAAGACCAAGCCACTTGCTCAGCCCAGCGCCGGCACATGGCGCATGTTCGTCGAAGCTACGCTGTGCGCGGCTGCACTCGACCTGTCCATGAACGGCAAGAAGAAGTACATGCCAGACTCACTAGCCAGGGCGCGCGCGACCTACATGGGCTACGTGACCCAGCTGGTCGAAAACACGCGCTTCGTAGCCGGCGAGAGCAGGCAAGACACCGAGCGCACGTGGTGCGACAACATCAACGCCGCGGCCAAGGCCTACAACGCAACCTTCTCCTGAGTCGGACGGCGGCCGGCCACAACCGGCCGCCACTCCCCCTAAGAACCGTTGACAACCCAACAATATTTTTATATACTGCAAGGTGAACATTGCTAAAGACAGTAGCAGTCTGTAAAGACTTAATTACGCTACCGAGGAAAATGACATAAAAATTTGTGTTTTAACCCGCAAAGAGTCTTTGGTAGTGCGAGAACTAAAGACTCTTTTTTGTTGTCTGTAGGTCTCGAACTGCAAATTAACAATCTGGCCGAATAAATTAAAAGGAGTAACTTTTATGGCAATTTCACGCCAAACAAAAGAAACCCAGGTAGCCGAACTTGCGCAGTTACTTAGCGACGCTAAGTTAACCGCCTTTGCCGCCTACCAGGGTTTGACCGTAAAAGATCTCCAAAGCTTACGCCGCGCTGCTCGCGAGGCTGGCGTCACTATTAAAGTGGTCAAAAACCGCTTGGTACGTGTTGCGCTTGGCCAAACCGACCAGCTCAAAAACGTCGACGCCAGCATGCTGCAAGGTCAGCTGCTATACGCCATTAGTGACAGCGACGAAGTTGCGCCAGCACAAGTGCTCGCCACCTTTGCAAAAACGCACGACGCGCTTAAACTTTTAGGCGGCATCGACGCCACCGGCACTGTGCTTGCCGAAGCTGACATCAAGGCACTTGCAAGCCTGCCTACCAAGGATCAACTCCGCGGTATGCTGGTTGGCACCATTGCCGCACCACTGTCTGGCTTCGTCAACGTACTGGCCGGCAACGTCCGTGGCGTGTTAAACGTTTTGAACGCACGCGCAGAAGCTTTGGAAAGTTAATTAGGACTTTAGTCCCACAATTTTAAGGAGAACATCATGGCAGAAGAAGAAAAGAAAACTGTCGAGACCCCAAAAGAGTTTGAAAAACTCGTTGCCGAACTCGACAAAATGAGCGCGCTCGAAATCAGCAAATTCGTAAAATTCCTAGAAGAATACTGGGGTGTTAGCGCTGCTGCTCCAGCCGTAGCCGTTGCCGCCGCTCCAGCCGACGCTGGTGCCGGTGCTGCTGCCGACGAAAAGACTGAATTTACCGTCACTCTTAAAGACGCCGGTAGCCAAAAAGTAGCCGTTATCAAAGCCGTTAAAGAACTTACCGGCCTTGGTCTTGGTGAAGCCAAAGGCTTGGTCGACAATGCACCAAGCCCAATCAAAGAAAAAGTCAGCAAAGACGAAGCCGACGCCGCCAAAAAAGCTTTGGAAGAAGCTGGCGCAACCGTCGAAGTCGCCTAAGCACGAGGCATATTTCGGCCAGACTTACAAAAACGCCCGCCAGTTATGGTGGGTGTTTTTGTTTGAAGCAAATACATTGACGATAGATAACTTTTATTATAAAATAATACCACTATCGCACCCGCGGTAGCTCTTTAATAATGTGTTGCAAATTTTCTGGACGGTAGGGCAGGCGCGAACCTGTCGCACCGTCCAGAAAATTCAGCCAATCAGATTGGAGCCACCATGTGGTGGATTTTGCTGTGGGTGATTGCCGCTTACTTGCTCGCCGCTCTCGTCGTCTTGTTGATGTTCGAGAAAGGCGCGAAGAGGCCGGTCATTGCCTTGACGGTCGGCCTTGTGGTTGCGGTTGGTTCGAGTTTAGGCTCGTACCCGATCGCTCTCAATGCCGTACAGGTCGACGCTGTCGGTGGCTTTCACCAGTTCGAGAACGGCGCCGTTGTCAGAATCGACGACCCGATCGTCACCAAATGCGACGAAGACGGCAGCTGCGTCAACACCGAGCAGTGCGACCCGTACCAGGTCAGCGTTCCGGTCACCTCGATTGATTCAAAGGGCAATGCGACCATCACGTGGGACGAGGAAACCAGATACCACAGCTGCCCGCAAGCGACCGAAGAATACACCTACACCGTCGGCATCACCATTGACGGCCAGCATGTCACACCGCTGACCATCGCCAGCCACATCTTTGCGGCGCAACCCAAGCAGTGGCGGGATGATATTCTGCTTTCGACTTCGGTTGCGCGCGGCATTCCGCCCCTGTGGCGGCACGCCAGCGATTCATTGCGCGAAGGTCACGCCGACGCGGTCACCATCGACAGCACGTACGTCAACTACACACTGGGACAGCAAACCGAGCCGACCAACCTCGACACGCTGCGCCAAAAAAATCTGCTGCCGTTGCCCACTGCGGGCCTCGACACCAAGGCAGATGATCTGAAGTCGACGATCCACGACAGCTACAAAGCCGACAAGGTCAGCTTTGTTGGCATGAAGCCACCGGCCAACGCGGCCGACTGGCAGGCATCCCTGATGCAGTACAACACTGAGTTGGGGATGAAAGCCCAGGGTGACATGCACATCGTTTTCGTCAAGGACACAGCGCTCAAGGGCGTCACGACCGCTGACGACTACATGACAGCGGTCCGCGACTACTGGATGAACGGTCTGGGCAAGTTCGCACTGGCCAAGAACGGCATTGTGCTGATCATTGGTGTCGACAGCGACTTCAACAAAGTCGTGTGGACTCGCGCCAGCACCGGCATGCCCAAGGGCAACGAGGACATGCTAGCGGCGCTGACGTCACAGTTGCCGGGCAAGCAGCTCAAGCCGTCGATCATCATCGGCGCACCGCAATTGCTGGCCAAGGGCAACAGTTCCGCGACCGTCGAGTTCCAGGCCGCCACCAACCCTGGTGTCGTCGAACAGATCACGTTGCACGACCACCCGTTCGCTCGCGTCTGCATGAACTGCAAAGATGAGGGCAAGCCAGGGTACGTGTACCTGCAGTCCGAAATTCCGATTTCGGGATGGGGGATCGCGATTCCGACGATCATCGACATCCTGCTGGTGATCGTAGCGCTGGCCATTGGCTTGGCTATTACGATTGCCCGGCGCGAAGAGCAGGCTTACAACCGCAATAGGACGTACGACTACCACTGGCGCTGAAGCAACACACCCCGCGGCGTGGCCACAAACCACGCCGCGGGACGCATCAAATTTATAATTGACCAACCACCGAGGCCATGCTAATGTTAAATGGCCTTTTAAAATGCCTATGAACAAAACAGATCAACTTATTCAAGCTCGTCTCGAGACAACATTAGCACGGTACGTCACCATGCCAACTGTCACTATTGATATTGCCGCATGCCAACAAGCAATTCAAACATTGGCCGGCGACCTTGCCGCCCTTGGCATGGCAACATTTACGGGCAACAGCAAACACCCATGGCTCATTGCGACGGCCAACCCGCGTGCCCAACACACACGACATGTTAAAGTGCTTTTTGTTGTCCACTTTGATGTTGTTGCCCCAGCACACGACGATCACTTCACCGTAAAAACCACCGCTAATAAATTGTATGGCCGCGGTGTTATTGATATGAAATTTGCCGCAGCCGCTTGTTACGAAGTTTTTAAAGATTTAGCTGCCGACGACACACTGAGCGCCTACGATGCAGGTATTTTAATCACCACCGACGAAGAAGCCGGCGGCAAAGATGGCGCGAGCGATTTTATCCAACAAGGCTGGCGTTGTGACATCGCCGTTGTCCCCGACGGCGGCCGTGACTGGAGCATAGAAGCTCGCGCTAAAGGCATGAACTATATTTACGTCGTTGCCAACGGTTTAAGTGCCCACAGTTCACGCCCATGGGAAGGCCAGAGTCCGCTGTTGCGATTCACTCAAGCTATGCAAGAAATCGAGGCGCACTTTGTTAATAATGATCCTCAGGGGTTGGTAGTTGCCATTAACACCATCGAGAGCACCAACGCCGGCATTATTAACTCTACCCAAACGCCAGGTTGGATCAAAGCCGGCATAAGCCTGCGCGCATTTACCGCCGCCGAAACAGAGGCGGGTTTGAGCTTTATTAAACAAATTGCTAAAAAATATAGTCTGACTATTGTGCCGTCACTAAGTGACTCGCCAGTACACCTCATGCGCGAAAACCCTTTAGTTGATACATTTATTGCAACCCTCGCCGAAGTCCGCGGTAAGCCAAGTGGCTTTACTGACGCACTTGGGGCAAGCGACGCCCGGCATTTTGCCAAACAAAATATCCCAACTGTACTTGTGTACCCAGAAGGCGGTGAGCTGCATGGCGCTGGCGAATGGATTAAACGCGGCGACCTACTAACATATTACAAACTTGTACTGCACTATTTGCAAAAAGTTGCTTTTGATCCTGACGGTTTGTCGCTCGGCAGTGCAAAACGGTTTGCAAAATATCGCACAGCACTGACAAACCTCGTCCGTCGCAAATAATAGGCGATCAGCCTGCCCTTTTACGCTAGATTTAGTGTACCTGTGGAAAAATTTGTTGACCACGCAGACAGTTGATGCTATGCTGACAGCAAGTAATGGGGCAGTGCGTGCCCGCAAACAAACAGAGAAGGAACCCAAGTAGTGGCAGAATTACCAGAAAAGCAAATCAAGCGCCTCCGCTCGCTTATTCAAGACGCCGAAACAAACCTCTCGGCTGCTAAAGAATTGCTTATAAGCCTTGTCGGCGATGATTCGCCAGCACAAGCCACTCCAAAAGAAGAAGTCGCCGGTAAAGTTATAGAAGGAGTGTTCGACGGCCAAACCATGGTTGGTCCAGACGGCAAAACCTACCCTGTGCCCGCAAACTACGCCAGCAAATCAAAACTGGTAGAGGGCGACATCCTAAAATTGACAATTGCCGAAGATGGCGCTTTTATTTACAAACAAATTGGTCCTGTCGCAAGACGCCAAATCATTGGCGAGCTTAAACAGCGCGACGGCACTTTTTATGTCGAAGCAGGTAGCAAAGAATACCGCGTACTTATGGCCAGCGTCACCTACTTTAAGTGTAAAATTGGCGACCAAGTCAGTATTATTATCCCCGAAGACAACCGTGACGCCGAATGGGCAGCGGTAGAAGCAGCATTATAAAACGACGCGCCACTGACTGGCGCGTTTTTTGTATAGGAATAACCCTTGCGCCCGGCAGGACGAACGCAAGGGGTGCAGAGTTGGCGTTACTGCTCAACCAGCCAGGCAAGACCTTCGGGGTTGTCGTTGCTCGCCGTGGTGTGGCCATCGTTTACGGCGAAGTTCGGCCGCCGAGTTCCGATGCGAGTTCCGATGTTGGGTGCCGGCTCTGTTTCTTGGCGATCTTCTTGGCCTTCTTGGTCGGTCATGGTCGTCCTTTCGTCGGACAATCTCTGCATTTGTAATCATACTAAACTTATATTAAAAGCAAAAATAAAAGCCCTTAAGGGCTTGTGGTGTCTTTGGGTTGGCTGGCACCCGGGCGGACCCGGGTGCCAGAAACCGTTGTGCATGTCAGGCGGCGCGGAAGGGGATGTCGAGGGCGAGGGCCAGCAACAGCATGTAGCCGAAGTGCGTGCCCGTGTCCAGCTTGTAGCTGATGCCGTACGGGCCACCCTCGCTGGTGGCAGTGAGGAGCTGGAAAACCTCCTTGATGACCGGGTCCTCGCTCTGGGCGGCGGCCTCGTTCACCTGAGTGAAGATGCGCGCCCTGGCCGCCGAGTCGTGGGTGAACCGCGTGTCCGGGTCCACCAGCCGCTCCCAGGTCTGCATGGCCGCGGCGGCCGCGATGTTCAGCAGCTGGCGGTCGTTGTCCAGGAACGCCGGGGTGAGGACGAACGCGGGCAGGTTGGCGTCGAGCCCGTTCATGGCAATACCTCCGATGTGACGTGCAAACGATTGCAATAAATATAATAACATAAATATACAAACTTGTAAATAGTTTTATCTGCGCAAATCGCTCCGACAGAAATTGACAATACATACTAAAAATGTTATATTAATACTGCCTTGCATACATTGCAAAGCACTTTGACAAGCAGCCCGTAGGACAGATAAGAGCCATGTACAGCATGGTTGTTACCTGTCCTACCGGAAACGATAAGGGAGCACGACTGTGAACAACGCGAAGAAGCTCAGCCTGATCATCGGTGGCCTGCTGGCGATCGTCCTGACCGGCTGCAGCTCCGGACCGATCAGGGCCATTGTCCCGTCGGACCCCGAGACCTACAGATCGACGGAGCCCGGCAAATTCCTCATGGCCATGGGCTACACGCCCGCGGTCGAGCTGAGCGGCGGCCTGATCAGCGACGGCAAGAACGCGCCCGACGGCGTCGCGTACATCGCGTGCGGCGACGACACGAACATCACCGACTGTGCCGACGACATCCACAACAGGGGCACCACCGACCGTCCCGTCATCTACGTGGAAAACGGCAAGGTCGTGACGCTCGAAGGCCCGCACTTCAGCTGGTTGAGCGACAACGACTACAGGGTCGCCGTCCCGGACACCTACGCCGACTTCGGCAATCTCGTGGAGCAGAAGAAGACCGACCTGATCACCAAGACCATGTCTGCCGTCATGAACGCCCTGCCCGACCCGTCGACCAAAAAAATCTACTCGATCAAGGTCGACAACGTCGGTATGGTGAACGCTCGCATCGAGGGCTAACTCACCACGCGGTGCGGCGGCGCTCCCACAGGCCGCCGCACCACCAATCGTTTCCACTTGGGCTGCTTGTCAGCTCACCATTGGTTTTAACCCGTTAAAGCCAGCGGCGAGTAAATACTACAATACTAATTGCGCCCCCATACGCTATACTAAAAACACGTATGGGACAGGCGCTTTACCGCAAATACAGGTCGCGCTCGCTGGGGGAATTGGTGGGGCAGGAGCACGTTACGCAAACATTAGACCGCGCAATTAAAGCCGGTCGTATTAGTCATGCCTATTTATTTACCGGCCCACGCGGTGTCGGCAAAACCAGTGTGGCGCGCATTTTGGCGCACGAAATTAACGGCTTGCCGTACAGCGATAAACCGCACCTCGATATTATTGAAATTGACGCGGCCAGCAACCGCCGCATTGACGACATCCGCGACCTGCGTGACAAAGTTTATATTGCGCCAACCAGCGCCAAATATAAAGTGTATATTATTGACGAGGTCCACATGCTGACCGGCGAAAGTTTTAATGCGCTGCTAAAAACGCTCGAAGAACCGCCAGCGCACGTCGTGTTTATTTTGGCCACGACCGAAGTTCACAAATTGCCAGCGACCATTATTAGTCGCACACAACGCTTTGCGTTTAGGCCCGGCGCACCCGATAAAATCGCCGCACATTTGCGTACAATCGCCGATAAAGAAAGCATTAAAATTGATGATGAAGCTTTGGCGTTAATAGCTGAACACGGTGACGGCAGCTTCCGCGACAGTGTCAGCTTGCTCGATCAAGTCACCAGCGCTGCGACCGATACCATTACAGCCGATGACGTTGCCACAACGCTTGGTTTAGCACCGCACGCCAAAATCAAAAGTTTAGTGCAAGCCGTGACGACAGGAGATAGGCCCGCGATTGCTGCCACGCTAACCGAACTCGCCGCCACTGGCGCCAACACCAGCACACTTGTGGCGCAGCTCAGTAAGGCGTTGGCCGCAGCCGCCCAGACTCGGCCACATTTATATACTGTCGTTGACGGTTTATTGGACGTGCCCCGTGCCTACAACCCAGATCTCAAATTATTAACGGTGCTTATGCGTGCCGCGCCAGCGCCAAAAACCGCGCCAGTTTTGGCTACTGCGCCAACCACAATTGCCAGCGCGCCGGTTGTGCGACAAAAACCGGCAACCAAGCCGACCGCAAAAAAAGAAGATCCTACAGAGACACAGGCTGAAGTACCAACAGGCAAACCACTGACCAACTTTGATAATATGGCCTGGCACAAAGTTCTCGCCGCAGTTAAAAAATCTAGCCCGCCGTTATTTAGTGTGGCCAAACAAGCTCAACCGGTTTTTGACGCTAGCACAAACGAACTAACGCTATTATTTAAGTTCGCTCTGCATCGCAAAAAACTCGATGACGTCAAACAAAAAGCTGCGCTGACGCACATTTTTATTGCCGAACTCGGCGGCGCACCAGCCATTAAAACCGACGTGAGCGCCACAGCCGAACCGCCCGGTCCGCCACCAGCCGACCCAACACTTGCAAACGTCGCCAAAATTATGGGCGGCGGGGAGATTATAGATGCCTGACCCACGCAAAAAACCAGCCGACAAACCAAAAGCCAAAATGCCAGAAGGCAAATTGCCACCCCAAAACCTCGACGCCGAAATTAGTATTTTGGGCGCAGTTTTAATTGACGAAGATGTTTTAACTCGCGTCACCGACAAACTGCACGCCGACGATTTTTACGACCCGCGCCACGAAACCATCTTTGACGCCATGGTCATGCTGTACGAACACCACAAACCGGTGGATTTACTCACGCTATCCGACGAACTCAAAAAAAAGGACAAGCTCGAAGAAGCCGGCGGCGCCGACTATTTAACAGAGCTAACCAACCAAGTCCCAACCGCCGCCCACGCCGAGAGCTACGCCGAAATTATTACTCAAAACGCCATGCGCCGCCGCCTAATTAAAGCCAGCGGCAACATTGCCGAACTTGGGTTTGATGAAGCTAAAAACAGCGACGAATTGCTAGCCAGCGCCGAAGCCGAATTATTTGCCGTGTCCGACCAAGCCTTGCGCCAAGAACTCACCAGCTTAGAGCAAATTTTGACCGAAAGCTTTGACCGCATGGAAGAACTCCACCGCGACAAAAGCAAAATGCGCGGCATCCCGACCGGCTACCGCGACTTGGACAACATGATGGCCGGCCTGCAACGCAGCGACTTGCTTATTTTGGCCGCCCGCCCAGCCATGGGTAAGTCCACCTTTGCGCTAAACTTAGCGCATAACATTGCCGTGCAGCAAAACCAGGCAGTGCTTGTGTTTAGCCTCGAGATGAGCAAAGAGCAGCTTGTTGACCGCATGTTGGCCGACGAAGCCGGCGTTGATGCCTGGAACATTCGCACCGGCAACTTAAGCGATGACGACTTCGAAAAACTAAGCCACGCCATGGGCGTTTTAGCCGAAGCGCCAATTTTTATAGATGACACGCCAGGCATGAGCGTGCTAGAACTGCGTACCAAAGCCCGCCGCGCCGCCCACGAACGTCCGCTTGGCCTTATTGTCATCGACTATTTGCAACTAATGAGCGGCAGCGGCCGCAGCAGCGACAACCGCGTGCAAGAAATTTCCGAAATTTCGCGCGGGCTAAAACTCGTGGCGCGCGAACTTAACGTACCGGTGCTGGCGCTGAGTCAGTTAAGTCGCTCGGTCGAAAGCCGCACGCCGCCAATCCCGCAGCTGTCTGACCTGCGCGAATCGGGTTCAATCGAACAAGATGCCGACATTGTTATGTTTTTGTACCGCGAAGATTACTATAATAAAGAGACCGAAAACCAGCACGTCACCGAGCTACTCATTAAAAAACACCGTAACGGTCCGACCGGTACGGTTGAGCTGTACTTCCATCCAGAGCGGCTCAAATTTATGTCGCTCGATAAGCATCACGAATAAAAATAACGCCCGTAAGCGGCGTTTGCATGGGGTGTTGCCCGCGGACGAATGCCCACCCTACATCGCGGTCATGTGCTCGCGGACCTTGGCGATGACGCTGCCGCAAGAACCAATGTAGTCATTGGTCTTGACCGCACGCGGCTCTCGCTCGATGCAGTCGGTGATGTGCTGCCGGTAGTCTGAGGCGGCAATTTTGCTGCCGCTGATGACAACCCTGTCAGCACGCAACCCAACCGGGTTGTGACCCAGGTCACTGGCTACGCCAAGCGCATCGAACTGCCTGATCAGCTCACGCGCGACCGTGTAGCCCGCAGGTAAGATGATGCCATCTTCCTGCATGAGCGGAACATCCACCACGAACTCGCGGCAGTTGGCGCCCGGGTTGTCGTCGATTCCTGTGACTCTCATAGTACACATCACCTTCCAGTGACGTCGTTGCAATGCATACATATAATACAACCAAATCGTAACTGTGTCTATAATCCGAGCATAAAAACAACCGTCGACAATAGGCGGTTGTTTGTAATAATTTTAGAGCTTGCGCGAGGCCGATCGCCCCGCGCATGCCCGTCACAACATGATCTGTTCGACTTCCCTCAAGAGTTGCGTTTGGTTGGCGTCAACCATAAGCGTCACCCAAATGGCGTGGCCGAGCTGCTGGTCGTAGTTGTAGTGAGCCGCATTGATTACCGGCGGTGAAGCCTTGATTGCGCGCAAATCGAACCGCGTGAAGCAGGTCTTGGCACGCAAGATGTAAACGCCGTGCCCAATGGACTTGGGCAAGAGGTCAGTCTTGGGGTCGAACGCGTAAGGCTTCGTCATGGCACTAGTCAAAACGTCGATTTCGTCGTTCCCCAACTCGGTATCGACGAAAATCAATGCATTGTGGCCCTCAAAGCTGTAGGTGCACTCCGTGGAAGGGTCCTCGAGCCGGGGCTCCGCAACCGCAAGCTGCCGCGCCAGCTTGCGAGCCACTGGGGTAAGGCCGGTATTGGTGCTGAGCAGTTCGTCGAAGGCGATCGTCAACTTCCATAAACGACCAGCGAAGCCAAAACTCTTATCCACGACTTCCATAGCAAACCTCTTTCATGTCGTTGTTCAGGCACGTATAGCATACCATAATTTTTATTGATTATCCAATGAGTGCGTGCTACAATTTACGAACCGCAGCAAACGCTGTGGCCCCTACGTCACCTTGAGGACACATGCAGCCAGTGGAATTACCGTTGGTACTGAACACGCGACACCCCACGGTCATACCTGTTCACCACACTATCGTGGCCGGCGTGTCGGCATTCGTGGAGTGTCGCAACCCGATGCGCGTCACGCTCAAGGTCGAACCCACACCGGAACAGAGCAAGGCGATTGGTGAGGCGCTCGACTATCTCGTACAACATCACCCGATCACACCGCGCCTGGCGCCGGACAGGGCCACGTGCATGGCGCTGCACGAAGAGCATCTGCACGACTGGGCATTACGTATCTGGAGAGCTCAAGCAGAAGCCGCACTGGAACAGTGGAGAGTCACTGTGCCATCGCAGCTCGAGCACATGTTTGTGATCGTTCGTGCCGTCAATACAGCCCGCGACATGGACAAGCTGTCCGAGGATTCGTCCGAATGGACCCAACTGCACCAAGCGCTCGGTGCCGACACCCACTACCTGCTCGAAACCTTGGGCATGCCCAGGGGACCGGCGACAGCCGCCGCTCACAACCGCAATCCTGACACCTGGGGCAAGGGTCCCTGGCTTCAGCTGGCGGAATATCTGGCCCAAAAATTCGGCAGTTGACGTAGGGCACCCCGCGGCCGCCCAGGTCGCGGGGTCCGCCCCCTTGTATCGCCATTGGGCGTTTTTATTTTTGCTTAAAATCACAAGCATTTTATTCGCCAGCACGCTCAGGGTGCGATATACTATATGCAATAGTTATGAAAATTCGCCCTGTTACCGAGTGGACTTTATACCGGCTACGTTACAAACTTGCGTACGCCGTGCTTGCTATTTTAACTGTTGGTTTGCTTATTATTTTTAGTGATGCGATTCCGCCCGGCCTTAGTAATGACGAGCAGCAAAGCGTTATAGCGTCAAGCCAGGTCACTTTTAATCAGTTGCCAGCCGAGATTGTCGACCTGCCATTCCATGCGCTTCAAAAGCTGAGCGTGCAGTATTTTGGCATTACACCACTTGGCGTACGGTTACCTGGCGTTATATTTGGCGCGCTAACCGCGCTTTGTACATGTCTTATGATTCGCCGGTGGTTTACAAAAAACGTTGCACTTACTGCCGGCGTTATTTTTGTGACGTCCGCTTGGTTCTTAAGTTTTGCACGGCTTGGTGCGCCATTTATTATGGTGCCGTTTTGGACGAGCCTTTTACTACTCATCGCCACCTATGTGTCGCAAGAGACAAAAAACTGGCGCTGGTGGCGCGTGGCATTTAGCATGGCAGCGGCAATTTCTGTCTACACACCATACATGGCCTACGTTTTTATTGCGGCCGGACTCGCCAGCATTGCCCAGCCGCATCTGCGATATTTAGTCCGCGAAAACAACAAAGTCAATTTGTTTATTGGCGGATTCTTTTTTGCAATTTTGTTGATCCCGCTGGGTTGGGGAGTATATAAAAACCCTAGCGTAGCCCGTGATTTACTGGCGATTCCTGCCAACTTACCGGACCCGCTACAATTTATTCGTGACTTTGGTAAGGCGCTCAATAACTTGTTCAACCCATTCAATGTCACCACTGGTATTTTGGTAACACCAGCACTAACGTTAGTCGAAGCATCGTTGCTATTATTTGGTGGCTGGCGATTACTGCGTGATTTTCATTCGGTACGTGCCCATTTTTTGTTAATTTGGGCAGCCTTATTAGTACCTATTATTGGCTTTAACCCTGCCGGGACAGCCGTACTTTTGGTACCGGCAATTTTGGTTATGACTATTGGACTTAACCAGGTTATTGGTTATTGGTACCGCTTGTTCCCGCGTAACCCTTACGCCAGGCTTTTTGCCTTATTGCCATTGGCGCTTTTGTTATTTACTATTGTGCAGGCGAATTACCAGCGTTACGTTTACGCAATGTTGTATAGTCCTAGTGCCGGTGCGGTATTTAGCCCTGATGCGTTTTTGGCGCAACAGACCATTGCTAAGGCGCCAGCAAACACGCCAATTGCAATCGTTACCGACGACACTCATGCAGCACTTTATAGTGTCCTCGCCTCAAGACGGCCAGGCACAATTGTGACCACTGGCGCCAATGCAAAAACAACACCGCCAAATGCTGCTGAATGGTTAGTGCAGCCCGAACAGCTCGGCTTTATTTCGCAAACATTGCCAGGCAAACCGACTGCGCAGCTTGTCGACGACCGCAAAGACAACGCCCTGCGTTTTAATGTCTACCAGCACTAGGCGCAATCTGTTACAATAAAGCTAAAGAGGAGTTTACCTATGTTTGACCAAGCCAAAATGATTATGAAAGTTAAAAAGGCGCAAAAAGAGCTCGCCAACGAAATTATCGAAGTAGAAGCCGGCGATGGCGCTGTTGTCGTGCGCATTACCGGCGAACAAAAAATTAAAAATATTGCCATTGACCCAGAGCGCGTCGACCTCGACGATATCCACGAACTAGAACGCTGGATCGAAACCGCTGTTAAAGACGCCATTAACCGCTCACAACAAGTAGCTGCCGAAAAAATGAAACCACTCATGGGTAGCCTTGGCAAACTTGGTTTGTAATACGCCGTGGCAACGATACTCCCTAAAGCTCTCGTGCATTTAATTGACGAGTTGGGTAAATTGCCTGGCGTCGGCCCACGCACAGCCGAGCGATACGCATACGACTTACTGCGCCGCGATCCAGGCGTCGCCGCTCGCGTTGCAGACGCCATTGCCAGTCTACATGCAAACGTAACATATTGCCCAAAAACGTTCGCCTTAATCGAAAAGGGCCAAGCAGTGTCGCCCTTATACAGCGACCCTGAACGTGACAAAACAGTTGTTGCTGTCGTCGAAGAACCTCTTGACGTTGTCGCACTCGAACGCACCGGCCAATTTAAAGGCACGTACCATGTTTTGGGTGGCGTTATTTCGCCCATCGACAATGTCGGACCAGAGCAGTTGCATATCGCTGAACTGCTAAAACGCATCGACGCCGATGGCGTCAAAGAAATTATTTTAGCCACCAACGCGAGCGTTGAAGGCGAATCAACAGCGCTATATTTGCAGCGCCAACTCAGCGAGAAGCCAAACGTCAACATTACTCGGTTAGCTCGTGGGCTACCAGTTGGCGTTGACCTAGAATACGCCGATAATATTACACTTGGCCATGCTCTAGAAGGCCGACAAAAATTGTAATATACTACGACAGACCAGTTTTTGGCTTCGAGAAAGGTTTCGTGGTGCGCGCACTTCTTATCGCCATATTCGGATGTCTGCTGCTTGCTGCGTGCGGCAAAGCGGTCACGCCCAGTACGACGCCACCGCCGGTCAGCAGCGCGTCACAAGCGCCCACGCCCAGTATGGGTGTGCGCATTGACATCACGTGCGTTGATTCACCGATTACGTCGGCACAACTGCTGCTCGAGCAAGGCAACACAAAACCGCTCACCGAGCTCGGCAGTGGTGCGACACCGGCCGGCGCAAGCTATTCGGCAGACATTTCGTCGGCCACAAACTATGGCGTTAGTGTTGACTGTGACAGCCAGCATGCCGACGGATACCGCGGCGTGCTGCAGCCATCGCAGACCGGCAACAGCAAGATCATGTGTCCGCGCCCGCACAACAAGGGCGAATTGAGCCCCTGTGTGGCCAGCTCCAAGCAATAAAAATTGGTTACTACCCAGAAAGGCACTTTGGTGCGTAGCAGTTTGTTTTGGATCATTTTGGTGGCAAGCGTCCTGCTCGGAGCTTGCGCGGCCGAAGCGGGTACCGCCTTACCAGCGTCACCCACCACAACAACGACAACGACCACTGACGCCGATGTGGTGCTCATCACGGCCACCTGCGCCAATAACGAACCGATCGAAGTTGTTGGCGTCACCCTTGTGGGCGAAAGCCGCGAGATGAACGCCACAATCGCCACCTACAATCCTGGCACTCCCAGCACGGGCACGTTCAGCTTTACATTGCCCAAAGTAGGGCAGCGATACAATGTTGCCACTTATTGTGGCGCCAGCGGTGGTGGCGTGAAGTTCCGCAGTCAGACCACATCGCCCGTCAAGGGCAGCGTCAGGCTGACATGCACACCACGCAAACCCAACACCGACCCCAAGTCCTACGGCAAGTGTGTCGTGTTGGTGTAAAACATGGCCGGGCTGTCTGCAGGTTTAGACAGCCCGGCCGCTAGACCCTCGCCGTCAATCAATTCATCTGGTAAAATAAACCAGTAATGAACATACAAAATGCACACCAGGCCGACGAACGTGTACGGGCCGCAAACCACATTGTTATTATCCAGGCCGAAAATCCAGACGGCGACAGTTTAGGCAGTTCGCTGGCCCTCGAAGCAATTTTTAACGAACTCGGCAAAAAAGTAACGTTGTACTGCGCAATCGACATACCAGTTTATTTACATTACGCTCAAGGCTGGGATCGAGTTACAGATGAATTCCCGCGCGACGCCGATCTCACCATTATTGTCGACACGTCGAGCACGGCTTTAATGGAAAAGGCTCTCGTACCAGAAAACCTCGCGCGCATCACTGCCGGACCCGTGCTCGTCATGGACCACCACGCGACAGCCAGTGATTTGGCGTTTGAACACATTGCCATTAATGATTCCAGCGCCGTTGCAACCGGTGAGCTCATTTTTTACCTCGCTAAAGAGCTTGGATGGCCACTACCAAAAGATGCCTGCGAAAACTTAGCCGTTTCTATTTTGGCTGACTCGTTAGGGTTGATTACCGAAGGTACCACCGCCCAAAGCGTCTACGCTCTGGCTGGCCTCGTTGAGCGCGGCGCACGCATCAGCGACATCGAAAGCCGTCGCCGCGAATTCATGAAAAAATCTCCCGAAATCTTGGCCTACAAAGGCCGCTTACTGCAACGCATCGAATATTATTTAGACAACGCGCTGGCTGTGGTGCACATACCGTGGGATGAAATTCATGATTTTAGCGCGCAATACAATCCGTCAGTTTTGGTACTCGACGAAATGCGCTTAGTCGAAGGCGTGCGCCTAGCCGTCGCCATAAAAACCTACCCAGACGGCAAAGTTACCGGCAAACTACGCGCCAACCCAGACGCCAAAATCGCCGAAACCGTGGCGGCATTCTTTGGCGGCGGTGGCCACCCATATGCCGCTGGGTTTAAAATACATGGCGATACGTTAGAGCACGTCACGACCGAGCTCATCAGCGCGACAGATAAGGCGTTAAGGGATTACGACACCAAAACCAATGCAACTCTATAACACCCTCACCCGCAAGCTCGAACATTTCGAACCCGCACATAACAACGAGGTCAGTTTGTACAGCTGTGGCCAAACGGTGTATGATTACGCGCATATTGGCAATTATTCGGCGTACACACGCTGGGACACGCTTGTGCGAGTGCTGCAAGAAAGCGGCTTTGATGTTAAGTGGGTGACTAATATTACCGATGTCGGTCACTTGGTCAGCGACGCCGACGAGGGCGAAGATAAGCTGCAAAAAGGCGCCAAACGCGAAGGCAAAACCGCCTGGGAAATCGCCACATTTTACGGCGACGATTATGTGGCCGGCCTTAAAAAACTTAACATTACCGAACCGGCGCACTTGGTAAAAGCGACCGAGCACATCCCCGAACAAATAGCGCTTGTACAAACGCTTGAACGCAAAGGTTTTACATACATTATTGACGATGGCGTTTATTTTGACACGGCAAAACTAGGCGATTATAGCAAATTGACTGGCCAAAACCAAGCCGACCTTAAGGTCGGCGCGCGGGTCGCATTGAACCAACAAAAGCGTAGCCCGGCAGACTTTGCACTATGGAAATTCTCGCCAAAAAACCAACAACGCGACATGGAGTGGGACAGCCCATGGGGCAAAGGCTTCCCCGGTTGGCACGTAGAGTGTTCGGCAATGGCCATGAAATATTTGGGCGAAACGATTGACATTCATGCCGGCGGCATTGACCACATTCCGGTACACCACACCAACGAAATCGCGCAAAGCGAAGCCGCCACTGGCAAGCCGTTTTCGCGCTTTTGGCTGCACGCTAACCACATGATGGTCGAGGGCGTTAAGATTTCTAAAAGCTTAAACAACGGCATCACGTTACACCAACTGGCCGAGCAGGGGATTGACCCGCTCGACGTGCGCCTGCTATTTTTGCAGAGTCACTACCGCAGCCAAGCCAACTTTACTATGGATGGCCTGCGCGCGGCACGGCAACGGCGCCAAGGCTTGCAAGCTTTTGCTGATTTGCGTTTTCAGACCATAGAGGCAGGCGAATTGAACGCCCAAAGCTTTACCGAAACGCGCGATGTCATGCTTGAAGAGCTGCGTAATGACCTCGGCGCACCCGATGCACTAGCCGCCCTTAGCACGCTGGCCGAAAAAGCTCAAACATATCTGGTGGGCATTGACGCCACACAGGCGTTAACCGATTTTGTTAACTTTTTAGACAGAGTGCTTGGCCTTAAACTAAGCGCTAGCAAAAATATTACTGACACGCAAAAGCAACTCATTATTGAACGCGAAACAGCACGTGCCAATAAAGATTTTGCTAAGGCTGACGAATTGCGTGCTACGCTTGAAGCACAAAAAATAATTATCCGTGATACGTCTGTAGGTAGTATTTGGAGCCGCGCTTTTTAGTCTTCTGCAGCAGCTTCGGCACGCGCCAAGCGGTGCCACAATTTGCGTTTTTGCGCAGACGTTTCGGTTGGCTTACGCCGGTGTTCCATATAGTCAATAAGTATAACGCGAATACATCCAGCCACAGGAATTGCCACAATTCCGCCGACTAATCCCAATAAGCTTATACCGACTAAAATCGCAACGATAATAGACAGCGCGCTTAACGCCACAGTACGTGATTGCACAACTGGCTGTATAAAATTGTTTTCGATTTGCTGGTAAATCAAGAAGTAAATAAGGTATACAATTGCCGCGCTTGGGTCGTTAAACAATAGTACCAAAAAGACAATCAACGCACCAAGTGTTGAACCGACAACAGGGACTAAATCGGTCAAAAATATAATGCCCGTCAGTGGGATGACCGCTGTGAGTGGTACCTGAAAGAATGTCGTTAAAATAAGCAACGTTGTCAATCCAGCCGCCCCCGAGATACTAGCAACGAGGACTTGACCGTTGACATAACTTGCGACAACTCGGTACATTTTTATTGCCAATTGCTGGTGTCTGTGTAATTTTGCTTTGTCGTAGTATAGACTCCATAATCGGTCAAGCCATGCCGGACCCTCAATTAGCATTAAAAAGGTAAGTACGAGCGTTGTAATAAGCGAAATTACCCCTGTAAGTACCGAAGACACACCACTTATCACCGAGCTCCCCAACCCCTGAGCGACCCCCGATGTTTGCTGCTGTATACCGTTCACTAATTGATTCAATTGGCTCTGCAAATTGTACCGGTTAACAAAGTCGGCGACCACGCCACGCTGCGAACTTACATCTTGGATATAGCCAGGCAGCGCTCCAATAAAACGATTGGTCTGATCAATAATTGGCGGCAGCGCAATGTAGATGAACACACCAATTACGGCCAGCACAATAATATATGATAAGGCCGTCGCCAGCACCCGGCTATGACCAGGTAATCGACGCGCAACCGCGCTGACAGGCAAGTTAAGGGCTAGTGCCAAAAAGAACGAAATACCAATTATTGTTAACGCGAATGTCAGTTTAAGTAGTACAAAAATAGCGACAGCAAAGACGGTTACGACAACAAGCAGTCGTACAAAAGTTTTAGTATCAACGTCTATTTTAAGCTTCATATGCCACAATTATGACAACATTCACCGCCACTTACAAGCGTATTTATGCTTTTGCTTAATGACCGAAGAGCTTTTTAAATTCGTTATAGAGTGGTTTTTGCGTGCCATCGGCGCGAACAATGCCAAAAAAGTTTTCATTCGTGTCTTGGGACGTACCCAAATCTTTATAGCTGTACCAAAACATTGGACCAGCCCACGTATCAGTTTTATAGGTGGCGATAGCTTGCTGGGCGATGGCAGATTGGTATTGCTCGTCGACATATTTTGCGTCGAGGTTTGCTCTAAAATCAGTAAGACTAGCGGCCACACCAAAACCGCTTGTCGGTGCGCCAAATTCGGTAATCCATATAGCTTTATTGCCATCGCCATTCGCTTGCATAATACTGCGTAGCGAGACAGGCGTGTCCGCCATTTGCGACCAGCCGCTCCAGTCGTACAAAACATCTGGCGGGGCAGGGTACGAGTACGGATGATCGCCAACAGCGTCAAAATAGCCTCGAGCACCATTAAGATACATCTGCTGCAAAAAAGTGCGCGGCGCAATACTATTTGCGCTATCGGCAGCTGGTGCGAGGCCACCAGTTATAATGTGCGCGTTGGAACTAACAGATTTTACAGCTTTGTACGTCATCTTTAGCATGGTGGTATAAATTGTTGCGTTGGGAGTGGGTTCCCAAAAACCAAAGTTCGGTTCGTTCCAAATTTCCCAGTCGAACACGCCACGCGGGCCATAGCGCGCAGCTGCCGCTTTGGCAAAGGTGACATAATCGCTTATTTTGTCTGGGGCGCATTTTGGCGAATCACTGCAATTGTACGGCCGCGCCCATGTCGGCGTATATGCCAGCACGCCCAAGACATGCAAGTGGTGTGCAGAAGCGGCGGTGACAACTGCATCGTAGCCGGCCCAATCGTAATGTACGGCGTCATTAGGCTGAACTTCTGACCAATCAATATCTGTGCGAATCCATGTAAAACCAACACTAGCAATATCTTGTAGCTCGGCATTGAGCTGTTGCGGATGCATATGCAGCAAGGTATTTCCAAGCGCCATGCCGTATCCAGGTTGCTTGGGATCTGTTACGGTTATCGCTAAATCTGGCTGCACAATTGAAGGGCCAAGCAGTCCATATACAAGTTTGCTTGCTCCCCGCATACTCACTAAAACAATAAGTCCGACAATAACAATAGCCAACAGCACAACAACAATATCGCGCCCAATGACGCGTATTTTTTTATGCCAAAACTGCTTTTGTGGTATGACCATGCACCTTATTGTAGCATTTAGGCTGGTATATCGGACGAGCTACGCGTATAATATGCGTGAACCAATAAAAGGATAGTAGTGAAAGAAAAATTACGACAGCTGCACAGCGATTCGCTGGTGCGCAACTCATTTTATTTAATGCTTAGCACCGGGATTATGGCTGTGCTCGGTTTTATTTTTTGGCTGATTAGTGCGCGGATTTTTTCGCCAGAAGATATTGGTATTGCCACCACGCTTATTTCGGCCATGAACCTTATCTCCTATATTGGTTTGCTTGGTTTTAACAGCACTTTTATACGCATGCTGCCGACGTCTAAAAATCGCAGCACCGAAATGAACACTGGCTTACTGCTTAGCACAGGCGCAGCCATTATTGTGGCTGCTGGTTACGTGTTACTCGTGCCGATTATTGCGCCAAAGCTTGGCCTTGTGCACGATAATTTTTTGTATGCCATTGGCTTTATAATAATGGCGGCGCTTGCGAGCGTTAACTTATTAACAGATAGCATTTTTATTGCACTCCGCGCCGCAAAGTATAACTTACTTATTGACGGCATTGTTATGAGCATTACCAAGCTCGCACTGCCATTTGTGTTTGTTGGCCTTGGGGCGTATGGTTTGTTTGCGGCGGCTGGTGCGGCTGCTGTTGTAGCCCTTGTGCTGAGCGTGTTCTTTTTAATAAAGCACTTTGGTTACAGACCGCAGCTAAGCATTGATACGACGACGTTGCAGGGCGTGGTTAAATATTCATTCGCCAGCTATTTGGCTAATTTGCTAAATATCGCACCGACGCTTGTTTTACCGTTGGTCATTATTAATCATTTAGGCGCCGCGGCAGCCGGCTATTACTATTTGGCGTTTATGGTAGCGAACTTGTTGTACACTGTGGTTTACGCTGTTTCACAGTCATTATTTGCAGAAGGGTCGTATGCCGATCGCGGCTTACGTGACCTTATGAAGCGCTCAAGCCTAGTTATTGCAGCTATTATGATCCCTGGCGTGACGATTATCTACTTTGGCGCGCATTTAATGCTTACTATTTATGGCCATTCATACGTCCAGGCTACGCCGCTATTGCAAACATTTGCCATTGCCGGACCAATGGTCGCTATTTACACCATCGCTAATGTCTTGCTGCGCATCACCAAACAAACGTGGGCAATTATTATTGTCAACGTCGTGTATATGACAGCCATTAGCGGGTTTGCCGAGGCATGGGCGAACCGCGGCTTAGTCTGGATTGGTTATGCCTGGCTACTCGGTCAGATGCTAGCAAGTGTTGTTGCGCTTAGCTTTTTGTGGTGGGGATGGCGCGGCCGTCGAGCACCTGCCGTATAAGCTGTGGCGTTGTGTTAGCTTTGGCAATATACGCCGGCAGACCCTTATTGAGCTGTGCCAAATACGCCTTAGGGTCGGCGGCAAGCTTGTCGAACAATGCGCATAAATCTTCGGCAGTGACAGCGTCAATTTTACGGACCCAATCATCGAGCTGTAAATCGTGCATAATGCCACCAGTTTTGTGTTCGTATTCAATAGCAATTGACGGCACGCCACTGATCAACCCAAAAATAACAGAGTGAAAACGCGTACCAATTAAAAAGTCTAACTTGCTGTACATTGCTTTAAGGGTCGTGTGACTTAATAATTCATCAACAACAATTGGCTGATTTTTAGGGTCGCAAAAACTAGCAATACGCTTTTCGACAATGCGATCGTCGTCAGCCTGAAACGGCGACGTAACTTGCGGGATCAGCACAACACGCATTTTGTATTTACCTTGAATGTAGTCGATTGTTTTAGCCAGCGCTTTTTCGTATGCCGTTTGCTGCTCGGCCGGCAGCCAACGGCGTGCCGTCATACCGACAACTTTTAGTCCTTTAGGGATACCAAAACGACTAATTACATCTGGCTGGTCTGGCACATTCAGCGCAAAGCCTGAATCAACAGTTTTGTACAAAAGTTCAGGGCGCACGCCAAGTTTAGCTAGCAAATCCATGCTTGTTTGTTCGCGCACCATAACAAGATTAGTTTTGTTAAGTGTGTCACGTGCCCAGCGCGATTGGCGCGCGTTGCCAAACGGACCATACGATTGCGGCGCAAACACAACCGGCTTGCCTAAACGTTCAGCTAAACGAACCGGCAGCAGCAAATAATACACGTTTAAGTCGCCGCCCAAATTGTTTTTACCATTAAGATAACCACCACCAAGCGAAATAACGACGTCGGCTTTATAAATATTTTTGAGCTCAGCAGCAACCTCGGCTGGAAGCAATTTTGTTAATGCCCGCCACAGTGTTTTTGGTCCACGAAACCACAAACCAGCAACCATAAATACCAGCAAACGGCGTAGCCAACGGTGGGCAACATTAAGTGATTCAACACTTGTGTAGCGGCGAATTGAACCTAGGTTTTTGACGTCTTCAAATTCTGGTCGCGCTATTGGATCTTCCATACCAGCAAGGGCCAGATCGGCTTGTGGGAATTCACCTTTAAGTTGCGTTAGCAACACGCTCAGTAGTGCAGCGTCACCAGCGTTTTCGCGGACGTAAGCATTTACGACGAGTAATTTCATTCTGTTATGTCTCCATATAATTTTTCGATGTGAGTTATAAATTGGGGAAGGGCAAAGCGCTCGGCATCAGTATGCGCGGCGTCAGCCTTATTGGCGAGGTTAGGGTCTTTAAGCAGGCTAATAAGCGCTTTGGCTAAGTCGTCGCTATTGCCGGGCTCAACAATTTTGCCAGTGACACCGTCACGGATGAGTTCCGGAATGCCGCCAACCCGGCTACCAACAACTGGGCGGCCGACCGCGAGCGCCTCAATGACTACCGTTGGTAAATTCTCGGGCCAAATTGACGGCACCGCCTGTACCCGCGCATTTTTATAGGCGTTTGTTACAGCTTTGCCTTGTAGCCAACCGCGGAAGGTGACCCATTCGTTAACAACAAGCTCGTTGGCAAGCGCCTCTAGCCTGCGCCGATCGGGGCCATCGCCAACAATATCGAGATGCACGTCAGGCACTTCAGCCGTCACTGCCGGCAAAGCACGCAGCAACACTTCAACACCTTTAACATGCTCTAGGCGGCCAATATACAACACATTTTTAGCATCGGGTAATGATGCTGCTTTTGGCAAATCAATACCATTATATACTTGGTCAATTGGCACGCGAAAACGCTCTTCGACTAATTTTTGAGCTAAATACTTACTGGGCGACACCATGAGTTTAAGCCGGCGGAACCCAACTTTGTATAATGGTCGTTGCAAAAATTTAAAAAACCCATAGTACGCCATGCCGATTAGGTTTAAGTTATGCATACTAACAGCGCCTTTAAAAACATGTGGCGGGAGGTACCATTCAAGCAATGTGGCAGTGTACTCTTCGGGGCCATGGACAGTTAGTATGGCTGGCGTGCCGCCTAACGCAAACAAAACAGACGGCGATAGTTCGCCCATAGTATGGAAATGGACAACGTCAGGATTAAAATCAACAATGGCGTTTTTGAGCGTGCGGTAGGCGCTGCCATTCCATAGGTGGCGGAACAGGCCGAGTGGAGTGGTGGCTTGTATGTGCTTACATTCGTAATCGCTAAAATGGGGCACGTCAGGGTCGCGATCGCTGCTCATAATTCTAACGGCATGGCCGCGCGCTTCGAGCCCTTGTTTTAGCATCACCACACTTTTTTCGGCACCTCCACTTACGTGACCCATGCTTATAACATGCAGAATTTTCATCGGTAGACCTTTGCGCCACCGTTGTTGTAAAGCAAGTTTTTATTGTCGTCCAAAAACTTCATCGGATACTTGTATGTAATAAGCGCGCCATTGTAATAAATGGTAGCTTGGTCGTTTTTAACCACGTTATAACCCAAAAATACGTAGGAATTCTTTTTAACAAGCGGCGGTGCAATATCGTTAAGCAAGTCGAACTGAATAAGACTTTGCGATTTTACATACGTGTAACGGTCGACAAAAATATTGTCCACCTGCAGATCGCTTGCTCGGCTTTTATCGAGCAGGCCACTTATCCACTGGGTACCGACTTCGTCCTCACGGTGAGTGTAATAGAGCCTATAGTATATGCCAGAATTATACAGGTTAAGCTGCGCGTTATAGCCGCCTAAGACTGCTGTAATTGTACCGGTCATTGTCGTAAACATAACAACCACGGCCAGCGAGGCAATTGCCATATTGACCTTACGCGACGCCTTTGGCAACAAGTGCGTACTGGCAATGGCAAAGGCCGTACCCATAAACAACAGCAGCTGTTGTGTCATGCGCAATAGGTCATAATCAACCATTAACACAGGCAAGACCAGCATTAGTCCGACCAAAAATACAGCGCCAATTTGTAGAAGCCGATAATCTTCGGTGAAGACATTGTTGTAACGTCTGACGAACAGCGTCATAAAAACGCCGACTAACATCATAAGCTGCAAGAATCTTGTTAACCCATTACGCAGCACCGAGCTCACCAACTGCACTGGCACGCCCGCATGGGCAAGCACTTGCCCCATTGGCGTTAGCGGGACTGGCTCATCTTTAATAATGTCGAGTGAATATTTATTGTACGTACTTGGGTCATAAAATGACGATGATTTATTTTTATCATGTGACCATTTGGCGAGTTGCTCGACGTAGCGCTCGAGCTTGCCCTTATCGTCAAGTTTATCGACCTCACCATAACTAAAGTAGGTATCTTGCGATGGTGAGTCTTCGCCAAGCGCCAGCCGGATGTGCGCAAGCGTATCAAAAAATACCTTTGTGAGCTGTCCCGAACTATTTGTCAGTTGCACACTCCACACAAAACTTGCAACAACAACAATGATAAGCATTGGCAGCGTTACCAACGACTGCTTTGTCCTTTTGCGCCATACTTCTAAGTTGAGCGCTTTATAAATACGACCTGTCGGCTTGGCTTTGTTGGACCAAAGCCGCAATATTGGCATAGCAACCACGCCAGCCGCAATAAGTGCGAGCATGGTGTAGTTGGTTGAATAATGCGAAACCACGACGCTGACACCCATAATCGAAAAGGCGATGCGTCGCGTCCACAACGACAGTGTTCGGTCAAAAATCAACCAAATCATAAGTCCGGCAAAAACCAAAGCAATTTCTTGCCGATTGAGCATAGGCATATCTGAAAAGAACGTTGGGAACGATACAAAATACAGCGTCGCCAAAAGCGCCGCACGCTGAGCGGCGTCCTTAAGGAACTGGCGACTCAAAATGAAAACTATACAAGGGACAAGGCTAAAAATAATTTGGAAGAGCACTTTAAATATGTAAAAAGTTTGCACATCCAGCAAGCGGTAAAGAACGGTTGGTAATACAGTAATGCTCATGCAGGCGTTATAAGCATCTTTGGCATTACCCATGTACCATTTGCCGGCATCAGCAGCTTGAATAAATAGCCGGAATTCGTGCTGCACATCGTGACCAGTTATGTACCATCCGCGCAGCGAAGTCATAAACAGTAAGCTTGCGCTCAACAAAAAAATCGCAATCAGCACTGTGCCTTGCCGTAAGCGTTCAGCATAATAAATCAGTGCAGCAATATATATAGTCATGGCCACCAACATGGCAATAGTAAATGCGTTATTGCCGCCGTTATTTAGACTTGTTGCACCCATGATTGAGAGGCCGACAAAAACAAGCGGTAGCGCCGCAAAAAGCACGTCGCGTTTGGCAACTTTTTGGATTGAGCATGTATCAACGACTTTTGCCCATTGCCATTTATGCCGCCAACCGACAAGCGCCCATAGCAGCACTACCAACAGGCTCATTTCGGGAATGAGCACAATGGTGTCGAGCGGCCGCGCAATATGTAATCCTGGCAAAATTGCATTGCCAAGCAATGGCCAAAAAATAAGTAACGCTAAGCTAAAGACGATGCTGAATAGGACTTTCATGGGGCCGGTCAAACGCTCCATGCGCAAAACATGCAGCAATAAATAGCCTGGTACGAGTATCAAAAACGGGAAACCGATAATATTTTGCAGCCCAAATGGGCTTAAGTGCATACTGGCTAGCTCAGCAAACAGCAGGCCCCATGCTAAAACAGTGATAGAAAGTTTTTTTAATGTTATTGTCATGCACCTATACCTTTATATAACGCCATAAATTGTGCGACGACTTTTGGCCAGGCGTAGGCCCTTGCCGCCGCAATGCTCTTTGATGACAATGACGTAAGTTCTATGGGGTCCGCTATTAATTTTTTCACAGCAATAGCAAAAGTTTGTGGTACAGGGTTCTGCACCAACACGCCGACACCACGTAAAAGTTCACTTAGACCAGGTGCATCTGACGCAACAATCGGTAGGGCACTAGCCATGGCTTCGAGGGTCACCAATGACATGCCTTCACGGTCGGATGGCACAATAAGTACATCAGCATTTTTGTAAAATTCGCGTGTTTCGGTAGCGTCTTTATAGCCTACAAAAGTCACATTTTTGAGGTCTTTTGCCTGGCGTTGCAAAGCATTGCGCTGGTCACCGTCGCCAACAATAGTTAGATGTGCATTTGGCAATTGTGCCATTGCACCAATTAAACGATCAACTCGTTTTTGCGCCGCAAGCCGCCCAACAAACAACAGCTTAGTCGCACCGTTTTTGTAAGTGCGTGGTGGCACAAAATATTCTTCACCAACGCCGTTTGGAATAACGACAATGTCCTGGTTGTCGCGGCCATATGTTTTGTTTATAAACGCTTGTTGTTCGGGCAAAAACACAGCAACTTTGGTAGCCTGGCGAATAACCAACCGCAAAACTGTCTTTTTATAAATCATAAAAATTGCGCCCAGTGGCCCCGATGGTTGTAAGTCCAAATGGAAGTGCACAACATATGGAACGCCGCGCAATTTACAAACAAGCCAGACCCATTCTGGGTAAAATGCCTGCGCTAAATGCAAATGCACAATGCTGTTTTTTGGCGTGCGCCATAACGCCCAGGCAAAACCTAATGCAAACGGCGTGTGGGCAAATTCAAAGGCTTTAAGGCGCCGTACGCCAAGGTTGTTTGGTGTTGATTCCGTCGGTGCATGCGGGATATCGCTGGTCAAAACTTGTACATTGTAATGCTGTGCGGCAAGGCCAGTCGCCAACGATTTGGCGACGTTTTCCATACCGCCCAAATGTGGCGGGTAGTAACCGGCAACATGCACGATTGTGGGGTTGTTGATATTTTGTAAAAGCTCTAAAAACGTACTTGTGCTGTGTTGCCAAGTAAAGACTTCGGTAACTTTTTTGTAAGCATTTGCGGCGAGTTTTGCGGCTTTTTGTGGATTATCGAGCAAGTCGGCGATGGCAATGGCCAGCGCTTCCGCATCAGCAGGTGGCACAAGCAGACCAGTTTTTTTATCTGTTATGACTGTCGGGATACCACCAACATTACTGCCAATTACTGGCACACCACAGGCCATAGCTTCGACTAAGACCATGCCAAAACTTTCGGTAGCGCAGACACTTGGCAGCACCAAAATATCGGCTTCGTGGAATTCGCTCAGTAAATCCGCGCCGCGCAATGCACCATAATAAACGGTGTTGTTGTCGGGCACTGGTTCACCTTCACCAACAACATGCAATTCGACGTTGGGGACCATAGCCACGGCGCGTTGCAAAAAGTTTAGACCTTTTATGCCACTGCGAAAATTACCAACAAAAAGTATGCGACGAGTACCAGGAGCCTTGGCACGTTTAGGGAATGCTTGTAAATCAACACCCGGCGTAATAACTGTCGATTTTGCGGCAAATTTTTGCAAAAAACCGTCACGCACAAATGCCGAACTGCACACGACGCGGTCGGCGCCTTTTAGCACACGCGGCAAAATACATTTTTCGTAAAAGCCAATTATTTTATCAGCAATAAACATGCGTTTTTTCATTGTGCCAGAATGATAGGTAAGAATTCGCTTACGGCCGCGTGCTGCAAGCATGGCAATATCGGGCAAAAATGGCACAGGTGCGTGTGCGTTAATAACATGCGCATCTTCGGCACGGATAATTTTTTTAATTTGCCAGTACCATGCAAAATTTATTGGTGTGTTTAATATTTTAAATTGAGTATGCAGGCGGTGAACACGAATATCGTCTTCGATGGTAATTTGGTGCGCCGCAACATCGGCCGATGTTACCACACTCACATCATAACCAGCGTCGCGGGCGCCACGTGCCATGTATTCAGCGTAGCGTTCGACGCCACCAACAAGCGGTTTGTAATACGGTGTCGCAATTAGCAAGCGTGGTTTGTTGAGCGCTGGCAATTCGCCATTTGTAACATAATGCACACCCTCTTGGCCGCTAATATATTGCAGGACTTCTTCTAACTTTTGCCAGTCGCCGCGCTTGTCAATCTCCCACGAATGGCCCCACAAATGGAATGTGCCACCTTCGCGCCGAACCTTATCAAACATTGCTTTCGCTAAATTTTGCCACTGAAAAAAATAAGGCACCTTAAGCGGATTGTAGCCAGCAAACTTAAGAATTTTCCATAAATCTTGGTAGTGGTTGTAGGCGTTGATTGAGGTATGTGATTCCTGCGGCGCGCCGTTTGCCCGATAAAAAAAGCGCTTCACAGTGCGAGCGTAAGTAAAGCCGACCTCGGCCGCCATAGTAATGTGACGTTTAAAATAATTGCCGCCAGGGTAACAAAATGTGGTGATTGGTTTGCCTAAAAGATTTTCTAAATAGGCTTTGGAGTCATGCATTTCTTGGCGTGCTTGGCTGTCACTAACTTCGGTTAAGCGTGGGTGAGTCATGGTATGCGCGCCAATTTCAAAATCTTCAGCGATGGTTTTAACTTGAGCCTCGGTCAGTAAATCCTCGCGCTTAAATTCATGGTCGCGCGGCGAAATATAAAAGGTGGCAGGAATATTATAACGGCGCAAAAGCCCAGCCAAACGTATGTCTAATTTGTGGCCGTCATCCCAACTTGTCGTAACAATTGGACGACTCACGAACGCCCCCCGCGCAGACTATCATAATGTGTTTCGAGCTGCGTTGTAATACGTTCCCAACTAAAATTTTGACTCGCATAATGGCGTGAATAAGCACCCATGCGATTGCGGCGATCGGCGTTGGCGGTCAATTCGGCAATGGCGGTTTGTACGTTTTGGTTGGTGGCTTCAGATAAAGCACAGACTAAATCGTGGTCGAGTTTGTATCGTGCGTACCCCTTATCGTCAGCCAGAATAATAGGTAAACCCGTGGCCATGGCTTCTTGTACAGACAGCGGAAAACCTTCACCCACGCTTGGCAAAACAAACACGTCGGCCGCCCGGTACAAGTCGGCTAATTGCGGCTGTGGTAATTTGCCCAAAAAAATAACGTTCGGGTCATTGCTTTTGCGCGCATCGCCACCGGCAAACACCAATTGGTAGTTGGAACTTTGGGCGGCTAACACCTTGTTGAAACCTTTTTTAGGCACAAATCGACCCACAAAAAGAACAACTGGCTTTGTGGTACTTAAATTAAACGTCTTACGGGCGGCAAGTTTTGTCGCAGCATCTGCTGGGTGGAACAACGACGTATCAACACCATTAACCACATTTTTTAACTTATGGCTAGCGGCACCATGGTCAACAACGTGCTGTGCTACGCGGTCGTTTAGCGTAAATACTACGCTGCTGGTACGGTAGACGAGGCGGCCGGCAAGTCCGTGCAATAATTTTTGTGCAATCATAACTAAGCTGCTCGGGTGCTCTACCAAATCGACATGTTGTGTTACTACCAGAGGTTTGCGCCACAAACCGGCAACCATGGCGGCAACAACACATGGCATATAGACAGCGTCGTGAATGTGCACGGCATCGGCTTTGCGCACGGTAAAAATAAGTGTCCACAGCAAGCTGAATGGCTCAAAAAATGGGAACGGCACGCCACGTTTTTCTAAAATATTAAGCGCAGGCAAACGCAGTACCGTTACATTTTTAATGCGCTGCTTGAACTGACGAGCACCAATGCGACTTGTGACCACCGTTACATTGTGACCACGGGCCGCTAATTGTTCGGCCTGATTTTTGACCACGACTTCAATGCCACCGGTGTGTGGCACATAATAATGACAAACTAAAACAATATTTTTAGGACGTTCGCTCATTGCGCTGCCCGTCGCTCTAGCCAAAAATGAATGGCCTGCTTTTTAGTTGGTAATTGCACGGTAATTTCGCCGCGATCATTGCCACTTGGCACAATAATTTGTTTAGCAACAGTTTGCGCAGCGGTGTCCGGCAAGGTAACAGAACCATCGGCCAGAGGCGTGACTGCACCCTGTGCGTCAGTAAAAGTTATAGTGTAGGGGTAGGTCATTGGTTGCGCTTCTAAGTTGTGAACGGTAAAGTTTATAGTTAGCTGTTGGCCTTCGGTTGCGCTCGTCGGAATGTGGGTGGGGTCGACAAAAAAAAGTTCCGTCAAGCGTTCTGGCTGGCGCGTGGTAGCTAGGGTAAACTCCTGACGATTTGTAATAAAGAATACAACAAAACTAACAACTACCAGAACGGTCGCGGCCCAAGCTAATACCTGCGGTTTTGTTAATCGCACAATCACCCTTTGTTTACGTTACACAATAACGCCGGGCTATGCCCGGACACTTATCTTATTTATACCATGCATGCGTAAAGATTAAAAGTGTAAACAGTGTTTGTCTGTAAATTTTTTTACAGTGGAGCCACAGGATTGCCCGTGACTCCACATGTGCAAGGTTTTTCAGCAACACTATTAAGACCAGCTGCAGTACAGCAAATCTCTCAGGGCTTCGCCGTGTTCGGTCCTGAGTATTTCCAGCGCTTTCTTCTCAAGTTGGTGTACACGCTGCTCGCTAATCTCCAACAGAACACCGATATCCCGACGTATCATTGGCTCTTCGCCGGTTAGTCCAAAACGCATTTTTATAATGAGCGACATTTTGCCATCGAGGCTATCAACAATTGCCATGATATAGGCTTTGTTGCTGTCAGCTTCGACGCGCTCTAAGGGATCTGCCCGTATAGCACGCAGGGTGTCGGCGATGGAGTTGTCCTCGAATACAGCCTCATCAAACGAACGCGGTGCGCAGTGTAGGTAGTACAAAAAGTCTTTAATGGCGGTGATTGGCAAGTCTGTTTGTTCTTGCAGCGCTTCAGGGGTTATTTTTTTACCCTGACTGCGCAATGTACGTCTAGCCTCGAGTATTGCGTCTATATATCCCGCCCCATTTTTTGGCAGCCTTAAGGCATTACCATGCACATTGCAATAATTTCTCATTGCCCTAAAAATAGCTGCTGTCATATACGTAAGGTATTTAAAACCTTGCTTTGGGTCGTAGTTTTTACTACTTTCAAGCAGAGCAATATAGCCCTCTTGCATGAGGTCTAGCATACTAATGCGCTGTTTAGTAATAGGCGCCACACTTGCATAAAAGCGACGAGCCATACTCCTTACATATCGCATGTTTTGTTGTACAAGCGTATTGAGTGCCTCTTTATCGCCGTTAACCATTCTTAGGATAACGGCAGCTTCTTCTGGATCAGCCAATAATGCGTAGCGCTCAATATCGTTGCTATGCGCTTGTTCGGAGTATTCCTCCGCCATAAAAGAGCTCCTACTTGTACCTGCTCTGTCGCGAAAAACATTGCACAGTGTTAGTATATAATTGTCTCGGTCGTCAATCTAGCCTACAGTATACGTATGGGCAACATTTCGCCACTTTTTATTAATGGATTGCGCGGGCGCGTGCTGCATTTAGCTGGACCAAAGCACGATTCGCCCGAAGTACTTTTTGTGTACGGCCACCACAGTAGCATTGAACGCTGGCAGGGTGTTGCCGAACTCATGGCCCAATATGCCGCCGTTACTATGCCCGATTTGCCAGGTTTTGGCGGCATGGACAGCCTCTATAAAACGCGTAAACCGGCCACGCTTGATAACCTAGCTGATTATTTGGCTGATTTTATAACTCACTATTACCCAGCTAGCAAACGCTTTAGTGTCGTTGGCATGAGTCTTGGTTTTGTCATTGTGACGCGAATGCTGCAACGCCACCCAAAGCTTGCGCCGCGCATTACCGCCTGCATTAGTCTATTTGGGTTCGCGCACAATGACGATTTTATTTTGCCACTTAAACGGCGGCGATTTGGTCTGCGTGTCGCCAAACTTTTTTCGCGGCCTGGGTTTGCCGCAGCTTACCGCGGTGCACTATTAAACCGTTTTGTGCTTAGCCGTACATACCACCGCACGCCAAACGCACGCGAAAAATTTAAAAATGCCACACCCGAAGAACACGCTGCAAACATGGATTTTGAAATAGAACTATGGCAAAACAGCGACCTGCGCACGTATATGCAAACGACTGCGGAGTTTTTGCAACTCAACAATACACGTGTGCGAATAAACCTACCCGTTTACCACGTCGCCGTCGCCCAAGATAGATTTTTTGACAACGAAACTGTGGAAAAAAGCCTTGCTAAAATTTACACAAATGTGATTGTGCTTGTCGAACTACAAAACGCCAACCACGCACCTACGCGCATAAAAACCGCCGAGGAAGCAAAGACCTTTATTCCGCCTGAACTGCTCAAAAAAATCGCCGCAGCCGCGACGGAAAAATGAGGGGTGACGCCCGGCGGGGCAGCTCCCACAAAATGTTTTTGAGGTACTCATCAAAAAATTTTGCGGGGCGGACCGAACGACAGGACCCGGCCTCTTTTACCAAACAAGGAAGGGCCGCCTGCCACGGACGAATCCGGGCAGACGGCAGGTGAGGGTGCGCGTGCGGGTTACTTCTGGTTAGCCGGCGAGTGCGTACTCGCTACGCGTGGGGAACTTGACGACGTGCGTCTTCGCGGTTGAACTACTCGTGGTCGACACCCAGCCCGCGGGCAACGGTTCCGTGTCGATCCGCAGATAATTCAATTGGAAATGCTGGTAATCGAAGAAACCCACGCGGAAGAAATCAGTGGGCGGGTCGGCGTTCGGGTCCCCCCAACCGCCACCCCACTCGTAGCCCAGGCTGGTCCAGTACTTGCGGACCGGCCCTTCCTTGGTGATGGCACCCTTGGCGGTCGGGTCGTAAACGGCACCCGGCGGGTCGATAAACGTTGTACCGTTGCTGAGCAACATGTGCTCGGGGTTCGTGTACGTGTTCACGTCGAACGCAGCACCCTTAAAGTGCTCGCTCGGCGATGTCCCCAGCATGTCTGGCCGGTAACACGACGAGTTGTTCGCCGCCATGGAGGCGTCGTCGACGTAACCGAACGCCGTCTCGGGAATGACAGAGTAAATCGGGAAGTGCAACAGGAACATGTGGATGTACAGACGCTCGGCGTCCGTCACAAGTCCCTTGTTGACGACCAATTGACCCAGGTGGACCCGGCCGTCGTAGCCCCAATGGATGACCGGGATGACCCGCAGCAGCGGCTTCATCTGGTCATGCATTGCCCTGAGCGCAGGCGGTACGGCGGCGTCGTTGGGGCCGCCGTCGATTGCCTGCTCGTCGGTCATCGCGGAGTCCACCACGATGCCGGCCAGGCTGTTGTTGTGCAAGCCGTAGCTGACGAATGTGTTCTGCAACTCCGGGCTCAATGGCGCTGCGGTTGCGGCGCCGGCCGGAGTCACCCCCATAAGCGTCGCGACCATCGCCACAGAGGCGATCAGCCCAATCTTCAACTTACGAAGCAACAATCCTCCTAAAAGTTCGCGCACCCTCAATTAGTTTACGCGTAGGTTGTGAAAAAGTTACGAAAAATGACGGCTAAATTTGCCGTCATTTTTACATTGAAGCGGGTCACCCCATTATTTTGCAATAAACGTCAACGCCTTACCCTTTTTACCGGCGCGGCCAGTACGGCCAATGCGGTGAACGTATTCTTCGTAGGTGTTTGGCTGGTCGAAGTTAATAACGTGGCTGACATTTGGAATGTCCAAACCGCGGGCCGCAACATCGGTCGCAACTAACACTCGCACGTTATTCTTTTTAAAAGCGTCAAGCGCGCGTTGGCGTTGGCCCTGGCTTTTGTTGCCGTGAATGGCTTCGGCGGGAATGCCAGATTTGCTTAATTTTTCGGCCAAGCGCTGTACGCCGTGTTTGGTTTGGCCAAACACGATGACTTTTTCGAAGTCAGGCTGGTGTAGTAATTCTTCAAGCAGTTCTAACTTGTGTTCTTTGCTTGTGGCGCGCACAACGTCTTGTTCGACGTGCTCGCTGGTTTCGCTGGTACGCACAGAAACAGTGACTGGGTCTTTAAGCATGCCATCAATCAAAGTTTTGATTTCGGGTGTAATAGTAGCGCTAAAGCATAGCGACTGGCGGTTGGTGTCAAGCTGGTCGACCAAAAAGTTGATGTCGCGAATAAAACCCATGTCCAACATGCGGTCGGCTTCGTCTAAAACAAGCATATTAGCGGCACCAAGACGCAATGCTTTTTGCTGTACCAGGTCTTTTAAGCGACCAGGTGTACCAATAACAAGGTGCGGACCGCGCTTGATTTGCTTGATTTGCGGACCGATGTTAACACCGCCCACACACAACGCACTGTACAAACCAAGGCCTTTAGAAAAGGCGCGGAATTCGTCGTCAATTTGCACGGCAAGTTCGCGAGTTGGCGCCATAATTAAGGCGCGAACGCTATTTGGGTCTTCAATAAGGCGCGACAAAATTGGCAACAAAAAGGCTGCGGTTTTGCCGGTACCAGTGTTGGCGAGGCCGATTAAATCGCGGCCCTCAAGCACCGGCATAATTGCTTCGTCTTGAATTGGCGTTGGGTTTACATAGCCGTGGCTAGCAATGTTAGCTTGCAGCGGCGCAGCAAAAGGGAAGTCGGCAAACTTGTGTTTAGGCTCAAACACAACAACTTCTTGCGCCGGTTTGGCCTTGTTGACAAATTTTGATGGGTCAATGTATTTACTTTGTTGTTTGTTACCACCGTTACCACGGCGATTTTGGCCGAAACGTTGTCGACCACTGTTAAAACGCGGACCGCTAGAGCGGCGCGAAAAACGAGAATTTTGCATAAAATCCTTTCGGTTTAATTGTAGGGGCCTATTCTCACGCAGATGAACGGCAAGAACTCCTTACAAAAACCTTGGATTCATCTATAGGTTACAGCTATGGTACCATAAGCAATAAATTTTGTCTAGACTATTTTTACTAGACAGTTCAAACTAAATACTTCATAATAAAGTTGACGGCTCGCAAAGGAGAAGTTTTGACACAGGACGAGGCTAGCCAGGCATCGATCCCGCCCGACGATCAAGAACGTGATACGATTATCGATGGCGTCAACTACTTAGCCCTTTACAGAGAGGTCGAAGCTGTTCAAGCAAGTCGCAAACAAAGTTAGACAACTGTTTAGTACACTAGCATCTTAGCTTAGACACTAGCTGAGCCGTCAGGCTGCCGGGTCCAACCCCCGGCGGCCGCTTTTCTTAGTATAAACAGGACAAACGACGTGTACTTGATTTTTTGCACTAATTAGTGTAAAATAGGTACACGTCAATCGCTTTGATGAGATGATTGGAGTACACGGTGAACCTCTGGGAGCTTCTGACCGGAAAGATCTCTGCCGAAAAGCAGAAGAAGATCCGCAAGGACGTCCGGGGCGTGAAGAAGCGTCGCAACAACGACATGCGACAGCAGGCTGTGGACCAGCGCTTCGACGACGCGCAAGCGGACGTCGAAGCCGCCAACAAGAAGAAGCCGGGCGACAAGTAGCCTGGCGCTTCCCACCCGCAGGAATCCAACGAAACGGAAGGACACTGTCGCAATGAAGAAGCTGGCCATCCTGGCCGTCATCCTGGGCGTCGTCGCCATTGCGGTCGCTGTCTCCAAGGAGATGGCGCACGTCAACGTCTTCGACCGCAATGCCGCGGACGCCGACGAGAAGTGACAACACCAGGCACCGCGTGCCCGGCGGCACGTAGCAGCAACGCAGCTACGTGCCCCGGGCATTTTTTACATCCGAAAATAAGGTTGGGCTGCGCGCAAAAGGCACAGCCCAACCGTTCAGCTCACCCTACAGTTCCACCTGCATGCATTGACCGCAGTTACATCCTGTCGGGTGTTCCTTTTCTAGGTCAATCGGTGCATGGGCGATACTGCCATTCTGAAGCACAGACAACACGAGCACTGCCAATCTTCCAATCACAAGCGATACTGTTTTGAACCGCTTATTATTTAACCACACACTTGCGTTTTGTCACTAGACAGCTACAGTAAAAGTACGATGAAACTCCGTTTTGAGCGCCAACAACCGCAACAAGGCAATGCAACCACGTTTATTTTTACTGCCACCGAGCCTACGACCTGGCTGGCCGGCCAATCATTGCGTCTTGAAGTGCCCGGTTTTTACGGCCCGCTCGAACACCGTTTTACTATTTCATCCGCGCCAAGCGAAAATCATATTGCCATCACAACTCGCAACAGCGGCAGCGCTTACAAACAAAGTCTTTTCTCTGTAAAACCGGGAGCCGTACTGGATGCCTATGCTATTGAAGGCAATTTTGTGTGGCGCGAAAGTTTGACGCCACATACTTTTATCGCTGCCGGCATGGGCATTACGCCGGTGCGCAGTATCCTAAAAGAACGGCTCAACACCGCTCAACCTATACCAGCCACACTTTTATATGCGGCCAGCAATCCTACTTTTAAAGACGAAATTACCACTTGGGCACAGACCATTCCGGAATTCACTACCTATTTCTTGCATCAACGCATCACCGCTCATGACGTTTTAGCGACAAAGCCTGCCGGTCTCATCTATATAACGGGCACCAGCGTCATGGTCGATGAACTAAGCACTAAACTTTTAGCCGTCGGCATTACCGAAAACCGTCTTGTGCGCGACTGGTTTACCGGCTTAGGAGGATGATACAATACATCTGCTTGTAGAGTTTTAGCTGAAAGGTGATTAATCGTGGGGCAACGGCACCCTAACAGCGTGTGCGTTGGACACTTCCGCAATGAACATGATGTACCGGAGCCAAGCGCAACCCAGACAGAACAAATCGTGCCTTGTAGCGAATGTGGGGGTTACTATCGTGCCAAAAAATAGGCAGGTAGCAGGGTAGCGCCGGTGAGCTAGCACCTGACTAGGCACAAGCAAGCAAGCGGCACCCCGATCGCTGGGGTGCCGCGTTTACAATTTAATTTACTATGCAGTCTTATACTATTGACATATACACAGTTTTATTATATCATTATATATACACTCAATCTTTGAGTGCATTGGACCTACGACACTGGAGACACGATGACCTTCGATCAGTTCCTCGGCCTGTCCAACACCCAGTTCGCGCTCGCGAACCTCGCTGGCGTCGTCGGGGGCACCTACATCGTGCTGCTGCTGGCCATGCTGGCGTTCGCGTCGCTCACCCACAACCACTTCAAGGTGGGTCTGGGGGGCGCCGCCGTGACGTTCCTGCTCAGCTCGGGCATGATGCTCGCGTACGAGTACATCGTGCCGGCCTGGGCGCTGTCGCCGGACAGCTTCGGCAAGCTCGTGTACGACGGCTGGATCCTCGGCGCGGCGGTCGCGCTGCTGATCAGCGTGCTGATCGTCAACGTCGCCCGGCACCGGAGCACGCCCAACCAGGCGCTCACGCCCATCTCCTACTAGTTCGTCCGCCGCGGCACCCCCTCCACTCGTGTGGAGCAAGGGTGCCGCCGCTCCCTAAGTTTTTAACCTAGTTAAAAGTTTAGGCTGCGCGATTATTGTAGTTTTGGCGCTTACGCAGCGTTGGGTTTAGTTCGCGTTTGCGTAGGCGTAGGGTTTTTGGTGTGACTTCAAGTAATTCGTCATTTTCGATGAAGTCCAGGCATTGTTCAAGACTTAAAATTGTCGCTGGCGTTAATTGAACCACGCCGTCGCTCGATTTGCTGCGCATGTTTGTGAGATGTTTGGTTTTGCACACGTTTACCTCTAGGTCATCGCCGCGACTGTTAAGACCAACAATTTGACCGGCGTAGACTTTTTCGCCTGGGCCGACGTATAAAACGCCGCGAGCTTCGGCCATCTCTAATGCATATGGGGTCGTAACACCAGTTTCGAACGCAATCAATACGCCATTGCGCAACTGTTGCAGCGGAGCGCCAAGCGCTTGGTAGCCACTCAGCAAGCTGTTCATAACAACCGTGCCTTTGGTTTGGGTCAACAAAATGTTGCGGAGGCCCAAAAGTGCGCGGGTTGGCAATGTATATACCAATTTTGTGCCACCTTTGGGACTGCTGACTTGTTCGACTAAGTTAGCGCGGCGCTGGCCCAATTCCATTTGCACGGTACCGACGTGTTCGGCTGGAACTTCTATAGTTAATTCTTCGACCGGTTCCATTGTTTTGCCATCAACTTGTTTGGTGACGACTTGCGGGCGGCCGACTTCGAATTCGTAGCCTTCGCGGCGCATAGTTTCGATTAATACACTCACGTGCAGCTCGCCGCGGCCGGCAACTTTAAAGCCAATGCCGTCGTCTTGTACGCGCAGGCCCACGTTGGTTTCGAGTTCTTTTTGCAGGCGTTCGCCAATTTGACGGCCGGTGTTGAATTCGCCCTCTTGGCCTTTGAATGGACTAGTGTTAGGGCCTAAAAAGACTTCCAAAGTTGGTGCTTCGATTTCGATAGTTGGCAACGCTTCGGGGTGTTCGGCGTCGGCGATGGTTTCGCCAATCTGCACGTCAGCCAGACCGGTTAGTTGCACAATATCGCCGGCAATGCCTTCGGGAACTTCAAACTTGCTAAGGCCATGGCTCATAAATACAAGCTCAACTTTGCCTTTGGTAATGCTATCGTCTTTTTTGCATATCGCAACTTGGTCGCCAGCTTTAATTTTGCCGCGGCTAATGCGACCAACAGCATACTTGCCTTTAAAGTTGTCCCAAGCAAGGGCGGTAACTAACATTTGGAATGGCTTGTCGGTTTCGACTTTTGGCGCGGGGATGTCATTAATAATGGCCTCAAAAAGTGGCTCTAAATCGGCGGGCGCGTCAGGGTCGGTTGGGACTTGTTGCCAAGCTTTGCCGGCACGACCAATGGCGTAGTAAATAGGGTAGTGTAGTTGGTCTTCGTGCACAGCGAGTTCCAAAAACAGGTCAGCAAGTTCGTCTTCGACTTCGCTAATGCGACTGCCGGGTTTGTCGATTTTGTTAATAACGACCACTGGTTTGAGTCCAGCTGCCAACGCTTTACCAAGCACAAACTTGGTTTGCGGCATTGGGCCTTCTTGGGCGTCGACAATAAGCAAACAGCCGTCAGCCATATTTAAAGTACGTTCGACCTCGCCACTAAAGTCGGCGTGGCCGGGTGTGTCGATAATATTAATGCGGTAGTCGCCATGCTGCACGGCAGTGACTTTGGCAGTGATGGTAATGCCGCGCTGTTTTTCTTGGTCACTACTGTCCATAATGAGCTCTTGGCTCATTTCGGCTTGGTTGTCGCGGAAAGTTTTTGACTGCTTTAATAGCCCATCGACCAAAGTAGTTTTACCATGGTCAACGTGAGCGATAATTGCAATGTTACGAATTTTGGATTGATCTTGGGCCATAAAAAATACGCTTATAAAAGCGTCCTTTGCTTTTGACAATTTTACCACATATAAACGCTCGTGGCAATGCGTCATTATAGTCTCGTGCAAGTTTAGTAAATCTTATATACTACCTATGGACTGACCGTATATACCAAGGAGCACAGTGGACCATAGCGAAGCCACCCACCTGCACGACAAGCTGAGCATCCAACTCAAGGTGCTCAACCGCAGGTCGCACCATCTTAGTGCAGCGGATTCTTGGCTGTTTCCCCAGCTCGATGAGGCAGAAATCGCCGCATTCGGGAAAGGGGATCGCATGATCGCACCACCTACGTTCGTCGTCGGCGCCTACTGGCAAGTGCAGCGAATCGGCATGGAGATCAGGCTCACGCCGATGCGTCACCCGAGTTCATTCCGAGCTGATGCGCCGGCGCATAGTTGTGCGCCCATGGACATACTGACACAGCACGTCGATAAAGCACTGGACTTTGCCCAGAATTGGCGAAGTCAACTAGTGGAAGATGAGGCACAAGACGCTGTCGTCGCCAGCCTGTGTTTCCCCGACGACAACAAACCAGCGGCCAGCGTCTACGCCTGGCTATCGCAGCCGTACAGCAAACTGCGCAATGACGGTGCATTCAACCACGTTGTGACGTTGGCGACAAGCGACGAACTGCATGGTCTCGAAATGGCCGGCCTAACGCCAACCCACCTGCTGTACTGCGCGTGCTGCTATTTCCCAATTGACAAGGGGCGGTGCCAGAACTGCACGGCTGAATTCCCGCGCATCTGTCACTTGCTAGACCCACACAAGAAGGCGGCGCTTGGCATGCCCGACAAGCTAGTCGAACAATTCAGCGACATCGTTTTCTGATTATGGTCAGTTGCACGAGGAGCGGCCGCTCCTCGTGCAAACAAACTCAGTTTGGTCTATAATTTTATTGTCAATTGACACGACTATTTAGAGGCAGGCAGTGAACCAGCGTAATCAGGCAGATCATGCAACCATTCTGCGACGTTTCATCGAGAACCCAACACCTATACTACCGCCCGAATTGTACCTTCATTCCCAAACCGACATTGTAGAGGAAGTACTGCGCAACAATAAGCTTTTTGCTATTCCCGGGGCCTTTGTGCGCGGCGCGATATGGGTGCTTAAGCCGCAACCGCTTAAGCACAAGCCGTTCTCGCTCAAACCGTTGCGCCTCGAAGGGTCGTTTGCCAAAGGCGCACAACACAAAAGGGTAACGACACTTACGGGCATCAATGCACTTAATGAGGCGCTGGCACATGCCGAGCGCTACTGGGGTGATTGCCTCATCACCGATACCAGCCTGTCGTCAATTGTATGTCATCTTGTCGACGCTAATAAAATGGTGGTTGCCAGCGCCTATGTGTCGCTCAATCAACCTTACCAATTTATAGATAGTCGGTACCAAAGAAGGATTGGTGACGCAATTGAAGACATAACGACAGATATTGTGCGCGGCCTCGAAATGGTTGGGGCAGAAAAACCAATTCGGTATTGCGTGGGGTGCTTCGCGCTCCTCAGAACAGTAATATGTCTATTTTGCAAAGGCGAAATGAATGGTCGCAGGCCAATCTCAATGCCGAATAGCATAAAGGATGCATTCATTGAGCTAGGTTTTACACCTCAACCAACGTAGTCTGACGGGGCGGCACTCGTGGCCGCCCCGTAAACGACATAGTTCCTGCACAAATCAAGTCTTTCGCACGCGCCGCAAATTGCTATACTTATATTAGTCATGTTTGTGCTGGCCGAGCTGCCTTCTTACAAACAGACTTTAACAATCTACGATTTTAGGCCGCCTTTGGGGCGGTGCTTTCGCGCTTTATGGTTAGCAAACGCGCCATAAAAGCTACACTTTTTGTTTACCCGGGCCAGCGTCGTCTCCGAGCGGTTGGACTGTCGCCCTTGCCAGGTAAGCTCCTGTTAAAACCCGTTCGCCTTAAATAAGCGATAAATCTCGAGACAGGTGAAAGCAATGAATCGACGTACTATTAACGAAGGCGTAACTATAACCTCGCTGGCATTTCGCAGCACTCGGGACTTTACCACGTACCCGCGGCGCATGGAATTCCAAGGGCGGGCGTACACCTTCCAAAACGGCTTGCAGTACCTTATTAAAAAAGGCAGTAACGTTACCCGGATTTTCGACATGGTCGATACCACCGGCGCCAACTACCGCCTAAAATGCGACGACGCGCAGAGCAGTTGGACACTCCTAGCCATTACCGAGTGAGCAACCTGCGCCAAGTGGTACCAAAAACCCGCCTTCAAGCCGAGGCGGGTTTTTAGTTGCATAGATTTTAACTTGGCAGCCCTACACTGTTTATGGTAGCTTAATAGTATGAATATGATTGATTTTGGTACCCCAGAAGTAGTTCTTGTTATCGGATTTATTGTTGGCCTTGCAGTTGTTGTTTATGTTGGCCGCCTTGTTTACAAAAACTTTTTCTCGAAACAGCAATAATACAAAATAATTATCATGCGCTAACGGCGGCAGTCACAAAAAAGCATGTGACTGCCGCCTTAACGTTATTTAGCGCCTAACTGCAAGGGCGACTAACTGCTAGCAGCCGCGGTCGAAGCTGACGACGTTGCCCCAGGCATTGATGCCCCAGCGGGAGGCGCACGAGAATGTCGCCCAGCCTCCCCAGATCGTCACACTGTAGTTCTCACCGGCGCCCATCCAGGAGCCGCCGCCCCCATAGGTGCCGTACCAGGTGATACCATTGAGCGAGTAGCCAAGCGTGTCCACACCGGGCGTGATCTGGCCACTCTGCCAGACCTGCGAGCCGTTGTAACAGATGGGCACGGTCATGTGCGGCCGAATGGCCGTGACCGTCGCGCCCGAAAGGTTCAGCGTCTTGCAGGTCGTGCCAGCGAAAGCCTGCTGCGACGAGACCAAACCGGTCATCGTCGCTAGCGCCGTCAGCAGGAGCGTCACAATGCCCCGCCTCGCGAAGGTCGAAACCTTCTCCTTCATTCCTCACCAGTCTTTCTTCAGCAGGAACAACAGGAACAAAACGAAACACAACTGGCGCTAAACAAACGTTTACTTACCGGTGACGGCAAGCTACGAGTAGTTTACCATGCTACGCAAATGATCATCAAGAAAAAATGAAAAATTACTCAATTAATACTTTAGATAGACGCAGGCTGCCGCAAATTAAGCAGCCTTGACCACTTTTTGCACCGGACTTGCCGGCAAAGCCTTTTGGAGTATTTTGCCAAGTTGTGACACTTCGTCGGGGGTGAGATTTGCAAACTTTACCGTCTCGGTTTCTTTAAGCCGGGTGATTACTTTTTGGCGCAAGGCTTCGCCGACAGGGGTGAGAGCGATGCGTTTAACGCGGCGATCATCGGGACATTCGGTACGAGTAACGTAGTGGCCGGCTTGCAAGCGGTCAATAATGCCGGTCACATTTGATGCATCGCAAGAAAGTTCGTGTGATATGTCTTGCATGCTGCAACTTTTACCCGGCGTGAGCGTACAAAGTGTAAATAATTGCATGAGTGTTAAATTGTGTTCTTCGGCCAGCAAAAATAGTTCGTGTTTGGTGCGCATTGCCACACGAATCAAGAGCCAATACACGCTGTCTTGCAAGTTTTCTTCAGTCATGGTTTTATTATACTCTAAAACAATTGTTTGACAACTTCAACTATCTAGGTATACAATCTTCTATGTAATAAATTTTTAATTGGAGAAGCTATGAAACAACACAAATGGCTTATTTTGGCTCTCCTTGCAGCTGTGCAGTTTATGGTTGTGCTCGATAATTCGATCGTAAACGTTGCCTTGCCAGTGCTTAAAACAGCGCTGCACTTCAGTCAAGACACGCTGCAATGGATTATCGTAGCCTACACGCTAAGCTTTGGCGGCTTTTTGCTGCTTGGTGGTCGCGCCGCCGACTTGTTTGGCCGCCGCCGCGTACTTATGACTGGTATGGCTGGGTTCACTATAATTTCGCTGCTTATTGGGCTTTTGCATGCGCCGCAATTTATGATTGCGCTGCGCAGCTTGCAAGGTTTGGCTGCGGCATTTATGTCGCCGGCCGCACTGAGTATTGTACTCAACACCTTTACCAGCGCTAAAGATCGCGCTGTTGCACTTGGTGTTTGGAGTAGCGTCGGTGCCGGTGGTGCCGCCGCAGGTCTGTTAATTGGCGGTTTGCTCACCCAATATTTAGGCTGGGAATGGAACTTCTTTATTAACGTTCCGGTTGGCATTTTGGTGCTGGCAGGCCTCAGCAAATATGTGCCAGCGCACATGAGTCAGGCGAGGGAAAAGAACTTGGACATTCCTGGTGCGCTGCTCGTTACTAGTGGTTTAGTCGCCTTGGTCTTTGGCTTAAGCGAAGCACCAACTTGGGGCTGGACCAGCCTGGCAACGCTGGGCACTATTGCCGCTAGCATTGTGTTGCTCGGTTCATTTATTTGGAACGAGTCACGCGCCAAACGGCCGCTCATGCCGCTAAGTATCTTCCGCATTCGCAACATTACCGGCGCAAATTTGGCCATGATGCCAGTAGCGGCCAGCTTATACGGCATGTTCTTTTTGATCTCGCTGTATGTCGAAACCATTTTGCACTACACACCGGTTGCAACTGGCTTAGCGTTTTTGCCAGTGCCAATTGTGCTTGGCGCAACGTCTAACTTAGTGCCACGGTTTATTGGCAAAATTGGATTCAAACCGTTACTGCTTGTTGGCACAGGCCTGCTCGCGATTGGTATGTTTATGCTGAGCTTTATTACCAGCGACAGCAATTACTTTACCGCCGTTTTGCCAGGTTTGCTGTTGATGGCTGTCGGCGTTGGTATGAACTTTGTGGCTATTAACGTTTCAGCAACAGCTGGCGTACCAGCCAACGAAGCAGGTTTGGCATCTGGCTTAATAGTCACGTCACAGCAACTTGGTGGCGCACTAGGCTTGGCAATTCTTCTGAGTGTCAGCACCGCCGCCGCAACGTCATCGCTAGCCAGCGGTCACACAGCCGCCATTGCTGCGACCTATGGCTATAGCCGCGGGTTCTTAATGGCGACAGGTTTTGCGATCATTTCGTTCCTTGTTGGTGCGTTTGTGATTAAGCAAAAAGCTGTATCTAAAACTAGCGCGAACAGTGAACCCGTTACTGTTCACTAAGTAAAACTCTGTGCCCGGCGACGTCGTGCACACGCAAATAGCTAGCGCCGGCCGCAATTGCAACGCGGCCGGCGTTTAGGTTGGGGGCGAGTTCCATGCGGTGTTCGCCTAAAAAACGTTTGCGGCTGTAGCCGATCATGACTTTGTAGTCGGGGACTTGCTTAGCGAATTTTAGTAGCTCAATGTTAAGTTCGGGCGTTTTACCAAACCCAATACCTGGATCTAAAATTATGTTTTGCTTGGGCACACCGGCGGCTTGTAATTCTAGCGCTTTTGCTAATAAATCGTCGCGGACGTGTTGCACACTGGCAACTGACTTTTGCGCATGAGCTGTTTGCACATCGCTGCTAGGTAGGTGGCTAACGATGCAGCGCGCTTTGTGTTTAGCGACAACGGCAACCATGTCAGGGTTATTCATGCCAGTTACATCATTAATAATAACGTCGCCGAGTTGCAAGGCGCGGTCTGCGGTTTGCGGATGGTATGTATCGAGCGAGATTTTGCCCGGGAAGTGGCGCATAAGTCGCGGTAAAACAGGTTCGAGTCGCTGCCATTCCTGCTTATCGGTTATCGGCGTGGCACCGGGGCGGGTGCTTTCGGCACCAATATCAATTAAACTTGCGCCGTCTTTAAATAGCTGCGCAGCGTGATCCAGTGCAATGCTTGGTTCAACAAATCGGCCGCCGTCGCTAAAGCTATCGGGTGTGATGTTCAAAATACCGACAAGTTGCGTCACGTTCTTTTACGACCTTTGGATTACGGATTAATACAAGCGATGCTACACCGGCGCCCGCCGCCAAACAGGCACAAAACACAATGCTACCTTGGTAGTTGCCGGCGCCAAATAAACCGAGCAGGGCAATCACGATTAAACCAGCGGCACGCGATACGGCGTTGTTTATGCCAGAAGCAATGCCCGATTCGTGATCGTTGACCGAACTCATAACCGTAATAGTCAGCGGCGCCACCATTAAACAAAGCCCAATTGCATACAAAATAACTGGGGCAAGAATGTGCCAAAAATAATCTGCGCCCGGCGCGAGTGGCACCAGCAGCAACATAGCAACGGCAATAATAATTGGGCCAATTGTCATAAACAAGCGCGGACCCATTTTTTGAGTAATAGCGCCCATTCTGCCCGAAAATAGCAGCAGCATAATCGTGACCGGCAACAACGTTAAACCTGACACAAGACTACTGTAATGCAACACAGTTTGCAAATAAATGACCAAGCTAAAAAACATACCAGACATAGCGCCGTACACAGCAAATGTCATAATGTTTGCGCCGGTAAAATTGCGCGAAGCAAACAATTTAAGGTCGACCATTGGATCGCGCTTGCGCCATTCAACCGTTACAAAAATGGCTAGTAATGCAACGCCAGCAACAAGCAAACCAAGACTAAGTAAATCCCAATGGCGGCCCGGACCTTCGATGAGGGAATAGGTAAAGCAGGCTAAAAAGGCGACAGCCAAACCCGCACCGGTGAAGTCTATGTGACGGGTACGTTCAGGTAGTGATTCGCGGGCTCCAATAAACGCAAGCGCACCGCAAATAATAATGAGGGGCACGTTTAAAAAGAAGATCCAGTGCCACGAAAAGGCATCAATTAAATATCCGCCAGCCAGCGGCCCAATTGCCGCCGCAATACCCGACCAACCCGCCCATTGGCCGATTGCCTTGCCGCGCTGCTGCGGGGCAAAGTTGGTATTAATAATCGCCAAGCCGCCCGGCACAACGAGCGCACCAAACACGCCCTGCAAAATACGCAGGCTAATGAGCATAAACGGCGTGGTCGCAAAACCACACAGCATAGAAAACACCCCAAAACCAACCAGGCCAAAAATATACATTTTTTTGCGCCCAAAAATATCACCCAGCGAGCCACCAAGCAAGATTAAAGCCGAAAGCGACAGCAAGTAACCGTCAATAACCCACTGTAAATCACTAAACGATGCGCCCATATCACGGTGCAAGGCCGGCAGCGCCAAATTGACTACCGAACCGTCGAGCATCACCACGCCACTCCCAATTATTGTGGCGAGCAGTGTAAATAATTGACGTTTGGTCATATCGCAGCCAACAACGCACCGTTTACGACGAGCACCACAAGGTAATAAGTCGTGTTAATAAGCCATAATTTTATTGGCCTCTTGGCAAAAATTATGTCCGAAATTGTCGTTAGCGCCACAAACGCCAGCCACAACAAAAAGCCAATGTACGCGCCGTTCATTGGCTGCGTTATGTTTAAATCGCGGATGAAGTTTGCCAAAATAAACGTCTGAATAACAGCGGCGACGGTGGTTATGGCATAGCCAAAATTAGACCCTACCGATTCGTCCATTTTATGGCCAATAAGTTTTGACCATTGTTTGCCAAACAATAATGGAGAATACCATACACTGCCTACGACCATATTCACAATAATCGCTACAATAACTGCCAGCCAGTTAATGTCAAAATGAATCATATGCTCATCCTTTTATGGTTTAACTATAAGCTGCGAGGCACAGATTTTACAATACTTTAGGCTTCTTCGCTTGGTTGGAGCAGCTTTTTGCTTTTAATTTCATAGCGCAGGCCAGTCAAGTTTGATTCGACGTAATCGTCGTTGAGCAGGTTAACGAATTTAGTAAGATCAGCCGGGTTCATTATTATAATCGCGCCATCGTCGTCGACCATGAGTTCAATGCCGAGTTCTTCGGCGTGGTCAAGCAACGCTTCTTGCTTAATGGCAGTTGGATCAATTTTTTGCAGCTTGTTAATGGTTGTTTTGCTTTCTTTAACCATGCCTTGCAGAGTCTGTTCGTCGGCGAAGCTAAGATTAAAGTTGGCTTCGATTTGGCGCACCTTTTTTTCTGCAATAGCATTCTTTTTGGCGTTATAACCAAACAAGCGTTCTAGTTTTGACTGGTTGAACACAAATAAATCGTCGTCAACAACAAGCAGTTGGTTGTCGGCCGGAATGCGTAGCGCCGCACCTTCATCAAGCGGTTTAAAGGTGTTGCCGTTAATCGTCCAGGCGCCGACGCCCTTTAAAACAGTGGCTTGCGACAAGGCTTTTATAATATAAAATGGTTGCGGCATGTCTGGGTGAGTGCAGCGGGCAACAACGGCTTTGATACGTTTTAGGTCGTGGTCTTCTTCGATGAATGTTTCTATTTCAGATTCGTCTTTGCCGAGCCAGTTCATGGCCGACATTAACTTTTCGACGTTGGCGACTTGGGTGTATTGCAACACGTTTTCTTCGTCTTCGGCTTCTTCGAATCCGCGCACGACTAAACCTTGGCCTGCGCCAGTAATCACGTATTCCAAAATAGTGTCAATAAATAATGGGTGCAGCTGTCGAGTCAATGCGGCGTCATAACGCGAACGGTACATAACACCAGTCTTGCTGAGTAAAAATAGTTCGAGCTGGAGTTTATCTTTATACAAAAATAGGTTATTAGCCCAGGCAAAAATGTCGGTTTGTTGTGGCTGCTTAGCTGGTTGCTCGGTCATTTGTTCGGTGGGTTGTGCAGTGGTGGGTTCGGCTTCCATGGGGGCTCCAAATTATACACCGCTAGCCGGCGGCGTGTTTAACCATTAGCTCTTATTAAACCGCGCAGAGCAATGTCTGTAAAGTAGCAAAACAGATAAATTTTTGCTTTAATGAATGACGCATCACCAACCAAATGATCGGCAAGGAGCCATGGCCGAAGAAGTGCACGAACATGTAGCTGGGTGCTGGTGGAACGAACCAACATGCAACATTACGCTGCATACGCATAAGAGAAATAAATGTGGCGGCGCCGAGGTCTGCACTAAAACCGAGCACGAACATGGAGAGGGCTGTAGCATACCCCGGCTCATCTGTCCAAAACCGCCACAACCAAAAAAGACATATAGCCCAGACGGCTGGTAGCTCTGGTTGGCGATAGTCGGGCTGGAGTTTGGCGTTGGCCAGACTCCAGCCCTGTTGTTTAATTGGCAGATTTACAACTCTGCCACAACGCTTCAATCGGCGCAAAATTATCAGTCAGTCGTGTCGGCTGTGCAGCTATTGGCTGCAGTTGCTGGCCTAAACTTTGTGCCCAATTAAGATGCGCATTTGCATAAATACCAATGATATTCTGCACAACTGACGGCTGACGATCGCCAACGCGTAACAGCATTCCCTGACTAAAAACACTGCGATAACTCGCATTAATACTTGCAGTTAAGGGTGCGCAGACACCGCTCGGCGCACCAATAATGTTTGCAGCAATAACTGCATTTTGCGTTGCGACTCGCGCGAGCTGGTTTGTATACTGACTGGTCGCAAGCGAAAATGGCATTGCCGAATCACCATCAAAAGCATCAACCAAAATAACATCATATTGTGCGGTCGGCGCTTTGGCCAAAAATGCACGGGCGTCGGTAGCATACGTGGTTACATTCGCCGGTGGCACATAATTAAAATATTTTTTGGCGATATCTTGCAATTGCGGATCAATTTCTACGACGTCAATATGTGAACCTTGGTAATGCCGCCCTAAATATTCTGGCAACGTAAATACACCGCCGCCAACAACCAATATGCGCGCTTTTTGCGGCGCGGCAGCTACAATTTGAGCCATTCTTTGAGTGTAATCAAACGCTAAGTCACCAGAATTATCAAGGTAAATACCAGACTGATAGCCACGTGGGTCTGTCTGCAAAAGCCGCGCTGGCCGCTTATTATAAAGTGCATCGACAACCGTGTAGTGCGCCGTCGCGGTATCAATTTGCACAGGCTGAAGAGCACGTGCAGCAACTGCAACTTGCAACAAAACGACAAACAAAAGTACGCCTGTAACCCACAACCGCCAGCGCACACGATGACGGGGCACGCTAAGCCAACTCACCAATACCATAAGAACAACTAAAAATGTTAGCGTTTCGCGCGATCCAATAACACTAAATAAAATGAATCCAACGCAGAATGTGCCCAAAATACCGCCTATTGAATTGAGCGCACTCAAACGCGCCACTGACCGACCGGTAGTGTCGAGCGACTTTACTTGCAACCGTGCAAGGTACGGGCTCAACATACCCAACAAAAAACTGGCCGGCAAAAATAACACGCATGCTGCAATAACGCCCTGCACGCGTTGATCATTAAACGCAACGCTGAGCGTCGCCAGCAAAGATGGGTACACAAGCAACGCAGTGGTCATTGCTATAGCACTGGCCAGCGACAGCCAGGCGATGTCTTGCGGCGCAGTGCGTTTATCGGCCAACCAGCCACCTGCAGCGTAGCCTGCAGCGAGGGCAGCAATCATAATGCCAATAACACTTGTCCAAACATATATTGACGTGCCAATGGTTGGTGCCAAAATGCGTGAGGCAACCATTTCGAATGCCATTAGCGTAAAGCCAGCGACAAACGCCGTGGCTTCATGATTGCCTATGCTGATTTTTGCCATGTACGCGCTCCGTTGTAATGTGTTGATTTATAAAATGGCCAATATCGCGAATTGCCGCTCGCGCTTCTGGCAAATACCGCGCATACAAATGCCATACGTGCCACAACCCGTCAGCTTGGTATAGCCGGGCGTCGACGCCGTGCTGTTTGGCTTTTGCAACAAAACGTGCCGCGTCAGTATGCAGTGTTTCATTTTTTGCGGCGTGCAGCAACAAAGGCGGAAAGCCTTTTAGCGAACCGTGTTGCGGTGATGCATGGGGATGATCGTGCGGCGTGTCCTTAAAATAGGCATCAATAAAAAACGTGAGAGTCTGCGGATTTATAAAAAGATCTTCGGTTGGTTGCAATACGTCACCAGCATCAACCCGCGTGGCATCAGTGGCCGGCGCAATAGCTACGGCGCAGCAGGGCAGTGGCTGCCCTTCGTCACGTAAAACGTGGAGCGCAGATAGCACCAGCGAACCGCCCGCAGAATCGCCGACCAAAGCAATATCTTTCGCTAGCACATTGCGGCTAAGTAGCCACTTATATGCCGTGACGACTTCATTTAATGCCGTGGGGAATGGGTTTTCGGGCGCTAACGAATAATCAATTGATAGCGCCGTCACTCGTGCGCTACTCGCAATACGCGCAATCAAATCGCGGTGCAATTTTGTACTATTAAAAACAAAACCGCCACCATGCATAAATAGCATAATTTTGGTTGGGCGCGAGGTAGTTGTGGTTAACCATTCGGCTTTTACGCCGTCAGCATTAACAGGATTAATAACCACTGACTGACTGACCGGAAAATATTTTACTAACCGCGCATACGCTGCACGTTTTTGAGCCAAATTGTCAGCCGTAAGCGGCGTTCGCAAAATTTTTGCTAGCCTAAGCGCCACTTTAATTGCCGAACTTTGTACACTTGCCATATTGTTTAAAAATTATACGGCTTATTGGTTGATGCGCATAGCATTGCGCCTCGCCAACAGATGTGGCATTATTGTACGGTATGCAACAATTACCAACCACGACAACGCAATTCTTTTTACGTATGCTGCGCCCGTTTCGCGGCAAGTTTGTGTGGTTCTTTATTTTGAGCGCCGCTGGCATGACTTTTTACACGGCAACTCCGTACATTGCTGCCAAATTAATTGATGCGCTGGTTGCACATAAAGCCATGACAGACATCTGGCAATTGATCGGTTTCTTTATTGCCGCACGGCTACTAGACGAGTGGCTATGGCGCCTGGGCGAACTTGTTGTCTGGAGCTTTTTACCCCAATTACATGAATCAGTCCGCACCGCACTTTTTGATAATGTACTCAAAAAACCACACGACTTTTTTGTAAATACTAGTAGCGGACAGATTGGTTATTGGATTAATAGTGCTACCGACATGGTACGCGATGTCATCGAAAACTTTATTTGGGCGATTTGGGTCAACATATTTAGTTTTATCGTCGTTTTTATCTTTTTAGCAATTACCAGCTGGCAGTTGGCCGTGATTTTTGCGGTTTGGCTTATTACGCTTGTTATTGTCTTATACGTTCGTGGCAAACGCCAGGCAACTATGGTCGCGTACCGCAGCGAAGCCACGAGTGTCGTGTCTGGCCGCGTTGTCGATGCTGTTGCTAACCACTTGCCAGTGCGCATTTTTAATGCACAAAACAGTGAAGTCAACGAGCTCAAACCATTCCAACAAGAATCAATCCGCCGTTACCGTCGCGCCTGGTTGTATGGCACATGGACAAACGCTTTTAAGGGCAACAGTGCTGCGATCGTTAGCGGTGTCGCCTTAGCTTTAACCGTTTATTTATATACACAGGGACAAGTGAGCGTGGGCAGCATTGCGCTATTTGTCACTTATATTAGCAGTGCTAGCGAAACGATTTGGGCGTTGAGTGCCGAGCTCGATTCGCTCATCCGTAATTTTGGCACTCTTAAAAATGCCATCGAAAACTTACTGACCGACAAGCCTGAACGCAGCGGTGGGCACGATCTCAAAACTGACAAACTTGCCATTACATTTAACAACGTGCAATTTGCGTACCCCGATCAGCCAGAGCGCGCTGTGCTTCACGACCTTAGCTTTACGGTTGCCGCCGGCGAACATGTGGGCATTGTCGGTCATAGTGGTGCCGGCAAAAGCACAATCGTGAGCTTGCTTTTGGGTCTGCACGAACCAACCGGTGGTGAACTTAGCTTTAATGGCAATAATATTGCGGACTTGTCTTTGGCAAGTATCCGCCAAAACTGCGCTTATGTACCACAAGACACAAGTTTATTTAACCGAACAGTCCGCGACAACATTGTATACGGCGCTGGCAAGGTAGATGACGAAGCACTGCAAATGGCCGCCAGCCGCGCGCAGGCATTGGACTTTATAAAACAGTTGCCGAAGGGGTTTGACTCGCTTGTAGGCGAACGCGGCGTAAAATTAAGCGGTGGCCAACGCCAACGCATTGCAATTACTCGCGCCATGTTAAGTCATGCACCGCTGGTTTTGCTCGACGAAGCCACCAGCGCCTTGGACAGCGTCAGCGAACAGCGTATACAAGCGGCACTCGCCGAAGTCATGAAAAATCGCAGCGCTATTGTTATTGCCCACCGCCTAAGCACACTCAAACATCTTGACCGTATTCTTGTTATGGATGGCGGCACCGTTGCCGAAACCGGTACACACGATGAGCTCATTGTCCATAATGGCATTTACGCCGATTTATGGCGTCGCCAAAAAGACGGCTTTTTAGGCAACTAATTTTTGGAGTGGTATTCGCGTCGTGTAGCGTTTTTGGTAAGCAGCTTTTTTGCGAGCAAAACAATTAACGCGCCAGCAAGGCCAACAAAAAGGCCACCGACAATATCAAATGGGTAATGCACACCAACAAACACACGTGCAAACCCAATCAGCGCTGCGACGCAAGCAATTGCTGCGCCAATCTTTTTAAAGCGCGTCAAAAGGAGTAGGGCAAAACCAATTGCGGCCGTGGCTGTAGTATGGTCGCTCGGGAATGATTTACCCGTGGCGTGGGCGACAAGTTGGTGTAGGTGATAGGTGACAAATGGGCGGTTTTCGTTAACAAAATGGCCAAGCAAGTACAAAACGGCAAAGCTTACCACTAAGGCCGCAGCAAAATAAATTAGCTCGCGCCATTCACGTTGGTAGGCAAGATAAATAACACACCCTAGCGCCGCCGCAAAAACTATAAAAATAAGATACACGGCACAAAAAACCATAATAGCGTCGAGCAAATGGTTGTGACCAGCCCAACCATTAATTGCTAACAAAAGATTCGTATTCATAAGATAAATAATAGCATGTATAGCCTAAGTCACAACATTGGACTTGCAACAAAAAAGCAGCTGCACAGTAGCAGCTGACGCTCGGTACAGCACATGTAACTTTAGACAATTGACACGAAAATAGTACGATAAATAATGTTGTCATAAAGATAAAGGTCTATGTTACAATAAACTCAGCAAGCTTAAGCATTACGTCGTGGCAAGATGTAAGCTAAGCGAATATAACGTAAAAAAGGGTAGGCGATGAAACAATACGTTACAAAAATAAAACGACAAGCTGGCTTTACACTCCTCGAAGTGTTACTGGTGGTCGCAATTATCGCTATTTTGGCAGGCATTGTAATTATAGCCATTAACCCAAGCAAAAACCTTGGCGACACGCGCAACGCGCAACGTCAGGCCGATGTCACCACTATTTTGAACGCAGTATATCAATACTCGCTCGACAATAACGGCAGTATACCAACCGGCGTTACCACAACAGCAACTGAAGTCTGTGCCACAGGCGCTGCTAGCTGCACCAGTCTTGTCGACCTTAGCGCTGTCACAACCAGCGAAAAATATATCGTCTCGATTCCAAAAGACCCTCAATGCTCGACCACCTGCGCCACAAACGGTACTGGTTACAAGATTTCAAAGGACGCCAACAACCGCATTGTCGTAGCAGCACCAGCAGCCGAAAACGGCAAGACTATTTCGGCCACACATTAGTAAATGTTAGTAGCAAAAAGCCCCATGTTAGGGGCTTTTTGGTTTGACTTTGGTAAATCACTCATATTGACGCGGGGCTGGTTATTAGCTAACCGCCAATAACTTGCATATTTTATGCCGCAATTACAACATCAGCGCCACTAAATAAGAGATCGGGTGCAGGTTGACTGCGCCGAACAGGAATTAGCGTTGCTTCGGGTGCCTTTTGCTGAAGTTCGCGCAAAAAGACCTGCAGACCAAGCCGAGCGATCCATTGACCCGGGCAAATATGCTCGCCTTGACCAAAGGTGAGTGGTTGGGCTCCTTTGCGGTCGGGCAAAAAGTCATTCGGCTGAGTGAATACGTTAGGGTCACGGTTGGCCGCTTCGATCATAGCAAAAATGGTTCCGGGCTGCAGAGTTGTGCCACTAGCCAAAGTGACTTCTTGCGTGGCGCCAGCTTTCCACATAATTAGACCGGGCGTGCGGCGCAAAGCTTCACGACCGATTTTACGCAGGCGATCCGGATCGGCAAGTTGAGCGTAGAGCTCACGCTGCGGACCAAGCAAATCAACGGACGCTCGTTCTATAGTGCCGCTTACGGTAAAAACGCCGGCTGCAAGTGAGTTGGCGAGTGCCGCCACAGTATCGCGCGGCGAAACACCGGCATTGAGCAAATGACTCGGGAAATCATCTGTACGATCTTTAAGCCGTGCTCGCACAAGGTTTTTGCTAGCAGTAAATAAATTACCTAGACCACGCACGGCTTCGGCTTGCTCGCGCCAGTTGGTGTAATGGCGACCAAGCAAACCAGACTGTGAACGGCTCCAAATTTCAACCATACCCGCTTCCTCAAGTGGTAAACCGACCCATTCTGTCATAACGCTAGCGGCGAATTTAGGCGCCACTATACCCGAGATATCAATAATATCGCGGCCATTTTCGATGGCAATTCTGCCGAGCTCGTATGCAGCGTTAAAATGACCGACCATGGCCTCTTCGGCTTCTGCCGTTTCTTTTATTCTAAAATAACCGTCTGGGCCGGCCATAGCTTGCCAAATTTTATCATGCCGCTCGTGGTCTATATTATTAGCCGTGGCCTTTGCTGGCAGTGGCACTAAATGACGCACAAAAGGCGGAATCGCTAACGGATTCATGGCAATTTTAGCGTACCCATCAAGCGGGTCGAGCGAATTTGCTTTGGTAAGTCCTGCTGTTTTGGCCTCTAAAATCTCTTTGACATCTTCGTAGTGCCACACAAAGGTGCCGTCACTGGTTGTGTGCGTGCGCTCTTCTGTGGCGTGCAAAACTGCGTAGCGTTTATCAAGTTCGGCGCCCGAAAACATATTTGGCGCAGTGCCCTCAAACGGGAATTGTTCACCCATAAGCCCCCTAAAAACTATCAGGTAAGTATACGACGAGTCGTAGTAATTTTGCAATTATTGACCAAAGTATGAGACGCTTACAATGCACGTTCATTAAGGGGATGATGTGGAAACGTTGTTAAGGCATATAAGTAAAGCGTTGCCCGTCGATCTCGACGAAAAGACGCGGTTAGTGCTGCTTCTGCGCATTGCATTCAACAAGTACACGAGCGAGCTGGGGGTCGAACTCAACAATCAAGAAATTCTCGACGCTATCACCAAAAACACATCGCTCAGTCCAAAACGGCAACGGCTAACGCCGCCCGCTGGCTCTGACGATGAGTGGCAATGGTTGATGGTTGACGCGCTCAACTCACTGACCAAGCACGGCACAATCGACCATCTCTTTGGCATGGCCTTTGTAGACTACGCCGATCGCTGGCTGCAAGGTCAAAAAATGAACGTGTGACAAATGGTGGTCGGGCCCACGCCTGACCACCGTCACAAAAACATGTATCCTTTTTATTACTCACCGCATATACCAAGTATGGAACAAAATGAACCAGCGCTTATAAAGCGCATACTGGACGGCGATTCGGCACAATACAAAGTGTTGATTGACCGTTACAAAACAGGCTTATATCACCATTGTTTCAAGTTCGTCCGTGACGAGGATCAGGCTGAAGACATTGCGCAAGAAGCGTTCATAAAAGCTTATATGTATCTTGAACGCTACGACTCGCGCTACCGTTTTAGCACCTGGTTGTACAAAATCGCTACAAACATCGCCCTGCAGCAATTGCGCAAACAACAAGCGCGTCCGCTGACCGACGATGAACTTGCAGCCATCATTAGTACATTGCCCAATACCGACCAACTCGCCAAAGATAACGAGCTCGCCATGGCAATTGCCACATTGCCACCCAACCAACAGCAGGTAATTCGCCTGAGGTATTGGCAGGGTAAAAGCTACGCTCAAATCGCCGAACTTTTAGGCACCACGACCGGCACAGTAAAGGGGTGGATGGGCCGGGCAAAACTTACGTTAAAGGAGATGTTGCAATGAGCCAACACATAGCGCCTCGTCGCGAACTCAGTGTAAATTTTACAGAGCAGACATTTCGTCGCTCAATCGCTGCCAAAGAACGCCAACGGCATTGGCAGCACATAAAAAGGATTTTTATGAACATACCCCAATTTGTAAAGCAACCAATGGGTGCGGCAATTGCTGTAGCCGCTATAAGCCTCAGCGCAGTTGGCGCGTACGCCGCAGTGAACTGGTTTAATGGAACAGTGCAGGTGAGCCAAAAAGACGCTTCGGTTTTAAGCGTCGACTTATCGAGCTGCAAAGGTAATTTGCCACCCGGCGTCGATAACACCGACCGCCACAACGTCCAATTTAAAATTTTGGGCAATCCGCATATAAGCGCAAAAGACCTGCAACAGGCGTTACTAGAACAATGCGAATATGATGCAACTGTGGCGTTCTTTAAAGCACAACCTACAGCCGGCAATAGCACAGAAGCCGCAACAGTCACCGCAACGTCGCCATCTGGTATTGCGTTTGCCTACAAGTGGGGCGACCAAATGCACACGCGCCAAATCGCCACCGCGGACCTCCATTTATTTAAACAGGGGACGGCCGCAACACTTGCCGATTTCCATATTGGTGATCATATTGTCGTTAACTATGACCTCCCAACACCGTGGTCCGACACACAAGGCGATCCAGTCGCAGCTGGCACGATGCGTGGCGTGTTTAAAACACAATACGATGTTACTCAAGCGCCAGAAGAAAGCAAAAAAGCTTTTTATAGCGATTACAACATAATGCCACTTGATTCGTATAATCAAGTCCACGACAAATTACACATTTAGCCAATGACAAAGGGGTCGGTAACCGCCGGCCCCTTTGCACATAGTTCACCCATCAATAGCCTTAGGTGCGACCTTTGCTTTGCACAAGACCAGCGCGCCACGGAGCTGAGAATAGAGTGTGCGCGCCGCGAGCAGTGTGCCTTTAAACCCCTCGGCGCGCAATATTTGTTCGCGTTCCGAAGAATCTATTTTCAGCAACAACAACAGCAATTCATGTGTCCTTGGGCCCATGCAAGCGACAAGTTCTGTGTAAAATGTGTACGCATGCAGGGCATAACGAGGCTTGATGGTGTCGAAAAGCCTTTCAATTACCTCAGGCGACAGTCCCAGTTCTTGTAGCTTTCCGTACGCGTAATCCGCGTACTCCATAACAAACAGCGTGTAGACAGTGTATGGCTCAAAGGCGTTACTATCACTACGCACTTCGCACTCATACAAAAGCGCCCCGCCGTTAAGGCCAGGATCTTTGCGCATAGGACCATTGGGCGTGTCGACAATTTGAGAACCTTCACGCTCTGCCGTCGGCAACCAATCAAGCGCTGGCGATTGCGCGATACGCGTAATTGTATAGGTGCAAGGATTACTACCGTCTTCCGCCTGCCAGGTGAGGGCAATTTCAATGCCTTCGCCATAAACACAAAAGTAGACATCTATGTCATCACTGTGTTCGCCGCTTAGTTGGGCTGCCCAAGTAAGCGCATCCTGTTTTTTCACCCGGCCTCCTAAAGCAAGGGCTACTATGTACTAATCTATAATACCAAAAGGAAACTCCGCCAGCATGGCAGAGTTCCTTAGTGGATCTGCGGTGGCGGAGGATGGCGCGAAATTATCGCGCGTCAAACGTGGTCATAGATGAATAAGAATGCTGCTGGGTTTTTATCTCGGGCGCGTTGCCCGTAACATTCAAAACAAAGCCAACAACACTAAGCACCAAAATGAACGAAGCGGCAACATAGAGCATCACGGCTGTTTCGCCGTGACGTCGCAATGCTTCACGCCACCTTTCGGCGACATTAAAAAAGACCATGCGACACCCCTTAGGTCGTCGTGCATCATCTATGACAGCAATGAATTATGAGGCTGGTTGCCCCGTAAGTCAAGTCAAATCGTCACCTAAAATCACTGATTTGCCAAATTAGAAGACAGCGGGACAGCCAACATACACGGCCGTCCCGCAGCTTGTCACGCACGCCGCCTGCCCTCAATAAGCACCATCGTCCCCATACGCCAAAATAGGTAACGACACACAGAATATTGTTGCGTGCAACCTGGTTCACGCGGGCGGATGTGTCGCTCCAACAGCTTGGTAGCCTCCACATAAAGCGGGTAGGTCAACACTCTTTGGTGTAGGAGTTCAATGAGGCGAACAAGCAATTCGTGAGCGCCGTTTGCTCCGTAAATAGTCATCGAATCGCCCAAAAGGCTTGGGCCACTTTTGTAGGTACCAAAACCACCACGCTCGGCCATTTGTCGTAACTGCGCCATGGCTTCCTCGGGACCGGCTGCACCAAAAACTTCATCTGCGTCGTAGATGTGCCTGCATGATACAAGGATCACGAGGTCTTTTTCGCTGACGGGTTGGTCAAACTCCAGCCTCTCGTTCGGCATGTAGCTCCTTTGTCGTGGTAACAGTCCTGCGAACATTTGCGGAGTATCATAAACCTTATACCAAACAATGGGTTATGTCAATCACCTTGGTTTACTTCGTGAATAAAACAGGGTGACCGCGGGACGACTGCGTGTTTATACAGGCGGCCGTCCCGGAGTCTGTTACTACTTGGTAATGGTTTCGACGTACACAAACGTCCCGATGCGTGGAATCATGTAATCGTACAACGTAAATACCTGAGTGCACGCCAGTTCGCCGATGTAAAAATGCAGCTCGGCAAGCTCGATGATTTTGTCGAGTAACTCGAGGGTGAGTTCGACGCCATCCGCCAGCTGGACCAGTCGCTCGAAAAACAGCTCGGGCGTCTTGACACCGCAAAAACTAAAACTTTCAGACATGTGCGTGGCGGTCATGTTGCGTGCGCCAACGCCCGCCCTGCGAACAAGTTCGGCGTACCGCGTACGGACCACATCGTAGCCCCTAGCGCCAAACACGTCATCCTTGTCGTACTGATGTACGAAAGTCAGTTTGTACGGAGGTCTGTTGACATCGACTGGTGTTGTTTCGAACCTAACATCAGCACGTCGCACCGTTTGCCTCCCGCTTGGCATCGCCTGGGCGTTCGATCACGTAAGCACAACACTGAACCGCCAACCCAGCCTCTGGTAAAACCACGAGATCAGGTAGTTCAGCGACGCGGCGTAACTTTGGCTAATCTTGCCGTCATCGTTCATGCCGAAAGTAATGATTTCGATGATCTCCTTGATCAGCGACCGTGTCACCAACTGGTTCTGCCTTGCATAAAGCTGATCGAAACAAGTTTCTTTCCCCTGGATACCGCTGGGGCTGATACGCCCGCTGATGTCGCTGGGGAAGGACGCTTGTTCGCTTGCAACGCCAGCCAGTACTCGGATATTTTGCCAAAACTCCGTGAACTCGATGATTTCAGCATCGGCACCATCAAGCCTTGGAACGTAATGCAGCACGATCTCGATGATCTTACCATTCTCCCAACTGACAGACTGGGTTGGGGCAACATCGGTCATGACAACCTCCTTGCGTAGATTGGCGTCACTGCACATAACTCGTAAATGCCCACCGTAACAGACTACTTCACTATACATGAAGCATTTTACATATTACAGTAGTATTTTATAAAAAACAATTTACTATTCAGCGCGCAGCAAGCGTTCAATGCGGCTATCAGGGATAATCCACATAACGGCAATCGCAACATAAATAACATCCGAAATCAAATGGTTTATAAACGCAAGCGGAATTGCAATGGTATATAAAACCAATGATGCGATACCTTTTACATCGGCACTCAAACCGGCGGCGGTTACCGATTGCGTGTCGCGAGTCGCCATGACTGCCCGCTGCAACCAGTTATAAGCAATACCCGCACATAAAGCGTCGACGCCAAACAGGGCAGTTGTCCAGGGGCTAGTAAAGTGTTCGCCCATCCAGCCAGTAACAAACGGCAGTAGCGACAAAAAGAACAAAAATACTAAATTCGACCACATAATAGCGCTACTGCCATACTTGGCAGCCCGCAATAAATAGTGATGGTTGTTGACGTATAAGCCAATCTGCAAAAAACTAAGCGCATACACAAAAAATATTGGAATAAGTGGCACAAGCGCCGAAATATCAGGACTGGTTGGAATTTTGATTTCCAAAACCAAAATAGTCATTGGGACAGCCATAACGCCATCACTGAATCCAGTTAAACGCTTGAGATCAGCAGCAACGCTTGCCGGACGTTTTTGTTCGGCAGCCATTAGGCTACGCCTTCACCTGACGAAACGTTAAATTTGCGAGGCAGCGTAAAGCTAAGCGCAGTCGCCACAACTAACAGAGTAAGCGTGTACACAACACTAGCACGGAACGCAGCGGCAAAGTTGGCGGCGTTGGCATTTTTTGCGGCGGTGGCGGCGCTATCTTGAATTGCCTTTTGTATAGATTCAGGTGCGTCCATAGTTGATGGATTTTCGCAGCTCGGCGGCACAACCGAACTATCGCTTTCAGTCGTACGATCGCGGAAACAAGCACGAACAGCGCTCACAATTATGTCTTGGCTAGGCGCAGGAATGTTCGCAGCACCTAAATCGTGGCGAAGCTGTGGCACCGCAGAGTCAAAGCTTGTTGACGCATTATTCGTCAGTTGTCCAAAAAAGATAACACCAATTATTGCGATGCCAATAGCCGCACCAACTTGCTGTACGGCATTGAGTACGCCAGACGCAGCACCCGCGTGACCTGGGTCGACATCTTGCAAAGCTGCCGAAAAAATCGGCGCCATAATTGTCGCGAGTCCCATACCAACCGCAAACAAACCAGGCGCAAACGCCCATGGCGACGTGCTTGTACCGTACGAACTCACCAGCCAGCCAACATACAATAAACCTACTGCCAAAACCGCACACCCAATACCAATAACATTGCGTCCAAATTTAACAACTAGTTTTTGACCGACAAGAACAAAACTAATCGTCATACCAAACGCCGTCGGTAACCCTGTTAAGGCAGCAACAATTGGACTAAAGCCAAGGCCAATTTGCATGAGTAAGGTAAGTGTCAAAAAGAACCCAATCATCACAGATTCGAGTAAAATATTCAACACCAAACCACTTATAAAAGTCTTAACTTTAAACAGCGAAGGCACAATTAGCGCCGATTGGTCACGACCATGCTTACGTGTTTCATACCAACCAAATATGGCGAGCACAGGGACCGAAGCCGCCATCATTATAAGCGTCCAAACTGGCCAACCAAGATCACGGCCTTCTATAAGTGGGAAAACAAGCAAGCTCAAGCCCACAATTACCATAAATGTGCCTTTAATATCGAGATGTAGTGGGTGCGGTGATTTGCCCTCTGGTAAGTAACGCATACCAGCTATCAGTGCAAAAATGCCAATCGGTAAGTTCAGCAAAAATATTGGTCGCCAATCCCAACCAAATAGGTTGGCCTTTAATACAAGTCCACCAATAATTGGACCAAGCGAGGCGCCCAAACCGCCCAACATACCAAATAATCCCATAACACTGCCGCGTTCTTGGGGTTTAAACATTACCTGCATGAGCGACATAACTTGTGGGACCATAAGTGCTGCCATTGCACCCTGCAACAAACGGGCAATGACTAAAACAAGTGACGTTGGCGCCACGCCAGACAGCAGCGATGCAACAGTAAATCCAGCCACTCCAATTAAGAACATTTTTTTGTAACCAAACACATCACCCATACGGCCGCCAGTGATCATAAGCAGGGCAAAGGTTAGCGAATAGCCGGCAACCATCCACTGGATTGTTGCAAAACTTGCGCCCAGATTACTTTGGATAGATGGAATAGCAATGTTAACAATGGTCGAATCAACCAAGTCCATGACGAACGCCAGCGCCACAATAAGTAAGGCAATCTTTTTTTGCCGGGTCGTAAATTTACTTGCGTGATGAGTTGCTGCCTGTTCCATAAAACCTATCTTTACTAAGCGTTAATGCTACCATAGCCACCCATGTTATAACAGAGTGATTATTGGTTTCTGCTACAATAAAAGCATAAGAGGAATCGTAATGCAAAAGATTGTGCCATTTTTATGGTTTGACGACGACGCCGAAGAAGCAGTTAATTTTTACATGACTGTTTTTAAAGACGGCAAAATTACAGACACAACACGATATGGCGCAGCTGGGCCGGGACCAGAAGGTAGTGTCATGACAATGAATTTTGAACTTAATGGCCAGCAGTTTATCGCTCTCAATGGTGGACCAGAATATACTTTTAATGAGGCAGTCTCGTTTTTTGTAAACTGCGACTCGCAAGCAGAAGTTGACGACCTGTGGACAAAATTAACAGATGGCGGTCAAGAAGGTCCGTGTGGCTGGCTTAAAGACAAGTTTGGCTTGTCGTGGCAAATTATCCCAACCGAAATGCTTAATTATATAGGCAGCAGCGACCCCGCTAAAGCCGCTCGCGCCATGGATGCCATGCAAAAAATGAAAAAAATCGACTTGCAAGTACTCCGCGACGCGTAGCTCGTCAAACTTATGTCCGAAAACGCGCATTCTGGCAAATATAGTTTGTTATTATTGGCGCATGGAACTTAACATAGACATTTGCTACACCGCAGTCAGCGCCCACGATCCTCGGTTTGATGGCTTGTTTTTTATATGCGTTAAGACCACACGAATCTACTGTCGATCAATTTGTCCGACTCATCCACCCAAAAAAGAACATTGCCGTTTTGTGCGCACACCAGCTGAGGCCGAAGCGGCCGGTTATCGCCCCTGCATGCGCTGTCGGCCAGAGCGCGCGCCAGCAAATTACCAAGTAACTTCGTCGCCAGCGCAGGCGCTTGCTGCGCATATTGATGAAACATTGCTTATGGACGAAACGCTTGAAACCGCCAGTCAAAAAATTGGTCTTAGCAGTCGCCAAAGTCGTCGATTATTTATTGCCACATACGGCGTCGAGCCAAAAACCTACGCGACAACGCGTCGACTATTATTCGCAAAACAATTATTACAAGATACGGCCATGCCAGTGTTGCAGGTCGCCTATGCTGCTGGGTTTGGCTCACAAAGTCGTTTGATCGCCCAGATGCGCAGCCATTATGGGCTCACGCCCGCACAACTGCGCAAACGCACACCTAAAACATCACCTACAATGACGTTGCGGGCCGATTACCGTCCGCCATTTAATTGGGAAGCAGCACTGGCGTTTATTGCAGGGCGCGCTACGCCGACCGAAGCTGTCCAAAACAACACGTACAACCGCATTATTGACAACCACACAGTAAGCGTACGTAATGTGCCCGAAAAGCGCAGCCTCTACATTACGATCCCCGTCGAACTCGCCGCCCAAACACATGATATTTTACACCGTGTGCGTGCCCTGTTTGACCTCGATGCTAATCCAACGGCTATCGCCGAAAGCCTCAGCCGTGACCCAATCTTGCAACCTATTACTGTCGCGCACCCGGGACTGCGTGTTCCCGGCTGTTGGGACGCGTTTGAAATGTTAGTGCGAGCTATTGTCGGTCAGCAGGTGAGCGTCGCCGGCGCAACAACAATTATGCGCCGCCTTATTAACACAATTGGCGCGACACCAAACGCACTTGCCGCCAGTTCGCCTGCAGCGATTGCATCCTGCGGCATGCCCGGCAAACGGGCCGCAACTATTTGGGAACTCGCCACAAAAGTACAAAAAGGCGACATTAATTTGCACGAACGCGACCCACAAAAATTCTACGACCAACTTATTGCCACGCCCGGCATCGGCCCATGGACTGCCGAATATTTACGCATGCGCATTTTGCACTGGCCTGATGCTTTTCCGGCCGGCGATTTAGGATTGCAAAAAGCCCACACGCCCGGCATCCGCTTAACCGAAAAGCAACTACTTACCCACGCCACCGCCTGGCAACCCTGGAGAAGCTACGCTGCCATGTTGCTGTGGGCGTCACTCAATAATAAAGGAGCCTAAATGTACTACGCATATATCCCTACAAAAGTCGGCACATTACTTTTTATTGGCGACGGCAAAACGTTACACGGCGTGCATTGGCAAGTATTTAAACGCAGCCCAAAACCACAGCCAAATTGGACCGAAGATGCTAGCAAATTCTTCACGGTCGTTGCCGAACTTAATGAATACCTCGCCGGCAAACGCACCACATTTGATGTGCCATACATTTTGCATGGCACGCCGTTCCAAAAAAGTGTATGGCAGGAGCTGCAAAAAATTCCGTACGGCGCAACTACCAGCTACCAAAAAATTGCTACGGCAATTGGCAATCCAAAAGCCGTGCGCGCCGTAGGCACCGCCATTGGCAGCAACCCAATGTGCATTATTGTGCCGTGCCATCGCGTACTTGGCAGCGACAATACGCTGAATGGTTTTGCTGGTGGACTAGAGGCAAAACGACAATTGCTTGGCATCGAACACATTACCTATAAAGCTTAGGCTTGCACGGTCACATAAGTTTCGTTTATAGTGCTTAAGGCCATAAGATTACGAACATTGCAAGGGGTGGAAGTGACCGCGCCTAACGACGACGAAATTGTCGGTACGACAGGTGACGGCGACTACAAACGTCCCCGTGACCCTAGGACCGGTAACCCTGACTAGTAAGGAGCGTTGTGCGCCCCGAGGATGCCACTATGGGCAAGCAAGTCACACTCAATCGACCGGTCAACACGATCAAGGGCGAGCTACCAATCGGTACACGAGCGGTCGTCGTGTCGGGTAACCTTGGTAGCGATAATTACATGCTACAACTGACGGATGGCACCGAGTTCCGAACGAACGTTGGCGACTTCGACTAGGAAGGTACGCACCATGGAACGTCAGAACGTCTGGCCCGGCAAGGCCGAGGTCACAAAGGACCACACCGACGGCAAGGGCCAGTCTGTGAAGGCCGGTGAGACGGTGCGGGTCGACAGCCACACTGGTGGCGATGGCGACAACTTCGAAGTCGTCAAGGGCGACAATAAAACCGAAGTCGTCGTGCCCGCCAGCAAACTCAAGCAGGGTCACACCAAGTAATGGCCACGTGCCGGGTCTCGCAACGTTGCGAGACCCGGCACACTTTACGCTTGAATCCGCCTAAAGCAAAACGTACCGAACCCAATCAGCACCACCATTGTGCCAAACAACACCACTAAATCCAGCCCAATCCCAAAGTGCGTCTGATTAATCAGCGCAAACCGCAAGGCATCAACCGCGTAAGAAATTGGGTTGAGTGACGCAATTATCTTTAAAACATCTGGCGCGGTGTCGATTGGGAAAATCGAACTCGACAAAAAATACAGCGGAAAAATTAAGAACTGGTTGATCGACTGAAAGCCCGGAATGTTATCGGTAATCGAGCCCATGCCCGCGCCCAAACTAGTAATCGAAACCGCCAGCACTGCCATTATAAGTGCCGCTAAAAGTACGCCTTCCCAACTGTACGGGCGAAAGCCCAAGAACAGCGACACAATAAGCACCAACAAACCTTGCAACAGCGAGGTCGTTGCGCCACCCAAAACGCTCCCCACAAAAATGCGCAGGCGCGAAACGGGCGCGACCATTGTTTCTTTTAAAAAGCCCCAAATGCGGTCAAAAATAATGTTGATGCCCCAAAATATTGAGGCAAATAAAATAGTTTGAGTAATAATGCCCGGCACCAAAAACTCAATGTAATTACCTTGACCGGCGCGCTGGAACACCGACCCTAAACCATAACCAAGCGCCAACAAAAACAGCAGCGGCTGACCAACAGCACCAATAATGCGCGATTTGCTGCGCACGTATTTTAAAATTTGCCGCAGCCACAATTGGTAAATAATACGCATTAGCGGATCCTCCTGGCACGAATACGGCTGGCGCGGTTGTCGGCGTCGCTGACTTCTTCGTCGCGGACTTTAGTACCGGTTAGCTTTAAATACGCTTTTTCGAGCGAGTCTGTGCCGGTCTGCTGTTTTAATTCTTGGTCAGTACCAAGCGCAATAATTTTACCGTGGTCAATAATGGCAATGCGGCCGGCAACCATTTCGGCTTCTTCGAGGTAGTGTGTGGTGAAAAAAATAGTCATATCATTTTCGCGACTCAACTTTGTAACGTAATCCCATAAAAGCTGGCGGGTTTGCGTATCGAGCCCTAGCGTTGGCTCGTCCATAAATAAAATGTGTGGTTTGTGTAGTAAACCGCGGGCGATTTCTAGCCGGCGCTTCATGCCGCCCGAAAAAGTTTTAACCAAATGATTTTCACGCTCTTTAAGTTCGACCAACGCTAAAAGTTGTTCAATACGTTCACGCAAACCGGTTTTTGGTACGCTGTACAATGCGGCGTGTAGTGTCATGTTTTCGTACGCTGTTAAATCGTCGTCTAGGCTAGGGTCTTGGAACACAACGCCAAACGATTTGCGCGCCGCGTCTGGGTGCGTCACCACATTATTGCCGGCGAGTTCCAACGTGCCGCCAGTTGGCCGCAAAAGCGTCGTCAGCATTTTAATTGTAGTGCTTTTGCCAGCACCGTTTGGCCCTAAAAAGGCAAAAATTTCACCCTCTTTAACGGTTAGGGAGATGTCATTAACAGCAGTAAAATCGTCGAATTTTTTGCTGACGTGTTCCAGTTTTATAGCATCGTTTGTCATAGGCCCCTCCGCAGTCATTGGTTTTATTATATCGCGAATGAGAGTCTTTATAAATAACCAGCCTCAAGACGCATGAACTCAATTTTTAAAAGCTAAACCGAAACCATTGCTTTTAACGTAGCAAGTTGTGGTTTGCCGCTGCGGGTTTTGGGGATTTCGGGTAAGCACATAATAATGTCTGGACGCCAGGCGGCGGGTAAGTTGGCTTTGCAAAAGGCCTCGATGTCCGCTTCGGCGATATCGCTAATTGTAAAGTAGGCAATGCGGTCGCTAAGCGAGTTTTTATCTTGCAAACCAACCACGACGACATCGTGAATGCCATCGTGCTGCAGCAATGCCCATTCCACATCGCGCGGGTACACCGTGTAGCCTAGCTTTTTGATTTTTTCTTGGATGCGGCCTTTTAAAATAAGGTTGCCGTCTTCGTCGAATTCACCCAAATCACCTGTCAGCCACCAGCCGTCGGGCGTGGTGTTTTTGTGCGTCGCTTCGTGATTTTTAAAATAACCTAAAAAGCGACCAGCAGAACGCATGGCAAGTTCGCCGTTTAGTTCGGCGCGCATTTGAACGCCAGGCAGTAATTTGCCGACAACGCCGGGTTTGCGGCGCTCGAGGGTGTTAGAAGCGATCAAGCCAGTTTCTGACGAACCATAGCGCTCCAAAATTTCGTGCCCAAACGCTTTTTTAAAGCCACGCCAAATTGCTGGCGGCAAATACGATGAACCCGAAATACATAGGCGTACGCCGCTTATATCGAACTGCTGATCGCCAGCGAATTCTACCAACTTAAAGTAGGCGATTGGGACATGCATAAATAGACTAACGGTACCGCTTTGCAATGCTTTGAGTGTGGCTTCGGCATTAAAACGTTCATGCAAATGCACGGTGTTGCCGTGCTTTAAAGCACCCGCAATGCCCATAACCAAACCATGCCAATGTGACAGCGGCAGCGATAATAATAGCGAATCTTTGTGGTTCCACTTCCACAAATTGCTAACCGCGTCGATGTTCCACAAATGGTTGGCGTGGGTGTAGGCGGTTACTTTTGGTTTGCCGGTGGTGCCGGAGGTAAAAAGGAGGCTAGCAATTTGTTCTTCTGCCGGCAGACGCAGCGTTGGCGCGGGCAGATTGTTTTGTGGAATATTTTCGAATAAAAGCGTCGCAAAATGAGTTGGAATTTCGGCGACAAATGTCGCGTTAGTAATTGTTAGCGCAGGTTGAACTTGGTCGGTAATTGACGCGATTTCGAGCTTTTTGTAATTAGGGTCAAGCGGCAGCGCAATGTGTCCGGCACGGACAATTGCTAAATATGCGACGACAAATTGCCAGGAATTTGGTAATAGCAACCCAATGACTTGTTGCTCGTCGTTAGGTACGAGATTAGCAATATACGCAGCGGCGGTTTCGACTTCGTTGTACAATTCGCGCCAGTTTGTCGTGCGGTCATTACAAATAAATGCTGGCTTGTCACTAAAATCTGCTGCGTTTTTTGCTAAATGATCATGAATATGAGTTTGCTGCTTTATCATAAGGGTTCCTCTCGCCACTGTCTGGCGGCACGTAACGTTGCGCCAGAGAGCAGTTTAACAGTTTGCGTCGCTAACAGCCACGCCTGAACAAGCACATATACCGCAGCTATCACCACGGCAGTCAGTACACTATTAATGACAAAGTTCTGACTATTTTGCAAAGTCAATGATACAGCAAAAATAACTATGGCGTGGGTGACATAGACCACTAGCGAACGTTCCCCCAAAAATGTAAAGAAACCACGGGTGAACTGGTTGATTGCCGCTTCGTGCTGCCGAATAAACATATACAAAGCGCCAAACCATAATAAGGCAGTAGCAATGCGCAATGGTTCGAGTGTCCATTTAATAATGAGCGGCGTCATAAATTCGCGAATAGTATCACCAACACCAAAGACTGTTTTAAGTGCCGCGGGCAGAGCTGCAAAACCTTGATAGCTATCGACCATGTATTCAGACAGGTGGGTACAAAATTCACTCAACAAAAAGGTGGCAATAGCAGCAGTGCAGACGCTGCGAGTAATAATTTTGCGCGTTTGCGGCCTAAGATTGCGGAATGCAGCTTCGACCTTTGGCAAGTACCAACCCAGCACAATGCTTGGCATAAACAAAAACTGCCAGGACATTTCGAAGCTTTGCCCACGCAGCAGCCACACACCGGCACTCACCACAATGACCGCCCAGCCAAGTCGCTTAGTACAAGCCCACAACGCCAGCGGCGCAATAATCATAAAAATTGCGTAATACGGCAAAAAGTCAGTCCAACCATAGTAATATTGCAAGGTAAGCGTTTTGTATAAAAATTCACCAAGTTGCGGCTGAGTCCATAACCCTTCTTTAATGGCGCTAGAGCCACTGATGTTGCCCCACATAACGAAAACCCACGTCGCGACAACAGAAACTGCGTATAACACGGCGGCGCGTTTCCAGATCTTTTTAGTTGCTGACCATATATTTTTAACCATGCGTGGACCATAAATGTAGCCCACAAGTAAACCTGAGATTATAAAAAAGCCTTCGGCCGCAGACGCCCATAATTCGCCACGACCGCTAAAGAACTCAAATAGACTCGGGAACATACCGGCGTGGTCAATAATAATGACGAATAAAAAATACCCTCGCAACAAATCGAGCGCCAAAATACGTGGTCGTTTTTGGGTCAAATCCATATAATTCATAGTAATAAAATGGGCTGAGAAAAAGCTTTAAGGCCTTATTCCACCGTATCATACTTTGCTATACTCGTAATAATAAGGAGCTCACATTATGTTTAAAAACACAAAGGCATACAGCGGTTTTTCGGTTAACAATCTTGATGCGGCTAAAAAATTTTACGGTGAAACACTAGGGCTTGATGTCACCGAAGACCAGATGGGTTTAGCGATTCATTTGGCGAGCGGCGCCGTAATTTTTGTCTACCCAAAACAAAATCACACACCGGCGACGTACACAATTTTGAATTTTCCGGTCGACGACATTAACAAAGCAGTCGCCGACCTCAAAGCCAAAGGCATTACCTTTGAACAATACGAAGGCTTGACCGACAAAGACAATATCGCGCGTGGTCTCGCCGCAAATCAAGGCCCAGACATTGCATGGTTTACCGACCCAGCCGGCAACATTTTGTCGGTCTTAAAAGAAGCCTGACAATTGACTATGCGCTAATTCTATTCTACTGTTGTTTGTTGGGAAGTTGTTCCAACGTGATTTAGGCAGGAGTTGTTTTGTCTTTTCAAAGTGACATCACTTCTATGACGATCACCAAAATTCGAACACGCCTTGCCGACCAAAAACAACCCGGCCGCGTAGAATTCAGCGATGATATTGGCGAGGCCACTCAGACCCTTTTGAGCTGGTATAACTCACTCATCGAGTTGCTCCTTAAGGTAGAGAACAGGGGAGGGACCGATAAAGAACAGCTGTTCTACAGCGCTGAGCTTTTTTCGGATTTCATGAGGAGAGAAGTCGAGAAGTTCAAGGCAAAAGGCAACTACGACCAACTGTCGGAATTCGTGTACCGTTGCGAAGACATCATTGAAGAAACAGATATGATTGTCGGCGCACTCTGCAACGATTTAGCAGCCTGCGTGTTTGCACTTCTTGGCGACAGCACGCACATGCTTGTTGGTGTGCAAGATAACAAGCCAGCGTTCAAGACCATGTCCGCCATCACGCAGCCCCTAAAGCTGCTTCAATATCTTGAGCGGATAACGGTTGCTACTGCTGGCGGCATGGAGCATGTTGGGCCTGATGACGCCTGGTTGGTGCCTGACCCTAGGCATCTGGACATCGCTACGTTTATGAACGCGGATGATAACCAGGATCATCTTCAGGCGAGCGCCGCGCTCATCGAAGAAGCGTTCTACGGACAGCGCTACCTTGTTGATCCTGAGGGTGTCTATGTGAAAATCAGCAACCACCCGACCATCACCGGCGTCAGCCTGAAGGTTAAGGCTGCGAGGCAGCCAGGAGCGCTAGTTGATATTTTGGCGCGCGTCGAAATGGGTGACCGTCATGCGTTCACCATCATCACCGAGGAAAAACTGCTCGACCCAAAGAGCACCACACAAGGCCCAACTCTCTCAATCGGCAGCGAAAGCACGCTTGTTGTCTGCCAAATCTACCGTGACCTAGTAATGGCAACGTCTGTGCCGACTCCAAAGACAAAAAGACAGGCGCAGACTGGTGTGGGCATACCCAAAATGCCGCTTGCCGGTACAACAACTCGGTGGACGGTAATTCCGCGGCGCGTAAGGACCAAAAACGCGCAGCAGGTACCGCAAGTTCGCACTATAATCCCAAATGCGACGCCGATTGAACCGCGACGCATTTCGGGTCACCCGCGACGTGTGCCAATGACGCCGCAGCATCGCGCAGCGCTCGAAAAGATGGAGCAGGAGTCGGGCCTGCAAATCCTACGGTTTCTTGACCCGACAAAGGAAACCTTTGTGCGGCCGCACTTCGTACCCGCCTTGACATCACCCGACGACATCAAGAAACTTCCCCGTTTCGCGCGTCACCAAATGCAGCAGGCCTTGCAGAAGAGTATCCAGCGCCTGCGCAACGAGCGCGAATAAACACCACTGCCGCACCTACGCGGCTCGCTGACCGAGAACGGTCACCCCACCTTGCTTATTTGACCTTACTAACCTAAAAATGCTTACATAACATTATCCCAACACTCAGAAGGGAAGACGGGTGGCTGAGCCCTTAACAGTGAGTTTGCCGGCCGACATAGGCCTTGCAGCGCTCTACATATTGTTCAAGCATCTGGATGCAGAAGCTTCGATAGAGGGACCAAACCAAGACGAGCTCAAAAGTTTGCGCGATACAGTCGATGAATGGATAATGCTTTTCCGCGACAATGCAGCTGATATCGGCAAAGCCATGGCCTTTTTTAACGACAAGGCTGTGCTGACTCAAAGACTGGCTGCGGCGTTCGAAAATATTGAACGTTTGTATAAAGAAAGGGTCACACAGCAGCCTTCGGCCAGCGCACCTCAGCAGGTGATCGCTATCGCTCGGCGCGAGGCACACAACGATTCCGACAACATCGAAGAAACTGTTGCGGAACTACTTAGCGAAGCAGGCGTTCCGCTGTCGCTGTTGCTGCTCATGGACCTTGAGGCGCAGAGAAAACGACGGCTCAGCTTGCAAAGCCTCAGCCAGCTAAAGGCCGACTTTGCCAAACCCGCCCCAACGAATCAACTGCTTACGCGCCTGTTGTCACAAATGATTCGCGAAAATATGGGGAGGCGTAAGTGACCAATCGCACTATTGATTTGCCGCGCGACATTGCCGAGCTCGCCTTAAGTGCCTTTGTGGCGACTCTAGAAAACATGGTCAAAGAAGGCGGCAATGACGAACTGAAAGTCAAGCTTATGGCTGCCGCCCAATACATGCATGACCACAATATGGTGCAGCAACCCCTGCCAGTTGCGCAGTCCGACGACGCTGCATTGTATCGAATGATTGGCCAAGCAAAACTCGCAAGCGAACAACTGCTTGCTTCTACGGGCGGCACTGAGACCATGCTCGGCAGTCTCACGCGACGAGTTGCCACTCGGTATTCAGAAGAAATAGTAGAAAAAAACATGTTGGCCGGCAAAGTCAAGGATGCGATTCTGACGCCGGACAAGGCCCACAAGATACTCATTGGGTTCACACTTGCGGAGCTTCAAAAGCTTAGCCACAAGCAACGGCTAGCGTTCATGCACGAGAACCTTGTGGAATACGCTAGCTGGTCGCTTGCGGTCGCTCAACACGACTTGTTTTTCAAGGATGCAAAAACTTGGGGCGACCTGTTGAACGGCATTTTGGCGATTCACATCATGGAACGTGTTCAGTATCAGATTAAACCCATAGCCTGAGTGATGGGTGTCGGGCCGCGCCGTAGTGTGCGGTCCGACAAACCCCAACTGCTAGTATTGTTTTAACGTTATTGCATCAAACGGCTCGCGGAACATTTTAACCATCGCGTCACGCCAGGGCATTTTTGGCAACAGTTTAATATTAACGTCGCCAAACCAACGTGCAAAATTGCTGGCCGGAATGAACTGTTTGCCGCTGGTTGCTGCCGACTTTTGATTAACGGTCACAAAGTCGCGCATTGCTTGTTCGTATCGTGCAAAACCTTTGGCATAATCACCGCCGGCATTTTTAATTTCGCCAGCCAAAACGTACGCACCGATCAACGCCAGACTTGTACCTTGGCCACTTAGTGGCGAAGCGCAATAAGCGGCGTCACCCAGCAACCCAACGCGACCGTCTGACCATGCGTCCAGCGTAACCTGACTAATACTATCAAAATAAAAATCAGGTGCGGTTTGCATGGCTTTTAGTAAGTTCGGAACTTCCCAACCTAGCTCCGCAAACTGTTCTGCGACAAGGCGTTTTTGAGCTTCGCTGTCGCGAAAATCATAACTAAGTTTTGGCGAGGCGAAGTAAAAAATTGCTTTCGCTTCATTTGTTTTGCGAGTGGTGTACATACCCGCTAGTTTGCCAGGCGCTCGGTGTATTAATTCTTGATCTTTTAGTCCCAAATAATTTGGAATAGTGAACAGCGACACATAATAACCCAAGTGTTTCATGACTCGCGGGTCGTTACCAAACAGCGCCCGACGCGTGGCAGAGTGCATACCATCCGCGCCCACAACCATATCAAATTTTTGCTGTGCGGCATTTGCAAAAGTAACTGTCACACCATTTGTATCTTGTTTAAACGCGCTAATGCTATCACTCCACATAAAATGGACGCCACTGGCTTTGCCAAGCAGCATGTGCAGGAGATCACCGCGCATAAGTTCGGCGTCGGCCGTTTTGCCCTGGCCAGCAAATAATTCCATAATTTTACCAGGTTCGGCAATGACGGCGCCTTTTTCGTCAACATAAACATTGTCGTTACTAATGGCGGCAGCGCGTACGGCAGTCAGTAATTCCATTTGCGCAATGATTTTTATGGCAGGGCCGCGTACATCGACCGCATAACCACCGTCACGAAGTGTTGCAGCGCGCTCCACGACCGTAACATCGTAACCGTATTTTTTAAGCCAGTAGGCCAGCGTCAAACCTGCGACGCCTGCGCCTGCAATTAATACTTTTTGGGTAGGTGAATTCATTATTTTTGCTCCTTTTTAATAATTGCAAACGTTGTACTAATAAGCGTTTTAGTAAATTGCTCCAGATTAAATTCTGGGTGACCGGCAAGCTGGCCCAAGAAGCCATCGCGGGCGCTGTCGATAATAATAGCGACGTTGAATGCGTCAAAATCACCAAACTCGCCACTCGCTTGGCCGGTTTTTAAAATGTCGGCGATAGGCATAAAACCTGCATGGATTGCGTCGCGGCGGCGTGAATCGGCGTCGATTTTACTACGAGCCACAAACAAAATCTCAACAAGCGCTTGAAAGAGTTGCGGCCGCGTGCCCATATACGCCAAATCAGCTTCAAGAGCGGCACGTAGTTTGTCGCTAGCAGTTTTTGCTTCGTCAATTTTGGCACCAACGTGGTCGGCGCGACCTTGAATAATAGCATTGTATACGGCTTCGGTCAGTTCATCTTTATTTTTAAAATGGTACGAAATAAGACTAGCGCTAATGTCGGCTTTTTTGCCAATTTTTGCGAAACTGGTATTAACGTAGCCGTTTTCGGCAAGCACGCTAATAGTAGCGTCAATAATTTGAGCGCGGCGAGCTTGTTCGATGAATGATTTTTCTTGGTTAGTTGTACTACTTTTTGAACGCATATTCAAAATTTAGCATGTCTATTTAATTTTGGCAAGCGTAATTTGCCCCAAACCGTTTGGCCTACTATAATAAGTGAACTCACATTTTTTGTGAGACCTACGAGACGAGGAGCATCGTTGAGCGAAGTATTCTGGCCGCATGGCAGACTTGCTGCCATGGCCAACGAAGTGGTAGATGTTGCCAAGCTGCACGCAATGAAACACCACAACACCACGACGCTACCCCACGAGGCGATGGCCGAAACGGTGGCAAGCAATCTGCATGCCATTGGTATTCCGACTGGCCTCCGCGGCAGCCTGAACGCCACGCCGCAGGAGCTCGTCGAGTACTTCCGCGCACTCGGCAGAGGTGATGGCTCGCACGGTCTCATCGAGACCATGATGACCATGGCACTCAACAACCTCAAGCATCCCAATGTCGGGCCAACTACTCGCGATCGCATCATTGATCTGGTGCAGGAGGGTCAGCGTTTCTGCGTACTGATCAGTGAACCGGGGACGTCTTCGGCGCTGCCAGGCACCATCGCACCGACATTGTCGGCCAAGCAGCTGTCCGATGGCAACTATGCGCTGAACGGCAAAAAGACGGCGGCAACCGGCATCCAAGGTTGCAGTCACGCAATGGTGTATGCGCACATCGACGGCACGCCCCCAAACGCCTACGCGGTGTTCATGGTGCCCACCACCCACAAGGGCGTCGTGATCGACACGAAGCACTGGGATCCGGTGGGCATGCGCGCGACGTGCAGCTACGGTGTTACGTTCGACGGAGTCGTTCTTGACCCCGACATGCTGGTGTTCGCCAGCGACAACTTCATTGTGGACGCCATCTACACCGAGCCGCTCGCGGCCTGGGGCTACATGACAAGCGTTTACTTGGGTGTGGCCGAGGCGCTGTTTACCGACATCATTCAACTCCTCAAGAAACGCGATGTAAAGGGCGGGCAGCCGCTCAGTGCCAACTTCGCGCGTGAAGTTGGCGGATGTGCCGCGCAATTGTCGGCAGCGTACGCATCGCTGATGGCTGCGACCGATGTGTACGCCACCTCGGAGCCCGGTGCTGCCGTCGCCCAAGCGTTCCTAACCGCCAAGGCGGTGATGAGCGAGACGGCCAACCAGCTGTTGTCGCTCAAGGACATCTGGGCGCTGACCGGATCGCAGTGGTCTGGCGCATGGGCGAACATTCCGCTGCGGGCAGCAAACCTGCAGTTCGCCGCGATCCAGCCGCCGAGCCTCCCGGCATGCTATGACATGCTCGGCCTCGGTGCTCTGGGGCTTTTGCCTCCGGCGTAGGTAAAACCAACCCGACCCGCGCAGACTCTGCACGGGTCGGGTTGGCCCGACTTTTGTATCTTTACATTCTAAGATTACTTACATACAGGCTGTATCTACGCTAAACTAAATATATGAAGTTTGCGCCTCCAATCCTAAAAGCCTTTTTGCAACAAGCGCGTACTAAATCTGTCCCATCGGGGCAAATTATTATATATGAGGGCAATGCAATCCATGATGTTTTTATTGTTAAAAGCGGCATCGTCAAACTGCACGATATAGACAATAACGGCAACGATAAGGTGTTGCACCTTTTGCAGCCAGACACAATTGTGCCACTCGCGTTTTATTCGGGCCGACAAGCTAAGGCAACTCGCTGGTACTACACGGCGCTTACCGACTGCGAACTTTACGTACTCACTAATGACGCGCTGCAAACATTAATTGAACAACACAACGCCGCTGCACTTTATCTTTTTAATAATTTTTCTGAACAAGTGCATGAAATAATTGTGCGGCTCGATAGCCTCGGCAAAACCACAATCCAAAACAAAGTATTAGCTGTGCTGCGTTACCTTGTCGCATGCCACACAAAACGGACGGCACAGCAATGGCAACGTGTTAATTTTAATGTCAGTCACCAGCTTATTGCTGACATGATTGGCGCCACGCGCGAAAGCACGGCCATGGCCATGAAACGCCTTGCCGATAGCGGCATTGTGCGCTACCCAAAACTAACAGTGCTCGAAATTAACACTAAAAAACTCTATAATTAACGAGTTAATTTTTGAGCGAGTACTACAAGCGCCGTCCAGACTTCGGTGATTTTTTGTTTGGTTTTTTCGTCAGTCAATGCGCCATTAGCGTCAAAGCGATCAGCGGCGTGGTCTAAATAAAACTCTGGCTGCTGCACTGGCTGCATGTTTAAATACATAAACACTTGGCGTAGCTGAGTTTGCGCACCGAACGCACCCAATGTATATGGCGTGCACCCTGCAACGGCGACGGCTTTGCCATCCCACACATTAGTGCCTTCGGGTCGGGAACCCCAGTCCAGAGCATTTTTAATTGCCGCACTGTACGAACGGTTATGTTCTGGCGTCACAAGTAACACGGCATCAACGCCAGTAACTGTTTCGTGCAGTGCAGTGACGGCCGCAGGCAATTCTTGCTCTAGATCTTGGTTAAATAGTGGGAGAGCATCGATAGGCACGAATATCGCTTCTACATCTGTCGGCGCATTGGCAATAAAAGCCTTAGCAAGTTTTGTGTTAAACGATTCTTTGCGCAAACTACCCGAAATTACAGCGACTTTCATAAGTTCTCCTTAACTACTTAACTACTTAACTACTTAACTCTACTATACTAGACAAATATAAAGGTAACAGAGGTAGTCGTGCCCCAATTACCGGCAGCGTCTTTGGCGCGCATGTACAATGTGTGGATGCCGGGCGAGAGCGCAGTAATGTGCGCGGTCGCGGTAATTTTACCGTTCGCATATGTCATAGCTGTGGCGTGACCTTGGCCTGGATCGGTATCAATGTAGTATTCGCCACTTACAACGCCCGAAAGGCTATCATTTGCAACCGCGCTAATGGTGGCATTGCCGCTAAACACAATCAGCCGGCTGCTCATTGTTGGGCCGCTAACCGTTGGTGCAGTTTTGTCGACAACAATGGTGACAGGACCACTTTGGTCGCTCTCTAGCCCATCGGACGAAACAGCGGTGACTGTATAGTTGTATGTGCCATCAGTTGCCGCAGTGTCGGTAAATGTTGCGCTAGTTGCCGTACCGACTTTGGTGCCGTTGCGGTACACATTGTAGCTCGTGGCGCCATCAACTGCGTTCCATGTCAGTGTTGGGTTATTGGTTGGCGATGTGCCGGCCAAGCCAGTCGGTACACTGGGGGCAACTTGCTGAATCTTGGCCACATAAATTTGATTGATGAGTGGCTGAATGCTGGTCTCGTACACAAGCTCTGAACCATCGCCAGTCAATGTGAGCGTTCCAACACGGTAGTTGCTAGCAGTAACCGCCAAAAGTCGTTGGCCAGACTGCGTATCCATAACAAAATCCTGGTTGCCCGTTGTGTGATTCTTGTAACTCATATAACGATCATTGGTGCTAAACGAAACACTATCGGCTTCGTTAACGAGGTTCAGATTTGTAGAAATATTCGTAACAAGCGTTGTGGTTTGACCAGTAGCAATGTTTGTTTTTACCAAATCCATGACGCCTGTTTGAAAGTTAGTCGTCGCGTAAACGGCATTCGCGCTGTCATGAGTAAGCACCGCACCACTTGTTTCGTTGGCAATAGTCGGCGTAAATTGCTGCGCCACGCCAGTCGCAATGTTATAACGGAACAAGCCAGAAACGACTCCTGGGCGTGTTTGTTGAACAGTCGTAGGGCCGAGGTAGGTTACGTATTGACCGTCGTAACTAATGCGCGGGAAAACTGCGCGGTCAGGCAACTGCGTTGTAACGCCGGTGGTGCGATTATACACATATGACTGCGCATTACTTTGGTCGCCACCGCTCACCCAAGAATTAAAATTGCTATACACAATTAGGTTACCGTCGCCACTAATTGCTTGGCCGTCAGCAAACATGTCCTCGGTGCCGCTGCTAATTAACGTTGTTGTGCCGGTTTGCCGGTCACGTAAAAATACGTTGTTATAGGTTACACCAGATGGCTGAGGTTGGCCCACAGCTAAATTAGTTGCGCTCGAATTAAACACCACGTAGCGACCATCGTTGCTTATAGAAAGGGCCGGGTAGGTACTGGCGTCAGGCGCGCCTGCGCTACCATCCAAAGCTTGGCTGATCATTTCCATATGGTGTGCTTGCCGGTCGTATAGGTACACTTGCGGGCCACCGTCGGTTGCGATTGGATTTACGAGCATATTGTCAGACGACGAGACAAACGCAACATACCGGCCATCCGGCGTCACTGTTGATAAGGAGTTAAATGAATCGCTCGCATCACCGCTCGGTGTTGCGCTTACAAGCGTCGTGCCGGTCACCCCAATTTGCGCGTGTGCTGCGTTCGCAAAAAACGGCGACACCACCAAGGCAATCGCCGCAAGTCCCGCTGCTAAACTTTTTCGCACCTTTTCGCCCTCCGTTAATACTCTTATTATATGCTGAACTGCGATTATATAATGTTGTATTTTGCGTGCCGCTCCCGTCGCCAAGGAGCGGCACAACTCAGGCGTCAGTAGTTCCAGCCGCTAACCGTCACCCAGCTTGTCCTGGCTCGTTCTTCAAGGACAAGCGCGGGATCAAAGTCTTTACGCTCGTTGAGGGTAGTGTCTATCTGCGTTCGATCTGCGTCCGTAAGATTGTATGGGTCGGTACCCCTCCATGCAATGCACATACCTTCGACCGCTGTTTCGCACACAATGCGGTAGTCGGTCAAAACTACTCCAAATACAATTCGGCAACTTAAAGCTAAAAATACCAGCGCCAGGTGTCAATGAGCTCCCAATCGCCTCCATCTTTTTCGTAGAGTCGTAGGTCTGATTTGGTACCATTAAACCGCTCGACCTTCGCGTTAATTTGATTTTGTTCGGCTTCGCTAGGTATAGGGTTGTTATTTGGATACATAACACCGCTCCAAACAACTGCAGACCCCAGCATAATCCGATAAGCGGCCATATTTCTCCTAAACTAACTGTCTCTGCGTCTTATTGACTATACCATTGTACGGCCAAGTGCCAGACGCTTTGTCATTTCGGCGATCTGCATCCACAAAAATGACCACAGCCACACAACAACCACTAACCACCAAGGAATCGCCGCCACCAACCAGCCAAACAGCGCTAAAGCCGTCGCTAAAAGCTGGGTGGCGCTGGTTGCGATTATGACCTGTTTGCTTGGTAAAAACCGCCACCATTTATGTTCGGTATGCGCCACGTAAATAAGCATATGTCCTGACACGGTCAGCTTTAAAAAGTAGGCAGTTTGTATGACCGCTAGCGACAAATGCCATACATTATTCATAATCAAAAACAAAATAACGCTGTTAGCTACGCCAGTCAAACCAAACAACGAACTTTTAATAAAACGCTGACGCACATTAATTTTGGCAGGTCGATGCGGCGCCAACACATGGTCGTACGCCAGCGAAATAATAGGGATGTCGTTTAAAAAGGCGATCAAAATAATTTGTAACGCGGTCAACGGGAACTCGCCGTACATCATGCCAAGTAGGGCAATGCTGACCACTAGCCGGAAACTTTCTGAAATGCGATATACCGAATAATTGTACAACCGCGCAAAAATAGTCCGTGCCTGCAAAATGGCATCTTTAATGGCGCTGAGGCCAGAGCGCGTGAGGCTAATATCGGCATTACTGCGGGCAGCGTCGACCGCACCTTGCACGGCAATACCAACGTCCGCCGCGGACATAGCCGGCAAGTCATTGATGCCGTCGCCAGTGACAGCAACGACGTCGCTATTAAGCGTGGCTTTAACGAGCGCTAATTTGTCGTCGGGCAATGCCTCGGCCAAACCACCATGCTGGCGTAACCACTGCAGTTGATCGCTACCCGAACTAACTTGAGCGAATGCGGCTCGACCAACAATGTTACCCGCAATGCCAACGTCGGTCGCCACGCGCTGGGCAATTGGCTGAGCATCGCCAGTGACCATTTTGACATCGACACCTTCACGTCGCATAAAGTCGACGGCAGTTTTTGCAGATGGGCGTGGTTCATCGGCGAGCATAATAAGACCGACAAGCGTCATATCTTTTTCGTCGGCGCCATGAGTCTTGTGAGCGATAGCCAGTGTGCGGTACCCATTTTTCGCCGCCTTGGCGACATCATTTTGGCATTGTTGCTTGAGGTTTTTTGACGCAGCCACGTGCCGCAAAATGACAAACGGCGCGCCGCTGGCAATAATAACACCGTCTTGCAAAATAACCGTGTTGTGTTTGCGCACAGAATCCGCCGGGATAGCTTGCTTTACAACCGTCAGTCGCACATGCTTTTTATGCGCAGCAGCTTTGATCGTGTCGTCTATAATGCTACGGACATTTTGCTGAGCAGCGGTTGCCGCATAGCGCAACACAGTGTCTTTGTTGGCATCGCCATAGGCAATAATATCTGCCACGCTTAATTTATTAGCTGTGAGTGTGCCTGTTTTGTCGCTTAAAAGGAGTGTCACATTGGCAAAGTTTTGCAATGCCGACAATCGCCGCACAATAGCGCCTTTTTGCGATAAACTAACCACGCCAACATTAATAATCAGCGCCATAACCGTCGGCAAGCTGACCGGAATGCCCGCAATGACCAAACTTAAATCAAGCCGCAACAATTCCGCAAACGGCGCGTTGGCCCAAAAAAGCAAAACAGTGTCGAGCACAATAATTGCGCCAACACTTATGTACGCCAAAAAACGGGCAATGCGTATGACGTCTTGTTCGAGCAAACTGCGCTTGCGCGAATGCTGCACCGCCAACAAAATCTTGCCATATCGCGTATGCATATTGGTCGCAGTTACGGTACCAACAAACTGGCCAGTGTTTACAAAAGAGCCCGAAAATGCCGTGTCACCAACATTTTTAGTAGCCGGTAGGCTTTCGCCAGTCAGCGCCGACTGGTCAATGCCAACGTTTGTCGCTTGTTCAACCCGCATGTCGGCAGGCACGATATCACCAACGCCAACACGCACCACATCGCCAGGCACAATTGTTTCGGCCGGCGCTTGTTGCCACTGGCCGTCGCGTAATACCGCAACATGCACAACCATTTTTTGCTGGAGCATTGCCAGAGATTTATCGGCGCGATGTTCTTGCCAGAATTCAATACAAATGTTTAGGATGAGCAAAATAAAAATCACGCCGGCGTCAAAGTATTTGCCATCAAACCAAGAAAGCACACCCGCAACAACCAACATTATAGTAATAGGTGAGCGCATTTTTGCGCCAAGTTTTGCTAAAAAACTGCGGCGTTTTGCTGTTACGCGGTTTGGGCCGTAGCTAGTGAGGCGCCGACTGGCCTCTTTAGACGTTAACCCTGTAAGTGTATTCATACTTCTTATGGTACACAATTATTTTGCAATTTGAAAAGCCGTGCACCCACATGGGGTACACGGCTTGGTTGAGGGGCTGCTCAACCAGCAGTTGCACGTTGTCTCGTGTGTACGCGCTACGCGTCGTAGTCGTAGCCGAGGTCAAGCAAAAACTGCTCGACCGCAGGCGCGATTCTGTTCGGGACCTCCAGCGGGCAGAGCCCACCCTTGGAACCCTCGGGCGTCATACGGTGGACGCTGTCCGGCAGGAACCACAGGCGCAGGATCGCGCTGGGGTCACGACGCGGGTCGTCGACGGCCTTGGGGAAGACCGCCAACATGCCAGCGTAGTGGTGCGGCGACTTGCCAGCGCCAGCACGAGTCCAGTAGCACCTGGCGATAACCAGGCGACCGTCGAACCCGGTCAGCTGCTTGAAGGCGTTGTAGTACTGCCCAACGCCGCCGAGCTCGTCGTTCATGACTGGGTTGCTGACCCAGTTGTCGTGCCCGATGATCCCCTCAGCCTTGCGGCTGAAAATGATCTGGGGCACCTCGGCCGACAGCTCCGCAACGAGCCGCTGCCGGTCGCTGAGCTGCTCGGCCGTCAGCAGCGACAGCTTGGGCTCCTTCGTCACCTTGGGCGTCGGAATCCGCAGCGGCACACCGCCCTCGGGCTGGTCGCAGCCCAGGGGGTAGCCGAACGTCAACAGCCGAAGCACGGCGAACGCGAACGTCTGCGTGACGCGGTAGCGCTCGGGGTGCTCGTCCAGCAACAACTTCAGCGACGTGTCGAGCAACACAGCCTCGTCGCCCCAGAGAGCCTCGCCGCCGCAGAAGCCATGGGGCAAGGCGTTGGTGTAAACACGCAACACCTTGTCCGGGCCGCTGAGCACAACGTTCGGCTCGTACCAGTTCGAGAGACTGAAGCCAGCGAACTCCCGCAGGAGGTCGCTCGGCTTCATCCCGGCCCGCTCGCACAACTCGTCCAAACTGACCCAGTTGAGCGTACGCGGGTTGTCGCCCGGCGCCATCGGGTCGAGCAAGTCGCTCGCGATGACCTTCGGCCTGAGGAACGGCGGCCGCTGGCCAAACTGACCCTTGTGGATCTGCCGCGGCACGAACAGCTGGCGGTGAAGCGGGGCAAACTCGTTGCCCCACACAGCCTGACTGTCGTCAGTGTAACCAACGGCCACAAACGGCCGCGGCGACACCAACGTGTATGTGTTCTCGTCGGAGATGTAGCCGTACTCCCTGGGAACGGTGTGGCGCTGGGCCATCCGCACGACCATCAGCTCGTGCTCGGCGACGCCGTACACCCGCACCATGCGGTACGAGGGCACGACCATCGGCCGCTCACACTGGGGCCGGCGGTTGTCACCGGGCACGGCCTTGAGAAACGACGCGACCGGAATGTCGTCAATCCGGTACATGCCCTCAAGCTTCGCCGTGTCGCGCAAACCGTTGGAATCCATTACTGCCTCCATGCGGTAACAAGTGTCACCAGGCAAAACTACCGCCATCCCACCTGGCGTTATGTAGACGTGAAACGTGCGCGAAATAAAAATTCGCTAACTTATAATACCATAAAACGCAAAGTTGCGCAATGCAGACTGCCGTCAATTGCCCGGCAGCCTGCACGCCATATCACAATGTGGTGCGCGTCACCCTAGTTACGGATGACTTTGCTGTTACGCACCTCGACCGAAGTAGGGGAACGTTTCACGTCATCGGCCTGCCTAACACCCTTGCTCACACCGTCTCGCGGAGTGCCCTCTGCAAACACCGCCAGAACTTGCCTGAGGGTTTTTACCCCCTTGACTTCTCTGTTTTGGTAAACAAAACGAATCAATTCATCGACTGCCCAACGGTTGCCCTTGCGGGCAATTATGATTTCGATCAGGCTGGTGTCGGTGTAAAAACCAACGACCCAAGCAGCCATACCAGAACGACTCAGCTGGCTATGGGCTTTGATATTTCGTGCTTTCAAAATCGCAGCGTTCTTGCGGAGTGTGTGCGCCACAATCGGCGGCGCGTCCTCAATGTTGGCTGCAGGCGGGATAACAACGTCAGCGTGCAGCTCGCTAATTGAGGTATCCGGCTCGTTAAAGCGCAGCGCCAATTCCTCGGGGCTATCGGCGAGCGGAGCAGGTTTACCGTCAATCGTTAAGGTTGAGCCGTCCCACTCGAACCTGCGACCCTGCACTCTGTAATCAACGTGCATGTGGGTACGTTCATTATCAAGGCTAATACGCCAACGGTTGCGGCCAAGATATTTGACAACAGCTTCAATGCCAACAGCGTCCCCCAATTCTTTCGCATGTTTTGCAATCCACCCAGGAGTAGGCAACGGCGGCACCGTGTTCCAATCGTTCTTTTAGTGTATGGCTCGTCCAGTATGCCATTGCCTTGCAGCGGCGTCAATTACCGGAGTAGGCTATAGCGGTAGATGCGTCGTTCAACCTCGCGTTCGGAATGCTCGAAAGCATGCGGGTCTTTAAATGCAGTGTCGTCGGCATCATTACCAGGTTTGAAATGTTTAATGCGTGGTATAACTTCAAAAATAAGACGGATTTGATACCAGTTGTGGCCAGCAATAAAGTCCGGTTCTTCGACAGCAATGACTTTGTAGTCGAAGTCGCCGTGTAATTTTACTTCTTCGGCGAGTTCACGGGCAATACTCGTTTTAATACTTTCGCCGTGGTCCATGCCGCCGCCGGGTAAATCCCAGTTGTCGCGGTCTGATTCCTTAACGACAAGCACATTGCCGTTATCGTCGCGAATAACACACTTTATTGAAACCCGATACAAGTAGTCCGTGCGACGTGACCCGTCGCGATATATAACACCAAGCGGTTCTGACATGGCTATATTATATCGTATTTAACAAATGAAAGAGGCGCCTTTTTAGGGGCGCCCGCGCGCGCTCGCCACGATGGCACACGCGGTAAGTTATTGCATAAGGTGATGCAGTACTTTCGTGTCGTGCACAATGGTTCATGGGTCAAGCTTATTTATCCTATCAGAGAAATCTTACATGCAGGTAGTGCTAGAATGTTTGCAAGTCTACAGCATGATTAGCTCATGCAGTAAACCTTTTGGAACCCCTTGCCCCAATCATCAAGCTCCAACGCTCTGGCATCGCCAGCGATGTTGCGCACAAAGTTGGGGTCCTTGTGGGGGAGGTGGGTTTGCACCGTGTCGACCTTATTCATCCAGCCATGTGGCATGGGATGAATGTCGAGCTCGGCGCCGAACCGTTCCATTGCCGCCAACAGCCAACCGTATTCGGTGGGCGTTGACGTGATGGCTTCGATAGCAGCGTGGACTCTTTCGAGCCGGTAGCCAACGTAGTAATCGTCGTAGTCTGACTTTTCGTCAAACCCGAAAGATCCGTGGCACGCCATTGTAGCCAAAAATTCGTTGTAGACGGTGTCGTCCACAACAACCACCACATCGAGGTCGTTTCCGTAGCCCTCGCGGGCGACGGAACCAACCACCAGCACATCCTTCACGGCCGCGATGTTGACAAGCGCGTCAAGCATCGGTCTGGCCCTTTCCCACGTTACCGCGGGCTGCTTGGATGTCATTTTTTCTCCTCAGAACGCCACCAGGCGGTCCCTGGTAGATCACACTAACGTACAATAAAAGATAAGCAAAGTCAATATTATTTACGTTGACAATTAAGCAACATAAGTTTAAAATATTCATAAATCTAGTCATACCGACAGCGTTCCTACTCACGAGGAGGCCAGCAGTGGCACCATCCCGCAAGTCGCCGCTCAGCCCAATGGCGGCCATGTTTTCGCAGGTTTACCCGAGCCCAGCGACATGGGTCAAGTTCGAGCTGGGCTGTGACGGTCGTATGCAGATCGACAAGATCGGCCAGTTCCTGACCGGCTTCGCCCCCGATGGCAGTTGGCACGAGGAGTTCAGAACAAAGTTCCGCACCACCTACGTCCACCCATACTACGGCCAACTGGCCTGGGCATACACGCCGAGCAATCTCGGCCTGGTCCCATGCTACACCTTCCCGCGCTACGATTGGGAAGGCGAACCGCTGGCGGCGCCCACAAACGACGAGCTCAAGGAAAAGTTCAGCTTGTACGCGCCACACGAAAAGCCGTTACGCGATACGCGTGACCCCTACGTGTTCTGGTCGCCGACATTCATCGTCAAGTTGCAGCACGCACACAAGGTGCTCGGCTGTACGGCCGAGGAATTCGAGCAAGTGCACCTGCAGGACTTCTATGAGCGTCTGGTGCGCGAGGGCGAAGACCTGATCTGGTACGAAGAAGAGGAAGAGCGGCAGAGGGACAACGAGCTGTCGAGACTCATTCATTACTGAATCAACTCGTGAGTACACCTGCCACATGACATAGACGGCCCTGCGCCGCCGACGCCCCACGGCAATAGCCCCCGCGTCGCGCGACCAGGGCTATTGTTTTATTGCTGCGTGGCTGGTTCTGCCAAAGGTAATTTTTTCCAATAGTACCAGGCCAGTGCCGCTAACAATACAAAGCTTACAGCGCCACTCACATACGTAAAAATAGAGCTGGCATTGGCAAACATTGCATTGCCAATTTCTTGCACATAGTTAATGGCGGCATGACCAACAATTGCCGGCCACACACTGCCAGATACATAGCGGCTAAACCCAAGAACAACACTTATTAATAGCGCCGAAATGATAAAAAGAATGGCATTTACAGCAAAGTTCCCGCTACTAAACAACTGGCCAGTAAATAATTGTCCAAAGTGCCATATCGCCCAAATAACACCGACGGCGAACACGGCTGTGCGTGGACCAATGCGCTTGGTGAGTTCGCCTTGCAGGTAACCGCGCCAACCAATTTCTTCATAGATTGCTAGCGGAATAAACGCAATAACATGCCCAAGCTGGCCGATTAGCCCTGCACTTGCTAAGCCAAATAGAGCAGGCAAAGCATAGGTTAAAATACTCGCAACAACAAGTAAAAGTACAGGCGCATAGGCTTTTAATGTGCCGAGTTTGTGGACGCCAAATTCTTTAAAATGCTCTTTGCGCCGGGGGAAAATGAGGCAAATATACAGCGCGATAAAACCAGGAAAAAGTAATTCGCTAATAGGGGAATTGTTAGGCAAAAGCCAGCCCGGCATCGCCAGTAATGTTATGGCAATAAAGAGCAGCGGCATAAGCCACGATAAGCGTTTTGTTTGAGTGGGCATGGCAAAACCTCGTTACATAATGTATATTAAACGTAAAGCAAAATGGTTTGATAGTCAAAACCATAAACATAATTGACACCGCAAACCAGCAAGCCACTTTTACGATTATCGACATGCAAAAGTATAAACCGTCCGATGCGCCGCTTGACCGCATTTTTGGGCCATCGCCAACAGCGCGACTGCAATTTATTATTTGCACAGGCGCATGGTTGCCGCAACAGCAAACGTACGATCAGCGACTGGTCCATTTACACGGTGCGTAGCTTGTAATATTGCAAAATTGCCCTCAACCTGTCTTTATAGTATTATTACAATGCCAAACTAGTAGGAAGCCCTGTTACCCAGGGCTTGTATTTTAAAGGGGTTGGTGACCTGTGCACGCTTTGTGGTTTCGTGCCACAACAGTTATGCTCGCGACATGTGCCGGTCTGACGGCATGTGGTAGTTCAACAGCAACACAGGCTAGCGACAGCAGAACTTACTGTCAAAGCGCCAAGTTACCCGATGACCTGCATGACAAGATCGACAATTTTGTCCTGGGGGATGTCACCGAACAAAACAAAGCCGCAATCACCGCGGCCACTGGGCTGCTGCGTACGACCGCAAGCGACCCTACCGCACCCAACGAATTGCGCAGTGCGGCTGCCGATGTCGCCGATGTGCTCGACAGGGTAGCAAGCGGTCAAAAACCAAACGACAATGACCTGAACAAGTTCAACATTCTCGGAGAGAAGGTGGACAAGGCGTGCCCGCACAACTGATTCGCCGTATGCTCGTAAGCCTGCTGACACTGATGCTAGTGTCGGGCGGACTGGCTGCGCCGAGTTGGGCAGACGAAGACGCGGGCCTATGCAAACCCGACCACAGTCGGGGAAGCATCCCGTCTGACTTTGCGCCCAAGGCGTGCTTTGACGGTGCAACGCTGTACTTCTACAACGACACGCAACTACCGCTGGCGCTGACGGTCACCGCCGACGGCACCAGCAACCCGCAGCTGTACACGCGGGGCGAGATCGACCCCGTGTCAAAGCTGTTGGCCAGTCTCGAGCCGCAGGATTTCGGTGTCACGCCAATTATCAACGCACCCGACGTGCGTGTTGGCATCATCGAACCTGGTTACCGGTTCAAGCTGACCGTGGGCAGTGCGGCTGTCAAGGTGCAAATCGCACAGGCTGGCGCCGACGAAGGCCGGCGTTACCTCACTGCTCAGCTGCTGGCTCGTTTCACGCCAGTGGGCGTTTTGGCCGAGGCAGGCAAGTCGCTGCTCGAAGCCATTAATGAACTCAACCAAGCTGGCGTGACTTACCTGGAGTGCAAAAAGGCGCACCCCAGCGGCTGGAGCAAAGTGAAGTGCGATTTGCAGCGCGACCGCGATGTGCTTTTTGCGGTTGGGCGGCTCGGCTTCAACGTGCTGGCTAAGGATATTCCCAAGGCTGTCGTCCAGATGTTCGAGACCCTCAAGTGGGCCAACGATACGGTGAGTGACGCAAACAAATTGCACAGTGGCGCACGTGATTTTACCATCGCTGCGTCCACACCTCCGTCGCAGACGTCCAGCCCCAAGCCAGCGTTGCCGGCTGCGCCCAAGCAGCCGACGCCGCAGCCACCGAGCAATTCGGGCAATGGCGGCACCAGTAATCCGCCGCCATCAAACCCATCGACGGTTCTGGCTACGGTGCAGAACAAGCACCTGGTCGGCGCCAGTGGCCTGGCCGAGGACTCGACGCCCGCGTATCTGTCAAGCTCCATGCAGCCGTACTGCTCGCGCAACAACTGCGAAATCGGCGGCACCACTATGTGGTCCGGCGATACGCTGACGGCATTGTGCTGGAACACCGGCGCGTTCATGACCAACAGCAACACCAGCGACCCCAGTGACGACGCCAATCCCAACCGCGACGACAGCACACGATGGCTGTACGGCGAAAAAAACAACCAGCGCGGCTACATCAGCGAGATCTACCTGACACCAACGTCTCGCACCATCGGCGTGGGACACTGCTAGTTCGGCAACCGTGGGCGCAGGCATGGCTTTTGGCCAAATCCTGCGCCCACGGGCGAACAATGAAATTATCAATTGCAAAATACGACAACTTGAGGGTATAGTAAAGTGTTTGTTACGACACGAGGCGAGGAATATGGGCAAAGAATCGGAAGAGCCAGTCGCCAAAAACCCAGTAACAGGCAAGCCACTCAGCGACGCCAATCTCGACAAACTACTCGAAGTTATTGGGCGCGACGAAACCGAAACACCGCCTCCGGATTCCGAAGACACCAACTGACTATTCCCCGAAAGGGAGACATGTTCGCTCCATTACTCGAAAAAACTCACGGATACACGCTGATGTCAAATGGTGTTATCGTCACTCGTGACGAGCACCAAAACATCATCGACATCTGGCACGGCAACCGCGGAGACCAAGGCATAGTCTTGATCTCCAAGGCGAATGGCTTCTGGCCGGTTCAGGCAGAATTGACGCTCGAACAGGTCGCCGAAGCTGCCGCAAACGTGGCAAAAACATTGTCGCGCAGCCTGGATTTGGGTGCACCGCTCAACCTGGAAGCCGCTCTGCAAGAAGCCCATACGCGTGTCGCCGTTGGTGGCAAGGCTGGCACCAGCTGGGCCAAAGCACCCACGCAGCATGGGCTGCCGGTCACGCCATTTAACCTGGAGGTTATCTGCGAGGCGGCAAAGGCCATGAACGTGACCGATGACCAGCGCTACTTGCTAATCGCCTTGCTGTTTGGTGAGTACGTCCACCCGTCGGTGCTCGTCTAGACAAACACCGGCCCCGCTGCCACACGCCGCGGGGCCGGCACTACCGTATACAAAAGACCGGCCATGTTGATCGGTCTTTTTTGCTTTTTGCGCTGATTATGAACGCGCCAGTAATTGTTCCAAACGGTCGTACGTACTTGAAACGCCTTCGACCATGCCCATAGCAACGAGTTTTTCGATCGCTTCAGCTGAATCAGCTTGAGCACGCGACACCAGCGCCGTTTTGCCGTCCCGGTCAACCAACGAAACAGTAATTGTCAGCGATGGCATACCTTGCTGCTTATTGCCTTCGGCGTCAGCAAAAAAATCTTGGTAGGTAAAACTGTCCGGCTCGTCAATTGTCTGGAATTCCATTAAACCCCACGACTGCTGGCCGTAAAAGTCACCCTGATTTTTATCAACGCACTCCATGCAGTACAAGTTACGGCCGCCAGGCGCAAAATTAAAATCTTTCACAGTTGTTTGCCAGCCTTCTGGACCCCACCACTGTGCAAACAGGTCTTTGTCGGCATACGCTTGCCAGACTTTTTGCTTTGGCGCATCAAATGTGCGTTCAATGGTTAATGTTTTTGCTTCTAAATCTTTGCTGACTTTGGTTTTTTCCATACCTTTACCCCTTTAAAATAGTTTCTAGTTTGTTGTAGCGGCTTTCCCACATATTGCGGTATTGATCTAAATACTTGTCGGCTTGTTGCAGCGTGTCGGGTGCGAGCGTGATCATATATTTTTTGCCCTCCTTGCGTTTGCGGATGAGATTCGCTTTTTCGAGCACCTTTACGTGCTTTGATATGGCAGCAAAACTCACTTCGTATTTTTGCACTAGCTCGCCAACTGACAGCTCGCGTTGCATAACACGGCGCAGCATATCCCTCCGGATAGGATCGGCGAGAGAGTGAAAAATCGAATCGAGTTGGAGCGTTTGTTCAACCATATGGTTAAATATAAAGCCTGCCATTTTGTGCGTCAACAACAAAATTGATTAACTTTATTTAATAATATTTTTGCTTTTTCGTATAGTTTGTTATGCTAAGATTGTACAGACGAGACGAAGGGAACAAGGACAATGTCGGCACCTTGCAAACTCCAATCGGCACGGAGCGCAGCTAAGGCAGCACTTATGCCGTGGCTGATGTCGCCTGTCATGCAGTTCGCATTTGTGTTGTTCAACATCGGTGCGCAGTATGCGCTGTGGTATAAGTTGGCGCAGGATGTTTTGGCAGGCAAGTGGGGCGTTGGCATCGAAGCAACGTTCAGCCTGGGCCCGATTTTTGTGTTGGCCGGCATGTACAACCACCTGCGCAGCCGGCGTGACATGACAACAACACAAAAGGTACTGTGGTACCTGGTATTAGTGGCGTTCATCGTCAGCTTTGTCGGTAACTGCATTGCGGTTGGCGCCATGGTAAAAGCGGGCGTACCATGGGGAGCGTCAGACTGGGCGGTCGTGGGCGCTGCGCTGGTATCGTTCCCGTTCATTCTGTGGTTCCATGATGGGGAGTTTGGCAACAAGCTCGCGCGCCGGGAGTACTTTGCTCTGGCGATCGGTGTTGCTACTAGTGTTGTGGCGCAGCTGACCGACGCCGCCGCGTCGTTCATTCTGCGCGGACAGCCAATGCCAGCCGAAACGCTTGGAGCGGTCACCATTATTGTTGTGGCTTTTTTGCTCAACAACATGCGACTGCTGTTGTTCGCAGAGGGTCAGGCGCGTATTGCTCTGCGTGCCAACGTACGACTGTTTTGGTGGCGAACAGGGGCGACGCTGCTATTGTGGGCGGCGTGGGGGGTTTCCAGAATTGTCTGAGACAGGCCGTCCGCCGGTGGCTATGAGCTACTGGCGGACGGCGCGGACAACTAGACTTATTTTGTAATTTTATAATGAAACGTCCCGGCGTCACCGCCGCAATGCAAGCGGTGACGCCGGGGACGTTCCTGTCGAGCGGGAAGTAATTAGTTGGGTTGAGCAGGTGCGAACGCAGCCTCGACAGCATCGACGAATTCGGTGAATTGCCGGTTGGCAGCCAGCAGCTCGTCGCGCTCGACAATGCCCTTGACGTTGTCGCGGCCCATGATCATAAACATGGTGTGTGGGCCGGTTTCGCGGTGCCTGTCGTCGAGTGGCGCGATCACCTCAGGGCCAGTGCGGCTCATCAACAGCTGACCACCTTCGATCCGTGGCGTGCGACGCTTGATGCCGCTCAGATCAGCAAGCTGCAACCAGTTGCCGCTCACGTGGTTCACGATGAGCTTTGGACCGTACAAGCCTTCGGACAAAGCGTGGAAGTACGTGGCAGCCCAGATCTGCGGATCTGCCGGGAACGCTTTGATACCGTCAATACCACTGAGCGCGCTGATGATGTGGGCAAAGTTGAACCTCACCTCCGGCAACGGCTCGTAGTAGACGCCGACGCGCGCTTCGTACAGCGGGCGCACTCGACCAAGATCGATGGCCAGCTGGCTTTCGATCCAGTTGGTCGGCCTGCCGAGGTTGTGCGGCGCCTGGGCCCAGCTTTCGACGCGCAGTAGGTAATACGTGCCGCCGTGAAGGGTCTCGAACTGGCTGAGCCGCAGCTCCATGTCCGCAAACGGACCATCAGTAGTGCGCCCATCCTCGTTATGGACGAGGGTGCCACGCGGCCGCTGCGATTCGGGCAGATCGAGCCTGAATTCCTGCTTTGCGCGCTCGATCTGCTCCTGGACCTTGGCAGCATCTTCGTTGGACATATCGCCCAAACGTCGTAATGCTGCTTCGACCTCATCGAAACCGTCGAAACTGATCCCATCACCGTAGTAAAAATCCACACGCTTCGTGCCGATGATCTTCAACGTAACTCCCGTTCACTATGACAGGTAACGTACAAATATTATACCATAATAAATGGCATAAACAAAGCATGCTATACTAATCACGTCAAGCGGCACCGACCAAGAAGGAGCCATGGGAAAACCGCGCAAACAACCAAGCAAGCCCAAAAAACCGCAGCGCAATGCAAATGGCACGGCTGGGCAAAAAGCACAGCGCGCGCCGGCGAGTGGGAAATCGTTTTTTGATCACCCTAGCTGGTCGCGCACTGCGCCCAGACGCGCTGTGCGACGCTGGGCGCTTGGTTACAAACGTTTGTTTTTGCGGCTCGGGTGGCCACTGCGCATTGTGCTTTTAGCGGTGACAGCGGTTGTGGGCTATTTTGTCGCCATCGTTGCCATTCAGCTCGCTCTGACCCTATTTGCACTACTGTGCGTTGTTGCTGTTTTCGCAATGGTCTTTGGCGGCGGCAAGAGTGGCAGACGACGCGAAAGCGACTGGCAACGCAATGAACGCGAGTTCTACCAAGACCTTGCAGATGCCCACCAGCGCGAACAAGAAGACCGTGGCAGCGTCTAACCAACACCGCTAGCACAACGGATTAGGCCGCCGATACACAAAGCGGCCTAATCCGACTCATTTATAAGCATAACTAAACTTGCCATAACTATTATCATTTTTTATTATGGACGTTGATAAAGGATGGATTATGCAAAAACCACACACCGAATTAGTGCGAAATTTTTACAAATTATTGAGCGAAAAAAATATTCCCGAATGGATACAGCTTTGGCACGACGAAGGAAAAATTATTGTTCCATATCCAGCGGACGGATTCGCTCCGCTTATTGATGGTAAGACCGCAATCCACACGGCCTTTAACGGTTTGTTCGATAACTTTGAACGTTTTGACTCCAACATTACAGGCATTTACGACGACCCAGACACAAACGCTGTGTGTGTCGAATACAAAAATGATGCCCTGCTTAAAAATGGCACGCCATATACAAACGACAATATCGCTGTTTTCATTTTTCGCGATGGCCTTATTAGCGAATATCATGATTACTTTGACCCGCGCCGTTTCCAAACTGTCGTCGATGCGCTTTAATGCGCGACGTTACCGCCGGTGCAAGTCTCTTTATCTATTGCATTTAATGATAGTTATGGTAATATCATAAAAAAGGAGCTTACGCTAACAATGAAGATAACAATCAATCGCTAAACACGCAACACAGGCCTGTGTTTTACTATTGATTGTTATTTAATCCTATAAAAACCGAGTACTTGTGTTGTTGTGACATACGTACTCGGTTTTTAGTTAGGATAATTATGCTTGCCCTACAACATATACAAAAAACATTTCACGATAAGATAATTTTAAATGACGTTGCTTTTGCGGTTCACACCGGTGATACCATCGCTTTAGTTGGCGAAAATGGCTCAGGCAAAACTAGCTTGCTCAAAATAATTATGGGCGAAATGACGCCTGACGCCGGCACCGTCATGCATGACCACGAAATAATTGGGTACTTGCCGCAAGAGCCAATGCTCGGTCAGACTGTACAAGAGAGCTTTAGTAATTCGACACACGCTTGGCGCATTGACTACGCATTATCGCTTGTCGGTCTACAGGATTTACCAAAAGCATCCCCAACGTCTCACTTAAGTGGTGGTCAAAAAACGCGCTTAGGTCTCGCAACATTGTTGGCGTATGACCAAGAGCCTACGCTACTGCTTTTAGACGAACCAACAAATAACCTTGACGCTGACGGCCTCGATTGGCTGGAGCATTTTATACGCACCTTCACTGGCGGCGTTATATTAGTCAGTCATGATCGTACGTTTATAAATAAAATCTGTAACAGGGTTTTTGAGCTTGATAATGGCATACTGCGTGAATATGGAGGTAATTATGATTTTTACAAAATCCAAAAACAGACAGAATATGAAACACAGCTGGCTTTGTACGAAAAAACTCAAAAAGAAACAAAACACTTGACCAAAGCAATTGCGCTGCAGCGCGAACAAGGCCAACATATTCACAAACATATTAAGCGGCCAGATAACGATAAGGCACAGCGCGATTTTTTTAGGAATCGTGTCGCGCGTAAATTCGGCCAACAAGCCAAGGCGTTGGAAGGCCGACTCAGCCAAATACAACACATCGAACGGCCAGAACAGCGCAAAGTATACAATGCATCACTTTTAGGTAAGGCAATGGCCAATAAGCTCATTTTAACGGTCAACCATGTAGACGTTACATATAACAACGCAACGATTTTACATGACGTTACCATTACGATCCGCGGGAACCAACACCTGCACATAAAAGGCGCAAATGGTGTCGGCAAAACCACATTGCTAAAAGTGGCGGCAGGCTTACTGCAACCAACGCATGGTGAGCGTAAATTAGGCGTGGGAGTTACGTTTGGCTATTTTTCGCAAGATGCTGACGGTCTTGATTACAGCCAGAGCGCCCTTGCAAATCTGCAAACTATACAAGCGAATGCAACGACCTTACACCGTCAAGCTCGCAGTCTAGGACTGACCGAACGCGATTTGCGGCAAACGCCTAACAGGCTCTCGCGCGGTCAGCGCGCCAAACTTGCTTTTGCAAAATTGCTTTTGGCGCAAAATGACCTGCTCATTTTGGACGAGCCTACAAACCACCTGGATATTCCAACACGCGAGACAATCGAACAAGCCCTACAAGCGTACCAAGGCGCAATAATCGTCACTTCGCATGACAATTATTTTGTTAATGCAATTGGCGCCGACCAAGAAGTAACTCTTGCATAGTTGATGTATTGACATATTGATAATAATAATTCATAATATTAGATCGACCTAAGCACAATGTCCTGGCAGAGGGCTTAGTCGCCCTTTAAGGAACGGAGTTTACCCATGTCCACGTTTCAGGGCAAGGTACTGCTGGAGCCCGAGCTGGAGCAGGAATTCGCTGAGCGCGTTGGCGTGATGACGACTGGCCTTGGCACGAACACCAAGCGCATCGAGCTCCGGCTCAACGCGCCGGGCCTGCCCGACACCAAGCGTGACCTCCTGCTGAACCACCTGACCGAATACCTCCGCACGGCGCTGACCATCTCCTCGGAATGGATCAACGGCGTGAGAATCGTCACGGCCGGCTACGACGACAACGAGCGATACATCGACCCGATGATCGTCATCACGGTCAAGGACGCCACGCTCCTGCGCGACGAGACCGAGGACCGGATCATCGCCATGGTCGACAGCTTCTTGGCCGTGTTCGGCAAGCAGAGTAACTTCAAATTCTTCGTCGTGAAGGGTCGGCAGCAGTTACTGCCGCTGCGTTTCGTGGTAAACGAACCGTACGACCACAAGCTGTCAGTCACGCTGCCCGCGGACCTGCACCTGGTCTTCGGCAGGCGCGCCATCTCGCAGAAGGACAAGCTCGGGTTCCGCGACGCCGTCGTCATGTTCGAAAACACGCTGGCCAGCATGTTGCGGGCGTACTACAACGACGTGTCAGACCTCAACGTGTACACGCACGGGGAGCTTCAGCTGGTGGTGTACTTCACCGGCAGCCGGCAGCCGAATGCGTTCGCGCTCAACAAGATGCAGGACATCATCTGCACCGCGTTCAACCTGCACGCCAGGCCCAGCCACATCCTGTGGTCCGAGGTGGTGGCGTTGCCGACCGAGCGCCACGATGACACCGAGTGCACCGACTAACCGTTCCAAAGGGAACCCGCGCCACACACCGTGGCGCGGGAACACCCTTGTTTACACCACAATGTGGTGTTTTTTGTTGCCAAAGTCGCTACAATACGCGCTCGTCAAACAAATGAGCGAATCCGCACCGCGACGACAATTACTGAAATTATAATTTCGTGGTTTGACACAGATAAGACCGGAGCCTTATCTGTGTGCCGAGGAGTCCGGACTTTGTAAACCGACTAAGGGTTGATGCGATTCAGGTGTTACTTCGGCTGGCCGGTACTGGGGTCGATTTCGACACCCTCCGTGTCACCACTGGGCCAGTGTTGCGGAGCGTTGCAGACGCCCATCACTGCAGGCACCTGCTCGGCGTTGGCCATCCAGCAAGCTGCCAAATGCCAGTCGCCGGTCAAAATGTGATCCGGCGTTTTGATGAACCGCAGCGTCTGGAGCTCGCTACTGACCATGTCCTCGCAGGTCACGTGACCCTCGGGCGCCGCAAAAAGGTAACCGGCCGTGACGTTGAGCTCCAGCATTGTGTGAATGCCCGCCGCCACGAACGCATCGCCAATCGCCTGCAGCATGGCCCTGAAGTTGTCCGAAGCGACGTCGATATCTGCGGCGTCATGAAGAGCACGCTCTGCGTACCGCAGCACCACAACCTCTGCAGACCCATCGGCGCCAGGCGCAAACGCCCAGGTCGAAGGCAGACCACGCTGAGTGGCCGCTACTTCGTCGAGCGGGTACAGAAGCAGCTTGGGTTCGTCGCTGTTACGATCGACCTCCTCAAAAATGACCTGGTCCTCGCTGACAGGCACCTGACGGTGCGAATGGCGCGAGTATGTGCCGAACTTCGTCTCAAGCGACGTCAGAATGCTGATCGCCGTAAAAAGCGCGTCACGGAATGATCCAGAATTGGCGTCGATCTCCGTGAAGTCCGGCGCAGGCTCCAGACGTGTCATGCCTGTTTCCTCACTGTCGTCGATTTATGCAAACAAAAGGCAAGACGCCTTGCTGCGTCAATCTTCGTTGCCCTTGTCTATTTCAATTATTACACCCAACGTAACCAACCACAAGCAACATCGCCACGCCGTTACACCAAAAAAGTCCCCTCGTAAAGAGAGAACTTTATAAAATCAGGGGTAAAGGCGAGTGCGCAGGACGAAAGGTCCTTTGCACTCGCCACTACCGTGAACAATGGTGCCGAGCGTGGCTAGATGTTGGTGCCGAGCTCCACGGGACCGACGGTAGCGATGGCATTGCCATCGAACATCGTGTCGAAGCTGTAGCCGTGAAGCGTGGTGGCGGTATCCCCAGAACTGTAGGAAATGCTCAGGTAATACGTCGTGTCACTACGGTCATACGGATCGGGTCCGATCAGACGATAGCCGGGGAGCATCACGCTGGGGACTTCGTGGGCGTACATGGCCTTCAGCCAGCCGGGGAAGTGGGCCGCAGCCGCCACCGCTTCGGCGTGAGCCGCGGTGGCGGGGGTAACGTACTCCGCTGCCTTGCGACGGGTGTCCTTGCCGCGCAGTTCATGCTTGTACAGGTGACTGCCGAGGTCGACGAGTCGCCATTCCAGGCTGTTGGGACGGAACTCGATGCCATCCATCAGCGAAACGATGGACGGATCTTCTTCGGCGCGGCCCAGCAGCGTGCTGGGCCATGCGTTGAGGCAACCGACCCGGCGGTTGTCCATAATCTTCAGGAGTCCCAGCAACGTTGCCGCCGGCGTTTCCAGCGAAGGCACCAACACAATGGCCTGCAGCCGGTCGCCCGGCCAGTCGAAGGTGCGCGCTTCGAGGCAACGGCGAGCAATCAACTCGTCCGAAAACCCCCAACCGTACTCCTTGTTCCAGGCCTCGATGTTGGCGATCTGCTGCGCCAGCGGCGCAAAGTACTGCGGCGGCTGGCAGGTACCAACGGGCTTGCCCACGATCAGGTGCTGGAGGCCGCGCCGCACATTTGCAGTGTCGACATTGTCGGCAAGCACTCGCCTCAGTAACTCACCCCACTGTAAGGTCAGCCGGCCGATGTCGTCGGCAAGCCGCAGCGCAGCGGTGTCAGAATTCATTGTCACGGTACTAACTCGTTTCTTGCCATAAATTCGTCGACGCGAGTCTCACGGCGACGCTCAAACTTTCGTTCAAGATGGCTCGCATATGATACCACTTTATTGATGTTCTAGCAATATTACGATATTCGCGTTCAGGCGCGATTTTCTTTAAACCGCACGGGGTTTAGTGGATCTTCGGTAAAAATATGTGCGGCTTCTTTAATCAATTGTTCAAACGCGGTCTTGTCGAGTTGCTCAAATGTATCAAAGCTAAAGTTATTATTACCGCGCCGCGTAAAACCAAGATCATCATAAAAATCAACAAGCGGTTTACCATTTTTTGTTATCGAAAGGTAAAGACTAATGTAATTTTTTTGCAACGCCACGCCAATCACGGGCCATGTCACCGTTGCCTGCGAGCTTTTGGTCGGAGTGTACGTAAACTTTCCGTAAGCAATCATTTTAAATGTCATCCCCGGTTCTTTTGGTCCGACATTATAGAACCAAGACTGTAGCGTTGGTGCCGCTTTTTGGATAAAAGCATCGAGACTTTTTAAGTCCCGACCAGTTTGGGTGGCTTCTGCCAAATAATCGTTGCGGTTGGTGGCAATAACTTTGTACATAGCTTTATATCGTTAATCTTTCTCGTGCAGCGTCACAACAAAAGTGATGCCGGGGTTAGCGTGCTCTGCTTGTATGCGCCAGCCTTGTTGTTCAACAAGTTCCTTAATAATAGCAAGCCCAAGTCCGAGCCCACCGGTCGTCCTATTGCGCGATTTGTCGACTCTGTAGAAACGCTCAAATAAATGCGGCAGGCTTTCTTCGGGGACACCTTTACCGTTGTCAGTAAACGTTAACGCGTCGGCCGTGACGGTAATGGCAAGTTCAGTGGCTTGGGAATAACGCAGCGTATTTTGTATAAAATTGGTAAGGATTCTTTGCAACGCATCGCGATTTGCCTTAATTATCAAGCCGTCAGCAATATGCAATGTTGCATGGATGCCTTTCTGCTTTAGGTCGTCGCTAAAATGGCTAATGAGTTGTTTGCTGAGCTCTTTTATAGCGACATTTTCGGACTCATGGGAATCAGGCATGCGCGCTTTTGTGTAGGCATCTAGCTGTCGCACAAGGTCGGCCAGTCGTTCGGCTTGCTGTTTTAAAATGGTTAGGCGTTCTTCGGTCACAGGGAGTTTACCTTCTTGCATGGCCGTTAGCTGACCGATCATTGTCGTTAAAGGTGTATTTAGCTCGTGCGACGTATCAGAAACCAAGTCTTTACGTAGCTTTTCTTCGTGCTGCAAACGGCGGGAAAGGTCATTAAATCGCAAAACAACTTCATCAAATTCGCTTATGCCCGTCAGCTGTAACTGCACTTTGTAGTCATTTTTTTCTAACGAAGCGACCGCATCATTAAACTGACGCAATGGCTGACGCACAAAACGAGCGGCGAGCAAACCAAGCATAGCGGCAACGCCCAAAACAATTGACAAATGAACGCCAAGCGGCAACCACATATTATCCACGGTTGGGGTAAATTTGTTTGAAACAGGAATCAAAAAGAAAGTAATAAGCCCCGCCGCCAATATGAGTGTTGTAATACGCGTACTTAGCTTGTTAAACAAATCTTGCTTAATTATCCCGACGACTGCGACAATAATAACAGCCGCGGCAAACAGATATAAATCGAGGTAGGTAAAACCTGGTATCATTTTTCTGGCTCCCCAATAAAACGGTAGCCGCTGCCAAAGACAGTTTCTATAAACTGCGGATTTTTTGGATCAGTCTCAATGGCGTGCCGCAGCGCTTTTATATGCGCGTCAATGGTTCGGTCGTATACAAAGTGGCTGGACGGATCGCTATAAATTTGATCAACGAGTTGTGCTCTCGAAAGTACCACACGTGGGTGAGCGGCAAGCGCAAGCAATAAATTAAAACGGGTTGTGGTAAGTCGTATTGATTCGCCGTTGCGGATGACCGACATAGCCGCTGGGTCAATAATTAAATCTTTAAATCGCAGCTGTGTTACCTCATGCCTGCGGAGCAATGCTTGCACGCGCGCAACCAGCACGTTTGGGTTAAATGGTTTTTTTATTTAATCTTCGGCGCCAACCGAAAGCCCTTCGACCTCATCTTCATCACTATCGCGAGCAGTGACAATAAGAATTGGCATTGTCGATGTCTTACGAATTGCTTTGCAAACATCAAGCCCATTTATTTTAGGCAAATTAATATCAATTATGGCGAGGTCAGGCTTGTGTTGTTCAAACAAATCAATGGCCGTCTGACCATCTGCAGCCTCAATAATGCCATATCCGGCGTCGCGCAAATATGTTACTTCAAACTCGCGAATAGCAGCTTCGTCTTCGACAATCAAAACTTCCATACGTCTAGTGTACCAACTAATCATCTTGGTAGGTAAGAATATTATCACAATGTGAAAAAAATATGAAAATTAATTTCATAGCTAATTCACATCTAGACAGCATGCTGTAGCAGTAAGGAGTGCTTGTTTTTATGATTACAGCCCAAAGTAAAACCTTCCGCCAAAAACAAGAAAATAATGAAGTGACGACCGGAATTACTCTATACGGATGCGAGCAAGACGAAGCTATTTTGTTTAAACAGCTCGCACCGCGCTATGGCGTGACGCCTACCATCATGGACGAGGTACTGTCAGCGAGCACGGTCGACTTAGCATACGGCAACCAGTGCGTTAGCGTTAGCCACAAGACTACAATTACGCAGACGCTGCTACGCGATCTTGGCAAAATTGGCGTCAAATATATATCGACACGAAGCGCCGGCTTTAACCACATTGACGTCGACTTTGCCAAAAGCGTGGGCATTACTGTTGGCAACGTGGCGTATTCACCTGATAGCGTTGCCGATTACACCCTCATGCTAATGCTTATGGCAGTACGGAATATAACAACCACCTTAAACCGCGCCGCCGCACACGACTTTAGGCTGCCAGGTATGCGCGGCAAAGAATTACGCGATATGACAATCGGCGTCATTGGCACCGGACGCATTGGTACTGCCGTTATTGACCGGCTACAGGGATTTGGTTGTCATACTTTGGCATATGACCATCGGCAAAAAACCACAGCTACATACGTCACGCTCGATGAATTATTGCAGCGCAGCGATATTGTAACCCTCCACACGCCACTCAACGCGCAAACAAAACACCTTTTAAACCGTGCGCGCATCGCGCTAATGAAACCCGGCGCGTTCATTATAAACACTGGTCGCGGCGCGCTTATCGACACGCAGGCGCTTGTTACGGCACTCCAAAACGGTACGCTCGGTGGTGCAGCGCTTGACGTTATCGAAGGCGAAGAAGGAATATTTTACGCCGATCACTCAACCAAACCCATTGCAAACCCTGCATTGCTACAACTGCAAAGCCTACCAAACGTCATCATAACGCCGCACATCGCGTATTACACCGAGCACGCGCTGCACGACATTGTTAAAAACACCATCATTAATTGCTTGGCATTTAAAAAGGAAAACTAGCATGAAGTCATTAAAAATTGCGATTATATTTGGCGGGAGTTCTGAAGAACACCCGGTTTCTGTCAAATCTGCTCAAGAAATTGCAAAAAACCTCGACGCTAAAAAATACGAGCCATACTATATTGGCATCACAAAAAACGGCGACTGGAAACTTTGCGACAGCCCAACCGCAGACTGGGAAAACGGCGATTGCAGCCCTGTTATGCTATCGCCAGACAGAAGCGTGCATGGCATCCTTGTGCAACAACACGGCACGTACAAAACCGTTCGGCTTGATGTTGTCCTGCCGGTTTTACACGGCAAGACAGGCGAGGACGGCGCCATACAGGGCCTGCTCGAACTTTCGGGCATCCCTTACGTTGGCTGCGACATCCAAAGTTCTGTGCTTTGCATGGATAAATCGCTGGCGTACACCGTAGTTAAAAGCGCTGGCATCGCTACGCCACGCTTTTGGGTTATTATGGCCGACGAACACGTCGACCCAGATCAATTTGCATACCCTGTTTTTGTAAAACCAGCACGTTCAGGTTCATCTTTTGGCGTTAGCAAAGTTGCCACTAAACAAGAATTGCTGGGCGCAGTCGAAACCGCACGGCAGTACGACGTGAAGGTTTTAATCGAAGAACCAGTCATTGGTAGCGAAGTTGGCTGCGCAATAATGGGCAATGATCGCGATTTAGTCGTTGGCGAGGTGGACCAAATTCGTCTTTCGCATGGTTTTTTTAGAATTCATCAAGAAGACACGCCCGAAAACGGTTCCGAAAACGCTACCTTCATCGTCCCCGCCGATATCCCACAAGAAGCGCGACAACGCGTTCAAAAAACAGCCAAAACTATTTACCAAGCTTTGGGCTGTCGCGGGCTAGCACGCGTTGATACATTTTTGACTCAAGACGGTACTGTTATTCTTAACGAGGTAAATACTTTGCCAGGCATGACATCGTACAGTCGTTATCCCAGGATGATGGCAGCTGCCGGTTTGCCGCTTGCAGAAGTCATTGACTGGCTCGTGTCGCTGGCGCTAAAAGGTAAGCGGCAATGAGTTGGGCCGTCGCTACCGCAAAACGCGTCAGCCGATATGTTGTATGCGCCATTTTAGAAGCGCAGGTTAAACGCTTGCGCAAGCGTCACGCCTTTACGGTCATTGCGGTTGCCGGCAGCATAGGCAAAACGTCTACCAAAGTGGCGATTGCCGAGACGTTGGGGGCGAGCCGTTCTGTTCGCTACCAAAAAGGCAATTATAACGATCGAGTAACCGTGCCGCTGGTTTTATTCGGTCACAATTTGCCAGCGCTTTTTAACATAGTCGCCTGGGTAAAGATTTTTTTGGCCAATAACACCATTATTAGTCAGCCATACCCATATGATTACGTCATTGTGGAACTCGGCACGGACCGCCCTGGTCAAATGGCAGCCTTTGATTATTTACAACCAGACATCACCGTTGTTACTGCAGTTGTTCCTGAACACATGGCATATTTTGGCACGCTTAATGCCGTCGCCGCAGAAGAGTTCAGCGTTTTTAACTATTCCAAAAAAGTGCTTGTTAATACCGATGACACGCCAGTCGAATACCTAAAAAATAAACGCTTTCTAAGCTACAGCCTCAATAAAAATGCAGATTACTACGCGCAGTCATGGCAACAAATCGAACTTAAAAATGGCGACATGACAATAGCGCTGCCCAGAGGCGCAACGCTGCCAGCATCGCTAAAAATCGTCGGAAAACAAGGCGCTAAAATCACACTGGCGGCAGCCGCCACTGCGCATGTTGCCGGACTTACCAATAAAGAAATCGTGGGCGGACTGGCAAACATTACACCATTCGCTGGCCGTATGCAAATTCTTGAAGGCATTTGCAATAGCATTATTATTGATGACACCTACAATGCCAGTCCACCTGCCGTCGAAGCGGCACTCGACGTGCTATATGCCGTCAAAGCTCCGCAGCGTATTGCCATTTTGGGCAGGATGAACCAGATGGGCGACTACAGCCCCAAAGCCCACCGCGAAGTCGGCGCCTACTGCGACGCCAAAAAGTTAGACTTGGTTGTAACCATTGGCGATGACGCCGAAGCGTACCTGGCGCCGGCCGCCCAAAAAGCCGGTTGTACGGTAAAAAGTTTTTCGAGCCCACGCGCAGCCGGTAATTTTGTTGCGAGCCAACTAAAAAAAGGTGGTGTTGTATTAGCCGAAGGTTCACAAGATGGCGTTTACGCCGAAGAAGCACTTAAGCCTCTGCTTAAAAATCGTGGCGATGTAAATAAGTTAGTACGCCAATCAGCCCGGTGGATGGCAACAAAACGCAGGCAATTCCCCGAACTATAGCGCCTGCGAGCCCATGACTTCGATCGGCCATGGATGCGCCACAAACCGCGGATCACCGCCTGTTTTTTGGCGTGTTGCTACGTTGTAAAGTCTTTGGCGTAATTTTTCGTGTGCAGTATTGCGAGCACCTAACGTCGCAACTCCATACACTGCTTTGTTACGGCCTGCGGCGGCCGCGCCCATCTGGGATTCAGGCGCATTAAAGTGCCACCATTCGTCGGCATATGGCTGCATGCCTACCTTTGTCATTATGTAGTAAAGTAGACGGCGATTGTCGCGTGCTTCTGTTTCGGTCGGCGACAGAACGGCGCCATTGGCGCATTGTTTTTCAAAATACGCAATTGCGGCTCGTTCGCTACCATGATCAAATGGCGTGCCAAAGTTAAGCATTATTGCGTGCTGGCGCAGAATGAAAGATTTTTGCGTTTCAAGCGACGCTCTATCTTCAAAATCAATACCGTCATCCATTAACTGTGCATCAATGCGATCAAGTATTGCCGCTTGCTTAGGTGGAAGTTTTACAATCACCAGGTCGACCGCACCGCCAGTGTTATGCGGCGATGGGCACGTCAAATCAAAAGATGGAATAGAGACATATTTTTGCGTCTCTTCATCCAACTCAGCGTCGCTCATATCTGGTTGTAGTCGACAAAGTTGATCGCGATAAAATCGAAATAATGATTTTTGCACCCTAAGTGGCCGGTACGCGTCAAAAACCAATAACCGGCAGCCCGCAGGTAAAAATTGTTGCGCCTTAAGCAAACGTTGAGCTACGGTACTGCGCACAAAAATAGTCACATATGAGCCTTCCAATCGCCGTTTGCCTGTGTAGGGTGAACTGTAATGTTCACCAAAATAAACTGATGATGTCAAAATTGCATTTGTCTCAGCACAATATGCACCAAGCGGTACAAGTGGTTCGGGTGAGGGCTCAATGGCAATAGATTTCCAGCCAGTAACATTACCAGCATTAAGTGGGATAGGTTGCTGTTCTTTCATATTTATAGCATGACTTTTAGATGTGAAACAGATATGAAATTGCTCAACTGAGCCAAAACCATACTTATTTTCAAAAATATATTGACATATTATACGTACACATATAATATTTGTAGGTATGAACAGTATGTACGACATTGGGTCCAATAACGGCTACCTGCTTTTACGCGCAGCGCAGCAATATAGGCTCGAAATAGCCAAAGTTTTACAGCCGCAAGGCATAACCCCCACGCAGTTTTTTATACTAATGTCAATTTGGTATCAAGCGCAGCATACCGCGCCACCAACTCAAGTAACTGTGGCCGAATACGCAGCAGTCGATATTAATGTAACG